>WPCG01053623.1_pt1 | contig 23782 bp, 18 predicted proteins | sample 5403311 | NCBI WGS metagenome assembly WPCG01 (sample SAMN12869467, study PRJNA574797) | sludge metagenome | isolation source: wastewater treatment of Control | place: China:Beijing | collected 2019-05-17 | reverse complement strand
GCCTGAGCAAGGTGATCGGCGTCGTCGGGTTCGGCGTCGCGGCATTGCTCTTCGCCGCGCTCAGCGTCCATGCCACGCTTTCCGGCGAGATCGTCATGGAGCGGGGGCAGTGGATCTTCACATCGATTCTGATCGTCTCGGTGCTCGCCGCGCTGGTCCGCGTCTGGCTGCCGATCGTCTACGACTTCTTCGACGTCACGGGCCGTCCGCGAACGCGCCCGGAGTGGCTGCAACGGGAGGGGCTTGCGGCATGGCTGAAGCCGCTGCTCTACGGCGGCGCCTTTTTCGCGCTCGCGTCGGGCGCGGCGTGGGGACTGGGCGCGCTCCCCTCGTCTCCTGCCGATTTTCTGGCCGCGGACGCCGGGAGGCGTTTCCTCCAGTTCTTCATGATCTCCATCACGCTGATCGTGGTCGCCGTTCCCGAAGGGCTGGCGATGAGCGTCACGCTCTCGCTCGCCTACAGCATGCGGAAGATGACCGCCTCGAACAATCTGGTGCGCAAGATGCACGCCTGCGAGACCATCGGCGCCGCGACAGTGATCTGCACCGACAAGACCGGCACGCTGACGAGGAACGCAATGCACGTCCACGAGACGCGCGTCTCCTCGCTGACCGCCTCTCCGGAGCTGCTCCACGAGGCGATTGCGGCGAACTCGACGGCGAACCTCTCGAAGTCGGGCGGGGAGACGGAGGCGCTGGGGAACCCCACGGAGGGAGCGTTGCTGCTCTGGCTCGACGGACGGGGAGGGGACTACAAGGCGCTGCGCGACTCGTTCGACGTGCTGGATCAGCTCACCTTCTCCACCGAGCGCAAGTACATGGCCACCTTCGGACGCGGGCGCGACGGCGGACTCGTACTCCACGCGAAGGGCGCGCCCGAGATACTGCTCGAAAAGTGCGCCTCGATACTTTCGGAATCCGGCGAAGAGCCGCTGGCGGACGGGGTGAAGGAGGAGATTCTCGCCTCCATACGCTCCTTCCAGGCGCGCGGAATGCGGGCCCTCGGCTTCGCCGTCCGGCGCGGGCTTCCCGAGGGGGAGGGGACGAGCGTCGAGGAGATGATGAACGGGCTGACGTGGCTCGGCTTCGCCGCCATCGCGGACCCGGTGCGCGACGACGTTCCCGACGCCATCCGCGCCTGCGCGGGGGCGGGCATCGCCGTGAAGATCGTCACCGGCGACAACAGGGAGACGGCGCGCGAGATCGGCCGTCAGATCGGGCTGGTCGGCGACGGCCCGGAGGCGGAGTTCGCCATGCTCACGGGGGACGAGTTCGAGTCGATGGTCGACGCTCCGGAGAAGCGGGCGCGGCTGCTCGACGAGCTGAAAGTCCTCTCGCGGGCGCGGCCCTCGCACAAGCTGAAGCTGGTGAAGGCGCTGCAGGAGAAGGGGGAGGTCGTCGCGGTCACTGGCGACGGGACGAACGACGCCCCGGCGCTGAACCATGCGAACGTCGGCCTCTCGATGGGGAAGCGCGGAACCGCCGTGGCGAAGGAGGCGAGCGACATCGTGCTGCTCGACGACTCGTTCGCCAGCATCGTGAACGCGATTCTGTGGGGGAGGGCGCTCTACCAGAATATCCAGCGCTTCCTGCTCTTCCAGCTCACGGTGAACGTGACGGCGCTCCTGATCGTGCTGCTCGGCCCCGTGGTCGGAATCGAGCTGCCCCTGACGGTGATCCAGATGCTCTGGGTCAACCTGATCATGGACACCTTCGCGGCGCTCGCCCTGGCGACGGAACCGCCGCACGCCGAGGTGATGAAGAACGGGCCGAGGAACCCGGAGGCCTTCATCGTCACGCCGGGGATGGCCAGAGGGATCTTCGGCTACGGAATCTTCTTCGTGGCCGTCCTCGGCTCCATGCTGCTGCTGATCCGCGGCGGCGGCGTCTCTCCGTACGAGCTGACCGTTTTCTTCTGCGTCTTCGTGATGCTCCAGATCTGGAACCTCTTCAATGCGCGCTGCCTGGGGCTCGAAACCTCGGCGTTCAGCGGCCTGACGGAGAACAGGTGGTTCGCGGCCATCGTCCTGCTCGTCCTCGCGGGGCAGATTCTGATGGTACAGTTCGGCGGGAAGGTGTTCAGGACGGTCCCGCTGAGCCTCGTCGACTGGCTGCTGATCATCGTCGGCACGTCGCCGGTGCTGCTCGTCGGCGAGCTGCTCCGTTTCAGGGCGCGGCGGCGGGGAAGGGCGGCCTGAGTTTCTCCGCCGGAGAAGACGGACCTCCGCCCGTTGCGGACGGGAGTCCTGCGATGTGATCGCAGGCGGTGCGGCGAGAGCGGGGGAGAGGTCGCGCGCCGCGCGCTGCGGACGTTACGTTCGGCGGAGCGACCGCAGGCGGCGAGAGCGAAACGGCGTGCGCAAACGCGAGTGAAAAACAGCCGGAGGGCGGCGGACCGCTCTCCGGCTGTTCGTGTATTCGAGGGCCTCGCTTCTTACGCGTTCCCCTCCGCCTCGTTGCTGTAGGTGAAGATGGTGTCCCACAGCTCGTCGAGCTTGATCAGCGTGTCGTCGATCGACGGGACGAGGTAGCGGTCACCCTCTTTCACGAGGAGCTTCTTGTCCTCCAGCTTGCGGAGCGCGTCGTCCACCTCGAAGTCGAGATGCACGCCGAACTTCTCTTCGATCCACTGTTCGATGCGGTCGTCCAGCTCCTCCTCGGTGAACGGCTCCCCGTTCGCGTTCCGTTCGGCCAGAAGGAAGTAGTAGGCGAGCAGCGCCTCCTTGCACTCCTCCTCCTCCGCCTCGTGGACGAGGAAGTCGAAAACACCGGCGTTGTTGTCCAGGTTGTGGAAGTAGAGCGTCTTCATCAGCTTCGCCTGGTGCTTCTCCTTCGTGAGCTTGTACTTCGTGAACACCTTGAAGGTGATCGTTCCCACGATGGAGAAGGCCGCGAGGATCGGGAAGAGCTGCTCCTTGAAGTGCGCCCAGTCGATGTTCCGTCCGGCGACGATCGCGGCGATCAGCGTGCCGACGACGAGCAGCGCCGGGACGACGCGGTTCACCACGCTCAAGAAGCCCGCGATGATCGGCAAAACGATCTTCCCCTTGTCGATCAGGGTCATCTGGATAGTCACGTCCGGGAAGAGCGTCTGCAGCGTCGATGCCGGTACGTTCTTGAAAACCTTCAGGAAGATCGTGGGCACCTTCGGCCCGCCGTTGCTCTTCTTCGGCTCCGGCTCTTTCTCCTTCTTTCCGAGCACCGCCTCGCGGGTCATGCGGCGCTCCCGCTCGCTCTCGGTCTCCCCGGCGGTCTTGATGAAGGTGTCGTAGAACTGCTCCATGTCCTCCTGGCTCTTCAGCTTGATCAGAATGAGCAGCCGCTGGATCATCTCCTCCATCTCCGGCTCGGCGGGCGCGTCCTTCTTCCGGAGCGACTTCCACCAGGAGAGCGGCTCCTTCGGCTTGGGAACCTGTTTCGTCCCTCTTCGATAAATCATGATCTTCTCGTAGTTTTCGAGGTTGACCTTGACGTTCAGTCCCCTGGGGGCCGCCTTCGTCATCAGCGCGTTCAGCTCGGCGATGGGGAACTCGCGGTAGTTCGCCGCCACGAGGATTTCTTCCAGCGCCTTCACCATGCTGTCGAAGCGGGCGTCCATGCTGTCGCCGGGCGGGCAGATCTTCAGCGTGTCGGCGTCGGGGTTGAAGATGTGGTAGGCCCCCCGCGCTTCCTTCAGCGTGCCGTGAAAATCGTAGTGGTACGTCGCCTCGACCAGTTCGGCGACGCGGCGGAGCTTCTCCCTGTCCTCCGCCGAAAGGGTCTTCTCCTCGCACAAAACATCCACGAGGTCCTCGGTGCGCACGGGGATGAACTTGCCCAGATCCGGAGTAACCGCCATCGCAACCCCTCCTGTATTAAAAAGTTCGACGCGTTCCCTGCGGGAAAGAGCCCGCCCGAAGAATCCGCCGTCGGAAACAAACCGTATCTCCATAGTACATTCATCCGGCCTCTTTATCAATAGACAGAAAAGCTTGTCGAATGGTGTGGAATGTGGTAGAAATGGTAGAAGAATGAAAGGTTGAGAGGCGAGACTGTTTTTGTAAAGGGAGGGAAACACGCGAATTAGTGTGGTAAAGGCAGGACGAGAGTTGGAAGCTTAGTGAAATGACTGTGATTTTAAGATCAATAGCAGTTTTCATTAATTTTAGATGATACCATTTGACTGTTTTTAAAGAATCTTGTGGATGAAGAAGGGGTGATTGTTATGAGGTTCGATTCTACATGGCAAGATGAGAGAAAAGGAAGTTCAAATTTTGCGGGATTCCTCCCAGCCACTGCTTACGGGATTTTTAGTCAGATAGAAAGAGCGACTCATGTATCTTATACGAACCAGTTTATTACTGCGCTAGAATAATGCTCAGCAAGTCGCTCACAGCCGCTGCAGGGGAATACTTAGTTCTTGGCAATCTCCTTCGGATCGGTGGCATTGCGTACCTGGCGCAAGGTCCGACGCAAAGAGACTGGGATATTATCTTAATGCGAGAAAACAAAATTTTTAAGATTCAGGTCAAAACAATAAGCTGGCCGCAGCGAACGGCTGTTAATGTAAAAATAACGGAAAACTTCGACTTTCTTGTAGTAGTTCTTCTGGATACGCAAGGACCCTGTCCACGCTATCTTATATTTGAGAGAAAGGAAATTGAATGTTTTTTATCAAAAAAAATGAAGAAAGAAAAGACGCAAAACAAACAATTACAATTAGCAGAAAAAAAATAAAAGAAAATGGTTCGCTTTGCAAATATATAAATAATTGGGATATTATTTGTAGTTCTTGATTCGATAGACAAAGATGAGGAGAGATAAGAATGCTCAGTCAGAAAGGCGTATGGAGTTCTATTCTCTGGAAACTTGAAGATACGTATTTGCTTGCGATATCAATATAAGGGGAATGTTTAAGATGTGCTACTCTCTAAAATGCCGAAAAAGAATAAATGGCGGGTTGTTTCTAGGCGAAAATTTCTACGACTAGAGCAATACGGTGTTGCTCGAAAAACAGAGCTCGTCGTACTTGTGAAAAAGGAGTTTTTATGTGAAATCATATAACCTTCAATGGAATAAGGGGTATGAGGTTTTTTATGCTCAGAGATATGACTTTGTTGCCACGCCCCTCCCGATGTTAATATTTTGGAATATACGTAATATTGCGTATATTTTGATAGATCAAGTATTTCTAAATATAAAATTAATATGAAAATTATTTATTGGAATACAAAGAAAAATTGCAATGTAGCTCCGCTTAGAGAAATTTTAAAAACTGAAGAGCCGTCTATTCTTTTCCTTAGCGAGTTTAATGAAAAGCTTAATAATTATATTAAGCTGGATATTTCACAATTTGGATATGAACATTTAGAAACGCCTGGGTGTAAGCGAATAATAGTTCTTGTGCATGATAGCGTTAAAGTTAATTTATGCATACAAGAGAGTTTTTTCACGATGCTGTCAATGCAATATTTTAATGAAAAAGTTAATATCTTCGGGGTGCATTTTCCATCTCAGTTATTTAAAGGTTTTGATGAATTAAAATCTATACTAAGAGATTTTAGAGTCAAGGTTGACAAATATGCTGGTGATTCGTTATATGCGTGTAATTTGCTTATTGGAGATTTCAATTCAAATCCCTTTGAATCGCCTTTGCTTGGTTTTGATGGGTTTCGTGCATCCAATTCTAACATGGTGAGAGAGACAATTATTCGTAACGAGGGTAGAGGGTCTACATATATCAACCCAACATGGCAGCTATATGCAAGATTTAATTGTCCCGGAACCATAAGGTATAATCGACCCTCTGCATCTTCTTTTGATATTCTGGAATGGCACTATTTAGATCAGGTTTTAATAAGCCATAAACTAAATAAAATACTCGCTGAATATAATGTGTCTATTATTGAAAAAGTAGGTGCATTGGAGTTTTTAGACTCTCGTAAGGCTAAGGTTTTATTTTCTGATCATTTGCCAATTAAATTTGAATTTAGGAGAAAAAGTTCATGAAATGGCCTCCTTTTGAAGCATCAGAAAAAGAATACCCTGAAATTGTTGTTGAAAGAAATTTTGAAGGTTTTAGCAAGGCAACCCGAGAGTTAGTCGATATTCGGATTAGAGAAGCGGGAGACATTGGTAGAATGGACCTTGAATTACAAGTAAGCTTTCAATTCGAACTTCTCTTATATAGCGAATATTTGAGAGAGTACAGATTTCGAGTAATGAGATTTGGCTATGATGTAAGACTGTATCCAGTGTTCGTTATATTTAACTATGATATTGCATTGGAGTTGTATCCAGATGCTAGGCATGACCTAAATATGCCGTTTAATTTCGAAAATGAAAACGAGCTTGATAAATGCGTTAAAAGCGTTATTAAAACGAGTTTTTTTATAGATACGGTAAGAGGGTTAATGAAAATTGCAAAAAAGCGCCAAGATATGGAGTTTTGGGATAATGATGAAAATGAAAAGTCTTTTGGGCTATAATAAAAATCTAGAAATTGCTTGAGCTGAGAGAGTGGTTTAGTTAATGTTAACTGGTCTTTTTCTTTTTTTTATAAGTATTTCTTGCACGAGTATGCTTGTTTCATCTGCCGTACCTGTGCTAGAAACATCTGTCCATGAAAACGACCAAATTATATTGGGGAAAGATGCCGGAATGGCTGTCCGGGCTTTGTTTGTAGTAAATACAGTCCGCTTCAGCGTCGAGCAATAAGTTTAAAGACTTCTCGACGTTCGTGCGGACAATCCTATGATATTGTCGCTTGATAACGTATAATATCTTTCGCAAAAAGGTATGAATCAGATGGCGACAACCCTTACATCGGGTATTCTTGCTGTATCTCACCCCAGCGAGAACCCAAGGAGGATTGTCATCATGGAGAATCGTACCACAGCGCCCGAAGTTCTGGAAGCGGCTATGTCGGAGATCGCCCGAACGAACGGAAAGATCCTTGAAGAACACCTCGGGGAAATGGTCCGCTCCACGGTTGAAGAGACCTTGAACGGGCTGCTCGACGCCGAAGCGGATCACATCTGCGGCGCGGAGCGCTACGAACGGAGCCCCGACAGGGTGGACAGCCGTTCCGGCCACTATCAACGAAAGCTGAAGACGAAAGCCGGAGAGGTGAAACTCAAGGTCCCCAAGCTTCGCAAGCTTCCGTTCGAATCGGCGATCATCGAACGCTACCGCCGCCGCGAGAGCTCCGTAGAGGAGTCTCTCGTCGAGATGTACCTGGCGGGCATCTCGGTGCGCCGCGTCGAAAGCATCACCGAGGCGTTGTGGGGCGAGCGCGTCGGTCCGGGGATGATCAGCAACCTGAACAAGAAGATCCACGGCCGGATCGAGGAGTGGCGCAACCGTCCATCGAAGGGGAGCATCCGTACGTCTTCCTCGACGGCGTTTGGCTCAAGATGAGTTGGGGAGGCGAGGTCCAGGGCGTTTCCGTCCTCGTGGCCGTAGGAGTGAACACGGAAGGCTACCGCGACGTTCTCGGCGTTTGCCTCGGTTCCCGGGAGGATGAAGGGAGCTGGACATCCGTTCTTCGCCACCTCAAAGAGCGCGGATTGAAGGGAGTCCGCCTCGTCACCTCGGACAGGGCTTCGGGGCTGGTCGGTCTCATCGGGAACTTCTTTCCCGGAGCAACCTGGCAGCGGTGCGTCGTCCACTTCGAACGGAACGTGCTGAAGGACGTTCCGACGAACAAAGCGGAAGAAGCCGGTCGAATGCTTCGGGCGATCTTCTCGCAGGAGTCCCGCGAAAGCGCTCTTGAGAAGGCTGCGAGCGTCGCGATCCGCCTCAAGAAGATGAAGCTGCAAAGAGCCGCCAAAACGCTTGAACAGGGTATCGGAGAGACGTTGAGCTACTATGACTTCCCCGCGGCGCACTGGAGAAAGATACGGACCAACAACACTCTCGAGCGGTTGAACAGGGAGATCCGGAGGAGAACCAACGCGGTTGGAAGCTTTACGGACAGCGAAGCGGCATTGATGCTTGTGGCGGCCAGACTTCGATATGTGCTCTCTCATCAATGGGAGACGAAGAAGTACATGAATATCGCGTGCCCGGAACGGGTATGGAGCCGTTGCTCGAAAGGGAGATCGAATCCGCCATAGAGGACGAAACGTATACTATGGGTAAGCTACAGCAGGATAAGTTTTCAAGGTGCTATTGATTGAAGTCAACTTTTGCGAAAAAATCTTTACATTACCTTTACGGGAAATAGGTTATTATTCTGTATGCTCATGGATATTTACTCTTCGCACGGCAAGCAAATCATTAAGATATTTAGTCCCGAAAGCAGTTAGTTTCCAAGAATAACGAGCGCTTTGTGATGGAGAAATAAATCCTAGTATCCCGAATTGATTTAGAATCGTTTCTAGGGAAGAAGATAGAACCTCGCAAGTGGTGTTATTAGTCTTTTTTTGTACAAGAATGGAGAGGGAACGTAAAAGAGATGACTCATCACAAGGAAAACGCATAGAAGGGCCTATCTGTTTAAAAATAACATTCCACGAGAGGTTTAGAGAACTATCGGATCGTACTGCTCTTGTGCCGAATTCTCTTCTGGAAAATTTTTCATAATTAAATTCCAATTTAAAAAGGTCTTCCCCTTGGGAAAGATCGCTATGGTTGGTAGGAGAACGCCAAGCCTCCAACTCTCGCTTAAGCGCTTCGATGTGATCTCGAAGAGTTAGGATTTCTGCGGCCTTTATGTTGTTTGTCTCATCCGCTCTAATCCACCCGACACCTTCGTTATTATTTTTTAGCTCATCAATGCCATCTTTTACTATAGAGGCAAGTTGATCTTTATTGCTCCAAGTATCATATGCGTAGTCCGTTGCTTTCAACTTATTAATGAAACTCCCAAGCCTTTCTTTTCCTTGATCGGTTTCTTCGATTTTGTTCGACGGCAATGGGGAGCCTTCGTACAAGTAGATATTTACGGGCTTCTTTTGTTTCATGGCATAGTCAAATTCAATCTCGGTCATACTGATGCCGTTATCATCTTTGCTGCTCCCGTAGCGCCCAGCAACGATGAAAATACAAAAATCACACTGATCGATAGCTTCCTTGATATAATCTACGGACTTTCGGTTCATTGCGGGGAAGTACTCCATTGCCACAGGGAAACAGTTTTTCCTTAGAAGGGCCGATATGACTTCTTGGCGCTCTTCTTTTAAATCGGTATACGTACTGCTGACAAAAACAAGATATCGTTTTTCCATCAAGACCTCCGTCTTATTGTCTAATAGTTTGAATAATATTTGGCGCATCGTATTTAGGGTTTCGTGACTTGTTGACGAAGCCCTAAAAAATAAGAGTTTGAAACGGCAATTTCTCTTTTTGGCCCGCGAAAAAAGTGATGTTTTGTTTTCAGTCTGCTTCTGTCATCATGGCCCCCCGAATTCTCGTTAGCGTCTCCTCGATTCGATTTTTCCTCAACTCGCACTCCCAAATTCGCAGGACCGTCCATCCTCTGCTTTCGAAACGGGCGGTTATCTCCTTGTCGCGGCGCATGTTGCGCTCCCGCTTCTTTTGCCAGTACTCTTTGTTGTCCTGAGGGCGCGTGTTTCGGCAATCGTGTCCGTGCCAAAAGCAGCCATCCACGAAGACGGCTATTTTGAATTTGGGAAAGACGAAATCGGGATGTCCTACGACCGGGTAGTTGCGCCGCCATCCAGTAATCCCGTTATCCTTGAACAGCTTCAGCAGACGCAACTCCGTCGACCGGTTTTCTTTTGATCGCACCTTCCGCATTATCTCCGAGCGAGCGTTTTTGTCGAATACGTCGCTCACGATGTCTCACCTCTCGAACTCGATGCGAAGGCTTGGGTCGGTCTCGGCAACGGCGACGATGTCGTTGTATCTGTTCACGACCTCCGCAATCGCCTCGTCGCGGTTCGTCTCGTTGAAAAGACTGTGCTCGTATATATTGGTGGACAAAAACTGCTGCACGTCCCACACCTCGACGCGCCCTCCGAGTCCCGCGTCGGACGCTAAATCCAGAGCGGTTCGAACGCGGTCGAAGATGGTGATGATCACGGGATGGTACCCTCCGCGCAGATTGGCGCCGCACTTTTCGACGAGAGGAGCGCTCGGAGCGGTTGTGCAGTGAATAATGGTATTGTTAACGACAAAATCGCCGTTCCGTTCCGTGGAGGCGTCGGCCACCGAGGCGCCGTGAACCGTTACCGAACCTTCGGGAAGAATGATGGAGAGTTTCGCCGCTACAAGGTGTTGCAGCACCGTGCCGAGATACTGCGTCCCAGGATTTTGCGACTGCCTCTTTCTCGCCTGTTCAAAAAGTTCGTCGAAATTGGCTCCTATCGTCTTCGACGCGTCGGCCGTCAGTATGAACGGTTGATTTCGGAAATACTCGCGGACCTGCTCGGCCCAGAATGCATCCACGACGCTGAAATCGACGGGTTCCTCGGCGTTCCACTCGTTCAAGAAATCCACGTACTTTATCATCAGCCCCATACTGCCGCGGCTCGTACGTCCGCCCTCGGAAGCAAGCACTTGAGCGATGCCGTGCTCTTTCAATATCTTCTTGAGGTTTGCGCCGCCGAGCCCGGCGACCTGTCCTTGTCCGCCTGTGCGATAGTCGTCCGGATTCAAAGGAAATAGCTTCCCGTCGACCATGCGCGTGAACTGCACGACAAGAGAGAGCGGCCCTTTCGTCGATATGTTGTTTTCGATCTGAAACGCTCGCAATCTGTCTTCAGGCTTGATCATCGTACGACGCCTCCGCTATCTTCAGCAAAAAGTGTTCGCCAATGAAGCGCGCGACGGGAAGCGCCACGGCGTCGCCCATGGCTTTATATCCGTCGTTGGCGCTGCCGGGGAGCCGGAAGCTGTCGGGCGTGCCCATCAGACGAGCGGTTTCGCGGACGGTGAGCAGCCGCGCATGCACCTCGCCGTCCTTTTTGACAACCAAGAACTGCTTGCTGCTCCCTCCCTCCGGCGTCCTCAAACACCCGGCGATGCCGTCGAAACGCAGTTCAAGCTGCTGACGTCCCTGGCGGGTCCTCCGGTATCCGGTCGCGTAGACCGTGGTGTGTGCGTCCAGCTTTTCCTTGTGTCTCTCCGGAATCAGCCGGAGGACGTCGTCCTTGTCGAACGGAACGTACGGTTCGAGGATGTCCTCCAGTCTCGTATGACGCTTCGGAGGCTCCTCCGAGCGCCACCATATCCATCCGGGCAGCGTTTTCCCCAGTTCCGCGGCCGCCTTGTTGTGCAGCCAGCACGGGGCGGAACCGACAAGCTCCTTCGGAATACGGCGACCGCGTTCGACGGCGATGACGAACACCCTGGGGCGGGATTGCGGAACGAAACGGGATGCGTCCAGCATGATCGCGCCGCAGTCGTACCCTCTGTCGACGAGCGCCGAATGCAGTTTCCTGTAGTGTGCGCCGCTTCCTGCGGAGAGAAGCCCGGAGACGTTTTCGACCAGCAGAACGCGCGGCTTCGCGGGCATCTCGTCGAGGATACGGAGCCACTCCCAGACAAGGCCGCTGCGGCGGGCTTCGATACCGCCTATTGCGCCCGCCAGCGACAGGTCCTGACAGGGGAAGCTCGCCCATGACAGGTGCGCGAACGGCAGGTCGGCGCCGCGGACGTGCTTGATGTCGTTCAGGAGGAAATGCTCCGAACCGAAATTTGCCTCGTAGACGTTCGCCTTTTGCGGGCAGATATCGTTCGCCCAAAGGGGAGTGAACATGCCCTTCAGGCCGTAGGCGACCAGGCCGCTTCCGGCGAAGAACTCGTGCATCGTCCACGGAGCGGACGAAAGTCCGATCTTTCCGTCGTCCGCAAGCGGCAAAACGGCTTGCAACATACGCGCTCACTCCTTTCGGCGTTTGTCTATGTTCCTTGCGGGATTACGTATCGCCCGACCAGCGGAGGAAGACTCCGCAGCGGGGGATACTCCTGATCATACTACCGTTATCCGCCCGCTTTATCAACATGTTGAAACGCCTGACGCGACTCCCGGAATCAAAGCGACAGCGCAAAATGCCGCGAAAGTGCAGTCACTGTATAACGGAATGGCTGTGAATGTAAAACTCTTCCTGGCTGGGTTCGTACTTTTTCTCCCAGGGTTCCAAGCCCTCGTCGAAGCGTGCGGCTTCTTGTTCGTCTATCTCGAACACGGGGCTTTGATGGTACGTCCACTTTCTTCCGTCCAGGACGCCCGGTTTCAGTTCTTTTACCATCATCGCCGCAGGGAATGTCCCGTTCTCAAGGCAGACGTTGAACTTTTTGCAGCTCTTGAAACCGCGACCCACGTAATTGTTGGGGTTTCCGAAGATGACGATCGCGTCGAACCCAAGTTCGATCGCGTGTTCGAAGGAGTGCTCCATGAGTTTTTTCCCGTACCCTTTTCTTTGATACTCGGGCACAATGCACACCGGCCCGAAGGTAAGGATGTTTTTTCCTTCTCCGGACTCGTCGACGAGGCGTGTTTTGGTATACATGATATTCCCGATGATTTGCCCGTCGACTTCGATTACAAAGTCCAGCTCCGGCAGAAAATCTTCGTGGGGCCTCATGACATGAACTAAATAGTGCTCCATGCACCCAGGAACGTATAAATTCCAAAAAGATTTTCTCGTAATCTCTTCAACGTTCTTGTAATCAACCTCTTGTTCGTTTCTTATAGTAATTGTTGCAGTCATTTTTTACCTCCGAAAGTTTGATCCTCGAGAAAAGTAGAAGTAGATTTTATAAAACTTTGCCTTCCGATTCTTTCCCGCATCGCGCCGCCCGTAGAATATGCCGTAATTATAGAGTTTCTCCCGTCGCTTCTCAACGAAAATCGTCATGAACAGCGGGACGGGTACGACCGAGCGGACGGATGTGGGGGCGGCGGTTGTATTCGAAGCGGGGAGGAAACGGATGTGCCGGTGCGACTTCTCGACGGGCAGGGGGGGATCCTGGCGTCGATTCGCTTGTACGCCTTCCGCGGATCTTTCTGATCTCCGAAGAGGGGCGAGCATAGGTGATCTCTATGTCGGAGATAGGCAGAGAGTATTGGACGAAGGGAGATTGGGAGGATAAGATGCTTACGAAGTATTGAGCAGGCGGAGATAAAATGAACCTTGAAAATAGACTCTTTTTTCCCAGTTCATTTCGCTCGTGTCCAAACAAGACAGTTAACAACGACTGCGTCTTGCTGCTTCGCATGTTTCTTCGAATATCGGATTCCGAGAGTTCTTGTCCGTAATAGAGCCATTCTTTGAGTATATTCCGTTTTAATGATTAATACACAAAGTTCAGTATTTTTATATTTTCTGGCTTTAATTATGCTCGGAAGAATCAAGTGAAAATTCGGCAATCTTTTGCCCTTGGCGTGGATTGGTCCGAAGCGTGTTTATTATTTGTCGTGTCGGAGGCTGGTCTGTTTTGATCTATGATTTTGATGAGATAATCGAGAGAAAAAATACGCAGAGTTCCAAGTGGGACAACGTGGCGGCGCGCATCGGAAACGGGGATGCCTTGCCGATGTGGGTGGCCGATATGGACTTTCGTTGTCCGATTCAGGTTGTGGAGGCGGTGAAGAAGCGCGCCGAACATGAAATTTACGGATATCCTTATGTTCCGCCGGAGTTTTACGATGTTACGGCAAGTTGGTTGAAAAAACGTCATGGGTGGGAGATCCGATCTGATTGGGTTGTGTTTACCACAGGAATCGTGCCGGTTTTCAACACCATGATTCAGGCATTTACCGAAGAGGGGGACGAGGTTATCATCCAGGAACCCGTCTACCATCAGATGATCCATCCTGTGAAGGATAACGGGCGAGTCATCAGCAACAACGCTCTTCTCTGTGAAAACGGTGTATACTCCATCGATTTCGAGGATCTGGAAAGGCGAGCGTCGAAAGCCGAAGCGAAGCTCTTATTCTTATGCAGTCCTCATAATCCGGTGGGCAAGGTATGGAGTCGTCAGGATCTCGTTCGTATCGCCGAGATCTGTTTGAAGTACGGAGTGATTATCGTCAGCGACGAGATTCATTCAGATCTTCTTCTTTTCGGAAACAGGCATGTTCCATTGGCGTCCATCGATGAACGGTATGCGTGGAACTCGGTTTCATGTTTCGCTCCGTCGAAAACGTTCAACATCGCAGGGTTGCGCGCCTCCGGCATAGTGGCGCCCAATCCCGAGATACGAAAAAAACTCGAAAATCAATTTAAAAAGAACAAAGGGATACAGCAAAACGTTTTTGCCGTTCCCGCCTACATAGCGGCCTACACCGAGTGCGACGATTACCTGGAGCAGCTCGTCGCCTACCTTGAAAAGAATATCGCTTTTCTCGCCGCTTTTCTCGAAGAGCGGATGCCCAAGATAAAGATCGGCAAACAGGAAGCCACGTACTTGGCATGGCTGAACTGCAAAGCGCTGAATTTGTCGGATGAAGCCTTGGCGGAGTTCTTCATCGACAAATCTCTTGTGGGCGTAAGTCTTGGTACCGCTTTCGGGGACGAGGGGAGCGGGTATGTCCGGTTGAACATCGGATGCCCGAGAAGAACGTTGGAAAAAGCTCTGCATCAAATTCTGGTCCAGTATAAATCGTTCGGCTTTTAAGTGCGGCTGTTTGTAGCCAGACATCGAGATGGAGAAAAAATAAGATGGGAGGTTCGTATTGTGAAAAAGATGATTTTTGCCTTTGTGTTGCTTCTGGGAGCTGTTTTTTCCTTCACCGTCGGCTCGGAGATCGCTTCGGCCAAGCCCGCCGATTTTCCGAAGAAAAATATTAAGATTATTGTTCCGTTTGCTGCGGGCGGCGGCACGGATACTATGGCTCGGATTCTCGCGAGCGCCGCCGGGAAGGATTATTTCGACGGACGTTCTCTTATCGTCGAAAACATGAGCGGGGGCGGCGCCGTCATCGGCCAGACCTACGTGGCGAAAACGGCGAAGCCGGACGGCTATACGGTCATGCTGTACACGAGTTCTTGCATAAATAACTCATTGCTCAAGAATGTTTCTTATTCTTATCGTGATTTTAAGCCTATAATCGGGTGCAACCCCGATGCGGAAATCGTCGCCGTGCCTTGGGATTCTCCGTATAAATCGTTGGATGAGCTTCTTGAAGCGGCGAGGACGGATGTCGTGAAGGTCGCCACGCCGGGACACTCTTCCGGACATCACCTTCGAGCGATGAATATGGCCCGGTTGATGGGGCTTCGATTCGAGTACATCCATAACGACAGCGCCGCCATGCAACTCGCGCAGTTGATGGGAGGGCATTGCGACGCTTCGTTCATGACCGTGTCCGAAGTCAGCGGCATTCTTCTCGACCGGAAGGCGAGGGGACTCGGGGTCATGGCCGCGAAAAGAGACGCGAGTATTCCCGAGGTCCCGACGTTCAAAGAACAAGGGTACGACGGTTGGATCGACGGCGCCAACAGGGGGCTTGCGTGCCATAAAGACGTTCCCGAGGAAATATACAGGTATCTCGTCGAAGAGTTTTCGAAGATAGTCGTTTCTCAGCAGTTCGTGGATGCGATGACGAAAGCCAATATGGTGCCCGGATTGCAAACGCCGGAAGAGTATCAAGAGTACATCGATTTCACCGCCAAGGCTATCGAGTCTCTGAAGCCCATGTTGCAGAACCAGTAAGAGGTTGTCCTTCTCGGAGCGAGGGCGAACCTTCGCTCCGAGAATTCGCATTGTTTCGCATGAGTTTTCCTCTCCAACGGCGAAACTAAGTCTCTCGATCTCGATGCGAGGGGGGCGGTGCGATAAGTCGCGCACTGTTTCCCCCCTTTTTCCATTGGTTGTGAATTTGTTTACAATACTTGCCCTTGTTGACGTCGCATGACCGTCGGTTGATTTTAATAGCGGGAGTGGTGATTCGTATGAATTGGAGTAAAGCAATCAATCTGTCGATGCCCGTTTTTTTCATATGTTTCAGTATTTATGTGATCGCCAGCACTTTTCCCATGGGAAAGGCGGAAGGGACATTTCCGTACATGATAGGCGTTTTTACTTTGATTGTCGGTGTATTTCAACTCTTCTTCGACCTCGTGGAAAAAGAGCACGCGGATAAATTTAAAGGAAGCAACATCCTCAAAGTGATTGAATTCTTGGGAGTGTTGTCGTGCTATATTTTTTTGTTTAAAAAGATAGGCTATATCGCCGATACTACACTCCTTGCCTTTTATGCTATGTATTCTCTTGGGTATAAAAACATTAAAGTTGCCGTCCCTCTGGCGGCGCTTATATCATGTGTGGCATACTTTGTGTTCAGCGTATTTTTGGCTGTCCCTCTTCCGGCGTTCTTTGCCGAATGACAAGAGAAAGAGAGCGGTTTGATTATGTCGAATGTGTTGCTTGGTCTTGAACAATTTCTAGATCCTATGGTTTTGCTGGCGCTTCTCGGGGGAACGCTGTTGGGGTTGATCGTAGGCGCGCTTCCCGGATTGAACGACAGTATCGCCATCGCCGTTCTCATCCCCGTGACCTTCGGTATGGATCCCCATGTCGCCTTGTGCTTGCTGGTGGGTATTTATTGTGCCTCGGCGTGCGGCGGCTCCATCCCGGCCGTTCTTCTCGAAATTCCGGGGACGGCGTCCTCGATGGTGACGGCATGGGACGGCTATCCTATGACTCTGAAGGGGTATGGTTGTCGCGCGTTGAGTATTTGTATGACATCTTCATTTTTCGGAGGTCTCAGCAGCGCTTTGGTTCTGCTTTTGTTCGCCCCTGTCCTCGCTTCCTTCGCCCTTCGGTTCGGTCCTCCGGAGTATTTCATGCTCGCCGTTCTCGGTATGAGCACCGTCATCGGCATGGCGGGAAAGGGCATCGCCAAGAACTTCCTCTCTATGGCCTTCGGCCTCTGGCTGTCATGTATCGGTATGAGCCCGACGACCGGGATAGATCGTTATATTTTCGGTTCGGCGTCATTGATGGACGGCATCCCCCTCATTCCTAGAATGATCGGCCTCTTCGGTGTCTTTTCCATTCTCAGGATGTGCGACTGCCTCCGGAAGGGAAAAGAGAACTCGCTCTCCGCTCTATCGTCGAATATATGCTGTTCCGCCGAAGACGACAAGGTTTCCCTCCCCGACCGCAACATGGTGAAGAGGCTCCTGCCGACTTGGATACGCTCGAGCGCCATAGGAAACATGCTTGGGGTGATACCAGGGGCAGGTATGACGATGGCGATTTTTTTGGCGTATGATCAGGCGAAAAAAGCGAAGCCCGATCTTCCTTTCGGGACGGGAGTTCCGGAAGGAATCGCCGCGCCGGAATCCGCGAACAACGCCGTCGTAGCGAGTTCCATGGTTCCCCTGCTTTCTTTAGGCATACCGGGGAACGGAACCTCGGCTTTGTTTTTAGGGGCGCTGACCATCCACGGGCTTCGTGTGGGACCTGCGTTCTTCAACGACTCTCCGGATATGGCCTATATGATCCTCATAGGGTTTATTCTGGCGAACCTGGCAATGTTGCCGATGTCGCTTTTATTCTGTCGATACCTTGCGTCGAAGGTGCTCAAACTGAATCAGTCGGTTTTGGCCGCGGCGGTTTTAGTGCTTTGTATGACCGGATCTTTCGCGTACATGAACAACCCTTTCCATATGGGGGTGGCGGTGGCTTTTGGTCTTATCGCCTACTTTTTTTGGAAATTCGGCTTGCCGCAGGCTCCTCTTATCTTGTCGACGATTTTAGGCTCGATGATGGAAACGAACTGGATATCGAGTATGGTCTACTCCGGAGGATCTCCCGTCGTGTTTCTCGTTCGACCGATAAGTCTCATACTGACGGTTCTGTCGGCCGTGTTTCTTCTTTGGCCGTTGGTGCAGCGTTTGCGGAAGCGCTTCGCTTCCGCATGATCTCCTCCGCCCGCCGTGTTTCGGTGCGTGCGGCGGGCGGGGGTTGTCTTCTTCCCGGCCGCGCAGAAGGAGAAGCGGGAATGAGATATATGTTTTACGGTGTCGAAAGCTCCGTTTTAACAAGAAGGATGCGTTCCTTCCGTTGAATAGGTTGTATGAAGAATCTCAAGGAACTTTCTCGACGCCGCAGGAAGTTGGTGTGCGCCGAGAAACGCCGCGACGATGGTCCATTCGTGATCCTGTTCCGGTTCTAGGTAATAGCAGTTCGCGAGTCCGGGATCCGGTGGGATGGACGATAGGTACTGTTCCGGAACTAGGGCGGCGCCGATTCCGATGCTGGCCATGTGAATGATCGTTTCGACATTTCGGGAGTAGAGAATGATCGGCGGGGAAATCTGCGCCTTTTGAAAAATCAGTTCGTTGATGGCCCTGATCCTCTGTCCTCTGTTGCCGATGATGAACGGGGTGGAGGTCGCGTTGCGCAAGTCGACGTAGGGATATTTCTCCCCGAAGCCTTTCTCGTAGGAAAAATTGTTCAAAGGGTCGCTTTTGACGACGACGAGCACCATGCGGCTTTTCAGGAATGGCTGGTAGTTGATGGACTTGTTCTTCAGCGGCAGAGGCATGATGGCGAGGTCGATGCTTCCGTTGAATACCATTCGTTCCAGTTCCGTAGAGGTTGTTTCATGGAGCTGTATATCGATGTCCGGGAATTCTTGTTTGAAGCGCAACAATACGTTCGGCACGACGAACGCGCCGAGGTGATAGGGCATGCCGAGAATAAGGCGACCTCCTTTCAGGTCGTTTATCTCCTTAACGCTGTTTTTCAAGTCTCTGAGAATTTTTGTAACTTGGTTTCCCGCTTCGACGAAGAGTTCTCCCTCCTGAGTCAGCTTCAGACGGTTTTGCACGCGGATGAAAATCGGAACTCCATACTCCTTTTCTATCTTTTTGAGGGATTGACTCAGCGACGGCTGAGCGATATACAAATGCTGAGCCGCCTTTGTGATATTCTCTTCGGCAGCCACGGCCAGCACATATTCTATCTCTCTCAGGCTGAGGTTCATGGTGCGTTCTTTTCCATTTTTCATATCCATATCCCCTGTCCGAAATATTTATTTAAAAGAAGATAACAGTATCTCCTCTTCTTAAGTGGAAAACCATAGGAGAAGCCTATGGAAAATATTGTAACTATGTATTAGACTGCGTGCATTTCCCCTCCTATAATGATTATACCTTACTTGTAACTGTAGAAATGAAGTGAAAAATCCAAAAAGAATTGATTGGATTATTTTTCTTCGTTCGAGTGTGCGCCTTTCCACGACTTATTTTTCTCGCATAGTAAAATTAAATAAATATTCAAAATAGATGGAGAAAGGATTTGGATGCTTTGACGAATGCACTATCAAAACTCTCCGAAAGAATTGTCGATTTCGCTCTCTCCTTGAAATTGGAGCATGTTCCCGAGGAAGTGATTCGACACGGAAAGATGCTTCTTCTGGACACTTTCGGCGTCGCCCTCTCGTGTCGGGACCTTGAACACGCCGAAGCCGTCAGGAAGGTTGTTCAAGCTTTCGGTTCCGCTCCGCAGGCAACGTTGTGGACGACGGACGCGAAGGCTTCGATCGCCGATGCGGCTTTGTACAATGCGGCTCTCATCCACGGAGCGGACTATGACGACACTCACGTCGGCGGCATCGTCCATCCCAGCGCTTCCGTCGTGAGTACGGCGCTTTCCGTCGGTGAGTATACGGGGGCGTCGGGTGAAATGATTATGGAAGCGATCGTAGTCGGTTGGGAAGTCATCGTTCGATTGGCTTTGGCGGCGAAGGGGCGATTCCACGATGTAGGATACCACGGCACCGGCATACTCGCCCCTTTCGCAGCCGTGTGCGTCGCCGCGAAGCTCATGGCCGTCTCGCCGAAAGCGGCCGTGAACGCCTTTGGAATCTGCGGCAGTCAAGCCGCGGCGCTTCAGGAATTTCTGCACGACGGCTCGTGGGTGAAAAAAATACATCCGGGATGGGGAGCCCACAGTGCGATATATGCCCTTTGTCTCGCGAAAGAGGGATTTTCCGGACCTTCGGAAGTTCTCGAAGGAGGTTTCGGGCTCTGGAAAACTCATATTGGAACGACCGACGGTCTAGAGGAAGCGTTTTCGAATCTCGGGACATTCTGGCACACTCCTGAGATCACGTTCAAGATGTACCCCGTCTGCCATATGATCCACTCCTTCATCGGATGCATGCTCCGGCTCCGGAAGGAGCATGCCGTCGCCGCCAACGATATCGCTTCCATGGAGTGCCGTATCGAACCCCGGTGTTACCACATCGTGTGTGCTCCTAGAGAACAGAAAGTCCGACCACGGACCGACTATATGATGCGCTTCAGCCTTCCTTACGTTTTGGCCGTGACCGCTCTGAAACACAGGATGAGTCCTTGGGAAATAGATATGCGGTACGCGGAGGACGCCGAGGTGCAGGCTTTAATGGATAAAGTCCAATGTATTTCCGACGAGGAGAAAAGTCATCCTGGATATTTCCCCGGATGGTTGAAGATAACCACGACGGATGGGAAGAGTTACGTGGCGGAGCAGAAATATGAACTTGGAACACCGCAGAATCCTATATCCATGGACGAGGTGATCGTCAAGTTCGACAACAATGTAGATACTATTCTCGCAAGCGAAAAGAAGGCGAAGATAGTCGACGCGATCCGGAACTTCGAAAAGATGACCGCAGCGGATGTGTCTGCCCTGATTCGGCAGTTTCGGGCGTGACGGACCCGCATTCGCGAAGAACAGCGCGCGCTCTTTCGTTTTAGTGAGATTGTGAAAAGACATTTCAGACAACATGGAGGCGGACGTAATGGGACAAACTCTGGCCGAAAAGGTACTGAGCAAGAATGTGGGATATCCGGTGAAAGCCGGAGAAACCGTGATCGTCAACGTGGATTTCGCAGCTTTACACGACGGTTCCGGGCCGTTGCTCGTTCGTTTGATGGACGAACGGAACTATTCGAAGGATCCGGTGTTCGACGCGAAGAAGCTTCTTTTCGCAAACGAATTCGGCCCCGAGCCGACTCGGGAAATGGCGAACGAACATGCCCTGACTCGCCGCTTCGCCCACGAACATGGGTGCCATTGGGAAGAAGGCGGCACGGGGCACGTCCATGCCCATGTTTACGAGTCCTTCCTCGAGTGCGGGACGGTCTGTATAGTGGGAGATTCGCACACCACCGTCCACGGCGCCTTCGGCTGTTTCGCCACCGGATGCGGTTCCACCGATATGGTGGCCGTCACCCGGTTCGGAAAAACATGGATCAAGGTGCCTGAAACCTTCAGGATCAATGTCAACGGGAAGCTTCCGAAAGGAGTCTATTCGAAGGATATTATGTTGAAGGTGGCAAGTATCATCAAGTCGAATCAAGCTATCTATAAATCTCTGGAGTTTCGCGGCGATACCATCGCCTCGCTCAGTATGGAGTCGCGGCTGAGTATCACCAGTATGGGGGTCGATGTCGGAGCGAAGAACGCTATTATGGAAACCGACGAGCATACGAGAGCCTTTCTGGCTGAACTCGGCCGCGAAGACGCCTATCGGGAGATCCGCGGAGACGAAGAGGCGAACTATGAGCGCGTGATCGGTATCGACGCGTCCATATTGGAACCGCTGGTCTCGAAACCTCATTACGTGGAGAACGTGGACTTGGCGAAAAACTGCAAGAATGAAAAAGTCAACCTGGTCTTCATCGGAAGCTGTACCAACGGTCGCGTGGAGGACATGCGCATCGCAGCGAAAATTCTCAAGGGCAAAAAGGTGGCGAAGGGCGTACGACTTTTGGTCATCCCGAATTCTTCGCACGTCTACAAAGAGTGTCTCCGCGACGGAACGTTCCTCGCCTTGGCGGAGGCGGGAGCTATGATCGAGGCTCCTAACTGCGGGCCGTGCATGGGGGTGCATCAGGGAATTCCGGGCGACGGCGAGGTCGTCGTCGCGACGCAGAACAGGAATTTCAAAGGCCGTATGGGCAATCCATCCGCGAGCATCTATTTGTCGAGTCCCGCAACGGCGGCGGCGACGGCGCTGACGGGACATATTACCGATCCCAGGGAAGTTATGGAATAAGGATATTTTTTTACATATTAAGAAATGAGGCCGGAAATATGATTAGGAAAAGTATAGAAGGACGTGCATGGAAGTTCGGAAGCAATGTCAGTACCGATTCCATCGCTCCGGGAAGATTGATCTCCCTGCGATCCAACCCGAACGAATATGCGAAGCATGTTCTTGAAGATTCGCGTCCGGAATTCGCCAAGAACGTCCGGGTAGACGACTTCATCGTCGCCGACGAAAATTTCGGATGCGGCTCCAGCAGGGAGATCGCTCCCATCATCATCAATATCGCCGGAGTCGGAGCGGTCCTGGCGAAATCTTTCGGTCGGATTTTTTACCGCAATGCTATCAACAACGGCATGTTGCTCATCGAATGCGATACAGACAGGATCGCGGACGGAGAAACTCTGCTCGTGGATGTAGAGAACCGTGTCGTCAAGAAGCCCGACGACCCTGAATTTCTGATGCCTTTCGTTCTTTCGGAGAAGGAGATCAAGATCATCGACGAAGGAGGGCTTCTGAACTACATCGAAAAGTATAAATCTCTCGATATTTGAGGGGGAGAAGAAGCGAGGGGTACGGTATGGACGAAATGAAACGGCTTGCCGAATATGCACGCGACTTCTCCCTGAACGGTGTTTCGGAAGAAGTGCTCGCCGCCGCGAGGTACTGCGTGTTGGACAGTGTGGGATCCGCTCTCGGAGCGACGCGCGACGGAGAGATACCGTCTCTTGTCGAAGAAATCGAGCGTTGGGCTTCGAAGAGCGACGGGAGAAATGCGGCGGTGTGGGGGCAGGGGCGACGGAGCAACGTGTTTTCCGCCTTGATGCTGAACGGCGTCATGGGACATGCGCTGGAACTCGACGATGTCCACACGGAGTCGAAATCTCACGTAGGCGCCGTTGTCGTGGCGACGGCCTGGACGCTTGCGGATGCTCTTGGCGCGGATGGGCGTCGTTTTCTCGAGGCGGTCGTCGTCGGATACGAAGTAATGGCCAGAGTCGGGATGGCCATGGATGTGTCGAGCAACAGGAGGCGGGGATGGCATACGACCGGTATCATCGGCCCCTTCGGCGCGGCGGCGGCGGCGGGCGTTCTCCTGAAACTGGAGAAAGAGCGGATGCTTTCCGCTTTCGGCATCGCCGGTACACAGTCGTCGGGGTTGTGGGCTTTCTTGGCCGAGGGGGCTACCTGTAAAAAGCTGCATCCGGCCCGTGCCGCCGTAAACGGTCTGTCGGCGGCGATTCTGGCCAGAGGCGGCATGACCGGGCCGGCTCATATCCTCGATGCCGAGGACGGAGGGTTATACAGGGCGGTGAGCGACTCCTTCGATATGTCCGTACTGACGGACGGACTGGGAGAACGGTATGAAATTCTCAGAATGGACAAGAAACCCTATCCGTGCTGCAGAACGACGCATCATGCCATCGACGCCGCCCTGGCGCTCCGAGAGCGCCCCGGCTTCGCTCCGGAGCGAATACGCCGAGTCACTGTAGATACCTACGACGTGGGAGTGCTGCAGTGCGGTTTCACGAATTACCCGAGAAGCGGCGTGGAAGCCAAATTCAGCATCCCGTTCGCATGCGCGGCGGCGTTCGTCTGCGGCAGGGTGACGCAGGCGCAGTTTTCATCCGATGTTCTCAACGACCCTCTTGTGCGCCGCATAGCGGAAAGCACCGAAGTGAAGAGCGATCCGCTCTTCACGGAACGGTACCCCAAAAGATGGGGAAGCCGAATGACCGTTCTTTTCGACGACGGGGCGGCGCTTGTCCATCAGGTGGACGATATGTCGGGAAGCGCCGCCGTTCCCCTCTCTTCCTGTCGGGAGAGAGAAAAATTTCTTGG
>WPCG01046624.1_pt1 | contig 23788 bp, 18 predicted proteins | sample 5403311 | NCBI WGS metagenome assembly WPCG01 (sample SAMN12869467, study PRJNA574797) | sludge metagenome | isolation source: wastewater treatment of Control | place: China:Beijing | collected 2019-05-17 | reverse complement strand
TGTGAAATTGATACGCTCAATCAATTGGATGTTTGAAGAAAAAAACGTATTTTTGTTCAACACAATCAATAGGATAATGTTATTGAAGTAAGACGGATGATTTTTGATCAAAAGAGATTTTTTAAAAATGTAATCGGGGTTATTTTCGGTGGAAAATACCTCCATGTAGCGAGGTTAGAAAACGGAACAATCGCGGCTAGCATCCATAAAGAGATCAATAACATGGAGTCCGAAGAGGTTATTCTCGGCGAGATTATCTCTACCATCAATGAGGTTCATAACGATACAGTCGCGGGTATCGGGGTGGGGATGCCCAGCTTGGTTGATATAAGAGAGGGGATCGTGTTTAAGCCGACAAATATACCTTCGTGGAACAAGGTGTATTTGAAAGATATCTTGGAAGAGCGATTTAAGATTCCGGTCTTTGTGAACAATGACGCCAACTGTTTCGCGTTGGGTGAAAAATACTTTGGAGCAGCCAAAGATTTCGACAATATCGCTGGTATCACTATCGGTACGGGAATGGGAGTAGGAATTATTATCAATGGCCGACTTTACTCGGGGCGAAATGCCGGAGCAGGTGAGTTTTGCTCCATTCCCTACCGCGATCACGATTATGAATATTACTGCAGTATAAAGTATTTCGAAGAAAAGTACGGGATAAGGAATGATGTCCTGTTTAAAAGGGCCCAGAAAAAAGATAAAATAGCATTGGCTATTTACGAGATGTTTGGAGTGGACCTAGGAAATGCTGTTAAGACCGTTATGTATGCCTTAGATCCTGATGTCATCGTGATTGGCGGCAGACTGGCCGAAGCGTACGATTATTTTAAAGAATCGATGTTCAAAACAGTAAAAACTTTTATATACAAAAACTCATTGAAACAAATAAAAATCCTGAAATCTACCGAGCCTGATATTTCCGTCTATGGTGCAGCTGCCCTGTGTTTTGAAGAGTGAGGAACCTTATGGATAAGAAAGTAACAATATATGACATCGCGGACAAGCTCAAAATTTCTGCATCCACCGTTTCACGTGCTTTGAACGGCAACTCTCTTGTAAATGCTAAAACGAGAGAAAGGGTCTTTGCGACAGCAGTGGAAATGGGATATATTGATCCGAAAAAAGTAAACACGGCGAATACCATAGCCGTTATAGTTCCTGAAATTGATAATTTTTTCTATAGCACGGTTTTATCTGCTATCCAACACACGATCAAGAACAGATACTTGGTTTCTATACTCTGTTCTTTTAATTCCGACAAAATCGAAAGAGAGATCGTGTCAAAGCTAAACCCGGATCAAATCAAGTGTCTGATCATTTCACAAAGTATGGACACGGAGGATTCCACTCATTTGCTAGAGGTTGAGAAAAGGGGTATTCCGGTAATCTTGTTCAATCGAGTTAACTATAGTCATTCAAGTCCCAAGTTTCTTATAGATAACTATATGGACTCTTTTATGTTGACTAATCATCTCGTTTCGTCTGGCTACCGGAAGATTGCTTTCGCTGCAAAACATTTTAATTGTCCGATATACAAGGAAAGGGTTCAGGCATACAAAGATGTGTTGAACAAACATAAAATAGAATTTAACCCGGGTTATTTGATATACAGCGAACTCACCCTGGAAGACACGTATGAAGTAATTACTCGATTTGTCAATTTGAAACAAAGACCTGACGCGCTGATACTTCCTAATTTTACTTCTGCATTACAGGCCACATCCATTGCCAAAATAAATAATATAGTCATTCCTAAAGAGATGGCCGTGGTGAGTTTCGATGAAGACCCAGAATGTAAATACTCCACACCCACGATTACCGGAATCGAACGTCCGTGTACAGAGATGGGACTGGAAATCGGGAAGTTTGCTCTCTCGGTTTGCGATGATCAATCGTATGACCGGAATGCTATTAAAATCTTTCGTTCGAATCTAATTATCAGGGGATCATCACTTTTTAATGCATGATTCACTGGTGTAATACGGAAAGCCGCGAGAGTGGAAATTCATGAGAAGTAGACATATTGTCTTTATTAAAAAAGTAACTATATGGGAAAGCGAACAATAGTATTCGGGTTTGTTATTTTACTCGTGTTTTCACCACTTCATGCTCAAGGTAATCATGGCACGAGATCAGACCAGCGTGGTGCCCCTTTTACATTTGCATTCATGACCGATGTGCATATGAATACCCGAGATATGGAGGTGAGTTCGAAGGGATTGAGGAGAGCATTGGAGCACGCTAAATCCGAAGGTGTCGATTTAGTGATTTTCGGTGGTGACCTAGTGGATATTGACCGATTGCAGCCAGAAGATTCATTGCAGGCTGATCGACTATTCATGGCTTTCAAATCCATCGTGGAGGAAGCGGGTATAAAGGCGTACTTCACGATAGGCAACCATGACCGGTATTACACATTTAATAATCAGCCGGATGCTCCGGGCTTTAACCTCTTTCAGAAACATTTGGGTGAAACCTACTATTCATTCGATCACAAAGGAATTCATTTCGTGGTTTTAAACAGTGTGCAGGTAAATGATTCCACGAAAAAATACATGATCGGACCAGAACAGTTGGAATGGTTGAAAACTGATCTAGCCAAACTCCCCGACCAAACACCGTTGGTGGTCTCAACACATGTCCCCTTTCAGTCGCTCTACTACCCGGCCATGGAAGGAGTGGTAAAAGATGTAGATATGGTTTCGAATTTTAAAGAAGCGTGGGATATACTATTAAATCACGACTTGAAAGTTATTTTGCAAGGACACCAGCACCTGCACGAGGAACTACTCGTGAATAAAACGAACTTTGTAACAGGTGGGGCCATTTGTGCTGCATGGTGGCAAGGTCCCCTCCTGGATACCGAAGAAGGGTACCTCCTTATCACGGTGGATGATAACAATAATTTCTCATGGAAGTACATGGATTATGGTTGGGATCCGGATGAACACGCCATCGATTAATCCAAGCATCAATGATCCGCGCCATCGCTGTAACACGCGTGCGCGTGTCAAATAGACCAGTATATTCCCTGTTTGAAGTGGAAGCAGGTAGTTGGAAGTTTTCGAATTAAAATGACTACTTTTGTATCCTGTCTACGTAGGATGCAATGAAGCAGAAATCACTCCAACCGTTTATCTGGCTCTCCATCGCGGCAGCAGTGGTGACCATCCTGCTGAAATTCCACGCGTACCGTGTTACCGGTTCCATGGGGTTTCTATCGGACGCGCTGGAGTCATTCGTCAACCTGTTTGCCGCTATCTTTGCTTTCGTGATGCTTAGGCTGGCACAGAAGCCGGCGGATGAGAAGCACGAGTTCGGTCATAGCAAGGCAGAGTATTTTTCGAGCGCGACAGAAGGGGCCCTTATCCTGATTGCTTCCTTCTCCATTATCTGGTCAGCCGTTCCCCGCCTCGTGAATCCACACCCCATTGATAATATCCACACCGGCTTGTTCTTCTCTCTCTTGGCATCCGTGGTCAACTTAACAGTGGGGGGGCTCTTGATCCGGATCGGGAAGAGGCGGCGCTCGCTCTTGCTCGAGGCAAATGGGAGGCATTTAATGACCGACGTGTGGACCTCCATGGGAGTGATGGCGGGAATCGTGATCGTGCGATTTACCGGCTGGTATATCATTGACCCCATCATTGCCATTCTGGTAGCCATTCATATTGTCTATATCGGCTATAAGCTAATCAGCCGTTCTGCCAGCGGGTTGATGGATGCATCTATCCCGGAAGAGGACCTACAGCGCATCACTGCTTACCTGGACTCGTTAAGGGAGAAACAGATCCAGTACCACTCGTTGTTAACGAGGGTGGCAGGTCAGCGAAAATTCATTATCTTGCACGTGCTGGTACCGGGAGAGTGGACCGTGAAAAAGGGGCACGACCATGCCGACGAGATTGAAGAGACCATCGTGAAGATGTTCGACGAACCCGTTACCGTACACACGCACTTGGAACCGGTGGAAGATCCCGCCTCCATGCGGGATATCGGGATCGATCGCCAAGAGATCGATCCGCACAAGATTGATTACCACCTCTAAGCAATGCCCGTAGTCAATGCCCGGACTTTCGTTTGCCGGGTCCTCCGGAGAGCACACAAAAAAAGCCGCCGCGATACGCGACAGCTTTTCTGACTCCATGGCTTTTTTTTATGCCACTGCAGACCCGATCAAGAAGACGGCCGCGAGTGACACGATGGCGTAAAGCTCCGGGAACACGGCCAAAATAAGCGTGTTACCAAACACGTCGTGACCCTGCCCGATGGAGGCGATACCGTTCGCGCATACCTGTCCTTGGCGGATTGCCGAAAGAAGGCCTACCAGTCCCAAGGCCAGCCCACCGGCAAAAACCGCGGCTGCTTGGATGGCGGTCATCTCCGGAGTGAGGATGTTGAAAATGCTTTGGAACATGAAATACCCGGCAAAGCCGTAAAGCCCTTGTGTTCCCGGCAGTGCCGTGAGCACGAGGAAGTTCCCGAATTTGCTGCTGTCTTTTTTCAGTGCCCCGAGTGCCGCGTTTCCCGCAATGGTCACCCCGTAAGCACTGCCGATCCCCGAAAGGGCAATCATGAGTCCGATGCCTATATAGGCGATGAGTAGGTTGCTGTCCATAATGTTAATTATTTGATTGATTTACTTTTTCTAAAGGGATTATATTTTTTGCCGCCTCCGCTGAACTCCGAGTTGTTATAGAACTCCACGAAGGTAAGCCGCAGGGGGTGCACGAAAGCTCCCAACACGTTCATGAACATGTTAATGGAGTGGCCAAACAGGAAGATAAGCAGGAACACGATGGCTCCTCCCACCGCGTTACTCGGGCTTAGTCCCAATGCCAAGCTATTGAACACGCTGGCCAAGATGCCCCCCGAGAGTCCCAGGGCGAACAGCCGCACGTACGATAGTACGTCGCCCAACAGGCCGGTCGCCATGTTGTAGGTATCCCAGAGGCCCAGTCCCACGTTCAGAAACAGGTTCTTCCCCGGCGAGTTAAAGAAGAAAATCAGGATTGCCGAGAAGCCCAACACGATCATGTGGACTGTCCCCGTCATCGGTAAGAACGCGGGGAACAGGTAAGCCACGATCACGCTGGCAAGCAGCACGAACCACCCGATGGTAGAAACCGCATGGGCGAAACCAAATTGTTTTACGCGGTTGATGATCTTGAGAAACATGGCGAACATGATCTGGATCACTCCCAGCACGAGGGAGAGCATGAACATTTGCTCGTTATCGAAATAGACCCGATCCTTCATGTTCTGGAAGAACGGGACGTTGGTTTCGTAGATGCTGAAACCGAAGAATCCCCCGGTGAGCAAGCCGCACACCATGGTGGAGGCCCCGAGTATCTGTACCAACGCGAGGATGCCGCGCATCGGTCCGGCAATCTTTCCTTTTTTTACCAACTTAAATAACGTTGCTGCCACCAGTAGGAATGCCCCGTAACCGATATCACCGAGCGATAGCCCGAAGAAGATCATGTAGAAGGGCGCGAAGAAGGGGGTAAGGTCGATCTCGTTGTACTTGGGCAACATGTAGAGTTCCGCGATGGGTTCGAACAGCCGGCTGAACCGGTTATTCTTGAATTTGATGGGCACGTCGTCTTCCGGCGACGGGTCAGACACTTGGAAGTAAACCTCTTTGGACTCCAGGAACACCTTGATCTCTTCCACGTTCTCCTCGGGGGCCCATCCTTGCAGGAGCATGAGCTTGTCGTCTGCCGCGGGCGTGGCGCTGCCGGCCACGCGGGTAAAGAAAATGTCGGCCTCCAGCTCGGCTACTGCTGCCTCCAGCGAAGGGAGGTGGGCCGAGAGATCTCTCAACTCTTCCTCTTTCGCGACGATTTTTCCCCGTAGGGTATGAATCAGTTGGTCGAGCGCGTCCAGCGACACCTCGGGACGTTTCATCTCCTCGATTTGGAGCTCGTCCGCGAGTCCCGGCTCGTTTGTCACCGCCACGAAATAGACCTTGGAAGCCTCCCGGTGAATCACGAAAGCGTTATAGCGCTCTTCCCATTCGGGGTCGTACGCCCGTTCTTGGGCGATGAAAAAGTGAACCGGGTAGCCTGCTTCTTCCAATCGCTTCACCGTCTCCGGGTCAAAACTCCCCCAGGGGCGTAACGTGTCGCGCTCCTTTAGGCTCACTTGCAGTTGTTGGTTCAGGGTGGAAATCTTGTTCTCGATCTGCTCGATCTCCTTGGGCAAGTGCATCCCTCGTTCCGCGTCAGCGGGGTGGGGGGAGAGGGGCGACTTCTTATCTCGGGCCAGTTTTAATTTCTTGGCGGATTCATTCAGCCGTTTAAGGGCAGCCAGCTTGTCTTGTAACTGTTCCTCATCCACCATTTTATTGTCCTGTTCTACCACGTGAACCATGCCCAAGTCACGCAGGTCCTGCAAGAACTGCAGGTATTCTTTATGGAAAGAGACAAAATTGAATTTCTTCATGGTGGCTACCATACGCTTCCTTCCTCCTTTCTTCGTTGTTCCTGGTGTGTCCGCATGATCTTTTGCGATGATTTGGAGAGGTTCTCCTCGTCTTCCAGGTAGCGTTTTATCTTCAGGATGGCCTCCTCGTACCCCGGGATTTGAACCTTCTCGAAAAGGTTCACTTTCTGGGTCGTTTTCTTGCGCGCGTACTCGAGCCGGTGGAGCCGTATCTCTTGAAAATCGCGACGGATACCCACTTCAGCCAGTTCCTCCAAGGTCCTTACCCCGTCGAGGAACCATTTGGGACGGTTGAATAGGCTGAACGGCTTGATGGCGAACTCCACCTTGTCCAGCAGCGGCAGGAGCACTCCCGCCACCTTTCGTTTGGAGAGATGCACGTCTTTCACGCTCACCAGGGTGGGGTCGAACTCTCCCCACAGGCTCACCATCTTCTCGTGCGATTGTATCTTCTCTTCGAGCTCCTGCTCGAGTTGCTTTATTTCGGCTTTGGCTTTCTTCACTTCCACACGCAGCGCCGACTCCTTGCTTTGCAGCGTGGGAAGCGCCCGTACACGCACGTCGAGTTGTTTCTCCAACAGTTGACGGGAAGTTTTATTGTATTGAAATTTAATTGCCATTCCTTATTGCCAGTACGTGTCTACCAGTTCTTGTTTCATGTTTACCTCCGACTGCTTGAAGTGGGTGGACAGCAGTGCCCACGTCTTGTCGAGCATCTCGGTGGTGTCGAGGTTCACATCTATCGCGAGGAGTTGTTCCGAGTAGTCCCGCGCGAACGCGAGTGTCCGCTGGTCGTAGTCGGTCAGGTCGAACCCGTTCTCCTGTTTCGTTTTCGCGTTCGAGGCATCGGCATAGAGCCGGACTGCCGCGTTCATCACTTGCGGGTGGTCTTCCCTTGTCTGCTTACCCTGCACCAGCTGCTTTAGCCGCGAGAGCGAACGGAAGGGATCCACGATCACCTTGCCCACGTCACTGTCGGTACGCAGGAAGAGCTGCCCTTCGGTGATGTACCCCGTGTTGTCGGGCACTGCGTGGGTGATATCGCCTCCCGAGAGGGTGGTCACTGCCACGATGGTGATGGAGCCTCCCGCGGGGAACTGCGCCGCCTTCTCGTAAATCCGTGCCAAGTCGGAGTAGAGCGACCCCGGCATCGAGTCTTTCGACGGGATCTGGTCCATCCGGTTGGAGACGATGGAGAGCGCGTCGGCGTACGACGTCATGTCGGTCAGCAGCACCAGCACCTTCTCGTTCTTGTCCACCGCGAAGTACTCGGCGGCGGTCAATGCCATGTCCGGTATCAGCAGCCGCTCTACTGCCGGGTTTTCGGTAGTGTTCATGAAACTGATGATCCGGTCCAGTGCCCCCGCGTTGCTGAACACCTTTTTGAAGTAGAGGTAGTCGTCGTTGGTCATCCCCATCCCCCCCAGGATAATCTTATCGGTCCGCGCCCGCAGGGCCACCATAGCCATCACTTGGTTGTAGGGTTGGTCGGGATCCGCGAAGAACGGGATCTTTTGTCCCGACACGAGGGTATTGTTCAGGTCGATCCCTGCGATACCGGTCGCGATCAACTCGGACGGTTGTTCACGCCGCACCGGGTTCACCGAAGGGCCGCCGATGGCCCGCTCTTCTCCCTCGGGCACGGGTCCCCCGTCGATCGGGTCGCCATACGCGTTAAAGAAGCGGCCGGCCAGCTGGTCGCTCACCTTGAGCGAGGGCGACTTGCCCAGGAAAATTACCTCGGCATTGCTTGGAACCCCTTCGGTCCCCTCGAAGATCTGCAGGGTCACCTCGTCGCCCAGTATCTTCACCACCTGTGCCAGGCGGCCGTGTACTGTGGCCAGTTCGTCGTAACCTACCCCGGTAGCCTTCACCGAGCAGGTAGCCTTGGTGATCTGGGTGATCTTGGTGTATATTTTTTGGAATGCTTTTGCCATGTTTTTTGTAATTAATAATTAATCAATTAAGAATTAATAATTCTTCATTTTTAATTTTTAATTAGTTGACTCTATTTTGGGATAGCAGCTCGTTGAGTTGCGCGTGGTAGTTATTGAATCGCTCCGACTCGAACTCCGAGTAATTCATCTGCCGGCCGAGGTTGATCAGCTCCTTGAAGAAGTCGGCGACCATGTTGAAGTGGTCGAACTCGAACTCGGATCGACAAATATCGATCACCATGTCGAGGATGTATTTTTGCCGCTCGATGGAGGTCACCGCGTCCACGTCGTCGAACGAATCCTGTTGCAGCACCACGAAGTCGATTAGTTCCGATTTCCAGAAGGTGATGTGGTATTCCACGGGTACGCCGTCATCCCCGAGGATATTGATCTGTTCGGCGATCTCTTTTCCTCGCAACAGGCGGGTCCGGATCTCGCTCACCTTCGTTGTCCAGTCGGGCGAGATATGCTCCGCGATGTACTCCTCGAACTCGGGGTACTCGAAATACTTGGAATAGGAATCTACCGGGTTGATGGCCGGGTACCGCTTTTTGTCGGCCCGGTCTTGTTCCAGCGCGTAGAAGCAGCGTGCCACCTTCTTGGTGTTCTCGGTTACCGGCTCCTTGAGGTTCCCCCCCGCGGGCGATACCGTGCCGAGGAAGGTGATGGAACCCTCTTCGTTGTTATTGAGGATCACGTGCCCCGCGCGGCCGTAGAAGTTGGAGATGATGGCCGAGAGGTCCATGGGGAATGCGTCGGGCCCCGGCAACTCTTCGAGCCGGTTACTCATCTCGCGAAGCGCCTGAGCCCACCGCGAGGTGGAGTCGGCCATCAGCAGCACCTTCAATCCCATGGAGCGGTAGTACTCGCCGATGGTCATCGCGGTGTATACCGATGCTTCCCGGGCGGCTACCGGCATGTTGGAGGTGTTGGCCACGATGATGGTACGTTCCATCAGCTTGCGTCCGGTATGGGGATCTATCAGTTTCGGGAACTCGGTAAAGATCTCCACCACCTCGTTGGCACGCTCGCCGCAAGCGGCGAAGATCACGATATCGGCTTCGGCCTGTTTGGAGATCGCGTGTTGCAGCACCGTCTTGCCGGTACCGAACGCGCCCGGTATAAACCCGGTTCCTCCTTCCACGATGGGGTTGAGCGTGTCGATAGCGCGCACCCCCGTCTCCAGCAGCTTGTAAGGCCTTGGCTTTTCCTTGTACGCGGTCAGTGGTATCTTCACCGGCCAGCGCTGGATCATGTTCAGGTCCGTCTCGTTCCCTTCGCTGTCGGTTACCACGGCAACTGTTTCGCGGATGGTGTACTCACCCTCTTCCGCGACGCTCTTCACCGTGTACTCGTCTTGCATCACGAAGGGCACCATGATCTTGTGGGGTTGGAAATTCTCGTCCACCTGTCCCAGCCATGCTCCGGCGGTTACCTTGTCTCCCGGTCGGGCGATCGGCTTGAAATGCCATTTCTTTTCCTCGTCCAGCGGGAAAGTGTACTCTCCTCGTTGCAGGAAGACTCCCTCCATCTTGTCGAGGTCGTTCTCCAGCCCGTCGAGGTTCCGTTGCAGGAGCCCCGGCCCCAGCACCACTTCCAGCATGTGTCCCTGGAACTCCACCTCGGCACCTATCGCCAGCCCGCGGGTGCTTTCGAAAACCTGCACGTAGGCGTTATCGCCAACCACCTTGATCACTTCGGCCATCAGGCGGGTGTCGCCCATGTGGATATAGGCTATCTCGTTCTGGGCCACCGCTCCTCGCGCTTCCACGATAACAAGGTTGGAGATGATTCCCCTAACTGTTCCTTTTGTCAGCATATATGTTTGTTTTGTCTTTGTCGTATGTTATAGCATTTATAGCTAAATATATTGACTTTCACTATTTAGTGACCCGTTGCCGATTTATAGGCTATCTGATAAATAACTCGCTACGCTCAAACAGCTTATCAGATCACGCCTATTTCATCGGACGGGTACCCACGAAATAGTTATAGGTCTTATATTTAGCTATACGACCACTCGCGAAAACTTAATCCCTTATAAATCTTCCGGTTTTTGTATCTCGTTTTTGAGCCCGTCAATCAGCTCCCTGAATACACGCTCTCCCTCCTCGGCATTGAGGTTCACCCATCGCTCCAGTATCTGGAGCTTGCAGAGGTAGGCAAAGAGATACTCTATATTGAAATAGTCGAACAGGCTGTTTTCCTCCAGCCAGTCCCAACGAAATTTATCGATCTTGCGTTCCCGCTCGTGGATGTCTTCTTCCTCGGCGATACGCTGGATGGTGTCGAAGTAGGGCAGTTCATCGCCGATGCCGAAATCGCGGGCGTTGGCGTTTTCGCGGATCGTACGGGCTATCTCGTTATTTCCCACGACCACTTTCTCCACTTCCATCCCGTACTTTCGGGCATAGATGGCCGAGAGCAAGTTTCCCAGGTTAAGGTTCATTTCGAACCACCCGGCGATCAGGCTGTTTTTTACCTCTCTCCCGTAATCCATGTAGAGCGAGCTGATGAGATCCTCCAACGTGGCCGCGTAACCCGGCAACGTTTCGTTGAGCCGGGCGGAGATAACCTCCTCGAAATAGGGAGGTATCTTATCGCGGTGGATGTCGTCGCCATCTTTCACCTGTTGGATGGCGGTCTCGATCTCCGCCGGGGAGAGAGTGTCTCCCGGCTCCGGTTCTGCCTTGCTTGCCGCGTCGCCTTTCAGTTTCTTCCCTGACAGCACCTGCAGGAGGGTGCGGTTATCGTATGCCAGGAAATACCTGCTCAGCAGTTTCTTGTCTTCGGGCTCGAGCACCTCGTCCAGCATCTTCCTGAACTCTCCCGTGGTGAAGGGGAGCTTGACGCTGTCGAAAGCGAGTTCGGGGAGCCCGGATATAAAATAGTAATACTGGTTTTTGAAAAGCATAGCGTGATTCAACGGGTGAATAAGAGATCAAAAGCCGATGGCCGGCCCCGGTTAGAAGAGCAGTTGTTGCACTTGAGGACGTAGGAACTCCTTGAAATAATCGGTGAATTCCTTCTCGCCGAATACCACCTTGTAGGAGCCATCCCCAGGAGAAACGGTGAACCCGGTTTTGATGCCGTTGACCGTCTCGATCTTCAGCCCTTTATCGAGCAGTTCTTTGGCTTGGGAAGCGATGTATTGTTCCAGTTCGGCGGGGTTTTCCACGCCGACCGTCACTGTTTGGTTTTCCGACCAATTTCTGACCAGTTCCAAGATGAGTTGCTTCATGAACGCTTTATCCTCGACTGCCTCTTTCACTCCCCCCGTGGCCACCTTGTTGGTGAGCAAGTTAGTGATTTCTGTTTTAAGTGCTTCGGATGATTGCGCGGCGTATAGTTTGAGTTCCGCTTCGGTGTGTCTCTTGAGCGCGGCGCTCTCCTTCTCTGCTGACGAGAGCAATTCGTCGGCTCTCATACGGGCCTCGCTCAGGATCTGTTGTTCCTGGGCCCGTGCCGCGGCCACGATTTTTTCGGCTTCCTCCTTGCCTTTTTCCACGCCCTCGGCGTATAACTTCGACGTAAGTTCCTGAATCTTATCCATTATATCGCAAAATGATGTTATTCTGTTCGAAGGTCAGCATTTCCCGTTTTTCTGGCTCGTTGTATGCCTTTCTAACTGCTCCTATCGCTGCCCCCGCAAATTTACAAAAAAGAATGCATCCCGCTTGCTAAACAACCTGAAAAATCCTCAATCTTTCTATTTCTGCCCGTTATTCGTTCTTGGCAGCACGCTTCGTATTCTTTATTTTAGGCCTATTTGCCTCTCGTGTGTGCTCTCCGTTTTTTTTGTTATCTATTCACTCCCATCGCGGATATCTTATATAACGTTTTGTTAACGTTGTTCTACCGGATCAAGGCGTATTTTCGCGGGAATGATAATTAAAAGACTTAACGTAAGAGGAAGTTGAAAATATTTATGCTGGTATGGAATTTCCTTCAAAGTGCAATTTTATTTCACTCTATATGGGTTATTTTGCTTAAGTAATTTGGAATGCATATATAAGCTACGAAAACAATTTTAGTATTTATAATTGAGTCTCCTCCGAAAAACCTGTTTTGCCGATTTCGCCCTCACTTTTTCTTACTGATCGTCGTGGTCTTATCCATGATTGTTATCCTGAATTTACTCAATGTAAATACAGAGCCCCTGAAATACCCGCTTGAAGCGGAAACGGCAGAGATGAAAAGAAGGGGGATCTTCTATGCTTTATTTCTCGTGGTATTCTTCGGGCCCTTTATTGAAGAGCTGAGTTTTAGGTTAGGAATATCATTTAATCGAAAACATGTAGCCATGCTGGAGGAATGGCTTACTTGCTGAATTCACGGTTCTCGGGAAGTGGATATTTTGACTATATCCATTATAAATTGGCTTTTGCCATTCTTGTTAGCCTGCTATTGTATCGAGTGAACCAAGCAACGCTTGACAAGATCGTTTATGAAGCTTATTATATTTAAATTTTCCTCTGCGATATAAAAAAAGCAGTTCTTGCATGACAAAATTGCTAACATAGATGAGGGATGAATAGTCCTCAAGGATACCCTGTATATCAGAACTTATTTCATTTTTGTCAGATAAGACAAAAACTAACAAGTTCGTATCCAAATAATAGCGCATACGTTTATTTCAATACAGCATCCATGTCTACGATTTCGAAAATGCCCTCGGGATATTTTTCCCAAAATCGTGCTATTTTTGACTTCTTTACCGGTTGTTCTCCCGTTTTTTTAACGGATTTGGCAGCAGTCTTAGTTTTCTTTTTTGTTGTACCCATAATAATTTCCTCCGATATCTTTCACCCATATGCAAATATACAAAACAATTGCAAGAAATAAGAACTGGGACACAGAATTTATATTGATGCGGAATTACAAAAGCATGATACCTTAATCTTGGTCTCTTCGCATGACCTGAAGCAATTAATAAAGATCGCGGGTGCCCTTCCCGTCATAGAAAACGGTACCGCGTTCACCCGGTCGGAACATTTGACGGATATTCAACGAGAAGTCGAGAAACTGACGGAAGATAAAGTAAAGAGCCTTCACTTGTAATAATTAACAATAGTTGTGTTTATTCATCTTTGAGTGGGCTTGTATTAGGCCCTTCTTGGGCTCCTTCTCAGTCTTACCTCAGTCTTATCTCAGTCTTACCTCAGTCTTACCTGATTCTTTTAATCCTCGTATTTAATAGAGGAAAGCAAGACTCAGAATAGAGCAAGATTATACCCAGTACCAGGGATGTATTTGTGTATTATTAACCATTGTGGAACGTCTTCCCCCTTTCCGAAGGAGGCGGTTAATCACCTATAGTACGAAAATGTCACGTGTTGTTGTTTGCAAACAACGAAATCGGTGCCATATTGTTGTTTATGGACAACAGCTTGATGCGCGAATAAATTTACTGGTACTCTTTTTGTAACTTTGCCGGCTATGGACAAAAGAATTTTTAGGCTGGCCCTTCCCAATATTATCACGAATATCACGGTTCCCTTGTTGGGGATGATTGATATTGCCATCGCCGGGCGATTAGGCTCGGCGGTGTACATCGGGGCCATCGCCTTGGGCGCGAGTATATTCAATATGATTTACTGGAACTTTGGGTTTCTCCGGATGAGTTCCAGCGGGTTTACCTCGCAGGCGTACGGCGCGAGAGACCTGACGGAGGTGATGAACGTGTTGGTGCGCTCATTGGCCATCGGCCTTGGGAGCGGGCTGCTCATCGTGTTGCTGCAATACCCTATAGGGGAACTCGCGTTTAACTTGGTGCAATCAGGCCCGGAGTCGATTCAACACCTGAAGACTTATTTCCGTATCGTGATATGGGGGGCGCCTGCTGTCTTGTGCATGTACGCGTTTCAAGGATGGTTTATTGGCATGCAAAATGCCCGGATCCCGATGGTGATCGCCATCCTGAATAACGTGCTGAATATCGTGTTAAGCCTATCCTTTGTCTATGGATTTGGAATGAAGATCAATGGAATCGCGCTGGGAACCGTGCTCTCGCAAACCATTTCGTTGTTGGTGGCCGCGGGGTTCTGGTGGAAGTACTACCGCCGGCTGCTAAAGTATGTACGGAAAGAAACCACTTGGAATAAGCCGGTCATGCAACGTTTCTTCAAAGTGAACGGCGATATCTTCGTTCGCACGTTTTTGCTGACACTTGTCTCCTCTTTCTTTACCTTTGCCTCCTCGGGGATGGGCGATACCATCTTGGCGGTGAACGCGCTGCTGATGCAGTTTTTCATGCTCTTCTCCTATTTCATGGACGGGTTCGCCTACGCGGGTGAGGCCCTTACGGGACGGTTCGTGGGTGCCAAGAACAAGGAGTACTTGCAGTGGATGATCCGGCGGATTTTCTTCTGGGGGCTGATGGTGAGTCTCGTCGCGGTGGTGGTTTACTCGCTTTTCCCCAGTCAGATACTACGGATCATGACTAACGACATGCTGATTATTGAACGGGCCAAGGATTTCATGTTCTGGACGGTGCTTATTCCCGTGGTGGGTTTTGCCGCTTTCTTGTGGGACGGTATCTTTATCGGGGCGACGGCATCGAGGCAGATGCGTAACGCGATGGTTTACTCGTCGGGTATCTTTTTTGCTTGCTATTTTGCCTTCACGCCCTTGTGGGGGAATAACGGCCTTTGGCTATCGTTTATCCTTTACCTCTTGGTGCGGGGATTGATGCAAACCGTGTGGGCCAAGAAAGCGTTGGGATTAACGCGCGATACCAAAAAACCGACTATTCCAAATAGTGGTCAACGGTCCCGCTGATATGCATCAGCGAGATCTCGTACAGCTTGGTGTTGTATTGCGCGTTCAGGAGGCGTTGCTCGGCTTCCAGCAGGCTGTTTTGCGCTTCCCGTAACTCCAATCCCGACAAGTCCCCAATCTTGTACCGCTCCATGGCGATTTCGTAATTGAGTTCCGCGTTCTCCAAGCTCTCTATCTCCAGATTGGTGAGCTCGATGTTATTCTGGTACGCCATCCACATGTTGGCAAAATCGCTCTCCAAAGACAGCTTGTACCGTTCGATCTCCAGCTCCCTGTTCTGGATGGTAATTCGCGCGTTTTGTTGTTCCCGCTTGCGGTTGAACCCGTCGAACAACGTGTATCCCAGCGTGACTCCCGCGGTGGGCCCCCATGTGCGCTGCCTATCCAGCGTGCCGCTATTGTAATTATAGTGCGTGAAGCCATACCCGCCGTTCAAGCGAAGGTAAGGGTAATTACGGCTTTGCAATGTCTTCAGGTCGAGCTCGCTCAGCGTTTTGTTCTTCTCGGTGAGGAGGAGCAGTGTGTTATGCTGCATGGAACGGTCGAACAGTTGTTCTTTCGATAGGGCCCGGTTGAAGCGGATGGTGGTATCCTCCGCGAGGAAGTGCCGCTCCACGTCGACTCCCATCAGTTCGTTGAGCCGTATCCGGGAACTATTGAGGATCTCGTTATGCTGGATAAGCAACGAGCTGTCCGCATTGAAATCCACCCGTGCCTGCTGCAGGTCGAGCCTCGAAAGTGATCCCACCTGGTAGCGTGCCTCCACGATGCGTAATCGTTCTTTGGAGAGCGATACCGCGTACTGGAGATTGCCCAACCGGAGTTGCTGATGCACGTAATTGTAGTATTCCGCGGTGAGGGAAGCGAGAAGTTGTTCTACCGTCAGGCGTGTATTTAATTCCCCGATGGTTTGCAGTTCTTGCAATCGCTGGTAGTTGGTTTGCACCCGGAAGCCCTCGAAGAGCGTCCAGTTGAGGTTCACCCCGGCATCCAGCGTACCCGTGTTGTTAGATCGGCTTTCGATGGTTTCGCTCCCGTCGGCCGGGTACTGGTCGCTGTTGCTCCCTCGCGCGGTGTATCCCGAGTTGAGGCTCACCTCGGGGAGGAATCCCGCGTTGCCGAGCGTAACGTTATTGTCCGAAATCAGCTCTTCGTTTCGAGAGATCTGCAAGTCGTAGTTATTCTCGAGTCCTATTCGTAAGCACTCCTGCAAGCTTAGCACGGCTTGCTGGGGTGAAGCGTTGGGAGCAAGAAGCAGCAAGAGCAACAGAGTCAACCCGAGACTCTTGCTTGACGAGAGACGCTTAAGCGGTACCACTATTCTATTCAGATTCTTGTGCATCTTGTAACTTTTTTTCTTCCTTCTTTCGTAGTTGGGCTTTCCTGTCGGTAGAGAGGTACATGTACATGGCCGGGATAAGGAACAGGGTGAGGAGGGTGGATATCAGTAATCCCCCCACCACGGCCGTACCCATGGCGATGCGCCCGTTGGCTCCCTCGCCGGAAGCAAACATCAGCGGTAGGAGTCCCAACACGGTAGATATACTGGTCATGAGGATAGGGCGCAAGCGCAGCATGGAAGCTTCCACGATGGCCTCGTACCTGTCGAGCCCCGCGTTCTGGCGCTGGTTGGCAAACTCCACGATAAGGATCCCGTTCTTGGTGACCAACCCGATGAGCATGATAATCCCGATCTGGCTGTAGATATTCATCGTGACCCCGCTGATCCACATGAAGAGGAGGGCGCCGAAGAGGGCCAGTGGAACCGAGAACATGATCACGAAGGGGTCTTTGAAGCTTTCGAACTGGGCCGCCATCACCAGGAAGATAAGCAGGATGGCCAGCCCGAAGGCGAAGAGGAGGCTCGACGAGCTTTCGCGGAAGTTCCTTGATTCACCCTCAAGGGCGGTTCGGAACGTCTCGTCCAGCACGTCGGCCGCGATCCGGTCCATCTCCTCCAGCCCTTCTCCCAACGAGTATCCGTGGGCGAGGCCCGCCGAAACGGTCGCGGAGTTAAAGCGGTTGTAGCGGTAAAGCTGGGGTGGGGCCACCGACTCTTCGAGGCGCACCAGGTTGTCCATCTGGATCATTTGTCCATTCAGGTTCTTGATGTATATAGTCCGGAGGTCGATTGGCGTGTTGCGTTGCTGCCGGTTGATTTCCCCCAGTATCTGGTACTGCTTGCCGTTCATGTAGAAGTAACCCATCCGCTGTCCGCTGAGCGCGTATTGCAGGGTTTGCCCTATATCTCGGGTGCTCACTCCCAGCATGGCAGCCTTGTCGCGGTCGATGTTGATGCGTGTCTCCGGCTTGGTGAACTTCAGGTCCACGTCGCTCATCTGGAAGTAAGGGCTCGCGTTCACGCGGTCCATGAAAAGGGGGATGAATTCCTGTAATTTCTCGAGGTTGGGAGCCTGCAGCACGTACTGGATGGGCATGCTCGACCGTCGGCCTCCAAAGGTGGCCTGTTGTTGCACGAACGCGCGCGCGGCGGTTTCACTTTGCACGGCACGGGTGAGGTTGGCCGCGATCTCCATTTGGGAACGTTCCCGTTCTTGCATATCGGGCAATACCATGCGTACCATGCCGAAGCCGCCCCGGGTCATGGTGATGTTGGATTCCCTTTCCGGCGCGACGGAGTCGGCAATCATGGAAATACGGTCGGTATAATCGCGGATAAACTCGAAGGTGGCCCCCTCCGGCGCGGAACTACGAATCGTTACTTGCGAGCGGTCTTCCAGCGGCGCCATCTCGGCGGGGATGGTACTCCAGAAAAGAGCAATCACGATACCGGACGCCACGATAATGGGAAAGACCAGCCATTTGAAACGGATAAAACCGCGCAATCCCTTGTCGTAAAATCGGTTCATCCCGTCGAAGAACACCTCGGTCTTCTCGTAAAGGCGGTTTTTCTTTTTCCCGCGTACCAGTATCTTGGAAGAGAGCATCGGCACGAACGTGAGAGCGACGAACGACGAGATGATGACCGCCCCGGAGATCACGATGCTGAACTCGCGGAACAGCCGGCCGGTAAGCCCTTCAAGGAAGACGATGGGGAAGAAGATGGCTACCAGGGTGACGGTGGTGGATACCACCGCGAAGAAAATCTCTTTCGACCCGACAATGGATGCCTCCTCCGGGTCCATCCCGTCCTCTATCTTCTGGTAAATATTTTCCGATACCACGATGGCATCGTCCACCACCAAACCCACGGCCAGTACTACCGCGAGCATGGAGAGCACGTTGATGGAGAACCCGGCCAAGTACATCACGAAGAAAATACCGATGAGCGAGATGGGGATTACCAGCGCGGGGATTAACGTCACTCGCCAATTTCGGAGGAAAATGAAGATGATGGCCACTACCAGTGTGAACGCGATGAGTACCGTGGTTTCTACCTCGCTGATGGAGGCCCGTATAAACCGGGTGTTATCGAACGCGACGTCCACGACCACGTCGTCCGGCAGGTCTTTTTTCATCTGTTCGAGCCGGTCCCGTGCCTCGTCGGCGATGCTGATATGGTTGGCCCCCGGCTGGGGTATGATCACGCAACTCACCATCGGGATGCCGTTACGCCGGAGTATATTTTGGCGGTTCGCGGCGTCCAGTTCGGCATACCCCACGTCGCGAAAACGAACGACACGGAAGTTGTCCTCTATCAGGATCAGGTTGTTAAAGTCTTCGGGGGTTTGCATTAACCCCATGGTCCGGATCGACTGTTCAATGTGATCCCCTTCGATGCTCCCGGCGGGAAGCTCGATGTTCTCCCTGTCGAGGGCGTTCTTGACGTCCATCGGGGTAATATTGTAGGCGGCCATCTTGATAGGGTCGAGCCAAAGGCGCATCGCGTAACGGTACTCGCCCCATATCTCCACGGCACTCACGTTGGAGATTGTCTGCAGCCGCTCCTTGACGGTGAGGTCGGCGATCTCCGAGAGTTCCAGTAACGATCGCACGGGGCTTTGCACCGTGATTTGCATGATGGGATCCGAGTCGGCATCGGCCTTCGAGACCGTGGGTGGGTCGGCATCGCGAGGAAGGTAGCGTTGCGCGATGGAGACCTTGTCCCTGACGTCGTTCGCGGCTGTCTCCATGTCCACGCTCAGTTCAAACTCCACCGTGATGCGGGAACTTCCCTGGCTACTGCGGCTGATGAGCGAGCGGATGCCCGGGATGCCGTTGATGTTCTGCTCCAGCGGCTCCGTGATCTGGTTCTCGATCACCTCGGCGTTGGCCCCGGGGTAGGAGACGTGCACCGTGATGATGGGGTTGTCCACGTTAGGGTATTCCCGCACCGGGAGGTTGGTATACCCGATAACGCCGAAGATGATGATGATCAGCACCATCACCGTGGCCAACACCGGTCGTTTTATGCTTAATTCCGATAACGTCATGTCGTTAATTTGCTCTGTTTTCCACCATTCGGTCGATCACCACCGGCATCCCGGTTCGTAGCTGCATCACGCCGGTGGTCAATAACGTGTCGCCAATGTTCAACCCGCTGATCACTTCCACCGAGGTGGAAGTGCGCATCCCGGTGACGATTTCCACCTCCCGGGCGTAGCCATTTTCATACACGTACGCGATGTCGCGGCCCATCTCCTTTACGCTGGATATGCTGGGGATGACGATGGCATTCTCGATCTGGTCGAGGCTGATGCGAACACTTGCCGATTGGCCGGGTTTGATCCTCCCGTCGGCGTTCGGGTAGCGGGCACGCGCGAAGAGGCTGAGTGTTTGCACGTCGAGGCGCGACTCCACCGCGTAAACGGTAGCGCGGTACTCCTGCAAGTCGTTTTCCACCGTGAAGGCGATCTCTGTCCCAGGACGTATCTCGTTCACGAAATTCTGGGTGAGTGAAAACTCAATCTTTAATGGCGATATCTTGGTAAGGGTGGAAACTACCACCTGCGGTGAAGCGTACGCTCCCTCGCTCACCAGCCGCAGCCCGATGACCCCGTCGAACGGGGCCCGTAGTTCGGTTTGTTGAATACGGGATTTAACCAGCTCGATATCGGCCTTGAGGGTTTCCAGTTGGGTGGTGATCGACTGGTAGGTCTCTTGGCTGATGGCGTCTCGCTCGAGCAAGGTCTGCTGACGGAACACCCGGTCTTCGGCCAGCGGCAACTGTGCTTCCAGTTTCTTTAACTCGGCCTGTAGCGGGGCGTCGTTGACCTTCGCCAGCAGCTCTCCTTTTCGCACCGGGGTTCCCTCTTCAAAAAAGATATCGGTAATCCGGCCGGAGGTCTCGAAGATAAGGTTTACCTCTTCATCCGGGAGAAGAATCCCGGTAATGCGGAACAGGTTGTTCAGCACTTGCGGTTCCAACACGGTGGCGCTCACCGTTAATGCCGACCTGCCCGCTCCGCCGGCAGGTGGAGGTCCGCTTGGGCCATCACCGCCATCGCCCGGGGTAAAAAGTTGTTTTATTCTCGGGAAAAGGGCCACCCCCAGGATTAATACAACGATCGAGGCTATCACGATCGACTTGGTTTTCTTGTTCATATGATTAGTTTATCTTTCTGACGGGTGTCGGTCCGGTGGTTTTTTCCCGACAGCCCCGCTTTCTCTTATCCTCGCACCAAATTTCTTCAAAAATACCCATTAAAACCACACCAAAGGCACCTGTCAGGAGTGATTTTAGTTTTTTTATGGCTTAATATCGACCTATCCACTGAAAAAGTCGACGAAGTGGTTTTTAGTGCCGATTTATATAACTATTTTTGACAATCAATTAGAAATGGAAAATATAAAATAGGATGAACGTGAAAAGACTGTTTCTTGCATTAACATTAATGATGAGTGCTGTTTTACTTGCCGAGGCTCAAGATTGGGCGAACCTGAATCGTTTCAGGGAAGATAACGAGAAGTTGGGATCCGCCCGCACGTGCGACGACCGGGTAGTGTTCATGGGTAATTCCATCACGCAAGGGTGGATTGATAAAGTACCCGGTTTTTTCGAGAACCGTCCCTACATTAACCGGGGGATTGGCGGGCAGACTACCCCGCAGATGTTGTTGCGCTTTCGTCAAGACGTGTTGCAGTTATGGCCCAAGGTGGTGGTGATCTTGGCCGGTACGAACGATATCGCCGGCAATACGGGTCCTTCCACGTTGGAGATGATCGAGGATAATATTCATTCGATGACCGAGTTGGCACATGCCCACGGTATCCAGGTGGTGCTTTGCTCCGTCTTGCCTGCTTACGATTACGCGTGGCGGGAGGGGCTGGAGCCGGCGCCGAAGATCATTGAGTTGAACCGTCGGATTGAGGAGTATGCGGCAAAAGTGGGTGCGGTCTATTGTGATTACCACTCGGCGATGACCGACGATCGGGGCGGTTTGCCACAAGAACTATCCGGTGATGGCGTGCATCCCAACGAGGCGGGCTACGCCATTATGGCTCCCATCGCAGAAAATGCCATCGCCCGCGCGTTGCTGATGTGGAAGGCGTTTAAATGATTTGGATGCGAGTACAACGAAATTGCGACAAACAAAAACACAGGCCGGAGCAACCTTATCGGGGTCACTCCGGCTTTTGCTTATCCGTAAACGTTCATTGCTCTTGAATGACCGCTTACTTTAATCCACGAATTCGTACTCTTTTGGTCCCTTTAAGCCGGGTACACTAAAATAATTTTCAAGGCTCCCTTTTACTTTTACCTTCTTGTTGAAGTTTTCCGGGTTATCGGGAAGGTTCAATGCGTCTCGAATTCCAACGGGTGATGCCGGTAACTCGACCGGGATCATCTTTTCGGTATCCGTTTCACTTTTACTATCAGCCAAACAGATATTGGTAGCCTTAGATTCCTCGGTTATTCCCGGAACAAAATTCTTCATCGTACTTGAGGTTGACCCCACGATATACCCAACCACCCATACCTCATTTTCGCCTTGATGGGCTATCGCGTCTGCGATGGTATAGGGGTTCTCTTGGGTGCCATTTCCACTTCCGGGTTCAACTGGCGGCCCCACGTCGGGAGGAGTTTCACCCGTGCGATCGGGGACGATGTTTTCCGAAGGTCCTTCGGTCCACGTGGAGATACTTCCCGTTGTGATAACCGGTTCGCTGTCGGTGCCCATCGTCACGTTATAGGTGTATTTCGTGGACTTATCGAACGATGTGATATGCAGCGCGCTCCCTAACGGGTACTTGTACACCTCCGTTTCCGATACGATAAACCATAGTTCCATACCGGCCAAGTTGGTGCGGGGCAAGACAATTGCCTCGGCAAATGTTCCATCCGGTGACATTTTTAGAGAAATGTTTCCCATGCCCGTTTCGCTTCCCAACGTGCCGTTCCCCAACGAGAAATTTGCTTTAGTAGGGGTGTTTGCTAAAATAACCGTTAGCTCGCTTAAGTCGACTAATGGGTTCTCGTGCTCGATATTTAACACGATCTTGGACAGGCAATGTGAAAAAATCAGCCTTACTTCCGGGTTTCCGGTACTTGCGTTTGTTGCATTCTCAGAATATAGCAGGTCGATGTCCGGCTGGTTGGATTGATCCGACACGTCCACTGGGAAAATAAAACCAATGATTTCTTCTTGATAAGGATAATAGCTGATAAAGTCAATCGCGGTTCCATCGGGAGGGAAAACAATCCCGCCCGACGCGGGTTCAAAATTGGACGTGCCGTTGGTCACGTACTTCACGTTTTCGTCGAATGCAGCTGTTGCGAGTGGCTCCCCGACATTCTTCGTGTAAACACCGATGGCATCCCCCGGTTCCCACGTGTCGTTGTACGCTCTTGTTTTCGTTTTCTCGATCTCGGCAGACAGTTTAACCGGTTTGCCTTTCTCTTGGCCAATATCCGTGCCCTCGCACGAGTATAGTGCCAAGCAAATAATAAGCGCAAAATGTTTAATTTTCATGATTACATGGATAAAATGATTTGAATGAACTATTCTATTAAGCCAATAAGCCAATAAGCCAATTGAGCAGACCCAAGCTTGCTCGAGTTACGCGTTGGCGATGATAGAATGCTGAATGGGATAACAATAAAAAATGAACAGTGGCCATGGTAAGGAGAATATAGGCCAACTTAGGCGTGCGGCGATTCGCTCGTGGACAGCGGGTCGTCGATAAATTACAATATAAGGTGTGGCTCAAATTAAGGTATATCCCGTCGCGCGAATTCATCAGCTTTCGGGATGCATCATTAGGGTAAGCGCATGCATCTTTCGATATCGAAATGTTGCCCCAATGATAGCGATTTTTCTTCACAAAAACAAATTTATTTACGATAAATATTTTTTATTAAAAAAGAGGGATAGATACAACAAAAGTACCTTCTATCTGTTAGGATAATATAATTCCGTGCTCTGTCCCTCAAAGGGGATGGACGAAAATTAATATTACAGCTTATAATCAGAAATGAAGAATTTGAACAAGTATTCCACGACCATCACCCAGGACCCTACGCAGCCTGCCGCGCAAGCTCAATTGTACGCGTTAGGATTAACGGAAGAAGACCTGAACAAGGCTCAAGTGGGCATCGTGAGCATGGGATACGACGGGAATCCCTGTAACATGCACTTGAACCAGTTGGCCCTGGAAATAAAAAAGGGGGTTTGGAAAAATAACTTGGCCGGGTTTATCTTTCACACCATTGGCGTGAG
>WPCG01152793.1_pt1 | contig 23789 bp, 19 predicted proteins | sample 5403311 | NCBI WGS metagenome assembly WPCG01 (sample SAMN12869467, study PRJNA574797) | sludge metagenome | isolation source: wastewater treatment of Control | place: China:Beijing | collected 2019-05-17 | reverse complement strand
CTGTTTTTTTCATGACCTACAAAAGGAATTGTTAAACTCTCAAGTTTTGTCATCTCGTTTAATGCCCCATATCCAATTGAAACAACACTATCAGGAATAACTAAACTTTTTACATTATTCATACCTTTAAATGCATTATCGGAAATTGATACTACTGGTAAATTATTGACCATTTTTGGAATCACGATAGATGTAATGGACTTGCTGAGACCTATCACGCTATACCCAGTACCGCCAGAATTTATTTTGTAATTTAAAACCTGTGAATTTCTTGTTTCTCGGAATATGGTGTCACTAAAAATCGGACCCACCTCAGGCCATTCGTATATATACTCCATTGTGTTATAAGTTCCAAGAGGAATTTCCGGAGTTTCTCCGGTATTGACTGCTTGAACTGACACATTTTCTCCAATAAAATTAATGAATGTTACAGTGTGAGGTGTAAAAATTGCTTTATAGATAGTGTTACCAATAATATTATCCACTTCTTTATCCCATCCACTGAATGTGTACTCAAAATCATTTAAAATTTTAATAGGTGTCGGTTTATTAAATGTTGGATAACTGCCATATGAAAGATTATAAGTTTCTAAGATCGAATCATCCCAATTCATCCATGTCACTTGGTATACTTGAATTTCCCTAGTAACTTGATATGTAGCAGGGCCCGTAACAAATTCTGTTTTCGGACTCCAACTGTATTTCCATTCAGGAGTATCGTCAGGCAGTTTTTTATATGGTGTAGTTCCATAAGGAACTTGAGTGATTTCAATTATATTACCCTCTATGTCTTTCCAAGTAATTGCGTATTGTTTTGTAATTGAATCAAATTTAGCAGTAAATGTTGTGTCACCCTGAATTAGCGAAAGTGGTTTATCCCACCCAGAAAAATTATACGAAAATTGTACTGTCGAAGCTCGTTCTGGTATTTTTCCTTTAAACACAGGTTGTGTACCATATGGAACATTATAATCAACAGAAAGTAACTCGCCATCAAAGTTTTTCCATGTTATTGTATAAGCTTTTTTATCCGCAATGGCGTTATATGTCGCATTGGATAGAGCAGGAACCGGCTCGGGATCCCACCTTAAATACTTCCACTCTGCATTATCATTAGGAAGATTTTTGGTCGGAAGTTTACCATACGCAACCTTTTCCACATCTAAAATTTGACCTGTGACATCCGTCCATGTAATTTGAACACCCTTATTAATTTCTGTTTGTTTTGATGCAACAGATATTAATGCTACAAACACTAAAATTATTTGGAGCATAAATGAGTATTTGATAGTTTTTTTCATTTTATAACACCACGCCCATATGGATTACGCTATTTGGCAGACTTAATCTTTGCATTACGAATTGATAATAAATCTCTTACTTCAGCAATATTAGTTTCTAAATTCTCGTTATCAGCCATTAGTTCTATTAATTTTGTTATTTGTTCATCTTCTGTTTTAACAAAATCACTGGAAATAGGATCACTAAAGCGCAAATCTTCAATTAATTTTGCCAGCGCTTCTTTGGAACTCTCCACACGAATTTTATTCTGAAGTGTTTTTAATACAATCATGTTGTCTTCAATGAAAAACCTTTTTTCTTTTACTTTTGCATCGATTTTTAAAACAACATCCTCGCCAGTATTAGCCATTAATAATCCGATAATTACGAAAACTAGTAATATTACACAAAGAATCATTCCTAACCAATATGGAGTTGGTGTGGTGTATAAAACAATAGTGATAATAGTTTGAATAACAACATACGAAACAATAAAATATAAAACTGGTATGCGGTAGACCTTTTTCTTAATACCTTCGGCTGACAAGATAAAAAGTGAAGAAAATAAAAATACTCCAATGCTAACTATTTCAAAAGAAAAACCAACCCAAAAAGAATCATTCCTTACAAAAGGAGCAATAAAAGATATTAAAATAAAAGTAACTAGAATCAAAACATTAGCGACTACTAATTTAATTGATGGTTTTTTCATTTTTTTGTGCCTCCCATAATTTCATCAATGAGTTGTTGCTTTAATACATTAAATTCATCTTCATTAATCAACCCGTTGGTTTTTAAGATTTTCAACTTTTCTATTTTGACTGTCAAGTCGCTTTCGCCATTAGAACCAACATTGCTCAATGCGTCTGTCGTAACACCTGCAACCTTAGATCCAACCCCCAGGGCCATTCCTCCAAGCATTCCCAAACCAACGCCTGTATTTGCTATGCCTCCACTATTCTCATTTGCAGCAACCTTTTCTGCTACATCAAAACTACGTTCGTCATGATATGAATAACCCTCTTGGTTTCTTTTAGTCGCTTGTGCTTGAGATTCTATTATTGTCTTTTGAGCTTCGGTCGTTTGATTGATAACGGATACTTTTTGTCTTAATTCAGCTTCTTTTACATCAAGAAAAGTTCTGGCGTGTAATTCTTTAAATCGCTCATATATTTTTTCCCCTTCTGGGCGGACTATATTTAGTATAAAGAAGTGCCTTAATTCAACCCCATATTCATCAAAATCAGGATTTAATTGCTTGTGTATTGATTCAGCAAGTTGATCCATTCTAGAATCAACTTCAAATATACCGAAAATGCTTTCTTGCATGGTTTTTGCTAAATATGGTTTAACTCGTGACATGAGAAAACTTCTAAAATATCCAACCAAAGCACTTTGTGACAAAAATGTTTCCGTACCAACCAATTTAACCAGTAGTTTTCTGCTATCAGAAACAACGAGTGTCATTTCACCACTAGCACCAATAGAAAGCGGGAAATTATAATTTGGTTCCATATACGATACTTTGGAGTCTGTACCCCATCTTATTGCCATTTGCTCAACCTTATTTACGAAGTAAATTTCACAATGAAATGGAGTTTCTTTTTCAAATGGTTTTTTCATTATTTTGGTAATTAAAGGGAGATTTTGAGTCTCAAGAGTATGTCTCCCTGGTCCGAACAAATCTAGTGCTTGGCCATTCATAAAAAAGATTGCTTCTTGAGATTCATGTACAATTAACTGGCTTCCGCTTGAAAAATCTTGAATAGGTGATTTCCAAATCAATGTTTGATTGTTACCTTCATATTTAATTGTTTGTAGTAAGGGTTTCATATTTTTTCTCCTTTTTAGTGGTTTGCTGTTTTGTATATATGAATGTTTTTTTTGATGTTAATGGTGTTACTCTCAATTTTATTCGGTACAGTTATCGAATCAAACTTACCTTTATAAATAATACTAAGATTCTTTAATTCATTATTCATTTTATCATTAATCATTTGAATTTTTCGTTCTTCTTCTTTTACAATTGATTCTGATTTTCCCAACAATCCCATTTTATTTTGTAAAAGTTCATTATTCAGTTTAATTCTTGACAGAATTGGTTTTGCCAAATTATGAGTAAATATTTTATGCAATATAATTTCAACTGGTATACATATGAATCCTATTGCAAATAGAACCCAGACAACAGGATAATACAAAGGGGAAATCGAAAAAGCTAAAATAATACTAGTAATAATTAATGCCATTGAGGCTCCAAATATTATTTTAATTATAGTAGTTGGTTTGTTTCTTAAAGAATCTTTCTCTTCATAGTCTTGGTTCAAAATCTTTTTAAATTCAAAAATATCATTTTTAAGTGCCGAGATAATTTCCTTCTCTTTCTTAATATTTTCGTAATACACAACAACTTTTTGTCCGTTTTCCAATTCTAATTCTTGTTTTTTTGCTTCTACCTCAGAAAATAGAGTCTCTTTTGTTAGTTCGTATTGTTTGGTTTGTTCAGCCTCTTCATTAAAAAGCCGCTCTTCTTCTTTTTGGCATCTTTCGAAGTATAGTTTAATGTCATCATAACCATTGTTTGTTAATTTATTCAACCGATTAAATTTATCCATTAAGAATTCGTAAATTTCTATATCATTCTCTTCTTCAGAATTAGGCAAAATTAGATAAGTTAGATTTTCTGTAACCGATCTAATCGTGTTTGCCCAACCTCTCGGATCACCCGGATACTCATCCGTCATCTTAGCGCTGTTTATAGTTGCTTTTTTAAAATCATCTAAACGCAGAAGACCCAAAATTTTTGCGTTTAGTTTGTCTGCATCTTTAGAAAAACTTGAGTGAGTAATATCTGTGTTCATAGATGCGTTGTCATCTTTTGTGGTTGTTATTACTCTTTGTATTGATTCAATCAGTTTTTGATTAGATTCAAAAGTACCCAATTCAAGACTTTGGAATGGTTGAAGTTCGGGTGGGAGAGAATAAGCGTCGATATTTTTGTAACAAGTAATCATGGTCTTTTTCGTATCTTGGGACATTAGTTTTAAAAATCTTGACCATTCATTTTTAACCCAGACAGATTCTAAATATTCTGTTTTTGTCCCAATTAAAATCATAATTTTTGTGCTATTTAATGCAGCAAAAATTGCTGGTTCATACTCTACCCCAGCTGTTAGAGACACTCTAGCAAAAAAAACTTTATATTTTAGGGAAGTTAACTTTCGATAAATATCATATGCGTACTCAGAATCATTAGTTCTTCTGCCAGAATCACTTTCTTTATAGCAGATGAAAATATCATATGGTGTTTCATTGCGTGATATTTGCAATATTTTTGTTTGAATTTTAGCAATCTCTTTTCCTTGCGATTCATACAATGAACGGTTGTATTCGGTCGACAATTCTAAAGCTTTTAAGTAATCATTATCATTTGTTAACAAACTATAACTTAATCTATGGCAAACAGGAACACGGTTATTTGATTTAGGATCTAAAACATACTCTATCCCATGTTTGGTTAAAGCGAGAGAGAAAAAAACTTCAGGATCAGTATCATCTTCTTTAATAAGGTTTTCATAAGAAAATATAGCTTTATCATATTCTCCTCGTTGTCTTAACTCATTTGCACGATTTAATAAATTCAGTTTTTTCTCATCACTTATTTTTGGGAGGGCAGATTTAACACCACAGGAATCACAAGTCCCATATTCCGTTCCTTCTGGAACAATATTCCCCCCACATTGCTTACATTTAAGGGCACCAACCATTAACTACCTCCATAACTAATTGTGAAATATTCCATTTTCAAGCTTTATATTTTTTATTCAATAAGAATAAAGGGAAAGTTTAATATTTTGAATCAAGGGTTGTCGGTTAAACAATTAAATTAATATATAAAATTATAACATAAACCTACAATAAAAACCCCGTCTTAATTCTTGCGTTTTTGATTTTTTTCAATTGTGTACGTTTTCGACTATAAACTTTCGGTATTTCAATCCTTTTTCACCTTGTTTTAATTACGTTTTTCAAAACGCCCTAAAACGCCCTAAAAGGTATAGCAGTTTCCCATGTAGGTATATGATTTTCCTATTTAAGACTTCATAAACATGTATTATTGACGCTATAAAATAAGGTGTTATTTTCTCCCTTTTTATTTTTACCGATTACCGCTGCTTCTGTGCATTTTAACATACATTCCGGTGTTGTTTTGAGTGGGGTCCGCCAGTTGAAAACTAGGCCATTTCTTACCTGTATTTTTTCCTGAAATAAAGTTACCAATTAAGTGTTTTAATACTTGTATTAACTTACCAATTAAGTTTAAATACAGACACAAGCAAAGGAGCTTCAAACAATGGAAAAAAATCGAGTTCTACCGCAACTAAGAATATATTAAAAACTTCTTCAATTATCGTTTCGAGAAAAGGGCTCATGTAGCATCCGGAACGGTTAAGGGCAGATGGAACGAAACACTCTATCTTCTTGAGTTCTATGTTAATGACGAACTCGTAGATACATTCGTTCTAGATGACAAAGCACTAGCGATTGCGAACGCTAAAATCTTCGTAAGTAGAAAGAAAACTAATCGGATGTGTGCCTTCTCTAATTAGTGATCAATAACAACAAACCCAGTGTCAATTCATTAGTTTTTTGACTTGATTCAAAATTTTCAATATCTGTTGTAAAACACACTTAATTGTATAAAGAATAAAATGATTTTCAACAACAATAATCATCGTAAGTAGCCCAACTATAAAATGTTTTTTGATCCTTTGAAACATAATAACCATAATTCCGGTAATCTTCTTTATCTTGCTCAGTGTACCCATAATTATTATATGGTCCAAGGTTTTCATAGGCAGACTCTTCTTCTTTATGTAGATCCCAAAATCCCACTTCTTTTTGTCGTCTCATTAAAAACTTGGTCAACTCACGAAAATTTAAGTTACTAAATTTAATCACATCATTGGGTCCAGTAGTCAAAATCAATTCACCATCTCTTTTCATTATAGTACAAAATATTTTAGGCTTTATGTATCTACCCTTATATATAAAATTGATATATTTTTCTTGCTCGTTCAGAGCATAAGTATTGTCATCATCATCATCAATACTATTGCAACTATTACGAATAAAAGCTAATGTTTTAATAATTCTTATAATTTCTTTTTGATTTACCTGTGATAAAAACTTCTTTTCTTTAGGTCTGTAAGCAAGAACACGCAAGTTATATTTTTCTAATTCTTTCCATTTTTCATTTATACAAGTTGTTACTTCGTCAATATTATTAGTGTTCAAATCAAGTAAATGAATCGGTTTTTCGCCTTTTATCAAAAAATTTAAATCACTATCCACTGAAACAACAATTATACGGGGAGTCGGTGTTGGATTAATTACATCAAGATACCTACCACGTCCTAGGTATTCCGCGTAATGAAGACCAATTACTGAATCGGTTTCAAATAGTTCTACTTTAAATTTTAATTCACTTTTAATTCTTAACAACAAACTTTCAACTGCATATTTCATGTCTGTTGGAATTTTTTTTAAAAAGGCGTTTTTAATATTCTCGCCCAAAAATAAATTTATAATTGATTTATGCATAAAACTAATTTTTAGAATAACACTAAAATTCAATGATTTCAATAATTCTTCTGATGTTTTTCTCGATTTCCACAAACGCCCAGAAACGCCCAGAAAAGTATAGCAGTTTCCCATAGGGGGTATATAGACGCCCATTTAAGACGTCATAAACACTGATTATTGACGGTATTGTTTCAGAAAGTGAAACATTAACTATTTCAAATGATCCAAATAGTATTTAATTAGGGCTTCCCTATCTTCTTCAAACCATTGTGAAGAGATAAAATATTTTATTCCAGTAATTTCAATACTATCTTTATAAAATCTTTTTGTTTGTCCATTAGCAAAGGCATCTTGTGTTAATGATAATACAGGATAATGCAATCTTACAAACAGTTCATGCGAGTATGTTTTATCCATAAGATTGTCAATTTCATCTTGGCTAAGACAATAATTTTCAAGAAGATAGGATAACAACGTATAGGCTAAATTGCCTACCTTTTTGTTGGAATATGTTGAAATATCATTAATATCAAATGCTTTATCAAGCGTAAACGAAACCTCGCTGTGCTCTAAAGATAGAATTTTTAAGGCATCCTTTATTACTTTAATTTTGTCATTTGAACTTAAGTTTACTTCTACAAAAAAACCATCCGTAATTTCTCTCGGCTTTCTCATGTCATTTATATTAGAACCATAGTAACGATTAGAATTTTGAATTAATAATGTCTTATCCCAATCACATAGTATGGTGAAAATTTTAATATAAAAATCAGTCACATCGTCAGTCTTGACCATTTCACCCAAAAAATTAAATGATTGAATTTGTCTATTGGTTAAATCAAATTCATCTTCTAATGTTAAAGTTTCTATATTTTCTACTGGAATAAAAGTAGAATGGGGCAAAAACCATGTTTTTTTAGCAATCTCAGCAAGAAGTTTTGATCTTTCTAAGATTTCTTTTTCTCCCCAAATTGTTTGTTTTTTAATATATTCATTTAGTTGAAGTTTACTATAAATAAAACCAGTATCTTTCTTAGTTTTCTTTTTTTCAAAAGATAAATTACTATAATCTGAATTATATGCTGACAGTGTTAAATTCCCGATTGTGTGTAAATATTTAGTATGTATTAATTCCCAATTAGCACCTAAATCTCTTCTCCATTCGAGTGTTATTGTTTGAGGCATAATATGTTCAATAGTTAATTTATTATTGTCTAAAAGTTGAGTAACATTAACTATTTCCTTATTGTTGTAGTTTTCTAGCCTTTCCAATATATATTTTCTAAAAGAAGATTTGGCGTTGTATAATTCAAAAACCCCAAACTTTTCAAAAAATTCGCTGTCATTAGGATATCGAGTTTTTTGAGTTTTACTTAAAAGCGCAAACTTGAATGCCTCTATATAACTAGCACCGCTTTCTATATGCTTCCTAATTTCTTTAGGTATAGCAGCCAACGTTTTATTCATTGAAGCTGAAGGTAATCCACAAACAATCCTCCTAACTAAATAATTTTCTAGGGTGATTATAGCTTCTTTAACCTCTTCATCTGAAGTGAGTCCTTCTTGGTTAGACTTTAACAAATCTAGCAACAATGGGACTATCGTATTAGTTTCTAAACGATTTATCCTAATAAAATCATCTTTAAATTTGTCATTTATTGGATTAAAGATTTCTTTATAAAATTTGGCATATTGTCTAATTTCTGATAAAAAAGAATCAATCTCTAATGCATTTTTTTCTCTATAATTTTTAAATGAGAAGTATAAATCTCTCTCAGGGATGGAATCATAAACTCTAGCTGTAAGATAATATTTAATGAAACTATCCAAATCATTCTTGCCGACTAGTTCTTCAATAACTTTCCAATAATTCTTGTAGTATTTTTCTTGCTCCTTGTGAGTTAAAGTCATTAGTACATAATTTCTAATTTTGTCAGATTCACTTAAAAGCAACCCGGCAGAGTTTAAACTTTCAAATACCAGTTGTGGATCATCATCACCATCATTTGGTTTCAAACTGATATTTACAACCATTAATTTAGTGATAGAATCATAAACTTCTTCAATTTCAAGAAGAGATAACTCACTTAACTTTCCGTAAAAATATTCATAGTTATCAGTCACCCTATTACCTTTTAATTTATCATGATTAGAAATTATTCTTTCAAATGCCTCATCATCACCTTCTATTAGCTTTAATTTCAATTTTTTTTCGTCATTTGCATATTTATCTCTAATATAATTTTCATCAATTTTTGATGGAGAAATAACAGATGAAAATAAATTATTATCTAACAGGTAGTTCCTAATTGCAAGTAGTAGTAAAGAAACTGTAGTTAAGCGCTGTTGCCCATCAATAATTATATATTCGCTAATCCCACCGATATCATTTGATACGAATACAATACTACCAAAGAAATGAGATTTATAACCTCGCTTAGACATGGTCAATAAATCTTTAAATAATAATTTGCAATTTTCTAATTTCCAATCATATGATCTTTGATACACAGGAATAATAAATTTTTTATCAGAGCCTTCTAATAACCTCAATATTTTTCCTTCTTTTGCATCCATAAATTTTACCCCGCTTTTTTTAAATATACTCACATTTACCTAACAAAATATATCATTTTCCTATGCAAGTATACTATTTTCTCAATGAAGACGTCATACACAGTGGTTTATTGACGGTGTGAATTATTGTTAATCCTGCCAATATCTAACATAGTAATTGTTCTATTATATATACGATTTATTATTAATTGTTTCATTCGCTAAAATTATTTTTTCACTTAGTACATTCTTGATTTTTGTATTTCTTTTTGCGAAAGAATCAACAATAAATTTTGTATCTAACAAAACCGCAAATATTGTCGGATAACTATATCTAGTGACTGGTAATTTCCAACTAGATTTAGCAAACCCAATAATTGTTATATCTTCGTTTTTTTCGAACGTGTTGTGTTTCTTGTTATATGGCATGAGAAAAGCATTATATATTTCATCCATATTCGGTTCCAATTTCTCAGCATATTCACCATAGGTAATTTGCTTTTGAATTGAATCTGTGTGTGGCAAATTAATATAATTATCATCAATTCCAAATTGATAGTACTTAGCATCTAGTATAAATAAATTATTTCCCACTTGTAATATAGAATCGGGCCTAAGAAAAGAATCACTATATTTTTCTCTATTTAAAATATACCAGTTTGCAAAAGGGAAAAATCGAATCTCGTCTCTATTTCCAAAATGGTATTTAACTAATCTTTCCCAGACAATTTCGTATGATTTAACACCAAAACTAATTAGATTGGCATTCAAATCGATATATTTTAAATTTAATAACACTTTCTTTATATGAGTGAATAATAATAAATTCCTATCAAGAAAGGTTGCGTTGATTTCTTTATCAATAAACGCAATAAAGAATTGAAGGTTGCTATTATTAATAATTATTCTATCTTTGGGTAATTTCGTGTTCGGATAAAGAAATCCTAAATAACTTAAAGAAACATTCAAGCAAAATTGATGAATCTTCGTCAAAATAGACTCATTTTCGTCTGACTTATTAACTATTATATCTTTAAAAAATATTGCCTTTTTAGAGAAAATCGGATCATTATTAATTGTTTTTTTCCAGTTGATTTTTCCGTTTGTGTTTTTCTTGTTTGTGTTAAATCTATTTAAATATAGTCCGTTACTCAAAAAATCAGAAATCAACCAGAAGTATGAAGAAAACGGAATCACTTCTTCTCCATAATTTACTGATGAAACGGTTTTATTATTAACGTACATCTCCCTAGACAATGAAAACGATAGTAACAATGATTTAATGCTATTTTTGCATTCTATTTCTTCTTTGGGAATATTATAACCATACGGAAAGATTATTTCAAAATCATGCAAACGAAATCTAATGCCAATAAATTGGTCATCTAATTTACCAGTAGAATTTCTGCACAACTTTGTAATATCGTTCATATTTAGCCAAATATCGAGCCCACAAATATATCAATTCCATTTTTTTCAAAACCATCAATAATGGAGTCAAAAGTTTTGTATTCAGGTTTGAACCAAAGTAATGGAGATAGCTTGGCGATATCATTCCAAATATAGAACAATACCTTTTCAGAAAATAACTTGTTAGCTTTAATTCCATCATCAGTTTCATCGTTAGGTATATTTGATAATTCATTTTTTCCAACAAAATAAACACCTATGCACTTGTCTTCACCAAATATATTCAATTGTTCAGAGTTGTCAATAATGTAGGAATTAATTTTCTCAACAAATTCCTTCCAAGTTAAGTCTGTCATTGGAACAAACAAATTTGCTAAATCATTATCTTTTGTAAAAACGTTTTTTATTTTAATAAGATTCCATCTTCTCTTAAACGCAGTATCAAGCGGAGAAATGTTTTGATCACTGGTGTTCATTGTAGCAACGATAGATAAATTAGTAGGCAGATAAATTTTTGAAATAGATCCTTTAATTTTTTGGTTAATGAACGAGACTAGATTTTCGTTATCAATGCTGTAAATACTTTTTCCACTATGATTTCTATCAAGCAATTGAAAAACATCACCAAATATAGCAGAAGCATTTCCTCTATTTATTTCTTCAATAACGAGAATCACTCCACTATTTGGATGGTTAAATGCATTTATTAGTGCCATTGTAAATATACCAGGATTAAACTCATAAACAACGTTTTTTTCTTCATCAATTTTTGGGGTAATTTGTCCCACAAAATCAGAGTTAGAGTATTCGGGATGGAATGTAGTCCTTAAAACAATATTATTAGAAACTTCATATTTTTGTTTTACAAAATAGCTCTTTCCACAACCGGGAGCCCCATAATATATTTCATTTTTCCCGCCACGTAAAACACTTTCTTCAAGGATAGGATCCGGACTTAAATCTGAATCATCTTGTTCTACAATTGGTTCCTTTGAAGTGATTCTGTTACTCATTACAATTTCAGAAGAGTTTTCGTCAACTGTAATAGTAATTTCGGCACCAACAAAATTATTATTATAAAAGACAACAAACCATTCATATTCCGGCGAATTGGTTGCAGAAAAATACGATCTAAACAATTGGAATTTGGACGACCTTCCGTTACCATCAGTAGTAGCCACAAAAAGAATTTTGTTATTCACAGATTCAAAATTTTCTCCAATAATTTCAAAAACACTTTCGTCTAATTTAAAAGACCAACTTGGCACAAGTTCATATACAGTGTGCAGATTATTTTCGCTATGCAAAGTATTCCTAACTAAAGCATTATTTTGTAGCAAAAATTCTTTAAGTTCTAAAGGTAAATTATAGGAACATTGATCGTTTGTTCCAGTGTTAGGAACTTTCTCAAAAAGAAAATGGGCCTGTGATTTTTTTACTATTCTTTTAAAAACTCTCATTGTTATTGCCTCCTGAAAGATAATTATTAATTACTCGTGCGATAGCTTCAGCTAGTTTGGGCGGAACGGCATTACCGATTTGCGTATATTGGCTAGACTTATTTCCCTTGAATATATATACATCCGGAAAACTTTGAATTCTAGCAGATTCTCTTGCGGTTGGTACTCTATTTTCCGAATAATGAAAGTAGTTTCTATGACCACAATCAATTGTTCCGCTCGGCAAAGTGCTATCCATACGTTTAAATGCAGCATTATAGTTTCTGACAGAGTAAAACTTCGGGTCTATACTTCTTATGTTTCCGCCATCAGGGACCATTTTTATTATATCAATTGTTTGTTCAGTGTGGTTCGTTATTTCATTGTTGAATATTTTTGTTGCCCCTTTCCTCATTTCTTTTTGGAATTTGTTTTGAGGTTCTTTTGCATATTCAGTTGGAGATTCGTTATTATCTAAACTTGGTAAGTCTGATAGCGCATCCTTAGTAGAAACTAATGGTTTTTTATCCATTTTTTCAAAATCAAATTTCAAGTCTCCAAAAACCTTGTTTAAAAGTCCAATGAAAAATACTCTTTCTCTAGATTGTGGGACTCCATATTCCGAAGCTCTTATTACTTTATATACGACATTATAACCTAGTTTGGAAAATCTCTCTAGAATATCGTTTTTAAAGAACCCGTTCGCCATAGTTAGTAAACCCCGTACATTTTCCAGAATGAAAAACTTAGGTTCAATTTCTTTTACAAATCTGACAAATTGTAGATAAAGGTTATTTCTTTCATCATATTCGTCTCGTGTCCCAACCATAGAAAATCCTTGACATGGTGGTCCACCAATAATACCCACTACATCATTATTTTTATTTAGTGCTTTTATTTCTTCGTTTGTAAATTCACATATATCTCTAGTTGTTCCAACTTTGTTTTTTCTATTCGAGTTGTAAGTGTCAATGGCATCTTCCCACTTGTCAATAGCTATAATTGATTCAAATCCAACGTGTTCAAATCCTAATGAAAATCCGCCTGCTCCACTAAATAAATCAATAATTTTTAGCTTCTTCATAATTTGTCCACCAACAGTATCATTATTTGTTTAGCGATAGCATACCCTAATAGCGGAGGAACGGCATTTCCAACTTGTTTGTATTGAGAAACTCTTGATCCAAGGAATATAAAACTATCTGGAAAACTTTGCAAACGTGCGGATTCACGAACTGTTGGTACTCTATTTTTAATTGGATGAAAATAATTCATGTGACCAGTATCAATAGTTATTGAAGGTTCATCAAAACTAAGTCTCTTATATGCAGAGGAATGCCTATTGTCCCTTTGAGTTACCCAAAGGTGAGAAGGGACATCTCTCCAATTTCCTCCTTGTGGCACGTGTTTAATTCTTTCAACAACATTCTTTGCATGATGCGATTCTTCATTATTTTTAATTTTTTCACCAGGCTCTAAATCCCTTGCATATTTCAAAAATTCATTATCGATTAATCTGTCTTTATAATATAAATCGGCAATTGCATCATAAACTGTTAGCCTATTCTCTGAAGGCACAAGTGATTCAAAGCTAAACTTTTTGTTTAAATCATTTCTAACGGCAACAAACATAGCTCTTCTTCTAACTTGAGGGACAGAATATTCTGAAGCATTCAAAACACTATAACTAACTTTATAACCTAACTCTTCCGTTATTTCGATTATTCTGTTTTTGGCAAATCCGTTATCCTTTGTTAAAATTCCACTAACGTTTTCAATGACGAAGATAATCGGTTTTACTATTCTAACAAATCTTAGGTACTCAAAGAACAACTTGTTTCTAGGGTCGTCTTTTAAATGACCATGTCTATTGGCACTGCTAAAACCTTGGCAAGGTGGTCCACCAATAATTACGTCAATTTTCCCCTTTAGTTGTTCTACTATTTTATCTTCTATTAGAGAAATATCCCCACAGTAATGAAATTCACTACTTTTAAAATTGTGGTTGTGTGTATCAATGGAATCTTTATCAATGTCGATTCCGCCGTATATTTTAAATCCAGCAAGTTGAAAACCATAACTCAATCCACCCGCACCACAAAATAAGTCTAATACATTCAATATCTTCTTTGGTGATTTTTGATTAACAATTATCATAGTTTCTCCCTCCTTTCTTCTTGCGAACGAATTATATCATTTATACCATTTATTATCTAATGATAATTCTCAATACTTTTTATGAATGATTGTCGTATTTTTTTAAGAGTTTTTACGTCTAAACTTGACGTTTTCTTATAAAATAAATGTTTAAATTGTTCAAAGTCACTAATTTTATTGTTATATTTATCATTAAAATTGATTATATCATAGGACGACACCGTTTGTAATCTAAACTTTAGTTTAAACCTAGCGATGTCATCCTTGCTTGTTATTAACGCACTGTTGTCTTCTTTTCGAAATCTCGTCTGATTCTTCGCATCTCGTGACCGAGTTCCGAGAGATAGTATTCGTCCACAAAGATGTTTTGTTGGACTTGGTTATCGGGGAAGAGTCGCAGCGCTTCTGCTTTTAGATCTCTTTCCACCGTTTCGTGAACTTTACTCATTTCAATGTACTCTTCAGAATTTAACCACTCCTTGCGTTTATAGTTTGCCTTAAGGGAGTTAGTAAAGTAACCCATTTTGTTTTCAATTTTGCTTCTATCTTTTTTTGGGATTTTCCGATATTGAAACAAGAAATATTGAACTTGATTCTTCATCTCTTCATAAGTAAAATATTTGCCGATATAGTTGTCAAAATATGAGTTAAAGGAATTTAATAAATCAAGGTCGCCGTTTTCTATAAATCTTGCATTAACCATATATCGTGTGAAGAGATGAGAGTTTGTATATTCGATATACCATTCGTTTACTAAAAGACGTTTGATTGTATTTCTAATTTCGGATTCACTTGGTAAAGTGACTCTATCATTAATTTCAATACTATCAAAAATATCAAAACTATCTTCTTTTTCTTTCTCTTTAATCTTATCTCTATACTCTATACTCTTATCTCTATACTCTGGGGGGACATTTTCGTGGACAAGTGTGGGGACTTTTGTGGGGACATTTGAGGGGACATTGTCCCCACATGTTATTTCAAACTTTTGTCTTTGCCGTCTTTTTTTATCAGCCCAACCGCTTTCTTGCCCAACCAAACTATCAAAGTTCGCAATACAAAGAACATCTTCATCATCGGTATACAAAAGATTTAATTCTTTTAGCATTTCAATGGCCACACGAATCGTATCAATTTTAAAGAACATTAATTCCTGTGTGATCGTCGTTAAATCGTAAACCATCTCGACATTGTTAACTTTTTGAGTTAATCGTCCCCCGGAATTAATCGATAGCATTATGAGATAGAGGTAGATACTAAAGTACCACCCGCCATCATGTTGACGCATCAAAAGTTTTACTTCTGTTGAATGCATCAAGTTGCTGCGAATTTTAATCCAATGATAGACTTCGTTTCGTTTATCGTATCTCATCTTTAAATAGCTCCTTAAATATTTCCGCTAGGACGTCGATGACAATTCCGTTACCGGCAAAGGTGTAGAGTTTTGTATCGGAAAATTTGTTGATGATTAAGTCGATGCGGTCATCTGTCCATCCCATCAGTCGTAAAGACTCCCTGGGAGTGATTTTCCGGATCATGAGCGCTTTATCTTTCTCAACAATGACACCTAGGTCGTTAACTGTGCGTTTTATCGTTTGAATTTTTCCTTTTTGCACACACCCCCGTTTTTGATGCGGACGGTTAATATAAATGCCGTCACCCACATAAGCTTCTTTGTAGCCCTTAAGCGTTGCTTCCGGGACAATCACGAAATTATCGGTGGGAGTTGAACCTTTACGAGTGGTAATCGTGAAAGCATACTTACTTTTTGTAATGTCATGAGGTTTAAACCTGTTGCTCCGAATGAAACCGTTACGGTCGGTTGGGTCAGTGCAGTAAAGCAAGAAGGCTTCACTGATGAAGTATTTTTCATCCACTTCTTTTTCGAGAAAGTCACTAAGCACTTTATCCAGTGGAAATGCTTTCGGAAACTCGTATTCCGTCGTTGGATCTTTAATCGAAACTAAGAAAACCCGGTTTCGTGTTTGAGGAATCCCATAGTCTTTAGCGTTCATTAACTTCCAGTAATTTTTGTAACCGAGTGATTCAAGCACTTTGAGCCACTCATTGAAGCTGTGGATGAATTTCTTTGAAACAAGCATTGGAACGTTCTCCATTAAGAGATACTTCGGTAATTGCCCCTTTTCTTGCGATTTAAGCAGCAATCGTTCTACTTCCCATAAAAGAGACGATGCAGTATTAGAATCACGTTCCATGCCTCGCATTTGCCCCGCTAGAGAAATATCTGTGCAAGGAGCGGAGTAACACCATAGGTCTGCCTCCGGTAATTCATCAACTTTCGCAATGTCGCCAAAGTTCTTTACGTTTCCATGGAGTAGTTTATGAGCTTCGACTGCATATTTGTTAATCTCGGCAATTCCTATTACTTCGTGATTAATTCCCACTTTGCGAAGGGCTTCAGCGTAACCTCCGATACCTGCGAATAGTTCTATTGCTTTTAGGGCTCCTTTAAAAGGTGGTGCAATTGCACCTTGATTATTTTTATTATTCATACTCGAAATCCCTATATCTTCTTTAGTTCATCAATAGGTTTAACTTTTACATCAACAGATTTTGAATTCAAAAATTCATTTAGAGCTTCTTCAGTAATTCTTATTTGGTTTCCCAGACGAACCGCCCGAAGTTCGCCAGAACTTATGTATTTGTTAATTGTTTTACGTGCAATTCCAAGGATTTCGCACACTTCATAAACACTATAAACTTTCATTATTTGCGTTCCTTTCCACTTGCCTTTTCAAGTATTTCATTAATGTATTTGATACCTCTATTCGAAACAACAATGATTGATTTTGTTTTACTTTGATCACCAATTCTTGAACTCCAAATGAAAACACGAAAAGCCCCGTTTTCAATTAAGAATGGGGAAATGTTGTCGTCATCGATTAATGCTCCTGACTGACGTAAATGACCGAGTAATTGTGGGTACGTAGTTTTGTATTTAAGATGTGGAACAATGTATCGTAAAGGAATTAAAGTTGTATTATCAGTGAATTCATGAAATAGTTTTGCGCTCATTTGAAGAGTTTTATTTTGTCCTTCGAGAATATTCACTTCTTGATATTTTCGTTCAAGTTCACTTATTAATAAGTCTTGATTTTCTTGATCCAATACAAGCCCCTTGGTGTAGCCGCTATAAGAGGATTTAAGTTGATTAATAATGGATAAAATTGACAGCGTGTAGTCATTTGAATGTTTACTATTTGAAAAATTGCAGAGAACTTCTAAATCGTCACTTGCTATCCCAGTAAACTTCTTCTTTCGGCCGTCAATATTAGTATCAAAATAATAAAAATTAGGTTGATGTCTTTCGGGTAGTTCTTTGAGATTTAACTCTAATAATCGTCTGACATCGGATAACTCTACATAGTAGGAACCGATTTTATAGCTAAATAAGATTCGTACAGTTTCTTCATTATAAACTGTAACCGTAAATACTTTATTTTCCATTTTTTTCTCCTTTTGTTCTTGTTTTTAAAATGGCATTAGATACGAGTTCATTCGTATCTGATTTCATCTTCTCCACCAGGTGCGAGTAAATTTGAGTACTCGAAATATTTGCGTGGCGAAGACTCTCTTTAACTTCTAGAATTGAGGCACCTTCAATGAGCGACAGAGTCGCAAATGAGTGCCTTGTTGAGTGAGCGGAAAACGCTCGACTATCGAGTCCGATTGCACGAAAAGAGTCTTTGATCATTACTCTGATTACCGCTGTTTTCATCCGGATTTCTTTTTTGCTTTTTAAGTAAGTTGTGAAAAGTGGGTTATTTCGCTCAGCAAGATTTGTTGTGTTTCGTGTTTCTAAATAAGCGAATAAAATTTGATAAACTTCAGGGGTTAATTTGACATAGTTATCTTTGTCGTCTCTCCCCTTGCCTTGGATATAGAGGACATACCCGTCACCGACAATATCAATGTCTTCAATGTCCGCTCGTTCGACTTCGATGGCTCTTAGTCCCGTTGTGAAAAGCAGCACGATTATTGCTAGGTTTCTTTTACCTATTTGTGTTGTCGCTTTCTTTCTTGCGTTATGAATAACTTTTCGGATATCTTCTGCAGTTAACGGTTGTCTTTTATAGGTTGTCGCTACTTTCACTCCTTTTACGGCATAAGTGATATCTTCATCAACACCCTGTAGTTTTAAGTAACGATAAAAGCTTCGTAGAACCACTAATGATTTTTGGATTGAAGCTGATGATAGTTTTCGTTTAACAAGGAATTCTTTATAAGTCAAAATTGTATTCCTGTTTGGCTCTGTAATATTCTTTCCTTCTAAATATTCCTTGTATGCTATAAGAACTTTCTTGTACGACGCTTTTGATATCTCTTTCAAATCAAGAAAAGCAATATATTCTTCAATCTTCTCACTAATCTTGTAGTTCATAGATGATCAACCTTTTGTCCTTTCTAATTCCGAGATTTCGACGTTGTTTTTGGTAGTCGAGTTCTGCCTGACATAAGAAAGCAAAATCAATGCCAAATATGACCGCCAAGTCATTAAGAAAAAGAACATCCATTTTATGTCCTCTGATTCCTTGTTCGATTTGGTAGTAATACGGCTTCGATAGCGCCAGTCCTTCTATCACTGCATAAATGGACAACCCTTTTTCCTTGCGAATGTTGTATAAGTACATTCTCATGTGGGATTTTTGTTTTTGTGTTTCATTTCCATTCACACCTATTACCTCCTTTGGTGTGAGTAGTTTAAATCGGATTTTTGACAACTCTCCATGTATAATTTTTTTGAGGTTCAAAAATAACTTAAAGTTAAGTAATTATGCTCTTAAAAAGTGGCGATTTAATTATTTTTATGTATTTTTATACTATTTTTAAATATTTATCGTGTTTTCATTCGTGCAAAAATTTTTTGCATTTTCTTAATCGAATAACTTAAAGTTAATAATGGTTGTGCTATAATGGTTTTGTTAGAGGTGCAATTATGAAAGAAATAATTAACAAAATTATCGGAAGAAATTTGAAATTTTTACGAGATTATCGTGGGTTTTCACAAAATGATATTGCTGAAATGTTGGATGTTACTCCAACAACAATTTCTTATTATGAAAAAGGAACAAGAACGATTCCTGTTGATTCTTTAGTTACTCTATGTCGTGTATTTAATGTTTCTTTAGATAAATTTGTGGGTCATTCAATTTTCCAAGAACAAAAGGCGGAAACGGTACTTTTTGCTAACTATAAACAAGTTGGTGACACGTTCGTGGAAGAAGGCACTAGAAGACTTTTAAATCCGTTTGGTGTCTACTTTACGGTGGAGGAATCAAACGGTGATACACTTCTCTTCCTGACTAGCAATTCCTTAACTGACGGAACTATGTTGGTATCGGAAAGTCCTTTTACTGGCAATATTGCTGAAATGGATATGAATGAACTACCGCCTAGCAAACTCTTCTTAACAACCATTACTGAAATCGTGAACAAGAAAACTAAAAAAGTCACCTATTCTTATACTGATAGAAAAGGTGACACTTTTGCATTAACTAACAAATCGTTCTTTATTTATTACGGTGTTTTAATAGCCCGAATTCACCATATCGCTCGGACTGACGAACTATTTTCTTAATTTGTATGCTGTCAGGCAACCTATATTCTTCTTCTTCTTTTGTTATACTCTCTTTGGCTCTGTAATATTTCTTGTATTCCTTAACTAAAAATTAAGGAGATGTTTTCAATGAAAACTTATGAAATATTGCAAAAAACACTTTATGATTCAATAATCCTTTCTCTATTGAAAAGAAACATTCTTTCACTAGATGAAGCGGTAAATTGTTTAAATGATCTAGATAAAAAAGATAATGTCGAGAAAGACTTGAACAAAGATTTTACTATGGTAAAACACAAAGGACTTACCAACCCAATAATGGGTAATGGTGGTCTGGAGGTAGTAAATAATGAATAAATCTGTGACGGTCATTAAACCAACGAAGACACTGGTTAAAGATAATGGCGTAGTTAGTTTTAAGAAGAAAAAGGTAGCAGCGTACGCTCGTGTATCAACCGACTTTGAGGACCAAATTAATTCTTATAAAGTTCAATGTGATGAATATACAAATGTTATACAAAATAATCCTGAATACTCTTTTGTTGGCGTTTTTGCGGATCAAGGAATTTCTGGCACCCAAGCAAAAAAGCGCCCCGAATTCATGAAAATGATTCAGAGCGCTAGGGATGGTAAAATTGATTTAATCTTAACGAAATCTATATCACGATTCGCTCGCAATACTGTTGATACAATTACCTATGTTCGTGAATTACGTGATATCAATGTCGAAGTTTTTTTCGAGAAGGAAAACATTTCTTCTCTCGACCCTAAAATAGACTTTATGCTTACTATTCTTTCAAGCATTGCCCAAGAGGAATCACGGTCAATGTCAACAAATGTTAAATGGGCATATGATAAAAAATTTAAGAACGGTATTGTCGACGCACGTCGAATTTATGGTTTTGAGGCCATAGATAATAAGTTTGTTATTGTTCCTGAAGAAGCTGCAGTTGTCCGTAAGATATTCGAATTAGCAATTAAACGCTACAAAATAACTGATATTGTTAAATCGCTAAATTCAGCGGGCCACGAAACAATTAGTAAAAAGCCGTGGACATACGGCACTGTTCGTGGCATTTTGAGAAACGAAAAATACTGTGGTGACGCAATTTTGCGAAAGACCGTAACAATTGACTACCTTACTAAAAAGAGTGTTAAAAACGATAACATTGCTGACAAATACTACGTTTCCGATAATCATGAAGCAATCATTTCTAAAGATATTTTTGAGTCAGTTCAAATTATTTTAAATGATAAAGTACTGAGTAGCCGTAATATGAATAAATCAACAAAATATCCGCTTACTGGCATTCTTCTTTGCCCAATATGTGGACGCACCTTGAAACGTCAACAAGTCAATCCTGGCAAAAATATGCGAGTTGTTCTTAACTGCAACCACTCCTACGGAAATGATCACATTTGTAATAGCACGAAACCCGATTACGACATTATTCTTGGGGCTGCTTACAATTCGATTAAAGAAATATACGCAAATGAAAATGTTTTGAACCATCTCTTTGAGATTTTTGATAATAACGTAGCAGCGAACAATCTCCGTGCCACAATCCAAAAGTTAAAGAGTGAAAATGATGACCTAATGGATCTTTACGAAGCTGATGGCGACAATACTGATATTTATAATCAAATCCAATATAACAAAGAAAAGATTGTCGTGCTTGAAAGCGACCTTGTAACAAGTACTTCCTCTTCTGTTCGTCTCCAATATATAAAGTCTTTAGTTAAAGATGAACATTTTAACGAATCATCTGTTTTGCTTAAAGATATTTATTCTTTGGTCATTGCCGATGAACAAAAAGTCATCTTTGTGATTTCATCCAAGAAGGGTCGTCCATCTTTAGTTAACTCATATAAAGAAATAATAGAGTCAGAATCTATTCTTAGAAAAATGTATATAGATGCCACAAAAAATAAGGCTATCTTTTATGAGGTGAAAATTTATGATTAATTATGAACAAGCCAAAGTTAAAACAATTAAGGCAATAACAAATCCATCATTACTTAAGCGTGTAGTGGGTTATGCTCGTGTGTCCACTGCAGATGAACATCAAGATTCATCATATCGTTTACAGATAGAAGAATTGGAAAAGTCGATTAGAGCTAATCCTAAATATGAATTCATTGGTATTTTTAAAGACCGTAAAAGCGGGAGAAGCATCAAGCATCGAGAAGAATTCACCACTATGATAGAGTTAGCCTCTATGGGTGAAATCGATGTTATCGTTACAAAATCCATAACGAGATTCGCCAGGAATCTTCTTGAAAGTATAAACATTATTCGTTCTCTTAAACTGAATAATGTCGAAGTTATATTCCAAAAGGAAAACATCTCAACCTTAGATCCTTCAATTGAAATGGTTCTGACAATTCTTGCTATGCACGCTGAGGAGGAATCAAATAACATATCACAGAATACGCTTTGGAGTGTTAAGCGTAAAATAAGAAAAGGTGGCAACCTTACTTCTCGATTATATGGTTATCGTATTAAAGGTGAATCTTGGACAATAGTACCTGATGAAGCTGAAGTAATTAGGACTATTTTTAAGATGTATATTAATAAAAATACTCATAAACAGATTATTGGAAAACTACATGAGGATGGAATACCTTCTCCTAGTGGAAAAGATTATTGGTCCCTTGGTGGTATTGAAGAAATCCTTATAAACGAAAAATATGCCGGCCATATGAATCTTGGCAAAACCTTTATTCATAATGGAACACGCATCCGTTCTTCTCGAATTGAAATGGAAGGCAATAGAATAATGAATCATCATGATCCTATTGTTTCTCCTGAGACTTTTGATACAGCGATGGCACTTAGAAAAAGTCGTTCCTGTACCTCCAAAGACTCTTACGTACCTTTCCTTGATTCAGTTACTCCTTATTATCAATTTGTGTATTCAGAAAAAAATAAAAGTTATCTACGGTACATCGTGGAAAGGCCTAAAAAGAAATATGAAATACCCACACTTTATTGCTATGATAAAATGAAGTTAAATCGTGAAAGTATAACTGTCAAGAACCTTTTCATAATTATGAACAAGGCATTAAGTGAATTATCGGTTTCAGTATTTAACGGTTATTCATTTAATGAGACAATTAATGATTCTTTGCAAACCTGCGAACTTGCTCTTGAACTTGAGAAAAATGATAAAACTAAATTGTTGAAGGAAAGAGCAATACTGGCAGAAGCAAAAAGAATTATTCCTAATTTTGTTCGAAAGATTAAATCTTTTAAGCCTATGGATGATATAGATTTCTTCAAAACGCTTGTTCGCAATGTCATCATACAGGATGATGGACGAATTAGGATCAATATCAATTTAATCAAAGAAAATTATAACCAAGATGTAATCTTAGAATCCTCTGTCGAATTACGTGTTGGAAATGGAAATAAAGTAATTGAATATTTTCTTTCATTCTAGGTTCGTGTCATTGTTATGAGATTTTATTATATGGTTCGTGCCATTGTTATGAGATTTTATTTCTTGATAATAAATATTAAAAAAGGCTATTTTGGAGAATGTCATTTCTTCAAAATAGCCGATTTTAAATAAAAAATCGCCCAATTTGAGCGAATTTTCATTGTTTTTGGCACTTTTTCGGTACCAAAGTAAGATTTAGATGGTGGCCCAAGCCGGACTTGAACCGGCGACACACGGATTTTCAGTCCGTTGCTCTACCAACTGAGCTATCGGGCCATCATTGATGGCGGACCAGACGGGACTCGAACCCGCGATCTTCTGCGTGACAGGCAGACATGT
>WPCG01057754.1_pt1 | contig 23883 bp, 24 predicted proteins | sample 5403311 | NCBI WGS metagenome assembly WPCG01 (sample SAMN12869467, study PRJNA574797) | sludge metagenome | isolation source: wastewater treatment of Control | place: China:Beijing | collected 2019-05-17 | reverse complement strand
TCTTGCGCATTCGGCCGTTCCGGGACTTCTATCAGGTCGACAGGGAAGAGGAATGTAGACAATTCTCTTCCTGCGGCAATCCGTTCCTTGGGCCAGAGAAGCGGACGTTTTTTCCCGTCTCGTATGGTTTGAAGAGTCTCGGATCTGTTTCGGACAACGGTAATGCTTCGCAACGCCGCTTCGCGCGCTGCAGCAGCTCCATCGGGAGCTATACGGGGAGCGAAGTGCGGTTCCCATTCATTGTGAAGAAGCCCCAGTGTTTCTTTCGCCTCCAGAATCTTTCGTACTGCGTCGTCGAGTCGACTTGGAGAAATTTCACCTTTACGGCAGGCTTGTAACAGCGCGTCGTACATTTTGAAGTGCTCCGTTTCTTCGTGTCCCTTATCGGCTCCGAAAAGCAGAATATCCGCGCCGGCGTTCAGCGCTTCTATCGCCGTTTCCTCCATGGTTCTTTCTTTTTTTAAAGCCGCCATGCCCATAGAGTCCGTGATTATCAGGCCTTCGAAGTTCAGTTCGCTGCGGAGCATCCCGAGGATGGCGGGAGAAAGTGTTGCGGGTTTTTTCTCGTCCAGAGACGGCACAAGAACGTGCGCAGTCATGACCATCGGCACGCCGGCATCGACAGCGGCTTTGAAAGGAGGAAATTCAACAGTATTCAAGCGATCCTTCGAGACGTTGATGATGGGAAGGCCGGAGTGGGAGTCAACCTCCGTATCTCCATGACCAGGGAAGTGCTTCGCCGATGGGAAGACGCTTTTTTCTAAGAAAGCGGAAATCATTGCCGCCCCGAGTCGGGCGACTCTCCGCGGGTCGGAACCGAAGGATCGAACGCCGATTATCGGGTTCATAGGATTGTTGTTCACATCCACCACAGGAGCGAAATTCATGTTGATGCCGAGACTCGCAAGCTCTTCTCCCATTACGGAGGCGACTCGGCCGGCCAGAGACGGGTCTCCTGCCGCACCAAGGGCCATATTGCCGGGGAAAGGGGTGACTCCCTCGCGAATGCGGGCAATCAAACCTCCTTCCTGGTCTATGGCAATAAAGAGCGGACGAGACCCCGAAACGAGAGCTCTTCGTTGTATCTCTTCATTCAAATGTGCAACCTGCTCGACCGACTCGATGTTGTTTCGGCTGGAGTACAGGATGACCCCTCCGACCTTGATCTCCGAAATGAACTTCCGTAGGTTCTCGGACATCGAGGCGCCCTCGAAAAAAACAAGCATTATCTGTCCGACTTTTTCCTCGAGCGTCATTGAAGAAAGAGGCAGCTCGTTCGCTCCGGCAGTGTTCGACGGCGTGAAGGCAAAAAAGAACAGACTGAAGAGAAATATGCGCGCAGCTTTTTTTGAAGAAATCATTCGGCGCTCCCTCCTAAAGAAGAATAGAGTTTTTGGATGAACTGATCGTACGAAAGAGGATAGTTTCCGCTGTAATACAAAAAGCCATATTCTATGTCAACCGAGAAGGGATAGTCCTTTTTCATCTCAGCCAGTGTTTCAGGAAGCTCAACGAGTTTGAGAGCCGTGTCTTTTGCACCTTGCTGCGGTGTTTCCGGGAGTAAAAGCAAAAACTCCCTGTCCTGCATTGAAAAACCCATATCGCTCTCTCTGATGGAGCCCTTTATGTAGTGAACATATGCTGCAAGGAAAGCTTCTTCCGAGGTCGGCTGGCGACCTCGTCCTGGAAGGTAGGTATAGTCCACCTTGAGCAAAATACCGCAGAGCCAGCGCCTGTACCTGTTTGCTCTGCCCAGCTCCTCCGGGATGCGTAACTGGGCGTATTTTCTGGAGTAGAGCCCGTATTTCGGATCAAAGAGCTCCGTCTCTCTCTTTGCCTCGGCGGTTTGCACACTCTTTTCTGACGGAGGATTATCGACAAGCAGGAAATGGAAAAGGCCGTCCTGAGCTTTCTGAAAGAGAGCATGTTTTTTCCCGCCGACGACCACTTCCGTTTCGCCTGGAACGAAAAAGTTTGTCACGTTTTTCCCTTGCACAGGGACTTCTTCGGCAAAGGATGTAAATATATCGTTTGCATCGATGATTGTTCCCTCGTTGTCGGTAACGACGTATGGGAAAGGAGCGTTTTCCAGAGACGTAGCCGCTGAAATCGAGGAAGGAGAGTCGACGTTCGCGACCGGCGCCGGAGGAGGAGTTCTGTTGCCATATCGGGAGTACGAGTGCAACAAGACAAAAAAACCGGAAACAGCGGCAATAACTCCCACCCAAGGAAGAATCGGATGAGCGCCCGCCTCCATGGAAACCATGCAGATGATTATGCCTTGGGCCGCCAGCTGCAGCGGAGTCAATTGTGAAAACAAGTTGTTTCTAATCGAAAAAACATAGAACAGGCTGAACGCAAAATATAAAAGTAGTAAGAGGACCCATAAAGGCGCCCCCGCCGAAACTTTGTTGCTCTCGTTTCCGAAAGCAACAAGAATGAGAGAGAGGGGCAGTGAAAGCAGAGGGGGGATAGTTAACCATAAAATCATGCCCGAACTCTCCTTATCGGACGCAAGCTGTTTCTATTCGCGGAGTTCTTCCTATGAAAGCGCTTCAACGCAAAATCACCGTCTCATCCGAAGGGTAGCTCAGGCGGAAGACCGCATTTATGGTACGTTTTTCACCGGGAGCCAGAGACAGTTTCCAAGTAAGGAGATTCTGTTCAGAATGATCATCCGGCCGAGGCTCGATACGCAAGATTTCGACGGAGATATTCTCCCGCGATGAAATAGGAATACGATCTTTCAACGTCACCGTGACAGGATGGGGCATGGCGTTTGTTACTTCGATCGTATAGCCGTCCTCGATACGGCCTCTTCCTGTCCAGGTACTCCCTTCTTTTGAAACAAGTTTCTCCTTGGATACCTTGACCCGTGGAGTCTTGCCGAAGGCAATGAGGATATCGGAACCGGAGCCGTGCTCGGCAAGAGCTGTTTTTCCGGACGAACGCCCGTCGACGGAAAGCTCGGCCATCCCTGGGAGAATAGGAAAGGGGAGCGCTTTCGACTCTGCGACAAGCCATGCCTGCTCGGAGAGCGACGGAACTGAAACAATCGAAGTTTCCGACTTCAGCGTAAAAGCCCCCAAGTTAAAATCCGCCGGTGTATAATCTCCCGTCAGCATACCTTCAGCCTGTGTTGAAAGGTCGGTAAGTGTCTGGATAATAGGTCGGGGCGCAGGCTCCGCAGGAGGGGGAGACTGGACCATCGGCGCCATCATCGGAAGAGCGTCGTCCATGGTGAAACGACGTGTATCTTTCTGCTTCGGAGCAAGATCCGCTACAAGCGGGCGCAGCTCCGGAGGTGAAACGGAAACTGAGGGCATCGACGTATGAAAGTGCACTGTTCCTTCGATAAGAAGCCCTGTCCTTTGCCTCGCTCGTGCAAAAAGCGCAGCCGCGATATCGCCGCTGCTCGCGGAGAGATTCATTCTATAAACAGGAGCCCACTCCGCGTAGCGTGTGAAAGCCTCCACAAGAAAATCGCCGCTGCCGGAGAGAACCGCGGAGATTTCGACCGCTTTTTGAGAGTCGGGAGGCATTTTTACCTTGAATTCTGCTTGAAGAACAGCGAGTTCCTTTTGAAGTTCATCTAAAGAATCGGATAAAGACGCGCGCTCCATTTCCATCTTTTCCCGGACTGCACGGACTGATTCGATGTACTCTGCGACATCGGCCCCTTTCAATTCCTTTGGTAGTGGACCGGAAAGAAGGGCCAGCGAGTTTTCGATAGCCGAAATCTTGGCTTGATGCACCGACTGCAGTCGTTCTTTCTCACGAATTGCAGCAAAAAGTTTCTCCAAGACAGGAGGAATCCATTCGGAACGGGATACGTCAACGGCTTCGAAAGAGAGAACATCCACCCCTTCCGAGGGAATCGGACGGACAGTAGCGCTCTCGAAGGCTCCGGGCAGCTGAAAATGCACCTTTTCCGAAGCCGGAATCGAGAAGATACACCTGGCGCCGGCAGGATACATATCTGTACGGAGAATCGAATACACCGGGGCAGCTTCTGAAGGAACGCTCAAAAGGCACACGAGCAGAAAAAGCAGTAGCGATACATTGAAGACGCCCGTCTTCATTTCGAAAAACCTCCTCGTTCAAGAAATAAGAGCTTGCAATCAATGATAACAGAAATTTACAATACCGGATTGAGTGTTTTCTAAAGTACAACCGATTCTTCCCTTTCTGCGTGGAAAAGGTATAATGCATCACGAGACTGAAAAAAACCGTCTCGAAACAAAGGAGGAAGCGAAATGCTCAAATGCGGTATTATCGGCCTTCCGCTGAGCGGAAAGAGCACGATTTTCAACGTAGTCACGCGTGCCGGCGCCGAAGTGAAACCTTATGCAAGCGGGAAGACGGATCCCAACAGAGCAATGGTCAACGTCCCCGATGAACGGTTCGACCACTTGGCTCGCTTGTTCGAGCCCAAGAAAGTTACTCCGGCGACCGTGGAGTTCGTCGACCTCGCAGGTCTTTCGCGAAATGCCAGCAAGGGAGAAGGCGTAGGGAATGCGTTTCTCTCTTTCGTCTCGGAATCGGACGCCTTGGTGCACGTTGTTCGCCTTTTTGAAAATTCCGATGTTCCGCACCCGGAGAATTCCATCGATCCTGTACGGGACTGGAATATCGTTGAGATGGAGTTGATTTTTCGCGACCTTGGCGTTATCGAAAACAGACTGTCCAGGCTTCAATCGAAGAAAAAAAACATCCCTTCCGAAATTGAGGAAAAAGCGCTGCTGGAGCGCTGTCAGTCCTGCCTTCTCGAAGAGCGCCCCTTGAGGGAGCTCGGACTTTCGTCCGAAGATCTTCGTCTTCTCAGCGGCTTCGCCTTTGTGACGCTGAAGCCGGAACTCATCGTCGCGAATCTCGACGAAACCCAGACGGATGATTCCCTTCCCGTTCTCGGCGCCCTTCGCGAGCTAGCGAAAACAAAAGGCATCCGTTTACTCAAGATCTTCGGAAAAATGGAGATGGAGATTACGGAACTTCCAGAGGAAGAACAGAAGGAGTTCATGGGCGAGCTCGGTATAGAAGAATCGGGACGGAATCGTCTTATCTCCGAAGCCTACGCCCTGCTTGGGCTTCTCTCTTTTTTTACGACTGGGAAGGACGAAGTCAGGGCGTGGACGCTTGTTAAGGGCGACAACGCGGTGGACGCCGCAGGAGCGATCCATTCGGACCTTGCTCGAGGTTTTATCCGGGCGCAGGTCGTCTCCTACGAAGATTTCATTTCCCATGAACACTCCTTGGCGAAGTGCCGAGAAAAGGGCGTACTCAGGCTTGAAGGGAAAGAGTATATCGTTGCGGACGGTGATATGATAGAAATCCGCTTTAATGTGTGATGTGATACAATCAGTACTCGAAATTTCTTAGAAGGGGGCGCTTTTCAATGGCCATGCCAATGCAGGTGAGTCTCGACGAAATCCTCTCCATGCTGCTCGCCAGGGTGGATAGCCTTGCGATCAACGATGAGAATTCGAAGAGCAAGTTTAATATTGTTGCACGCGTTTTGTATAAAAAGGGGATTCTTACAGACGCGGATATAGTGGAATCCATCAAAGAAGAGCACCGCATGCTGAAGGAACTTGGCGCCATAGCCGAAGAACCTTCCGATGATATCGTGGAGACCATCGCCGACGGAATCCTTCAGTGGATAAAGGGCGATATCGATTCTCTGAAGAAGGGGATGGAGGAGTACGAGCGCAAAGTCCAGGAGGCTATGGCCAAGCAGCAGGCTCAGAAACCGAAAATCGACGTCGCCTCTCCGGCTGTTCTGCAACAGCTGAACAGAATGGGAGGAAAAGGGCAAGGCGGAGGAAAGCTGATCATCTAACGATACGAGAATGCAGCAGGCACCCGAGTAAAGTGCTTGCTGCATTCTCGTATCGAGCTTATTTGGCCTGTTTCATTATTTTTTCCAGTTCCATGACGAGCTGCTTGATCTCGTTTTTTGTTGCCGGTGAATTCAAGGCCTTTTCCGCTGAAACCGGTTTGCCCCAGTACACTTGGTTCGCATTTCTGTCTACATTGATAGCCGCTCCTTCAAGAGAGATACCAGCGAACAAACCTTTTGTCATCGAATAGCTGTAAATAGAAGCTTTCAGTTTATAATCGGTTCCCAGTTCCCCTCTTCTCCCAACAGGTCCGGCGGCTACCGCAAGGTCTCCTCCCAGTTTGACGTTGTTCCCCGTAAACCCCTTCAGCCCCTTGTCGTTGGTGATCACGAGCACAAGGGCTATGGACTGCGCGCCTATCTGCAACCCCCAGGAAGCCCCGGTAACGCTTACAAAAGATGGACCGTACCATCTTTTCTTTACTGGATCACGGCGAAGCACCAAACCTTCGCCATATTGTCCTCCAAACACTATACCCGCCTTTACAACTGAAGGGAAAATAGCGACTCCCTTGGCTTGCGCGATAAGATCTCCCATTGTCGACGCATCGTCCTGCTTCGACATTTCACGAAGAACTTTTACGGAATCGGCAATACGGCCTTTGGGAGTTGACGCGAACGATTTACTTCCCGTCAAATGCAGGAAAAGTAAAAAAAAGATACCGCACAATGCAAAAGATACGCGCATCCGTCTCATTCTTTTTCCTCCTGAAAAAAGATTCATGGCTTTTAGCACTTCTTCATATTTTACACCACGTTATTTGACTGGAAAAAATTCGTGAGCTAGACTTCTTGGTTAGGGACGAGAAAAAATAGCAAATGGGGGAAATATCTATGGATGCTACGCAGAAAATTGAAAGGCTTCTTGACGAGGCATACACAACCAATGATCCGGAGGAAATGGAACGAATCGCTCGGAAAATTCTGAATTACGACCAGGATAATGTGGAAGCGATCATCCTTCTCGCCGATGTCACCGAGGATTCGAAGGAGAAGATCGTTCTTTTGCAAAAAGCGAGCTCTCTTTTGGAGAGGGACTTGGAGGAATCGCCTGTTCCGGAGGGAATCGCCTTTCTGGATGACGAACTCGGAATGCTCTACGTAGCGGTTCTTCAGCGTCTCGGATTTTCTTATTTCTCCGAAGGCGAGAACGAAAAGGCGCTTGAAATCGCGAACGAAATCATGGAAGTCGACCCTGAACAGCAAACCCTGGGAAGAACTCTTTTCTATCGTATCCTTGTCGACATGAACGAATATACCGCGATCCTCGAGGAATGTCTGAAAGAAAGAGAGCCTTTTCCTGCCATGCTCCACAGCAAGGCGATCGCAGCTTTCAGGCTCTCGGGGGCTACCATGCCTGCCTATAGGGCTCTTTGGGAGGCATTCGCGGCGGATCCCGACGTTCCCTTCCACATTCTCGGGTACTATGAAGAACCGGATGAAGAGGCTGAAGAGGAGGAGCTGGAAAGCTACAGTCTCGCAATGCTCTTCGAGGATGCGTGGCTGACTGAAGGGGATGCCTCCTCGGCTAACTGGATTGCCGGAGGGACGATACTTCTTGGTCTTGCCGCGTCTCTCTTCCCGCCTGAAAACACTGAGAAGATGCTGGTGCTTGCCGACGCGCTCGGTCTTGCCGACGCCGCTGAGGATATAATGGTAAAGCTTGAAAGCAGGCAAGACTGGAGCGTTCTTTCACAAAGCGAAAGGCTGAAGGAGGCATTGAAACTTCTTTCCGAAGGGGAATACTTGCCTCTGAAATCTTGATATTATTGCTCTTTTTTTTGTGAGCCGGAGAGCATTCGAAAAAGAAAAATCAGCGTGAGTCCAGAGTATCGCGAAAATGTATGAGAAAAAGCAGAAACTTGCTTTTTTTAGAGAAAAAAACTTTTTTCTGTGGTAATATTTACATCGGGCGCTGTTTGCAGGGCAAACGGTTTCTTTCCCCGAAGTTTTTTTATGTAGAATATATAGAGAGCAGTTTTTTGTTATTCTATATGTTATTTAATTCACTATACTTAGGGGGTCGGGCAATGGTTGTGGAAACAAAGCAAGACGTGCGTTCCATGGTACAGGAGATCACCGCTCCGTGGAAAGAGAAGCACGGCGGTGTTATCCCGGTGCTTCAGGAGACCCAGCGGCAGGTAGGGTACTTGTCCCGGGAGGCAATGGAAGTAGTTTCGGAGGAACTGGGCGTTCCTCTTGCAGAGCTTTACGGCGTGGCAACTTTCTATGCCCAGTTTCATCTGAAGCCCAGGGGACGCCATATTATCAGAGTGTGCCGTGGAACGGCGTGTCATGTTCGCGGAAGCGCAAAGATCATGGACAGAATCATGTCCATGCTCAGTGTAAAGGAAAACGGAACCACCGACGACCTGCGTTTCACGCTTGAACCGGTCGCGTGTCTCGGTTGTTGCGGTCTTGCCCCTGTGGTGATGATAGACGACGATACGCACGGCAGACTCACCGACGACGAAGCGGCCTTGCAAAATTTCCTTGATCAGTACGCCTGATCATGCTCGAGGATCTCTCCCACCATATTCTCGATATCGCTGAGAACGGTGTGAATGCCGGAGCCGATACGATTGTTGTCACATTCGACGACGACGGCGAGTTTATTCGTTTAACCGTGCGCGACAACGGCAGAGGAATGAATGAAGCGACAGCCCGAGCTGTTGTGGATCCTTTCTATACAACGCGGACTGAACGCAGGGTGGGTCTTGGGCTGCCTTTTCTGAAACAACTCGCCGAGTTATGCGGTGGAGTTTTTTTACTTTCCTCAACCCCGGGGAAAGGCACAACGGTTTCGGCGTCATTCAATAAAAAAAGCGTAGATACTCCTCCTCCCGGGGATATCCCCTCGACACTGCTTACTCTCCTTGTCGGTCACGGGCATGTTTCCTGGAAGTATGTTCACAGAGTCGGCAAGAGGGAGTTTCTTCTGGACAGCGATGAACTGAAGGAAGCGCTCGGGGGCGGGAACCCTTTCACAGACCCCGCGCTTGCCGTTGGAGTAAAGGAGTATATCGCGGCGAATATCGGCGAGCTTTATTTGTGAAAAAAATAGGAAATAATGCGGACAGGAGGAAAAAGAAATGACCGAGGAAAAGAAGAAAATCCGGAGTCTCGACGATCTGCGAAAGATCAAAGAGAAGACGGGCGATTTGACATCCGCGCGTTCCGAAGAGGACAAAGTCAAGGTCATCATCGGAATGGGTACGTGCGGCATCGCCGCCGGCGCCCGCGAAATAATGAACGCGGTGCTCAGGGAACTTGAAGTACGCAATCTGCACAATGTTGCGGTGGAAACGACCGGGTGCATCGGCATGTGCCAGAACGAGCCGCTTCTTGACGTTATCCGCCCGGGCGAGCCGAGAATAACCTATTGCGCGGTCACCCCTTCCGACGTTTCCAGGATCGTCACGGAGCACATCGTAAACGGCCGCATAGTGCAGGACAAGCTGTACGGCAGAGCCGACTAGGCTGGGAGGGAAAGGGATATGGCATTGTACCGCGCGCACGTACTCATCTGTCACGGAACAGGTTGCGCTTCCGGCGGAGCCCCGAAGGTGCTTGACGCGTTCAAAGAGGAGCTTGCGAAGAAAGGGCTCGAAAAAGAAATCCTTGTCATCGCCACCGGCTGCCACGGCATGTGCGAATTCGGTCCCATCGTCGTGGTTTACCCCGAAGGGACGTTTTATTCTCAGGTCCAGCCTTCGGACGTCGCAGACATCGTCGAAGAGCATCTGTACAAGGGGCGCATCGTTACCCGCCTGCTTTACAAAGAACCTCTGACCGCTCAGAAGGTCTGTCACTACAAGGATATTCCGTTCTACGGTAAACAGCATAGAATCGTATTGAGCAACTGCGGATATATCAACCCGGACAATATCGACGAGTACATCTCCAGGGACGGGTATCAGGCTCTGGGAAAGTGTCTTGTCGAGATGTCCCCGGCGGCGGTAATAGACGAGATGAAAAAGTCCGGTCTTCGCGGACGAGGCGGCGGCGGATTCCCCACGGGCATGAAGTGGGGCTTTTGCGCAGCCTCTCCCGGCGATAAGAAATACGTCATCTGCAACGCCGACGAGGGAGACCCCGGCGCGTTCATGGATCGGTCCATTCTCGAGGGCGACCCCCACGCCGTCATTGAAGGAATGATGATCGGCGGTTACGCCATGGGCGCGGACGAAGGATACATCTATTGTCGCGCTGAATATCCCCTGGCAATTAAACGCCTGCAGACCGCTATAAAGAATGCCACCGAATATGGCCTGCTGGGCGAAGATATCTTAGGGACGGGCTTCAATTTCACCCTTCACATCAAGGAAGGCGCCGGAGCCTTCGTCTGCGGTGAAGAAACCGCGCTTATGGCCTCCATAGAAGGACAGAGAGGCATGCCCCGCGCTCGGCCGCCGTTCCCGGCCGTCAAAGGACTCTGGGGAAAGCCGACGAATATCAACAATGTCGAAACATGGGCGAACGTCCCGAGGATCATCGTCCAGGGTGCGGAGTGCTTTGCGGCAATGGGAACCGAGAAGTCCAAGGGAACCAAGGTCTTTGCACTCACTGGGAAAGTCAAGAATACCGGACTTGTCGAGGTGCCCATGGGCATCACGATCCGCGAGATCGTCTTCGAAATCGGCGGTGGTATCATCGGCGACAAGAAGTTCAAGGCCGTTCAGATCGGCGGTCCTTCGGGCGGCTGTCTCGTCGACGAGCATCTTGATCTTCCCGTCGACTATGAATCGCTTACCGCAGCCGGCGCGATCATGGGTTCGGGCGGACTCGTCGTGCTCGATGAAGGCAACTGTATGGTGGACACGGCGAAGTTCTTCCTCGAGTTCACGCAGCGCGAGTCTTGCGGCAAGTGCGTGCCCTGTCGCGAAGGAACGAAGAAGATGCTCGACATCCTGACCCGGATTACCGAAGGGACGGGCGAACCGGAAGACATCGACAGACTTCTTTACCTCGGCAATCAGATAAAAGACGCCTCGCTTTGCGCTCTCGGCGGAACTGCTCCAAACCCCGTGCTTACAACGCTCAAATATTTCCGCCACGAGTACGAAGCGCATATTAATGATAAAAAATGTCCCGCTGGAGTCTGCCAGAGCCTGTTGAGCTACTCGATCCTCACGGAAAAATGCATTGGCTGCACAAAGTGCGCCCGTAACTGCCCCGTGAGCTGTATCTCCGGCAAGGTGAAGGAACCACATGTCATCGATCAGGAGAAATGCATCAAGTGCGGCGCCTGTATGGACAATTGCCCCGTGGGCGCTGTAGTCAAAGGATAGGAGATGGTCAGAGAATGGCAAGCATAACAGCGATCATCAACGGAAAGTCGATAACCGCCGAGGTAGGCATGACAATTCTTCAGGCGGCCCGGGCCAACGATATCCACATTCCGACGCTTTGCGACCACCCGGCGGTCAGTCCGTTCGGTGCATGCCGCATCTGTCTCGTCGAGGCGGAGAGAAACCCTAAGCTCCTCACAGCCTGCACTACGCCGATCACAGAAGGCATGGTGGTCAATACGAATACTCCCAGAGTCATCGAAGCGCGGAAAGCCGTGCTCGAACTCATTCTTGTCCGCCACCCGCTGGAGTGTTTTTCCTGCTCCAGCAACGGCAAATGCGAGCTTCAGGATGTAGCGTACGAGCTTGGGGTAAAGGACTCGCGTTTCGCTGATCCCGGCGACACCAATACATCCCATAAAATCGAAGACGCGAACCCCTTCTACGTCCGCGACCTGAACAAGTGCATTCTCTGTGGTCGTTGCGTTCGCGTGTGTGACGAGCACGCCATCTACCATGCCATCGATTTTCAGGGGCGCGGTATCAATACATCGATCCAGCCTCCTGTGGGTTCACCCATAGAGGAGTCCGACTGCGTCTTTTGCGGACAGTGTGTCCAGGTCTGTCCCGTGGGAGCTCTTTTCGAAAAGACCTCCGTAGGAAAGGGCCGTCCGTGGGACCTGGAAAAGGTCAAGACTGTTTGTTCCTACTGCGGTGTAGGGTGCGAGCTCGAGATCAACGTCAACAAAAAGACAGGCAAAATCGCAAATGTCACCACGAATTACTCCAGCCCGACAGCCTTGAACAAGGGGAGATCGTGTGTGAAGGGGCGCTTCGCGTGGCAGTTCGTCCATAGCGAGGATCGCTTGACTACGCCGCTCATCCGCGAGGGCGACACCTTCCGGAAAGCCTCTTGGGACGAAGCGCTCTCTCTTGTAGCTGAAAAGCTCGGGGAAATAAAGACGAAACATGGTTCGGATGCGCTTGGATTCTTCTCCTCGGCCCGATGCACCAACGAGGAGAACTTTCTCATGCAGCGCCTTGCGAGGGAGGTGATGGGCACCAACAACGTCGACCACTGTGCCCATCTCTGACACAGCGCCACCGTGACGGGTCTCGGCGAGACCCTCGGCAGCGGCGCCATGACGAATAATTTCGAGTCCATCAAATCCGCGGATACAATTCTTATCATCGGGTCGAACACGACAGAAAACCACCCTGTCATCGGTTCTTTCATCAAGGAACGCAAGAGAAAAGGAAACTGCACGTTGATCGTGTGCGACCCGAGAAAGATCGAGATGGCGAAGTACGCAGACGTCTATATCCGCCAGAAGAGCGGCTCCGACGTCTCACTCCTCAACGGATTGATGCATGTGATCCTTCGTGAAAACCTTTACGCTTCCGATTTTGTTGAAAAGAATGTCAATAATTTTGAAAAGCTGAAGGAAACCGTGGCGAAATATACTCCGCAGTACGTTTCGGAGATTACAGGTGTTTCTCCCGAGTTGATCGAAGATGCCGCAAGGGCCTATGCGAAGGGGCCGAACTCCGCCATCTTCTACACGATGGGCATCACCCAGCATCTCAACGGAACCGACAACGTCCGCTCCGTTGCAAACCTGGCGCTGTTGTGCGGCATGCTGGGACGTCCCGGAACGGGCGTGAACCCGCTTCGCGGGCAAAACAACGTGCAGGGAGCCTGCGACACCGGATGCCTTCCGGAAGTGGTCCCCGGATACCAAAAAGTCAGCCTTCCTGCGACGCAGCAGAAGGTGAAGGATGTCTGGGGAGTCGATCTCCCCGCGACGCCCGGACTCTCCGTTGTGGAAATGATGCACGCAGCGGGTGAAGGGAAGATCAAGGGGATGTACATCATGGGAGAAAACTCCATGGTCACCGAGCCCGATTCGGATCATGTCCGCCACTCCTTGAAAAAACTTGATTTCCTTGTTGTGCAGGATATTTTCCTTACGGAAACCGCAGAGTTCGCCCATGTTGTGCTTCCTGCGGCAAGTTGGGGGGAGAAGGACGGTACCTTCACGAATACCTGCCGCGCGGTGCAGAGAGTGCGAAAAGCCGTCGACGCTCCGGGGGAAGCGCGTCCTGACTGGGAGATTCTGCTTGAGGTAGGAAAACGTCTCGGCGCTACCTGGAACGACATGACCTCTCCGGAGACGATCTTCAATGCCATCGGGCAGATTGCCCCGGCGTATGCCGGCATAACATACGGACGCCTTGAGGGAGGCGCTCTCCCATGGCCGTGTCCAACCTGCGACCATCCAGGAACGCCTATTTTGTACACGACAGGCTTCCCCAGAGGCAAAGCCGACTTTTCACCATGCGATTGGGAGAAGCCGGAAGAATGGCCGACGGAAGAGTATCCTTTTATCGCCACTACCGGCAGGTTGCTCTATCACTACCATTCCGGAAGCATGACCCGCAGAAGCGCGCCGGGAGAGTTTATCAAAGAGATGTACATAGAGATCAATCCTGTCGACGCCGTCGCGTTGAACGTCAAGGACGGAGAAAAAGTCAAGGTGACTTCACGTCGCGGCGAGGTTTCGGGAGCTGCGAAGATCACCGACCGCGTCCCGACCGGAACGGTTTTCCTGCCGTTTCATTTCGGCGAGGCATCGGCGAATAAGCTTACCTCGGCAAAAATCGATCCGTACTCCAAGACGCCCGGCTTCAAAGTCAACGCGGTAAAACTGGAGAAAACACAGTAAAACATCGAGCTGTGTTCGGCCTTTTCCACCAAGAGCCGAACACGGCTCCGAATAAAAAATTACATACAAAAAATCCACAGGAGGAAGAGAAGAATGAAAACCCCTGCAGAACTGGCAAAACTGGCATGTACTGTTTCTAAGGTAAAGGGAAATCTCTCCGTACGGCAGATGGTCCTTATGGGAATACTGGCCGGAGCGTATATCGCCTTTGCCGGATGGCTTATGACCGTGGTGTCTCACGACATGGCACAGCACTTGGGAAGCGGATTTACACGTCTTGTTTCGGGCGCCGTCTTCAGCGTGGGACTCATGATGGTCGTCATAAGCGGTTCCGAACTCTTTACGGGAAACTGCATGATGCCTCTGGGGTACCTTGCGGGTTGCACGCCTCTGCCCAAAATTCTTCGGAACTGGGGTTGGGTCTATATTTCGAACCTTGTCGGCAGCATCCTTATCGCCGCTCTTATCTATTATTCCGGGTTGGCCGATAACGCGGTCGGCGGACGCGCATTGCAGATTGCTTCCGGAAAAATGGGCCTCTCCTTCGGACAGGCATTCTTCCGCGGCATCCTCTGCAACTGGATCGTTGTGCTCGCCGTCTGGATGGCGATGGCGGCGACCGATATCGTCGGAAAAGTTTGGGCGATCTTCTTCCCGATCATGACATTCGTCGCGGCAGGTTTTGAACACTCTATCGCGAATATGTACTTCATGGCTCTCGGCATCTTCCTCAGAGGAACTCCCGCAGCTGTTACGGCATCCGGTCTTTCCGAACAGGCGCTTGCCAACGTCGGTGTCGGCGGCTATGTGAGCAATCTCATTCCTGTTACACTCGGGAATATGGTCGGCGGAATTCTCTTTGTCGCCGTGTTCTACTATTTCATCTTCAAGGACGGCCTGACGGACATCGAGTAATCATTTTTTTCTTTTCCCTCTCCGGGGAATCGCCTGCGACTGGGCGATCCCCTTTTTTGTGCTATAATATACAACAAGAAAAAAGAGTCCCTGCGGTGCCCGTGATCATGATTTTTGTCTTGAGCCAACACTCGCGCCTTGCGGGGCCGCCAGTTTGGGCCGGTGGAGGAATTGCTTCGTGCGATGACGAAACTAAGGTTCAGCAGGCCCCAATACTATAGGAACGGGTCAAGACGTTCATGACACGACATTGCGGGGAAGCTCGGCAGCAGGGGACGGGGAAGCCCGCGCCCCTGTCTTTTTTATGAGGAGGGGTATCTCGTGTTTCAACGACGCCGCTCACACCATTGGACTCCCGCGTTCTGCCGCGCATTCGTGCTCGACTGGGATGGAGTGCTTGCTGAAACAAAATTGAACTTTTCGCCGATTCGAGAGAAGTATTTCCAGGGGCGTTTCGTTCCTCTTTTTGAAGCGATCGCCACGTTGCCTCAATCGCTCGCCAAAGCACTGAGTAAAGATATCTACGACGAAGAAATGACTGGAGCCGCAGAAGCGAAGCCGGTTCCCGGGGCTTGGGAACTTTTGAATTGGTTGGAGAACAACAAGGTCCCCTGGTGCGTCGTTTCGAGGAACTGCTCCGACTCCATTTTTCTCGCCGCGCAAAAAGCCGGTCTTCCTCTTCCGCATATTCTCTTCAGCAGAGATACGCCCCCTGTCAAACCCGAGCCCGAGGCATTGTGGCGGGCAGCGAAAGCGCTCGGTGTCCCGTCCTCGGATTGCGTCATGATAGGAGATTTTCTCTACGACTTGGTCGGGGCAAGACGCGCGGGGATGAGAGCTATTCTCGTTCAACGACCCCAAGCCGAGTGGAAGCACTGGGCGGACGTTTCGTTCGATACGCTGATGGATTTTGTGGACTACCTTCAAGCCCCGACTCCTCTTGTCCCATGGGAGTATCATCACATAGCCTCTCAGGAAGGAGGACAGGAACGTCTTGCCTCGCTTGCCGAATATGCGCTCTCCCTTCCCGGTTCGCGGACGGACATTTTGTCTCTCTGCCTGGAAGAGGCATCGAAGGGCATCCTCAACTTTTTCATCGAGGGAGAAAACGCGCTCACAACCGCACAATGGTGCAGTCTTGCCGGTCTTTCTCCCATCTGGTTGGATCAGCCTGTGAAGGATGTTCTCGCCCATTTACTGCATGACCGTTATCCTCTGGCGCGCCTGCTCGATGACACGGATGGCTTTCATCTTATATCGCCGGAAACGGTGACGACTCGATGATCTCTCCTCGCCGTTGGGAAGCGCCTCTGGCCGAGAGGATGCGCCCGCGGACACTCGACGAATTCACGGGGCAGGAACACTTGCTCGGAAAGAACGCTCCTCTTCGCAAAAACCTGGAGAGTTCCGTCGTACCAAGCTGCATCCTCTACGGACCGCCCGGCGTCGGAAAGACGACGCTCGTGCGGCTTATGGCGGCGATAACCGAGCGTGAGATACTAGAAATCAATGCCGTCTCCGCAAAAGTTGCGGAACTTCGCGACCTTGTAAAGGAAGCCGAAAACCTCAAGACGCTCCAGTCGGGAAGAAGCGCCATCGCTTTCGTTGACGAAATCTACCATTTTAACCGCAGTCAACAGAACGCCCTTCTGCCTTCCGTCGAAAAAGGAGATATCATTCTAGTCGGGACGACGACCGAGAACCCGTGGTTCGAAATCAATAAAACGCTTCTCTCCAGGATGGTTGTTTTCCAATTGAATCCTCTTTCCGAAAAAGACCTTTCCTGTCTGTTGCGCAGAGCTTTGACGGATGACGAGCACGGATTGGGGCAGTTGGAGATTCAAGCGGATGATGATGCTTTGCGGACACTCGCGTCGATGGCAGGGGGCGATGCGCGCCAGGCGCTTACACGCCTTGAATTTATAAGTTCAGCGGTGGCGGCGCGCGGAGGATCGACACTCACCAAAGAGTTTATTCTGGAGACGTTGCCACTTGCCGCTGTCCGGTACGATAAATCCTCCGATGATCATTACGCAATCATTTCCGCGCTCATAAAAAGTATTCGAGGATCTGATCCCGACGCGGCAATTTACTGGCTTGCGAGGCTCCTCACCGGAGGGGAAGATGTGCGCTTTATTTGTCGCCGTCTTCTCATCTCAGCCGCCGAAGATATTGGCCTTGCGGATCCTCAGGCGCTCGTCCTTATTTCCGCAGCCACGCAGGCCGTTGAAATGACCGGAATGCCGGAAGCGCGTATCATCCTTTCCGAAGCGGTTCTTTACCTTGCCGCCGCTCCCAAGAGCAACAGCGCCTATCTTGCGGTAAGTGCAGCGATGAAGGCCGTAGAGAACGGGGAGCTTCAATCCGTTCCATTCCATCTTCGTCCCGGCGGCTCGGGATATATCTATCCTCACGATGCCCCCCGCCACTGGGTGCCGCAGCAGTACATGACGGAACAGAAACGTTTCTATTTTCCTGGAGATCTTGGAAGCGAAAAAACTATAGGGGAGCGTCTCAAAAAGTTCTGGAGGCGTTTCAGCGCACCCTCCGAGTAAAGCGCCTCAATTGAGCTTTTCTGGAAGAAGTCTGTACGCTCCTGTTCCGATCACCTCACGAAGCGCCGCGGAAATGTACTGAAAAGACGCCGGAGAAGGAAGAAAATCCATCGCGGTTGTCTTCCCAAGCTCCGAAAGACGCCCGGAAGGGTAGGGGTGTATGCGGGATCCTGAGAAAAAACGCTCTGCGAAAAAGAGCGACCGGTTCAAATGATATGCGGATGTCACCAAAACAATGTCCTCTGCTTTCAATTCCTTCAGAAGCGGCGCCGAAAACTTCATGTTTTCCCACGTCGTCCTGGAAGAGCCTTCCACCAGAAGCGGGCCGTTGTACTTCACGCTACGGGCGGTTCGTACGACCATTTCGGAGATTTGTTCTTCAGTGGCTCTGCCGGGAAACCCTCCCGAGAAAAGGAGTTCGCACCCCAACGCCTCCGCAGCCTGTACGCCGGCAAAAAAACGTTGCAACGTTTCCGCGCTCATATGGAAATCCTCTCCGTTCGTCCATACACCTCCGGAGAGCACCAATACCACGCTTTTCCCCTGTGGAGAAGGAAGTTCAAATGCAAAGGGATCCTCGAGCGGCGACAGAAGCATTGTGACACTCCACGGAATAGAGGAGAAGTATAAACAAAAGGCCAGAAATATTAAAAAAAGAGAGGCGCCGAAGCGCCTTTTCCCACCGGCATCTTTCCCGCGGGGGAAAAAAAGACCGCCGCAGAAAGCAACGGCAATAAAAAGGCCGGGAGGAGTAATAAAAGCCCCCAGCATTTTGTACATGAAGTAGAGCCATGTCATGGTTACGCCTCAACGGCCTCGCCGCTTTTCGACGCACGAGTCTTCAGAAAGCTCAAAAGCCCTTCTTTGCTTACTACTATGTGTTTCCGCGTTTCCTCTTTCGCTTTCTCGAGATCCCTCGCAAGGATGGCATCGATGATTGCAAGGTGCCCCCATGTGAAACTCGTGATCGGGGAATTCTCGACAGAAAACGGCCTGCATAGATGAATGAGATCCGAAATGTTGTGCAGCATCATCGCGAGGAAGCGATTCGTCACCGACTGATAGATCATTGCGTGAAACGCTTTGTCCTCGCTGACGTACTTCTCCGCACTCGTCCGGTCCGTCATTGCGGAAAAGACCTCGCGGAAACGATGCAAATCTTTGTTGAGTTCCGACGAGGGCTCAAGAGAGCAAAGATTCGCAACAGCCAGAATCTCAAGTTCGGTTCGAAGTTCGTAAAGGTCCGTTGCGTCCTTCAAAGTAGGCATCGTCACGAACGCTCCACGCCGCGGAGTCAGGGTCACAAGCCCCGTCTGGGCAAGCTGGCGGATCGCTTCCCTGACAGGAGTCCTCGAAACAGCCATTCGTTCGGCAAGTTCAATCTCCGATAGTTTCGATCCGGGTTTGATCGTGCCGTCAACGATCGCCTCCTTCAACTTTTCATAGACAATCTGTCGAAGTCCTTGATTCATCGCAGGCGATAATGAGTTGCTTTCCACAGATAACGACCTCCCATGCAGAACAATGTACCCATTATACTGCATGGGAAGTGCTTTCAAAACCCCATTTCTCTTTTCGGCTTCAGACGCAGGAGATATCCTCCTCTCTGCGTTGGCGTTCCAAATGGTCGTACCAGAGGGATAGCGCATAAATCACATCCGATAACCTATTGACGTACTGATATGCGTCGTCGGCCAGTTCACCCGAACGAAAAAGCTTCACAGCAATCCGCTCGGCTCTTCTGGCGACAGTCCGTGCAACATGGAGCGCGGCTCCCGGGGTTGAGTCGCCCGGTCGTACAAAGCGGAAAGTCTTCCCCGTCACTTCTCCGACGACTTGGGTGATCTCTTCAAGCTTTGCGATGTCAGGGCACATCAGCCCGGGATACTGAGCTATATACCCCATAAGAATGCTCATCTCTTTTTCTAAAAGGCAGAGGTAGTCTCGTATTTCCGGATATTCGCAAAGGGAACGCGCCATTCCGATATGCGCCTGACACTCATCCAAGGTCCCGTATGTTTCTACTCGGGCATGATCCTTAGGGACTCTTTCACCGTTGCCTATGCTGGTCTCTCCCTTGTCGCCGCCTTTCGTGGTAATCCAGACATCGCTCATAGCAGGAACCCGGGCTTTCTCAATGCTCTCCGCATCCGGCGCATGAAGCGCACCCTCCTTTTCCGCAACTGCCCATTGTGGAAAAAACCACACGTATCAACGCATCGCTGAGTATGCCGGGCGGGAGAGCACCGAAAGAACTGCCCTCCGTCTTGAGCGTCCTCATTTCAAAGGGAGTCCCGTCCGCAAGAGAACAGTGATCGCAGAGCTCGAATGAAACCCCTGCGTTCAAAACTTCCTCGATCGGGCGTTCCATTTCAAGCCCCAGTTCCGGAGCGAAGAAAGAAACAAAATTCAGTTTGCCGCAATTCGCTTCGGTTATCTCATGGATCTCAAGACTTTGAAGCACCAGCTGGATATCCAGATTCGCGAGTTTCGGAGCGAGACTCTCCATCATCGACTGAAGATAGCCCGAAGTTTCCTCGCAGGGAACGCATCGTACTCCGGAATCTGCAGCGGGGATGAAATGTCGTATAATCAGTCTGTTCATACTCGATCGACCTCCCTAATGTGATCCATGCATTACATTATACACTCGGAGGGTGTTTCAGGGGAAAGGGGATGGTCTGGATCCATCTTCGAAAAACATGAAAAGCGGAATGAAGAACAAGGAGAGGGACACTGTGACGTACGACGAATTTTGCCAGATAGCGGAAAAAATGATTGAAAACTTGCCCCCGAAGCTCTTCGAGAAGCTTAATGGAGGCGTGAATGTAGTCCGGCGGAAGAAAGAGGACGGAGAATATGTCCTTATGGGCGAGTACGTTGAAGACCCGATCATGGGGAATACCGTCTACCTTTACTACGGCACATTTGCGGAAGAGTTGAAAGGCGCGAAGCGTAGCGAGTGGGTCGAAGAAATCGAAGAGACTCTTCTCCATGAACTCCGCCACCATATAGAATCGCTTGCCGGCGTAGACTACCTCTCTTTCGAGGAAATGCAGGATCTGTAGGGCTTTACCCAAGAAAGCCCGTACCCGCTCAAGGGAAACGCGCTAAACCAAAGGGCGAAAAAGAGTGCGCTTCCTTTTCGCTGTAAAAAAAGCTCTGAACTCCGTTGACATGTGCGTTTTTATCGATTAAGATACCGCAGTGCATGCCGGGGTGGCGGAATGGTAGACGCAGCGGACTCAAAATCCGCCGTGGGCGACCACGTGGGGGTTCGAGTCCCCCCCCCGGCACCAGAGCCTTCACCGTCGCTGTTCGGGATACATCCAATCCCTTGCAGCGACGTTTTTTTTTATCCCTTGACCTTGCATCGCCATTCGGCTAAAATCACCTTAATTCGGCCAAGAGGTTTTTGTACTCTTAATCTGAACACTTAGGGGCGCGGGTGTTTTGGAGACTGCTGTACGGGCAAGTCCAAACTCCTTCTGTATTCCAATGGACTCGTCGCACTCAAAGATAGCTTTATTCTCTTTTTATTGTGCTACTACAGATAGTTATCTGATATATTCATAAAATCGCCAATGCTTAACCCTTGCAGCTTCTTGTTGTAAAACATATTGTTTTTAAACATCCGAAGAATCCTTCGCAGGCGCATTGCCTGGGATACAGATATCTCGAACACTTCGCGTATCTTCGCTACCCTATACTTTTCACGATTGACGCGGATGAAAGCGAACCTTTTTACTTTTGGTTCTTCGCGAGGTACACCGTCGTTTTTTGGGGATCTCGACCTCCTCGCGAAGGCCCTTGTTCTCCTTCTCAAGCTTCCGGAGACGCTTGTCCTCGCTGCTCAGTCTTCCGCTGCCTGGAAAGGGACTCCGGAACCGTTGTATCCAACCGTTCGACGTATTCGTATTTACTCCCGGCTCCTCCGGCGTTTTCTTAAGAGGGTTGCCCGTGTGCTCCAGTCTCCTTATCGCTTCCAGTTTGAAATGGATGCGATACCATCTCGTACCGCTCCTTTCTGACTTACAGTGAATGGCTTGTCTATCAAATCGGAGACGGGGTACCGCTGCCAGAGGGGGTAATTCTTAAAAGCCCTGCCTCGGTTTTTGAATCGTCACCACGGAAACAACTACGCCGCAGACAAGAACGCGATCGTTCTCGATGTCTTCTCCGGGCGGGAACTCCACGTCGGGAACGCCGGAACCGTTCGCGGCTTTGAGAATGACGGTTCCGTCGAGTTTTTTGTAGAAGAATTTGATCGCGTCCACAGGGAATCCGTGCTTGATGTACTGCACATGACACGGGGCTCCGTTGTACGGCCACATACCCCTATTAACCACGGCGATGGAGTCCTCCGGAATATTCGCCAGCTCCATGCTGCTGCCGACCACACGAATTCCGTAGCACTCTCCATTGCCCACGTCGGAGCGCGGCATAGGAATATACCGCTCTATTTCTCCGTCGACGATGCAATTATCGATGCCAGGCCCGCAGCATGCGGTGATATTTGCATATATTGGAACCTTTACTTGGTCGCGGAGAAGGGCGACGCTGTTTTGATAGTTCTGGTATAGGTGCATAGGGTTGGGGTCATCGACATCTCCCAATAGGAAGGCTGACGACGTTTCAAGATTGACCGCTAGATTTCTGAGGAAATTAATATCGATTTTTCTCGCTCCCTTAAGTCTTCTCCAGAAAGTGGTGTAGTCAATCCCAATTTTTTCGGATAGTTCTTTCTGAGACAATCTCTTCTCTTCTAGCAACCGCTTCACTCTTTCGGCTAAGACGCTGACGGGTTCCAACCATTATCACCACTCTTTCAATTTCGATATTGCCATAATGTTAATATTTTGTATATACCCTTATTGCCAATTTAAACATAGACGTTATGGTTTTTTGCCATTGACAAATTGGCATTACGGCAATATTATTAGCTAGGTAAAGGGGGGGGGAGTGGCCTTGGAACTCGATAAACTTAGGGCAAACATTGAAAAGGCTATAGAGGCTTCAGGAAAGACAAGAGAAGCAATAGCTCAAGAAATGGGAATGAGCTACAACCAACTTTGGCGCTTGCTGTCTGGTCGGCGGAAACTTCAAGCTGAAATAGTTGCCAAAATAGCAATTATTACGGGTAAAACCCCGAATGATCTTTTTGGTGAACTGGGAAAACCGGCTGCCGGGGCGGAGTGCGCGGCGGCGAAACCTGTCGTAGTGGGAGAATAGAGCCGGAAGCGGTGTGCCGGATTCGTTCGATGGTGGAACGGATCATTCGCATCGTCGCGTTCGCGTCATGTGCGTATCTCTGGTAGCAGAGACAGAACTGGGAGCAGATCGGCGGAATGTCGACATTCTGCCTGCGCTCTTCGCAGTACTCCTGCCATAGGGAGCGTCACCGTGACGTCGTTTTGACAATCACCCCGTGAATGCGCCCGCAGTCCGGCCTTGTGCCGGAAAAGGGTACAGCGACTCCGGAGAAGAAGAGTTCGCGAAGCTCTCTGCTCGTCATGCCTTCCGCTTTGTTCCACGTTACTCCGTGTTCGCAGGCTTTGCCGAGCATCCGCGCCATGGTGTTGCGTGAACAGCCGCAGCTCTTGACGATGTCTCGTCCGCTTGCTCCGCGCTGGTTCAACCTGATTATCTCACGATAGACCGTCATACGGTTTCCTCCCGCAAGATGAAATCGCGTCGTTTATTCGACGCGTCTCCTCATTGTAACCGGAGATTTCCGATAATGGCTCTCCCGCCGGAAGCACGGCTCTCTTTCGTCGGAACACCGGCTCCATTTATCCCGGTGTATCCATTTTTCTTTTGTAAATATGAGCCTTATTGCCTATTTAAGCGGCATCATAAGCCGGGAATTAGGCTTGCGTTTCTCTTGTTTTCTTCATATAATTCTAACTATCAAACTTATGATTCGTTATCAAAATGTCTTTTTGCAATTCTATTGTATTATTTGTGCTTCAATGACTTTAAATGCATTTATTGAAAAAAAGTATTTCAATCATAAAAAATCTTGTTTAACGCACAGATAAAGATTTTTTTGCTCCGAAAGGGAGTGCCTCTTCTGTGAATGCTTTCAGCTTTTGTTTTCCAATAGCACGCACTGTCAGGCGATTACTTTTCTTTTTTTTTGTCTTGCTCTTCTTTCTCGGTATCCTTTTCTTTCCTCCTCTCCCTTCTCAGGGTTTTTACATGGTGGGTATTTCTTCCTTTGCTTCGGCTTCCTCACGAGTAGTCCGATACGGGATGGTGGAGCATTCTCCGTTTTTCTTCAAGGATACGAATGGAAACTATAAGGGGTATATGCCCGATCTTCTGCGAATCCTTGCTGAAAATGAGGGGTGGCGGCTTTCTTTCATCGATGCGGCTGGTGATGAACTTGTAAAAATGCTTCAGGAGGGGGAGCTCGACCTATTGAGCATGGCTCCGACGCGCCGGTTAGAAGAACTTTTCGATTTTGCTGAAAATCATCATTACTCGACGTGGTA
>WPCG01033994.1_pt1 | contig 23953 bp, 11 predicted proteins | sample 5403311 | NCBI WGS metagenome assembly WPCG01 (sample SAMN12869467, study PRJNA574797) | sludge metagenome | isolation source: wastewater treatment of Control | place: China:Beijing | collected 2019-05-17 | reverse complement strand
AAAAGATGCAGCATCTGCCTCCATTTATGGTGCTCGTGCAGCATTTGGAGTTGTATTGATAACTACAAAGAGCGGTAAGGATAATGAGAAAATGAAGTTCTCATATACTGGTAGCTATGGTTGGAACAATCCTACCAAACTGGTAGATTTTGCCGATGGCGAACAAGAGTTACAGGTAATGATAGATGCCCAAGCAAGAGCGGGTAATAACAATGCCGAGTCATTTGGTATGTTGTATAAAACACTATTACCTGGAGTTCAAAACTGGAAGCAGAATTATGCAAATAATCGTCAATCAAAAGAGATGGTATATGGAGAGGATTGGGAAGTTATTGGCAACCGTGCATACTTCTACAGATTATGGGACCCTCATAAAGAGATGTTGGGCAGCAATACTCCACAAACAAACCATACTTTACAAATGTCTGGAAAAGTAGGCCCTAACTCAACAATAATGGCATCAATAGGTTACTCAAGTAAAGAGGGAACAATGAAAATTAATCCTGAGCAACTTACAAGATATAACGCCAATATTAATGTCAATACTAAATTGAATAGCTGGTTAACTTCTGATATTAGAGTTCTAGCCACAAGAGAGAGTTATAAAGAGCCTTATAACTACTATGCAAATGGATATTCGGGTAGTGGGTACAATGGATATTTTGGCTATTACATGCGTTGGGGTACATTCTTCCCTTACGGAACATATAAAGGAGCATATTTTAGACATGCCCCTGGTTATATGGCTAATGCAAATTATAATGACCAAAATACAGACTATATTAGATTAAGCACAAATCTAAGAGCAAAGGTTACAAAAGAGATTGATTTGGTTGCTGAGTATAGTATAGCCAAGTCCAATGTAGATTGGAGAGTTAATGGTGGTGTTCTTTCTTTGTGGGATTTCTGGTCTCCAATGAATGCTTCAACAATACAAACCACAGCGTCTCCTTCGGTTTTAGTTTCACCTGGCTCTACTCATGATATTGTACGCTCTATTAAATCTTCTAACGAAACACAAGTATTTAATGCATACGCAACATATCGTAAGCAATTGGCTGGAGGTCACAATTTTAGTGGTCAAGTTGGTATAAATACAGAGTGGAATGAGTTTGAGAGAACCTACGCTGCAAGACAAGGTCTTTTGGATAGAGATAAGCCAGAATTTGGTTTAGCTATAGGTACAGAAACATCTTATTCAACAGTTCCAAGATATGTACCGATTGCAACAGAGTACTCTATTGCAGGTTTCTTTGGTAGATTTAATTATGATTATCAAGGGAAATATCTAGCTGAGATTAACGGTAGATACGACGGTTCTTCTAAATTCCCGACTCATAGTCAGTGGGGCTTCTTCCCATCTATTTCATTGGGCTGGAGAATTTCAGAAGAGAATTTTATGCAAAGTGTTAGACCTACTATTAATAACTTAAAACTTAGAGCCTCTGTTGGTTCAATAGGAAATCAAAATATTAGAGACAATGCATTTATCCCAGTAATGTCTTCTACAACCGCATTGTGGTTAGGAGCAGGATCTATGTCACAATCTATGACAGTGAACTTACCATCAACAGTGAGTAGAGATCTTTCATGGGAGAGTGTAACCTCTTATAATGTGGGTCTTGATGTTGGATTATTGAATATGTTCAATATTAATTTAGATCTATATCAAAGAGATACAAGAGGTATGCTAGCAGTAGGAAAAGCTCTACCAAATACTTTTGGAAGCTCTGCACCATTTGAAAATGCGGGTAACTTAAGAACAAGAGGTTTTGAGGTTTCGGTTGATTTCCAAAAAGCTCTAACAAATGATATTTTTGTATACGCTTCGGCATCTATTGGTGATTCAAGATCTGAGGTTACTAAGTGGGATAATGATGCCAAAACTTTGGGTACTATTTATAAGGGAATGGTTATTGGAGAAATCTGGGGTCTTACAACAGATCGTCTATATCAAGCATCTGACTTTACAAATGGTCAATTGAATTCTGGATTGCCAGATCAAAGTAAGTTAAGAAGAGGTTCTTTTGTTTTTGGCCCAGGAGACGTTATGTATAAAGATTTAAATAACGATGGAAAGATAGATAATGGAAAAGGAACAGTGGATGATCCAGGTGACTTAACTATTATCGGTAATGAGACTCCAAGATATGAGTATAACTTTAGGTTGGGAGGTAAGTTCTATAATTTTGATATAGATTTATTCTTCCAAGGAGTTGGTAAGAGAGATTATTGGGCAGCTTCTGACCTTGTATTACCTTTCTATAACAGAACCGATGCAATGTATGCACATATGACAGATTTCTGGACAGAAACCAACACAAATGCATATCATGCAAGACCTTATCCAGGTAATGCTGCAAATGCATTTACAGGCGTAACTGGTTCTAACAACTACGCTAGACAGAGCAGATATTTGCTAAATATGGCATATTTGAGAATGAAGAATTTAACAGTTGGTTATACAGTACCTGCTAATATTACTAATAAGGTTAATATAGATAAACTAAGAGTCTATTTTAGTGGGGAGAATCTTTTCACGATTCAAGATAAGAACCTTCCGGTAGATCCGGAAATTAACCAAACAGAGGCAAACTGGGGCCGTTCATTCCCTTATCAGAGAACGATCTCTTTTGGTATTCAGCTTAATTTCTAAACAGTAAAATAATATAAAGATGAAAACATATATTAGAAAAATAGTTATGCTGCTTTGTTTTGGAGGAGTACTTGTTGCAACAAGCTGTTCCGATTTTTTGACAAAGCCGCCAAAGACATCTTTTACAGATGAAAACTACTGGACTTCTGAGGCAAATGTGAGAACTTTTGCATGGGGTCTGTACAATCAGTTTTATGGATACGGAAGAGGTGCATCTACTAATGGAGAGTTTTACTGGCAGTCTAACGGACTAAATACAAATATGTTGTTTACCGATGACTTGATGAACAATACGTTTATTGATCTTCCTTCTACAGTATCTCCAAGTAACGCAAAATGGAATGAGTTTTATGTGGATATAAGAAAAACAAATCTTATGTTAACCAGGCTACCATCTGTGCCTAATGTGTCTGATGCAGCCAGAAATCACCTAGAGGGCGTTGCTAAGTTCTTTAGAGCAAATATGTATTTTAACTTGGTTGTTGCTTTTGGTGATGTTCCTTACATTGATGTTTATGCAGATCCTAGTCAGTCAGATAATATATATGTTCCTAGAACTGACAGAAAGGTAGTCATTGATAATGTAATTGCAGATCTACAATTTGCAGCTCAAAATATGTATCTTTCTGATGGAAGAGATGCTGTTAACAGATTCTCTGCTTTAGCTCTTTTAGCCAGAGTTGCTCTATTTGAGGGTACTTTTAGAAAGTATCATAATCTTGGAGGTTTTGAAGCTTATTTAACAACAGCTAAAAATGCAGCTAATGAAATTATTAGCTCAGGATTATATAGCCTTGCACCAACATTTAAGTCTAAATTCAACTCAGTTGCATTGCTGAATAATCCAGAGATGATTCTGTATAAAAGATATGAGAAAGATATCATGCGTCATAGTATTTTAGCTTATACAAATACATCTACTACAATTAATGGTTTAACTAAAGCCGCAGTTGATAGCTATGTTTGTACAGACGGTCTTCCTATTTCTCAATCGGGTCTTTATCAAGGAGATCAAGGACTTCAAAATGTAATAGCAAATAGAGATACTAGATTCAGAGATGCAATTATTACTACGGCATTGGGTTATGTTGGAAATGATTTTGGTGGATTAACTTCATCTACTGGTTATTTAACAAATATTTATAACAATCCAACTTTATCTGGAACAGATGTTACTACAATTAATCAGAACTTTATTGATGCTCCAATATATACTTTGAGCGAAATATATTTGATCTATGCCGAGGCGGCAGCTGAGCTAGGAAATCTGACACAGGCAGATTTAGATAATACCATCAATAAGCTAAGACAGAGAGCAGGCGTTGCTCCACTAGTTCTTTCTGGTGCAAACATTACTGCAAGTGGTGTTGTTATCAATGATCCTAAGAGAACTAGTACTTTAGAGACTCAGACAGGAGTTGTTAATCCTATTATTTGGGAGATTAGAAGAGAGAGAAGAGCAGAGCTTATGACTTGGAACTACCTAAGACATATGGATCTTATGAGATGGAAGAAAGGAGATTACCTAGACACTCAAAAGAATCCAGATGTAGCCCTAGGAGCATGGGTTAACTCTCCATCAAATAATGGATATTTTAAAGCGTATCAGCTTCCTAGAGTATTTGAGTCACCAAAACACTATCTTAACTCTATTCCAAGAAATGATATTATTTTGTATGAGGCAGAGGGTGTTACATTAACTCAGAACCCTGGTTGGAACTAAAATATATTCATAGTTTATGAAACTAGACCTGTCTATAAATGGCAGGTCTTTTTTATTGTTTTAGGTAAATGAAAAGGCATTATTTGTTGACGGCTCAACTAATATATTATTATATTAATAAACTACAATTTTTCACTAGTGAATGTTTCAATTTGTAAGGCCGATGTATTGGATGTGCAACAGTACGTAACCCCTTTTTAATTACTGTAATTATTATTGTTTAAAACCTATTTTTTTGTACTTTTGCCAAAGCTAAATTATAAAAATTATAACAATTTTTATAGAGATTTAAATTATTTATTAACCTAAAACTTTTACTCATGCATGTTTCAAAAGTGAAAAATCGCTTTGGATCAAAAATCCTTGCGATTTTTGCCCTTATGCTTATTACAAGCACAATTTGGGCACAGAACATCAAGGTTTCTGGAGTTGTTGTAGATACAAAAGGTGAGGCCGTAATTGGTGCTACCATTATACAACAAGGCACCAGAAATGCTGCCTCTGCAGATCTTGATGGAAAATTTGTTATAGAGGTTCCTGGTAACGCAGTATTGGAGATTTCTGCTATTGGTTACGAGAAACAGACAGTTCCTGTTAGAAACAGAGCCTCTTTGAGAATAGAGCTTAGTGATGATGCTCTAATGTTACAAGAAGCTGTTGTTGTTGGTGAATTTGGTGTTAAGAGGGCTGCACGTGCCGTTGGTGGTGCTGTTGAGAGCTTAAGAGGTGCCGAAATTGCAGAGTCTGGACGCGAAAACTTTGTTGTAGCACTACAAGGCCGTGTTGCAGGTGTGCAAATTACTAATTCATCCGGAACTCCTGGAGCTTCTAGCTCAGTATTAATTAGAGGTGTAACCTCAATTTCTGGTAACAATCAACCTCTTTATATCATCGATGGTATAAGAATGAACAACTCTACTTTTAATCCTGTTGGAAATCTTGCTGCAAGAACTGGTGATAGCCAGACAGTATCTGATAGAGATTTGGACTTCTCAAGTAGAGGATCTGACATTAATCCAGATGATATTGAGAGTATGACCATCCTTAAGGGAGCTGCTGCTGCCGCTCTTTATGGTAGTGATGCATCCAATGGTGCTATCATTATTACTACCAAAAAAGGTAAAAAAGGCAAGGGAACAGTAACCTACAGTAATCTTTTCCGTTTCGATCAGGCATATAGATATCCTGAGATTCAAAAAGATTATGATAATGGTATGTATGGAACAACCAACTACTATACAACTAGAAAATTTGGTGCTCCTTATCTACCTGGTACAGAACTTTACGATAACTTGAAAAACTTCTTCCAAACTGGTGTTACAAAAAGACATAATGTCTCTTTTGATGCAGGTTCAGATAATGTTACATTTAGAGCGTCGGCCAGTACCGTAAACCAAACGGGTATTGTTCCAACAACTGAGTATAATAGATCTAATATTACCCTTTCTGGTACTGCAAAATTGAATGACTACCTTAATATGGAGGCCTCATTACAGTATGCAACTGTTGACAATAATAAAGTATCTAGAGGTATTAATGGTCCATTAGGAAGAACCCTAATTTGGCCAATGACTGACGATATGAGAGTTTATCAAAATGAGGCTGGTCAAATTAGATATCCAAATAATTATGCAGATGGTGATATATTAAACCCATATTTTGATCTATATAGAAATAAAAACTATGATGAAATTGAGCGTTTTATAACCAATGTTGCATTGAATCTAACTCCAATTAAAGATATGACGATTCGTGCTCAGGTGGGTATGGATATAAGCTCTGCAATATATGAGATTGTAAGGCATCCAGACTGGTCTTATAACAGGCAAGGACTTGGCTCTTATGACCAATCTAGAGTCACCTCTAAGGATCCATCAATTAACCTTATTGCTACTTATAAAAAGAGTTTTGGTAAGTTCTCTGGAAATTTAATGGTTGGGTACCACCAACAAGAGAATGCAAGCCATACATTGGCAGTTAAAGGGGAGAGATTCTTAATTAGAGATTTTCAATCTATATCTAACTGCGATATGTCAACGTTAATTAACCTAACTAACCACAGAAAGAGAAGATTGCAAGCTGTATCAGGATCATTTGAGATGGCATATAATAATATGGCCTTTGTAACTTTTAGAGCAAGAAATGACTGGTCTTCTACACTGCCAACAGATAATAATAGTTACTTTTATCCTGGTGTTGAAGGTAGTTTCATACTTTCTGAATTACAGTTTTTTAAGGAGAGAAAAGATATTTTCAGCTATATGAAGGTTAGAACATCTATTGCTCAAGTGGGTAAAGATGCTTCACCATTGTCTATTTATCCTGCTTTGGAGACTACATCTACAACAGGTGGTGGTTATAAATATGGTTTTACTGGACCAAATTTAAGTCTTAAGCCAGAGATGAATACTGCCTGGGAGGTAGGTTTTGAAGGTAGATTCTTTAAGAATCGTTTAGATATAGATGCTGCCTACTATAAAACAAGATCTGACGATCAGATTATCGAAAGCTTCCGTTTAAGTTATGCTACAGGTTTTGTATTGAATACAATGAATGTTGGATCATTTAATACTAGTGGTGTTGAGTTAAGAATTGGTGGTGATGTTGTTAAAACACGCGACTGGTTATGGAATGTAACTTTGAATGGTTCTAAAAACTGGAGTAGAGTTATAAGTTTACCAGAGAATGTAACTGAATACTACAATCCTTATACATGGGTGTCTGGAAATATAAGAAATGGTATTAAAGTTGGTAATCCTATTACTTCTGTAACTGGTAGAGATTTTAGAAGAAATGAGAGTGGACAGGTAATGATTGACCCATCTTCTGGTTTACCTCTTGTTGATTCTCAGTGGAGTGTATTGGCAGATAGAGAGCCAGATTTGAAATTTGGTATGCTAACATCTGTTAAATACAAGAATGTTTCTGTAACAGCTCTATTTGATGGCCGTTTGGGTGCAACAGTTGTAAACGGAACTAAAAGATGGATGATGCAGCAGGGTTATAGCAAAGAGTCTGTTACTATGAGAGAGGCTGGCCCAGTTGTATTTGATGGTGTTCTTAACGATGCATATGTAAATACTGCTAATCCAACTCCAAATAATATTGCTGTTAAATTGGGTGATTTACAATATGGATATGCTGGAGAGGATCCTAACTGGATTGAGAGGGGTGTTAAATACCTTAGAATGGCTGAATTAAGGGTGAATTATTCGTTTAATAGAAGATTTTTAGAGAGAAATACCAAAGGACTTATCTCTGCAGCCTCTATATTTGCTGCAGGAACAGATCTATTTGTTCTCACTAACTATTCAGGTATAGATGTGGTTGGTAACTCCAATTCTGCTGCTTTAGGTGGAACCGGTGGTGTTGGTTTTGATATGATGTCAATTGCTGCACCTAGAGGTTTATCTTTTGGTTTAAATGTAACCTTTTAAAAGATTAGAAAAATGAGAAAAATATTAATATCATTAACAATTACACTGGTCATTGCAGCCTCATGTGATAAATGGCTGGATGTAAACAAGAATGTGGATGCACCAGATTGGGTTCCACCAATTTTGAGATTAGCTCCAGTTTTATCGTCTTATCAAGGTATTGCATGGGATTTAAGAGCATTGGCTCCAATGTGTCAATACTTTGGAGGAACAAGTTATAATGGAGTTTTTGGAAGACATAGTTACTATTCTGGTAGTGATGCAGGTGGAGAGGCTTGGAGAATGGTATATTGGATGCAAGGGATGAACTTAGAGCACATTATTGATGATGGAAGAGCTAGAGAAGAGCACCTTTTAGCAGGAATTGGTTTAGCAACCAAAGCTTACTCATGGCATATTCTAGCATCTTTACATGGAGATCTTCCTGTAAAAGAGGCTTATGTGCCAGGGTTGTTGGCTCATAACTATGACGATCAAGAGTTTGCCTTTTCTGAAGTTAGAAGATGGGCGAGAGAGGCTATTGTTGAGCTTGAGAAGGTAGATAGAAATGTGTATGCAGATATTGCAACATATGATCTTATCTATAAAGGTGACGGTGCAAAATGGAAGAAGTTTGCTTATGCAGTATTAGCAAGAAACTATATTGCAATGTCTAATAGAGATGCTAAATATCTAGATTCAGCTATTGCATGTGCAAATCTTTCATTCACAAGTGCTGCTGATGATGCAACAATGAGATTTGATGCAACTGGAATTAGTGCAAATGCAAATTTCTTTGGTGTGTTAAGAGGTAACCTAGCTCATCTATATACGCAATCTGATTATATGGTTGATATAATGACGGGAAAAGTTTCTAATTACAATGCATCTGGAGCTTTTGAGTCTCTTTTAGAAAAACAACCTGTTACAGATACTTTGACTTTAGATCCAAGAGCTATTTTGATGTTTGGAACAAGAGATACAATGCCTGCAAATCAAAGCGATATTAAGTTGGGTACTTATAATTTTGTTGGAACAAGACAAAACTTTGGTGTCCATACAAACTTGTGGGGATTGGCTGCTGCGCCAAATGCAAATACTGCTGGACTAGGAAGATGGTTGTTTAGAGATGACGCTAGTTGGCCATTAACAACTTATGCCGAGATACAATTTATTAAGGCAGAGGCTCAGTTTAGAAAAGGAATGAAAGCAGAGGCTTTACAAACATTTAAAATAGCTGTGGCAGCTCATTTTGATTGGGCAAAGACTCTTATCGTTCCAGGAACTCCTGTTAGAAATGCAGCAGGGAAGCAAACCTCTGTTATTGGAGATAAAATTACTGTTGCTCGCTTTAATCAGTTGGCTCAAGAGTATCTTAATAGCAAGTTTGTAAATAACATGCCTTTATCAGACTTTACGCTATCTCATATTATGATGCAAAAGTATGTCGCTTTATATCCATGGAGTTTAGATACTTGGAATGATCTTAGAAGATACCATTACGATCTTGTACTTGGTTCTAGCGGATTACCAGAAGAGGGTGTATCTTATACAAACGATGTTGTTTACCATAAGAGTAATTCAGATGATACTCGTATCTATAAGTCATTCTTCTTGCCTCCAACTGATATTATTACCAGAAGATGGAAATTTGCAGATTGGAATTATGGAGCACCATGCTATAGACTTAGACCAAGATATAATTCTGAGTATATGTGGAACTTAAACTCTCTAAAGAAACTACAACCAATTCCAGGAGATGCTGATAACTACCATACATCAATAGTGTGGTTTGCTAAAAAGGGTAATTAATTATCAATAATTAAACTAATTGAAGATGAAAAAAATATTATCTATATTATCTGTTCTTTCATTGGTATTTCTGTTCTCTTGTGAGAAGAATGAAATTACTTATGGTACAACAGATTTGGATGTAAATAAATTTGCGCAGGTCAAATTTGTTTATTCTCTGCCTCTTCCGGCTTCCACCACTCATAATATAACAAGATTGATGTATAATAATCAGATATTTTCTGAGGTGGGTACACCATTAGGAAGTAATTTTCCTAATAGTATAGCTAAGTATCATGCGTTGCCAATAGGCTCAAATAAGGTTGATGCATTTAAAGGTGCTTCTAAAGATCAATTGGCATACTCATCTACTTTTAACGTAGAGAAAGGGGTTTGGCACGCGTTTGCCTATAATGAAACACAATCTCCTCTTCTAGTTAAGGAGCCAGATACATATCAAACAGGTCACCCTTGGGCAGATACTGTTGCTTATATTAGATTTGTAAACCTATTTCATAAAGCAGATGGAGTTACTCCATTTGGTAGCTTAACACTTAAGGGTGTAAGAGTTAAGGATGGTGTTACAAGTTATATCGATATAGCTACTTGTAACTACAAAGAGGCTAGTAACTATATTCCTTATAAACTAGATAGAAAAGGTATTGCAATATGGAGTGGTACAGAGACCGCAATGAGCTTTGCTCTTTTTGATGCTAATGGTAATCAACTTACTCATTTTGCAACAGCAGCTGCAACAACAAAATCTAACTATGTTGCATCGGGTTACTCATTAACTAAAGGGGTGAATTATATATTTCACTTTAATGGAAAAGAGGGAACAAATAATGCATCACAGGCTCTTCGCCTAAGCACAATCTCTGTTAGATAGATATTCTACAGATTAATATTTAAAGAGTGTTCAAATAAATGATTTGGACACTCTTTTTTTGTTATATAGGATACTAGTCTCTAATGATATATTGTTTTTAAATATGCAGAAACCATTATAAAATGGTAGGCTTAGTTTTAAAATATGGGATTTTATTGCATGATTTCTAAAATTTAATATTAATTTTACATTTGTGTTAAGCCCAATAAATAAACAATAAAATAGTTGTTGTATGTAATAGTTTGTTGTGTTTGCTTTGACATTGAAACAACTTCGTCTAAATTAATTATAAAATTGAATAAATTGACCTTTTAAAAAATTAATCGTTAACCTAAAATTTTAATCTATGTATGTTTCAAAAAAATTAACCGTACGGTGTATTCGATTTATGCTGTCGGTATTTGCCTTGATTTTGGTATCGGGGTCTCTTTTTGCTCAAAACATCAGAGTTACCGGTAAGGTTATTGACAAGAGTAATCAGCCTATTATTGGAGTTTATGTTGTGGTGCAGGGCACTTCAGTTGCAGCTTCTACAGATTTGGATGGTAACTACTCAATCAATGCTCCTGAGAACGGTGTTTTGGTATTCACGTCTATAGGAATGAGCACTCAGACAATTCCTGTTAATGGAAGAGCTATTATTAACGTAACAATGGAAGACGACGCAATGTTGTTGGATGAACTTGTTGTTACTGCTTTGGGTATTAAGAGAGAGAGAAAGGCTCTTGGATATGCTGTTCAAGATCTTAAAAGTGATGAGATCATTAAGAATAAAACGTCTAACCTTGTAAACTCTTTGAGTGGTAAGATTGCTGGTGTTAATGTAACACAAAGTGGTGGATCTGCTGGTGCTGGTGCTCAGATCGTTGTAAGGGGTGGTACCTCTTTAGAAAGAGATAATCAGCCTCTATTTGTTGTTGATGGTGTTATTTATGATAACTCTACTCCAATTGGTGGTAATAGTGGATTCGATGGAGCAACTAGAAATTCAACCACTTTTGGTAACCGTGTAATGGATATAAACCCAGAAGATATAGAGAATATGTCTGTATTAAAAGGACCTGCGGCTACTGCTCTTTATGGTTCAAGAGCTGCAGCAGGTGTTATTTTAATTACAACAAAAAGAGGTCAAGAGGGTGCTTTACAAGTTGGATTCAATAGTAAATTCTCTGCAAACTGGGTAAATAGATTACCAGAGCAGCAGAATAGATACAAAAGAGGTATCTATAATATGGCAGGTGTATTTAGTGATCATACTGTTCAATCTTGGGGAGATCCATTTGGTGCAGGTGATACTATGTATGATAATATTGGAGATTTCTTCCAAACTAGTACAGTGTTTGATAATACAGTAAATATTTCTGGAGGTAGTAAAAATGGTAGCTTCTATCTATCTGCTGCTAGAATGGATCAAGAGGGTATTGTTCCAGAGACAGGTTTCCAAAAATCTACATTCCGTTTTAATGGAGATAGAACTCATGGAAACTTTACAGTTGGTGCAAATGTTGCTTTTTCGAGTGCAATCACGGATAAGACCCTAACAAGTTCTGGTCTTTGGGGTGGCGGCGGAAATGGTGCCATGGCTGCTGTTTATGGATGGTCTAGAAATGACGACATGAAAAGATATCTTAATGAAGACGGTACTAAATATAGAATGTTCGAAGGTCTTCAAGAGCTATCAAGTGATTTAGAAAACCCATATTGGATTGTAAATAAAAATAAACTTAGAGATAAAACAAACCGTTTTACTGGAACAACTCATGCAAACTATAAAGTTGCCGAGTGGATGGATATTAGTTATAGATTGGGTTTTGATACATATAATAAGAATGATTATACATTTGTTCACCCAGGTGGAGCTGTAAGAGAGACGTATCAAAATGGTAGATTATCTGAGAGTGATGTAGTTTATGAGTATCTTTCATCAAACTTCATGATTAATTTTAATAAATCTTTTGGTGATTTTGATTTAGGTCTTCTTTTGGGGCAATCTATTGAAGATACAAAAGTAACTACTAATAGAAGAACTGGTTATAACTTTATCACAGAAGGAATTTACAGTTTTGAGAATATCGGCAATGCAGATAAATTTTTCCAATCACTACACTCTAGAAAGAGATTGATGGGTGTATATAGTGAGTTCCGTGCAGGATATAAAGGTATTGCTTATGTAACTGTTACAGGACGTAATGACTGGACATCTACTTTACCAGAAGATAATAGATCTTATTTCTATCCATCTGTTAGTGGTAGCTTTGTGTTCACAGAGATTATGCCAAAGAGTGATATTCTTTCATTTGGTAAAATTAGAGCATCTTGGGCTAAGGTAGGTAAAGATACTGACCCTTATGCTACATCTACTCTTTTATGGTCTCCTAGAGTATTCTTGGGTGGTGTTGGTGTTGGAAATAGTTGGACACGTGGTAATCCTTACCTAAAACCAGAGAGAACAGAGTCTATTGAGTTTGGTTTAGATCTTAGACTATTCAATGGAAGAATAGGTGTTGATTATACATACTACAGTAATGATAGTCAGGATCAGATTGTAACTCCAAGGTTAAGTCAAACTACAGGTTATATCCTACTATCAACCAATGTTGGTAATGTTATAAACAAAGGTATGGAGTTGTCTATAAATGCAATTCCTGTGCAGACGAAAGACTTTAAATGGGACGTTACTTTAAACCTATCGGGTAATAGAGGTACCGTTAAAAATCTAATGACAGGTCAAGAAGTTCTTTATGTTACAGATGTTCAAGTAGGTAATGCTAAAGCAGCATCATTTAACAATGGTAAATTTATGGCTATTTCTGGATCGGAGTGGAGAAGAGATGATGAAGGTAATGTAGTATTAGATTGGAATACAGGTATGCCAACAAGTGATGGACTAACTACTAAGTATGTTGGCGATAGAGAGCCTACTTTTATTGGAGGTTTGAATAATAATTTGAGATGGAAAAATTGGAATTTCTCATTTTTACTAGATCTTAGAGTAGGTGGTGATATCTACAATGGTACAGATTACTATATGACAAATATTGGTATGAGTAAGAGGTCTATGGATAGAGAGTCATTAACTGTTAGTGGAGTTGCTCTTAACCCAGCTACTGGAAAATTAGAGAAGAGATCTTATACTTATGAGGCTGGTAAATCTTATGATATTACCACTCAATCTGGAGCTATTCAAAGAAGATATGGTAATGATATTATTACTGAGTACTATAATAAGTATGTTCCATTAGAGACATCAAACTATTTGACAAAAACAAATTGGTTGCGTTTGCGTTCAGTATCTTTAACTTACAATATGCCTGAGGCTCTTTTAAAGAGACAAAATGTAATAAAAGGTATGTCGGTTACAGTTGCTGGTACTAATCTGCTCCTATTAACTAATTACAAAGGAATGGATCCTGAAACAAGTGTTGCAGGTTCTGGAGTTATAGGTTCTAGTTCAACAGGTATAGACTTCTGCGGTGTTCCTGCTACTGCTGGTTTCTCAGTAGGTCTAAATCTTACATTCTAAGTAGTTAACATGAGTATTAAAATGAATAATATTATGAAAAAATTATTATATCTGAGTTTAGCTATTATCTTGATATTTAGCGTCTCTTCATGTGATAAATGGCTAGATGTCAATGTTAATCCAGATTCGCCAACAAATGTTGTGGCGTCTGTATCATCTAGACTTCCTTGGATTCAGCATCACTATTGTTATGCAATGGGTTCTGCTGGAGTTAGAGCATCAATGGTTAATGGACAAATTACATCTAGAGTATTTACGGGAACAAATGGTTTATTACCCGCTTGGAATCCAACAATAGTAGCAACAACAACTCCATATCAACAGTGGTTTGTGGGAGCTGCTTGTAATATTGATGATTTAATTGTTAAGGCCGAGAAAGAGCAGGCATGGCACTATATTGGAGCTGCTCACGTTATGCATGCAATGGGCTTTATGTTAATGGTTGATTGGTATGGTGAGATGCCATATACAGAGGCGCTATCGGCAAGTATGACTCCTAAATATGACGATGGAAAGACAATTTTTGAAGGATGTATGGCAAGATTAGATCTTGCTTTGGAGTATTTCCAAAAGAGTCAACCATCTACAGCAACTCCTCTTTCTGCAGGTGATAGCTGGAATAATGGAGATGTACAAAAATGGATTAAATTGGTTTATGGTCTAAAGGCAAGATGGTTGAATAATTTGTCTAAAAAAGATTCTTATAATCCACAAGCTATTTTGGACGCTATCTCTAAAGGACCACAAAGTAATGATCAGAGTACTGTTATAAGACATGTCAATGATATGAGTGATATGACTGGGGACGTTCTTTTTGGAGATCCTCTAAAAACAGCATATCTTTTCAATACAGCAGGTTGGAGTGATTGGGGTAGATTTACTCAGTGGTATGTAGATCTATTGACAAATACTTTTGTTGGGGGTTCTGGTATTGAGGATCCTAGAGCAGATAAGTTATTGCCAATGGCACAAAGATGGTATTACGAAGTTAATCCAGGTAATGGCGAGAAGGTATTAAAATCTAGATTTGAAAGAACTAAAGGTGTAGATGTTATAAATAGCGATATTAGACTTAAAAATGGTCCGACTTTAGCTAATTATAGTGCTGCTACCAAAAAGTATAGTGTTTCTTCTACAGATCCTGCAAGAAGGGGTGATACTACTTATATTACTTATAGAGCATTGTGTGCTATGACTGGTGCTCAATCTCCTGAGAGCGCATTAGTTGGTACAGATGGAACAATTTTAAGTACCGGAACATTCTATACTAGACCTGAATCTCCGACAGATGTTATGACATATCATGAGATGTGTTTTATTAAAGCAGAGGTTCTATTTAGACAAGGTGATAAAGGTGGTGCTTTGATAGCTTATAAAGAGGGTATTAGAGCTCACATGGAACATATGAACTCTGTTCTTATCTCTTATGGCACAAATATTCACCCAGGAAAAACTCCAATGAATCAGTCAGATATTAATGCTTTTTTGGCTAGCCCTGCTGTAGCTCAAAATGTAAACGATTTGACAATGGCCAAAATTATGCAACAGAAGTTTATCGCAATGTCGTTTACACAACAAAACTGGAACGATATGAGAAGATTTAACTTCTCTGCTGGTAATATCGGTAGCTTTGGTGTTGTTTATCCTGGTTTTGATAGACCTATGGAGTTTAGTGCAGAGGGTGCTACAAAGATACCTGGAACAAGCAAGAATCAAGATAACTACTGGTTCCGCCGTATGGCACAGTGTAGTCACGAGAGAAACTACAACTCAGATAATATGAGAAATTCAAACCCTAGAGCGTTTGAAGATGATATTTGGTCTATTCCAGTATGGTGGGATACTAAATAGGGTAATTCTATAAAATTTAAATTAGAGGTGGTCAGTAATGGCTACCTCTTTTTTTTAATACTCTGTTATTTTTTTATCTTTGTTAGAGAAGAGAACTTTTTAAGAAATAACTTTAAAATTATAATAATATGTTTTTAAAAGAGGTATATGTAAATAGAAGAGATCAACTAAAAAAAGATCTAACCAGTGGTGTTATGCTATTTATGGGCAATAGCGATGTTGGAATGAATTACCCAAATAATGTTTATAGATTCCGTCAGGACTCGTCATTTCTCTATTTTTTTGGTATAGACCAGCCTAATCTAGCAGCAGTAATCGATCCTGAGAGTGGGGAAGATATTCTGTTTGGAGACGATGTAACTATAGATGACATTATTTGGATGGGCCCTCAACCCTCTATGAGAGATAAAGCAGATAGAGTTGGTGTAAAAGGTGTTTTACCATATAATAAGCTTTCTGAATATATTTCTGATGTTATTAAAAAGGGGAGAAAGGTACACTATCTGCCGCCATATAGAGATAATACAAGAATTAAACTAAACCAGATGTTGGGAATTTCCTTTGAAAATCTTAAACAAGAGGCATCTGTAGATTTAATTAAGGCTGTTGTTAAGCAGAGAGAGATCAAGGATAAATATGAGATTGAGGAGATGGATAAAGCAGCAAACATAGGTTATACTATGCACTATACCGCTATGAAAATGGCAAAACTAGGTATGGTAGAGCAGGAATTGGTTGGTGTAATGGAGGGTATATCAATTTCTGAAGGTACAATGCCTTCGTTCCCAATAATACTATCTCAAAATGGTGAGACTCTTCATAACCATATGCATCATCAGATTTTAACAGAGAATAGATTATTGGTTATTGATGCAGGTGCCGAAACAAATATGCACTATGCTTCAGATTTTACAAGAACACTGCCAAGTGGTGGTAAATTTACTCAGCAACAGAGAGAGATTTATACAATTGTTTCTACAGCAAATCAGTTGGCTATAGATATGATTAAACCAGGAATCACATATAGAGAAGTTCATCTTGCTGCTGCCAAGGTACTTGCTCAAGGTCTAATAAATTTGGGATTACTTAAAGGAGATGTAGATGAGGTTGTTGCTAATGGTGCTCATGCTCTATTTATGCCTCATGGTTTGGGTCATCAAATGGGGATGGATGTTCATGATATGGAAGATTTTGGAGAGGACTTTGTTGGATATGACAATGTAACCAAAAGAGCAACTCAATTTGGTTTAAAATCTTTAAGAATGGGTAAAGAACTTAAAGAGGGGCACGTTTTAACAGTAGAGCCAGGATGTTACTTTATACCAGCTCTAATTGAGAAATGGAAAAATGAAGGAATAAATAGCCAATATATTAACTTTGACAAGCTTAAAGATTACTACACTTTTGGTGGTGTTCGTTTGGAAGATGATATTTTGGTGACTGCTACAGGTTGCAGGTTATTAGGCTCTAAGAGACTCCCTATTACTGTTGACGATGTAGAGAGAGAGATGTCTCAGAACTAATGTATTTTAGTTACTTATTCTAATGAGAAGAGCTTTTGTTAACGGCATTGCCACAAGGATTGTGGTTATTGCCGTTTCTTTATTGTATATTCTATCTTGTTCTAAGGATAGTAGTACTATAGTGATACCTGGAGAGTCAGATGATAATCAGTTACTAAGGTTAGATATAAAAAAGAGTGAAAATATTGGATTAACTGCAGACTGTTGGGCCTATATCAATGGGAGTGATGTGTATATTACTGTTCCTATGGATAGTAAAATTACTGATTTGAAACCCACAATTTCTGTTAGCCCTAAAGCATCTATATATATTAATGGTAAAGAGATCTCTTTATATAGTCAAGGTATAGATTTTACAAATATTGTGAATTTGTTAATTAAATCTGAGTCTGGAAGGGAGAACAGATACAGGGTTATGTTAAAGAGGGGCATAGCTCATTTAGATAGTTATGTGTATGAGTTTATGTTCAAATATTCTATACCTGGTGTGGCAGTAGCAATCTCATCTAATGAGAGGTCTCTTTATGAGAGTGGTTTTGGATTTGCCTCTTTAGAGGGGTTGGAGAGGGCCAGGCCAGACCATCTCTTTAGATTGGCAAGTGTTTCAAAGCAATTTACTACCATAATTGTTATGAAATTGATAGAGCAGAATAGACTTAAGCTCACCGATAGGGTCTTTGGTGAAGGGGCAATTTTGGAGTCTGAATTTAATAATATATCGGCCTATGCATCACAGGTAACAATAAAGAATCTTTTAGAACACAATACAGGGTGGGTGAGTAATCCAGACCCAATGTTTACCAGCTCTTTTTCTGGACAGAGCTTGGACCAGAGAATAAGATATGTATTGGATTCGCCACAATCTGTTCCAGGGACTAAATACTCATATTTTAATATGGGCTTTGGTATTTTGGGTAGAGTTATAGAGAAGGTTACAGCAAAGAGTTATGAGACAAATTTAAAAGAGGTTATGTCATTGGCAGGGATAGATGATGTTCATGTGGGTAAAGATAGAGCAGGAAAAAGGGCTAATGAAGTTGTTTATTACTCTCAAGATGGGCGTAATGGGTATGCCAACGAGATGAGCGTTATTGCTGCTGCAGGGGGAGTAATTGCTAGTGTTCACGATATGACAAAACTCCTTTTTTGTATCGATGGTAAAAATGGAGTACCAGATATAATATCGGCTCAAACAAGAGAGAGAATGCTGACCCCTTCTGATAACTATGACAGGTATGCACTGGGCTGGAGAGTAAACCATCCGTTCTATCCAAATAGCGCATATCACTCTGGTAATTTGGCGGGAACATCTGCTATGTGGGTTATGGGACCAAAGTTTAATTGTGTTGTGTTATGCAACTCTAGAGCCTATTTAGATGGATATGACGATGAGTATTATGGGTTACTCAAAAATTTAATAGAGGCTAGCGAGTCAACCACTTGGTAAAGTTCACACATAATCATTGCTGTTGCACCCCATATTACATGATTATCAATTATATATCCAGGTGCATGTACCCATTCATAAGGGCCTGCCTGTACTCTACATCTTTTAGCTAATTGTGGATCAAAAAGGCTAAGAGGAATATCTAGATATTCATTAACTTCTCTAGGATTTGGCGTGTAACCATTAAACCTCTTTTGGATAGCAAGTATTGGGTGAATTGTAAAATTGCTTGGAGGGACATATAGAGATGAGAGGGGACCAACAATAGATAAGTTATTCTCTTCTATTCCTAACTCTTCGTAGGCCTCTCTGCAGGCTGTGCAGGTATAGTTTTTATCACTCTCCTCGCATTTACCTCCTGGGAATGCAATTTGTCCAGAGTGGACACCGTGATATGTGTTGCGCTTTATAAAGGTTATATTCCACTCCTTAAGATTGCGATTGATCTGTCCACAGGGCAAATATGTGGGATTTAATAAAACAAGAACAGCAGACTCCTTGGCCGAAGCTGGTGGAGTCTGCTCTTCTTTTAACGATTTGATCCTGGGTTCTGGAGCAAGTAAAAGATGTGCTCTTTTACCAGGAAGCTCTTTTGGTAAAACTATTTCAATCAAAATATCTCTACTTTTTTATACCGACTCTATCTAGAATAAAGGCAAATTCAAAGGCTGTCTCTTTAATTCTATCGTATCGGCCTGTTGCTCCTCCATGACCAGAATCCATGTTGGTATATAGAAGAACTATATTATTATCTGTTTTGTAATCTCTAAGTTTTGCAACCCATTTTGTTGGTTCGTGGAAACCAACTTGAGAGTCATTAAGACCAGAGGTTGCCAGAATATTAGGGTAGTCCTGTTTTGTAATATTATCGTATGGAGAGTATGATAGTATATAGTTGTAATACTCCTCTATATTTGGATCTCCCCACTCTTCGTACTCCTGAGTTGTTAGAGGTAATGAGGTGTCTAACATCGTGTTTATTACATCTACAAATGGCACTTGAGCTACTATTGTTTGGAATAGTTCTGGTCTCATATTAACTACAGCACCCATAAGCAAGCCACCAGCACTACCACCCATAGCTGCTAGTCTGTCACTAGAGGTGTATCTATCGTCAATAAGTTTTTGAGCGCATGCAATAAAATCTTTAAAGGTATTCTTTTTGTTAAGCAGCTTGCCATCTTCATACCACTGTTCTCCTAAATCGCTACCTCCTCTAATTTGTGCTATTGCATATACAAAACCTCTGTCTATAAGGCTATATAGAGCTGGACTGAAAAATACATCGGAACTATATCCATAACTACCATATGAGTAGAGTAGAGCAGGGTTTTTTCCATTTTTTCTTAACCCTTTTTTGTAAACAATAGCCATTGGCACCAATGTTCCATCGTGAGATTCTGCCCATAGTCTCTCAACTGTGTAGTCGTCTGGATTAAAGCCAGATGGCACCTCTTGCTCTTTTAACTTAGTGGTCTCTTGAGACTCCATATTGTATTCATAAAGAGTAGAAGGTCTGTTTAAAGATGTGTAGTTATACCTTATTGTATTGCTTTGGTACTCTGGATTTCCCATTAAATATATTGAGTAAACAGGTTCTGGGAAATTTATAGATTGAGAGCTATTGTCAATTAGATTATATACAACAATGTTGTTTAGTCCATTCTCTCTAAGCTCTACAGATAGGAATTTTTCTGAAACATCCATGCCCTCTATTCTCACATTAGGATTGTGTCCTAGGAAAGTATTCCAGTTAGCTCTATCTTGGAACCCATCTAAAGGAGCAGTGTAGATAACTCCATTTAAATTGTCTTTGTCTTTATATCTGATAAAGAATTTGTCTTTGTGATGATTTACAGAGTACTCAACGCCCTCTACTCTTGGTAAGAAAATTTTGAACTGCTGTAATGGCATATTTGCATCTATATACTGTAGCTCAGATGTATATGTGCTGTTGCTGCCGATGAAAATATAATTATTGGTTTTACTTTTATAGACATATGTATTGAATCTAGCATCTTTCTCTTCGTAAATAAATGTGTCTTTATTTGGGGATTCTATGTTGTGTCTATAAACCCTATAAGGTCTAAGGGCATTATCTACAATTGTATAGAATATTGTTTTGTTGTCGTTGGCCCATGTAAAAGATGAGGCCATTGGGATGTTTGTTTGTAGATACTCTCCAGTATTAAGATTTTTAACTTTTATGATATTATCGGCAAATGAACCTGTGGTGTTGAATGAGAAGGCAGCTAAATTATTATCTGGGCTGATTGAGTAGCCAGCAAAACGAAATGCTCTATGACCCTCTGCCATTTGATTAACATCAAAGATAATCTCTTCTGGTGCATCTAGGCTCCCTTTTTTTCTACAGAAAACTCTATACTGTTTACCAGCTTCCGATTTAGAGTAGTAGTAGTAGCCGTTCATATATGTTGGATAGCTCTGATCGTCCTCTTTTATTCTTCCCAAAATCTCGTTATAGATGCTCTCTTGAAGATCTTTGGTAGAAGCCATTACAGTTTGAGTGTACTCATTTTCTAAGTTAAGATACTCAATAACATTTGGATCCTCTTTATCTCTCATCCAGTAGTAGTTATCTACTCTGGTGTTGGAAAATTCAGTAAATGTGACAGGTATCTTTTGGGCCACAGGAGCAGGGGGAAAGTCATCTTGCGTAGTAATCTCTCTTTTTTCCATTTTACAGTTTGTGATAGACAGTAGTGTTAATCCTATAAAAAAAGGTGTTAATAAAAATTTTTTCATAATTTTTTGAATTTAGGGGACTGTTATCTATTGAAGTTATAGGAGCTTATAAACTCTTTTATACTTTTCTCTGGAATGATGGTATTAAAGTCATTCCAGAAAAGAGGGTCAAATTCAAAAGTTGTGTTTGAGAAGATATCTCTAGTGGATAGTCTTTGATTTCTTGGTATTGGGGTTATATTCTCTGTCTCAATTTTACCAGTAACAAATTCGAACCAAACATGCAAAGGTGTACTAAATATTCTTTTTCTCCTTCTTACCTTAAAGTTGAGATCTCCTCTCACATGGCTAATATAGTAAATTCCATTGATATTCGTATATGAAACTCTGTAATTTACACTTTTTGGCGTAATATCAAACTGTCGGCTTCTTTTTATAATTATATCATTTTTGGTGCGTTGTACATAATCTGGATTAATTCCAAAGTGAGCCTCTTTTAGGGCAAAGGTCTCTGCATCTATGAATAATTTCCCCATATAGAGGGGCTCTTTTATAAACTCTTTCTGTTTAAAAGAGACAACATATGTTCTTCTATTATCTATAATGACAATATCGGAGTGGTAGAAATTATAAAAACTATTCTCTCCAGTGGTGATAAAGTCTGGAAGATATTTAATTATATCTAATAATAGAGACGAGTGGATACTAGATTTTATTTTTGCAACAAGAGTATCGCTCTGAGAGAAGCTGCTAAGTTGCCTTTTCTTTAAAACTTTTACCTGATCTGTTAATGCCCTATCTGTTACAGGGGTCTTATATATTTGTAAAATGGCTTCGTTTATTGTTAAATTGGATTTATGCTCTATGCCCTCTCTAAAGTAAGCCGTTATTTGTATCGGCAATGAGTTATAGTTAATTGCCTTATTATTAATCATATTATTGATTGTAATCATTGGATCTTGCGCTCTGACCACAACCTCTTGAAGAGAGATGCTAATGGGCTCTAACTCGATTGTTATTTTATGGTTTAATAGAATCTTTGATGAAATTACGTAGTTTTTATAACCTAGGTGAGAAAACTTTATGGCGCTATTTGCTAATGAGTCCGGTATTTTAACTAAAAAATTCCCCTCTCTATTAGATACTGTACCCAACCTGTATGGTTCAATAACAATGGATACAAAAGGGAGCGGCTCTTGTGTCTCCTTGTCTATAACAGAGCCAGAAATTGTAAAGAAGTCGTTGGTCTTTTCAGATTTATCTTCTGGAAGATTGGTTGTTGACTGAAAAATGACCAAATAGTTGTCCTCTATTTTTATCTCTAAATTTTGTAATTGGGTTATTTTATTTATTAGGTTGGCAATAGTATATTCTCCTTTATGTAATCTAACAACCTTTTTATTATCTATTAATTGACTATCATATATGATATTGAGCCCTGTTTTTTTCATTATCATATTCATATGATCGTAAACAGAGGCTCTTCTAGACTCAACACTGACTATAATTAAGTTTGGGTCTATATATCTATAAGTTGTATCTGAGTTACTCTGAGCTGTTAATTTTGAGTTGATAGATATTAATGTAAGCACAATAAAAAGTAGAGGATAAAAAATAGACCCTCTTTTTAAGATTGTGTGCTTCAAAAATATTTTATCAATCATATATTAAAATTACTCCATTGCTGTTTTGTATATAGTTTACATTTAGAGCTGTTGATATGGACCTTGCAATTGACTCTACATTACTATCTAATAATATTGTTGCAGTGATCTCACGGCCAGATATTCTTTCATCTATCTCAAAGGCGGTATATCCCATCTTTTGATTTATTATATAGATAATCTCATTGAGAGCCATCTCTTTAAAATGCATAGAATTACTTTCAAACCTCTCTTGAGAGTCTGCTTGTTTGGTAGTAATCAGACCATTTGTTATGGATGCAATATCTCCTTTGGTTAAAATTTGAGATATATTGCTATTTGTTAATGTGATTTTAACAACCCCAGAATGTACTATCACTTGCTGATTAATATTGTCATTTGTTAATACATCAAAAGATGTACCCAATACCTCAATCACAAACTGATTTGTCTTTATTGTAAAGGTGTTTTTCTCTTGTTTTGCAACATTAAAATGGGCATTGCCCACTAACTCTACAACCCTATTATTTTTTCCAAAAGATTCACGGTATTTTATTGTGGAGTTATTGTGTAAATAGACTGTGGACCCATCTTTGAGTTGAGTAACTAAAGAGGAGTGGGGGTCTATATTACTGATGGATGTGTGATTGCTCTGGTACAGTGTAATAAATAGAAAAGCAGAGACAATAATTAATGCCGCAGCATATTTTAATACCCCAAAGTACAACCTTGCCGATGATTGCTCTACTATAAGCCCATCGGCCTGAAGTCTGGAGTGTAATTTT
>WPCG01061432.1_pt1 | contig 24150 bp, 23 predicted proteins | sample 5403311 | NCBI WGS metagenome assembly WPCG01 (sample SAMN12869467, study PRJNA574797) | sludge metagenome | isolation source: wastewater treatment of Control | place: China:Beijing | collected 2019-05-17 | reverse complement strand
AGGCGAAGGGCGCCGCAGGGCAACCGGCGACCGGTCGTGCCGGACAAGAGAACAGCGCGGATGCAACGGGGAAAGGAGCGGACCGCTCGTCCGCCGCGCATGCAACCGCCGCCGACGGCTGCGGAGCCTGCGCCCTCGCCTGCCCGTTGGCGAGGCTCGCCCCGAACGCATCCGCGGTAAAGGAGGGGAAGGCGTGATGCGCTTCTTCGAGATCTTCCTGGCGTCGATGCTGGTGAACAATATCGTCCTCGCGAACTTCCTGGGGGTCTGTCCCTTCCTGGGGGTCTCCTCGCGCATGGCGACGAGCAAGGGCATGGGTTTCGCCGTTCTCTTCGTCTCCATGCTCGCCTCGTCCCTGACATGGTTCGTCAACTCCTTCATTCTCGTCCCGCTCGAGCTGGGCTACCTGACGACGCTCTCCTTCATTCTCGTCATCGCGAGCGTCGTGCAGTTCGTGGAGATCGCGATGAAGAAGTTCCAGCCCGCCCTTCACCGGTCGCTCGGCATCTTCCTGCCGCTCATCACCACGAACTGCGCGGTGTTGGGAGTGGCCGTGCTGAACGTACGCAACGAGTACGGCTTTTTCGGGTCGATGGTGCACACCCTCGGCGCGGCGGCGGGATTCATGCTGGCGCTCGTGCTTTTCGCGGGGCTGCGCGAACGGATGGCCGAGACGGCCGAAGACGTCCCCGAAGCGCTGCGGGGGCTGCCGCTCTCGCTTGTGGCGGCGGGGCTCATGGCGCTCGCCTTCATGGGCTTTCAGGGCATAATCTGACGGAGGGACCGACATGGAAAGCATACTCTACTCGACGTTGGTTCTGGGGGGGCTCGGCCTCGCGTTCGGCCTGCTGCTCGCCTTCGCGGCGAAGAAATTCTTCGTCTACGTGGATCCGAGAATCGAAGAGGTCCGTTCGCGGCTTCCGGGCGTCAACTGCGGCGCGTGCTCCTTCGAGGGGTGCGACGTGTACGCGGAAAACGTGGTGGCGGGGAAGGCGCCCATCAACCGCTGCCCCGTCGGCGGCGCGGAGGTGGTCGAGGCGCTTGCGCGCATCATGGGAACCGAGGCGACGCCCGGAGCGAGGATGGTGGCCTCGGTGCGCTGCCGCAGCGTCTGTTCGCCCGAAACGGATGCCTATATCTATCACGGCGTCTTCGACTGCAAAAAGGCGGCGGTTCTTCCCGGCGGAGGCCCGCGGAACTGCGCCTACGGCTGCCTCGGTTTCGAGAACTGCGTTCGGGAGTGCGATTTCGGAGCGATCAGCATGCGCGACGGTATCGCGGCGATCGACCGCGATCTCTGCGTCGGATGCGGCAAGTGCGTCGCGGAGTGTCCCCGGGGCGTCATCGAGCTGATTCCGGCCTCGCAGCCTGTTCGCCTTGCCTGCAACAACCCCGAGAAGGGGGGGCATCTGCGGGAGATCTGCTCCGTGTGTTGCATAGGGTGCGGCCTCTGCGCCAAACTCTGCCCCGAAAAGGCGATCGCCATGGATCGCAATCTTCCGGTCATCGACCCTGCGCTCTGCACCGGGTGCGGCACATGCGCCGAGCGCTGCCCGATGAAGTCGATCCTTTTTACCCGGTCGGCGTCTGTCCCGCAGCTTCAAGCGGAGAAATAACAACCGGCCGCCCTGGAGACACGAGAGTAAAAAAGCGCCCCGCCTTTCTTCCCGGCGGGGCGCTTGCTCTCTCCGTTACACGTTGGCGACGTCGGACTCCTTGATGAAGAGCGACGTGACGAGGAACCCGCCGACGTAGGAGATCAGGATACCGACGAAGTAGTTCATGATGCTGCCCGGCTGCATCAGAGGAAGCGCGACCAGTCCGGAGGGCCCCCAGGAGGTTGCCATGACGCCCGTCGCCATGACGTACGCGCCGCCGAAGCCCGCGCCCAGTCCTGCGGTGATGAACGGCTTGCCCAGAGGGAGCGTGACGCCGTAGATCAAGGGCTCGCCGATGCCGAGCACGCCTGCGGGGAGCGCGCCCGCGATGACGCTCTGGATGCGCGCGTTCTTCACCTTTCGCGCCTTCAGCCAGATGGCGACCGCCGCGCCGACCTGCCCCGCCCCCGCCATCGCGAGCACCGGGAAGAGGGAGACGCCGCCGAAGTTCTGGAGCTGGATGGCGTAGATGGGGATGAGGCCGTGGTGCAGCCCCAGCAGAACCATGGGGAGGAAGAGCGCGGCGAGGACGTAGCCGGAGATAATGCTCACGACGGTGTTCTCGGAGTTGATGATCAGGCCGAGCGCCTCGACCAGCCAGTCGGAGAAGTAGCCGGAGACGGGCATGATGACGAAGACCATCCCCAGCGCGACGATCAGGAGCGTGATCAGGGAGGTGAAGACGAGGTCGAGCACGTCGGGAACGAGCTTGCGCACGCGCTTCTCGACCTTGGCGAGAATGTACACGCCGACGATGACGCCGATGATGCCGCCCTTGCCGGTGGTGAGGATGGAGTTCAGCGGGACGTCCTTGTCGAAGAGTCCGAGGAGCTGCGAGATCTCGTTGATCTGCGCGCCGACCGTCATGGCGCCCACCATGCCGCCGAGCGCCTCGGTCGCGCCGAAGCGTTTCGCCGCGTTGACGCCGGTGAAGATGGCGAAGTAGCCGAGGAAGGCCGAGCCTCCGAGCTGGCAGATCAGACGGGCGAACTCCCAGCCGGGCCCCGCGATCGCCTGCTGCTTCAGCATGGTGGCGAGGAGGCTGCCCACGCCGTTGAAGATGCCCGCGGCGATGATCGCCGGGATGAGGGGGATGAAGATGCCCGCGATGGTCTCGAGGGCCGTCTTGAGCGGTCCCTTCTTCTGCCCCTGCTTGACCGCGGCCTTGTTCTCCTCCCAGTCCTCCGTCACGGCGCTGTCGCGCGCGAGGCCGAACTCTTCGACGAGAATGTCCGCGACCTTCTTCGCCTTACCGGGGCCGACGACGACCTGAAGGGTCGCCCCCTCCACCACGCCGAGCACCCCGTCGGTCGCCTTCAGTCCGGCGACGTCCGCCTTGGAGGCGTCCTTCAGGCGTATGCGAAGCCGCGTCATGCAGTTCGAGGCGGAAAGGACGTTCTCCGCCCCGCCGACCTGCTCCAGAATCTTTCCGGCCAATACCGTGTTCGCTTCCATACAGACACACACCTCTCCTGTTGAAATGCCGCGCTCCGCGAATCCGCGCGAAGGTCGTCCCGCTGCGGCGGCCATTGGCGCGGAAACGCGGAGCTGCGGGGAAAACTCACCGCAGGGCGAGCCGCACGCGCCCCTTCGCCGCCTCCAGCTTCGCACGAGCCTCGTCGAGCGGGCAGCCGAGCAACAGCATCACGATGGCGTGCTTCACGCTCCCCTCCGCCTTTTCGAGGTACTCCCGGGCCGTTTCCTTATCGACCTCGGCGGCGTCGGCGACGATGTTGACGGCCCGCGTCCGGAGCTTTTCGTTCGTCCGCTGCACGTCGACCATCAGGTTCTTGTACACCTTGCCTATGCCCACCATCGCCATCGTGGAGATCATATTGAGCGCCAGCTTCTGCGCCGTCCCCGCCTTCAGCCGCGTGGAGCCGGCGAGCACCTCCGGGCCGGCGTCGATCTCGATGGCGATGTCCGCCGCAGCGCCCACCGCGGAGTTCCTATTGCACGTGACGCCCACCGTCGCGCAGCCGACGCTCTTCGCGTATTCGAGCGCGGCGATCACGTACGGCGTGCGTCCGCTGGCCGCGATCCCCACCACGGTGTCCCTGGAGTCGACCCCGAGTTCCTTCAGGTCGTCCACGCCCATGGTCGCGCTGTCCTCCGCGCCCTCCACCGAGCGCACCAGCGCTCCCATACCGCCCGCGATACGTCCCGCGACCATCTCCGGCGGCGTGCCGAAGGTGGGAACGCACTCCGTCGCGTCGAGGATTCCCAGCCGTCCGCTGGTCCCCGCGCCGAGGTAGATCAGCCGCCCCCCGCTCTCGAAGGAGCGGACCACGGCCTCCACCGCCTTCGCGATGGCGGGGAGCTGCTCTCCCACCGCGGGGGCGACTTTCGCGTCCTCTGCGTTCATCACCCGGAGGGCCTCGTCGAGAGGCATGTTGTCCAGGTCGAGCGTCTTTTCGTTGCGCTGTTCCGTCGTCAGGTGCTTCAGTTCGATCATGAGCGATTCGTCCTTTCGTCGTGTGCGTCGTCGCGGCGCTCTCCGGGGGATGCCGGACGTCCCGCTACGCTTTCGGTCGCAGATGCCGCTCCAGCACCTCGCGGAGCGTGAAAAGGTCCGCCGGTTTGCAGATGTAGTCGTCCATGCCGCTCGCGAAACAGGCCTCTCTCGTCGCGGGCTGCACGTCGGCGGTGAAGGCGACGATCCGCGTCCGCCGCCCGGCCCCCTCCAGCTCTCTGATCTTCCGCGCCGTCCAGTGCCCGTCTCGTCCGGGCATCTGGAGGTCGAGAAAGATCAGGTCGGGAGCGTGCTCGCGGAAGCGCTCGACCCCCTCTTCGCCCCCCTCCGCCTCGACGATGTCGGCGTCGAGCAGCTTGGAGAGCAGCAGCCGAAGCAGCCGCCTGTTCAGCTCCTCGTCCTCGACGATCAGGATGGCGGGCCTCTCCGCCGGCATGAACGGCTCCTCCGGAACGGTCCGCACGACCTCTTTCTCCGCCGTCTCCGAGGGCTCGGCACGCTCCGCCCGAAGGTCGAAGAAAAAGCGGCTTCCCTCGCCGGGGACGCTCTCGACCTTCAGTTCGCTCCCCATCATCTGAAGGAGCGCGCTGCAGATGGAGAGGCCCAGTCCGGTGCCGCCGTACTTTCGCGTGTTCGAGACGTCGGCCTGGAAGAAGGGCTCGAAGAGGCGTTCCATGGATTCCGGCCGGATGCCGATGCCGGTGTCCTCGACGGAGAAGCGAAGAAGGCTCCGGCCGTCCTCCGTCTCCTCGCAGCCGATCGTGAAGGATACGCCCCCCTCGTGGGTGAACTTGACCGCGTTGCCCAGCAGGTTGATCAGCACCTGCTTCAGGCGCGACGGGTCGAGGAAGAGCGTTCCCGGCGTCTCGGGGGCGACGTTCACGGAGAGATACAACCCCTTCGCCCGGGCCGTGCCGAGGACGGTATCCGCAGCCTCTCCGGCAAGCTCGCGGATATCCGTCGGCGTCGGTTTCAGTTCGACCTTGTCGGCCTCGATCTTCGAGATGTCCAGCACGTCGTTGATGACTTCGAGGAGGGAACGCGCCGACGTCCCGATCCCCTCGGCGTACTCCTTCTGCACATCGTCGAGGCGGGTGCGCGAAAGAAGGTCGAGGAAACCGACGACCCCGTTGAGCGGCGTGCGGATCTCGTGGCTGGTGTTCGCGATGAAGGCGCTCTTCGCCCTGTTCGCAGCCTCGGCTTGCCGGGTCAGCCACTCCGCCTGCTCCTTTGCCACCAGGAGCGCCTCTTCCGCGCGCTTGCGGACGGTGATGTCCACCGTCACCGTCAGAAGATACGGGCGTCCGTGGATAAAAATGCGCTCGGCGGACATGAGGCCGTGGAAGACGTCGCCGTTCCGGTCCTTCGCGTGCACCTCGTAGTCGGTGATCCGGCCGTCTTCCCGCATCATCGCGCCGATCTCCCGCTGCTGCTCCGGGTCGATGAAGAGGCCGATATCTTTGGCTTGCCTGCCGACGACGTCCTCCTTCTCGTAGCCGAGCGTCCGCAAAAAAGTATTGTTCGCGTCCACGCACCGTTGGTCCGGAAGCGACGCGAGCACCATCATGGCGGGGTTGTTCCGGAAGGCGGCTTCGAAGCGCTGCTGCGCCTCCTGCTCCGGGCCGACGTCCTTGCTGAGGGTGTAGACGCACGGCTCCCCGTTCCATCGGCCGAACCAGAGACGCGTTTCGACGAGGACGTGCGAGCCGTCCTTGGCGCGCATGGGCATCGAACAGCTCTTCTGCTCCCCGCGCAGCATGGCCGCGAAGGTCTCGGCCGCCCTCTCCCGGTTTTCGGGGAGTTCCAGCTCCATCGAGTCCATCCCCGTGATTTCGTCCTCGCCGTAGCCCGTCCTTCGCAGGAATGCGCCGTTGGCGAACAGGATGCGGCCGTCGAGCGAGATGACGCTCGCCAGCTCGTCGATGGCCTCGAAGAACGTGCGGAAGTTCTCCTCGCTCTCGCGGAGCGCCTCGTCCGTGCACCCCGAAGACGACGAGAAGGCAAGGGGCCTCGCCCGGTACGTTTCATCCGTCATTTCGGAGCCTCCCGGAGCGACGCGCTCTCCTTATCGAAAAAGAGGGAATCGGAGACGCCGTCCACCGCGCCTCTTCGTATGCAGGAAGAACGGCCCGAAAGCCGCCCGCGGTCATTTTTTATACCCGTCGCGGCGCGGGTAGTAGACGCCGACCATGAAGGTATCCGTCAAAACTTTCATCGCATGGGGCTCCCCCGGAGCGAGAACGAGGGCGCACCCCTCGTCGAGAATCACCTTCTCGCCCCCGACGGTCATCTCCACCTTTCCCGAGATCACGCTCAGGATCTGCTCGTGGGCGTGGTCGTGCAGCGGAAAGAACGCGCCGGCCTCCATGGTCCACTGCGCGAAGGACACGTTCTCCGCGTTGACGAAACGCGCGCGCAACCCCGGAAGAATCTGCTCGTTCTCCAGACGGTTCATGTCGATGAGCTTCACGAAAATCCCCTCCGATTCGTCGTTTTGATGCAGCCTCTTTCTTGTTCCGATTCTATCACAGAGCGGCGAAGAAACGGCCCCCTACCGCTTCCACGTCTCCGGGAGCAGCAGGAGGACGACGGTGTACAGCTCGAGCCGCCCCATCATCATGAAGAGAGAGAGCACCCATTTTCCGGAGTCCGGGATGGCGGCGTAGTTCCGCATGGGGCCGACGCCGCCGAGGCCGGGGCCGATGTTTCCCAGCGTGGCGGCGACGCTCGACATGGCGGTGATCAGGTCGAGGTCGAGAATCGTCATGAAGAGAGTTCCGGCGGTGAAGATGACGATGTAGAGGATGAAGAAGGAGGTCACCGAGGCGATGATCTCCCTTCCCACGGGCTTCCCTCCCACGCGCACCTGGACGATGGCCTTCGGGTGGAGAATGGAGGAGAGTTCCGCACGTACGTGTCGCGCGAGCACCATGAGCCGGAGGTTTTTCATGCCGCCGCCGGTGGAGCCCGCGCACGCGCCGACGAACATCAACAGCAGCAGGATGAACTGGGTATACGTCGGCCACAGTTCGTAGTCGGCGGTGACGTAGCCGGTCGTGGTGATGATGCTCACCACCTGGAAGGCGCCGAAGCGCAGCGCGTCCGCGAACGAATCGTACGTGCCGTGCAGGCGCAGCACCAGGGTCACCGTCAATGTACAGAAGACCGTGAGCACGGTATAGAAGCGGAACTCCTCGTCCCTCCAGAACGCCCCCCAGCGACCCAGCAGAAAACGGTAGTGGAGGACGAAGTTCACCCCCGCGAGGAACATGAAGATGGTGATCACCCAGTCGAAGTACGCGGAGTTGTACTGGCCGATGCTCTTGTTCAGCGGCGAGAAGCCGCCCGTCGCCATCGTGCCGAAGGTGTGCGTCAGCGACTCGAAGAGGTTCATCCCTCCGAGCATGAGCAGCACGGCCTCCGCGGCGGAAAGCAGGACGTAGACGCCCCACAGGTAGAGCGCGGTCTGCTGTATCCTGGGGGTCATCTTCTCGGGAATCGGGCCGGGGACCTCCGCCTTGTAGAGCTGCATCCCGCCGACGCCGATGAACGGGAGAATCGCGAGACTGAGGACGATGATCCCCATGCCGCCGAGCCAGTGGGTGAGGTCGCGCCAGAAGAGGATGCCGCGCGGATTGGCCTCGATGTCCGAGAGGACCGAGGCCCCGGTGGTGGTGAAGCCCGACATGGCCTCGAAGAAGGCGTCGGTGAAGGTGGGAACCGTGCCGTGCAGCCAGTAGGGCATGGCCCCGACGAGCGAGGCGATGACCCAGGCCAGCGAAACCGCCACGAAACCGTCTTTTATGCCGAGGTCGTCGTAGTCGGCGTGCTTTCCGAAGGCGTAGAGAAGAAGAGCGAGCGCCAAGCCGAACGCGATCGAGAGCAGGAACGCGCGCACGTCGGACGTGCCGTCCCACAGCGACCAGACGAGCGGCCAGAGCATCGAGAGCGAGACGATCGCCGAGAGCAGCGAGAGCACCTTTGAGACGAGCCGCAGATGCATGACTACTGCACTCCCAGGTAGTCCATCGCCTCGGGCATCAGGTCGGAGGTGGCGAAGAGGATGACCTTGTCTTCGGCCTGGACGACGGTGGCGCCCACCGGGACGAAGACGTCTCCCTTGCGGACGATGAGCGCGATGAGCATTCCCTTCGGCATCCCGAGGCTCATGATGGTGCGGCCGACGGCGGGACTCTTGGCCGGGATGATCAGCTCGAGCATCTCGGCGTCGATCTTCTCGATGATGGAGAGGACCCCCGCCCCCGACTTGTAGCGCGCGTGGCGCAGAATGACCGAGGCCAGCGCGCTGTTCGGGTTGACGATGGCGTCGACGGACATGTAGTTGTCCAGCTTCATGTAAATCTTGCGCCTGACGACCGCGATGGTCTTTCGCGCGCCGAGCGCCTTGCCGATGACCGCGAAGAGCAGGTTCGCCTCGTCGCTCTCCGTGGCGCAGACAAGGCCGTCGGCCCCCTCGATCCCCTCCTGCCGCAACAGGCTCTCGTCGGCGCCGTCGCCGCAGAGGACGAGCGTCCGCTTGAGTTCGGACGCCAGGCGCTCGCACTTTTCGCGGTTGTGGTCGATCAGGCGGATGTCCAGGTTGCGGAACTGGCTCTCCAGCTTCCACGCGACCTGGAACCCCAGCTTGCCGCCGCCGATGATCAGTACGCGCTTCAGCGGGCGGCTCTTCTTCATCTGGTAGATCTCCTCCAGCTTCCACGCCTGCTCGCGGGAGGTGACGATGTAACAGAGGTCGTTCGCCTGGATGACCATCTCGCCGTACGGCACGTACCCCGTTCCGTTGCGCTCGATGTAGACGATGATGGCGATGAAGTTGGGGTAGAGCGTCCGCAGGTCCTTCAGAGCGAGCCCGACCAGCGCGGAGTTCGGCGATACGCGGAGCGCGTAGATCCCCGACCTGCCGTCGAGCAGCTCCGCCGTGTGCACCGCCGAACTGACGAAGAGCAGTTCAAGAATCTCGCGGGCCACGGAGCGCTCCGGCGAGTTCATTACGTCGATCCCCAGGTCCTTGGCCCACGTCGGACTGTCGGTGAATTCGAGCGCCCGCGCGCGGGAGATCACGCGCTTCACCCCGGCGCGCTTGGCGATCCAGCAGGCGAGGATATTCACCTCGTCGCGGTCGGTGCAGGCCACGAGGATGTCCACATCGCACCCGGGGAAGATTCCCGCCTCTTCCAATACCTGAGGGCGCGCCCCGCTTCCGCGCACGGTGATGACGTCGAGTTCGTCGTCGACCTTGTCGGCCCGTTCCTCGTCCTCCTCGACCACCGTGACGTCGTGCTCCTCCTCGGAAAGCGTGTTCGCCACGTTGTACCCGACTTCTCCTCCGCCTACGACAACTATCTTCATCTCTTACAATACCTCCGGCGGCCCATGAAAGGCCTTATAATCGGCTCTTTCTCTCCCGCGCCGTTCGGCACGAGAGAGAAAACAAGATTGCGCCGCCCGCCCTCGGAGGGCGCGCAGCTCAGGGACAAGATACCCTAATTCGCCGAAAAAGACCAGACCTTCGCCGTCGTGTATACGTAAAAGCTCACGAATCGAGAACGGAGCGAAGCGCCGAGAGCGTGGCGTCGACATCTTCCTCCGTCGAGAAGTAGCCGGGGCTGAGGCGGAGCGCGCCGCCGGGGAAGGTGCCGAGCGTCTTGTGGGCGAGCGGGGCGCAGTGAAGGCCGGGGCGCGTCTCGACGCCGAACTCCTCGGAGAGACGCCCGGCGACGAGGCCGTTGTCGCGCCCTTCGAAGTTCACCGCGAAGACGGGGAGCCGCCCCTCCATGGTCCGCCGCCCGGAGAGCAGCACGCCGGGGAGCGAGAGGAGGCCGTTCAGAAGACGCGCGCCGAGCTCTTCTTCGCGGGCGCGCACCGCGTCGATTCCGGTTTCGCCCAGCCACGAGAGCGCCGCGAGCAGCCCGGCGATTCCGGGAAGATTCGGCGTCCCGGCCTCGAACTTGTCGGGCATCGCGTCCGGTTGGAACTCCAGGTGCGAGAAGCTCCCGGTACCGCCCTCGACGAACCAGTCAACCTTCTGTGCAAATTCCGGATTCCAGACGATACCTCCGATCCCCTGCGGGCCGAGAAGCCCCTTGTGCCCGGTGAAACAGAGCGCGGCAAGCCCCAGCTCCGTCATGTTCAACGGAAGGATTCCCGCCGTCTGGGCGCAGTCGACGACGAACGGAACCCCCATCTCGCTGCAGAGCGGAGCGAGCGCGGCCAGGTCCTGTACCGTGCCGCAGACGTTGCTGGCGTGGGAAAGGATCACGAGATCGGGACGGGTTCGGGAGAGCGCCTCGGCGAAGACGTCGGGGCGCAAAAACCCTTCTTCGTCGCACGGGGCGATCTCCAGCCGCACGCCCCGCGTCTCCAGCCTGCGCAATGGGCGGAGCACCGCGTTGTGCTCCATGCTCGACGCGAGCACGGTCATCCCCGGCTTCAAAAAGCCCTTCAGGACGACATTGATGGATTCCGTCACGTTCGCCGTGAACGTCGCGTAGCGAGGATCGTCGTCCCGGCCGCCGAACAGCGAGACAAGCTCCTCCCTACAGGAAAGGACGCTGTTCATACTCTTCAGATCCCGCTTCGAGGCGCTCCCCCGCGCGACGTTCGCCCCCCCTCCGGTCAGAAAGTCGTACATCGCCCGCGCCACGCACTCGGGCTTCGGCCACGTCGTTGCCCCGTTGTTCATATAGATGGACATAGCGATCTCCCTTTCGGTTATACAATATATGCGCTATTGTACACCCATTATGGAAAAACGCCACCTTACGCGCGCCGCCCCGGAGGGCACGGGGAGCGAAACGGGGGAGCCCCGCGGAGAGCCGCCCCCCGTCTTTGTTCGCGCGCAGCCTACGCTCTGCGCAGGATCATTCCCGGTCGTGCATCGTCGAGGCGTCCCTCCTCCACGACGATTTCCCCGTTTACCAGCACATAAGGAATACCTTCAGGGAAACGATGCGGATCCTCGAATGTCGCACGATCGCGGATCTTGTCCGGATCGAACACTGTTATGTCCGCCCGGAACCCCTCCCGTAAGAGTCCTCGATCCTGAAGGCCTATTCGAGAGGCCGGCATGGACGTGATTTTCCGGATACCCTCCTGCAGAGGCATAAGCCCGGCGTCGAGCACGTAGCGGCGTAAAAAGCGGGGGAAGGTTCCATACCCTCTGGGGTGGGGTTTTCCCCCGGCCGAAGGAGCCGACGCCCAGGAGTCGGAGGCGACGCACGAAAGCGGATGCGCGAGCACCGCCTTCACATCGTTTTCGTCGATCGCGAAGACGATCATCTTCGCAAGACACTCGACGTCAGAAAGAAAATCGAACAGACCTTCCATCATCTCTCGTCCGGAATAGTACGTAGCAACGATTTCCTGAAGATGTTTCCCTTCGACCTCGGGGCGACGAGCGCAATCGCCGATATAAATATTCTCCATTCCCGCGCCGGAGATCCAGTTCTCCCATTCGCACCCCTTCGAGCGTATTTCTTCGGCCATCCGCACGCGTTCGTCTGCATTTCGAAGGCGTTGCAGCGTCGCTTCGACGCCCCCTTCGAGGGCGAACGGAGGCAACAAGGAAGTCACCGTCGTGGACGCGGCGGTATACGGGTACGCGTCGCAGCAGACGTCGACTCCTTCGCGCCGCGCTTCCTCCATCATGCGGAGCGTGTGGTGAACCTTTCCCCAGTTGGGGCGCCCGATGGCCTTGTGATGCGAGAGCTGCACAGGAATATTCCATCGTCGACCGATTTCTATGGCCTCGGCGACGGATTCGGCGAGGAAGTTCCCTTCGTTGCGCAAATGCGTCGCATACATTCCGCCGCACCGGGCAAGTTCCCCGGCAAGTTCCAGCAACTCCCGTTCTTTCGTAAAGCTTCCCGGGGGGTAGATCAAACCGCTCGACAGACCGAAGCATCCGTCGTCGAGAGCATTCCGCAACAAGCACTTCATACGGCTCATTCCACATTCATCGGCCGCCGAGGGAGAAAATCCTTTCACGGCGATTCGCAGAGTCCCCTGGCCGACCAGAAACGCAAGGTTCTGAGCCGTTCCGTTGGCTTCTATCGCCTTCATATATTCCGCGTTCGTCCGCCACTTCCAGTCTATCCTCTCCGAGGAAGGGACGAACGGAGCGAGATACCGCCGGGAGAGTTCCATCGATTCGTCGTCGAGCGGAGCCATGGAGGCGCCGCAGTTTCCCGTTACGGAGGTCGTCACGCCCTGCATGATATAGCTCTCCACCGAGGGGAACGCCAGCACGCCGTTGTCTACATGGTTATGTATATCGATAAAACCGGGACACACCGCAAGCCCCTTCGCATCGATCGTTCGCTCCGCTTCCGTTTCGTCGATTCTTCCGATTCTGACGATGTATCCGTCTCGAATCCCGATGTCCGTTTTTACGGCGGGGTTTCCTGCGCCGTCGAAAAGGAAACCGTTTCGTATCGCGAGATCCATTTTCATATTTTCTTTCGCTCTCCTTACATAAAAGATGCTACCATGATCCGACGACTTCCGGCCCCAGGACAAGCGTTGGGAGCCAACAGGACAGCGCCGGGATGTACGTTGTCAGCAACAGCACGGGGATGCCTACGAAAACGAAAAAAACCAAAACGATCTTCACGAGTTCCATGTACGTGCACCCCGAAAGCCGCGTTCCTACGAAAAGAGACATCGCGAAGGGGGGAGTAATGACGCCCAGTCCGATGTTCAGGATAACGATGGAACCGAGATGCACAAGATTGACGCCGAGCTGCTGCATGAGAGGGAGGAACAGCGGAACCGCCAGCACGAGAATCGGCGTGCCGTCGATAAACATTCCCAGGACGAGCAGAACGATATTCATGGACATGAGGATCATGGCTTTCGTGTGGAACAGGTTCATCGCGAAACTGGCCACCATTTGCGCGACGCCGATTTTGATCAGATAGCGCCCGAAAACCGTCCCCGTCGCGATCAGGACGATGACGACGCCGATGGAGAGAATCGAGCTGTGGAGCGCGCGACGGGTTCCTTCCGGAGTCAGTTCCCGGTACACGAAATACCCGATGACCATGCAGTATACCGCGGCTACGGCCCCCGCCTCATTGGGCGTACAAATTCCGCCGTAGATGCCCACCATGATGAGCGCGGGACAGCCCAGCGCGGGGATCGCGACCCACGTTGCCTTTCCCAGCTCTTTGAGGGATTCGCCGAAGGTCGTCGGTACCGATGGGGACTCCTGAATCAACGCCGGGTTGAAAAACCTCGGACAGACGATGTAATTGAGCACCGCATAGCCGCCGGCGATCAACATACCGGGAATAATCGTCGCAAGGAACATCGCGGACACCGATTGCTGCGCGATGAGACAATACAGCAATGCGGGCACGCTCGGCGGGATGAGATAGCCGAGAAAACAACAGGAGCAAATGAGCGCGGCCGTATACTTTTTCTCGTATCCGTATCGTTCGAGACGCGGCACAAGGAGCGGAATCAACGCCGAAATACAGGGAATGGAGGAGCCCGTAAGCGCGCCTAAAAAAAGCGTCGATACGATGCCGACGACTTCCATTCCTCCTCTGAGACGACCGACGAGCGCATAGGAAAAGCGAACGATCCGGTCGGCCAATCCCGCTTCGGAGAGCAAGCTTCCCGCGAAGATGAAGAACGCCACGGCCATCAGGACGTTGTTGTCCACCGCATGATAAAACGTCCCGGCCAAAAAGGTTATCGACGAGCCGGACGCCAAGAGACCGGCGACTGAACTCGAAAGAAACAACCAACACAACGGCATGCCGATCGCCATACCGATGAACAACGTACCCAGCGCGACGAAGACGGCTTCCATATCACCGCGCCTCCTTCCGCGTCTCGGAGTTCCGGGCGAGACTCCCGAACTGCGCCAAAAGATTGACCCCGGTGTGCAGGATGCAGAGGAGCAGCATGCAATAACAGACGACGATCAGCCACGACGTATCGAACCACGGCACCATCGTTCCGTAGGAGGGATGCTTGAGAGCTCTCGCCGCAAACCGGAACATCGGCGCATGGAAAACAACGAGCGTGATCAGCGTCAGGAGATGAATAAAAACTTTGTATCCGCGCATCATCCGAGGCTTTCGAGCCAAGAAAATCTGACTCAGAATATCCACGGAGGTGTGCGCGTCCTCGCGGGTCGTGAAGGCGATCGCGCAAAGCGCCATAAAAACGAAGCAGTATTGAGTGAAGTCTCCGAGCCACATAATCTCATAATGGACAAAATAACGATTGATCACGAGAAAAAACGTCAGGTATGTAATACCGAGCAGCCCTGTGTAGCACAGCGCATTTTCTATTTTTTCGATTATCCCGAGACACTTGGAGAAAAAAAGCAATACTGATCCTCCTCTCAGCAATGCGAAGGGGGCGCTCCCGTATTGTTCCCGCAGGGCGCCCCCCCGTTCGGAAGCGGAATTACTGCTTCGCTCCTCCGGCAAGCGCTTTCTTATGAATCTTTTCAAGTTCCGCAGGAATGACATTCACCATATCCATGCCGGGATACCTTTTTTCGAGCCATTCGCCGCACAGCTCGCGCCACATCGGCCCCATATCCGAGGCAGTTCTGAGAGCGTCCCGCTCCTCAGGGGTCAGCCATGTGATCGTGAAATCCTTTCGCTCCTTGAGTTTCTCGATAAATTTGCTTTCGGCGTTTTCCTGAATCGCCAACAATTCCGCCTCCGTTTCCAAAGAGGCTTTCGTGACCGCTTCCTTGAGGTCCTCGGGAAGATCGTCCCAAAGTTCCTTGTTCATAACGACGTACGTGCTGTCCCAGATGAAATTTAGGTCGGAAAAGTGCTTCAGCACTTCGCAGTGACGTTCCTCGACAAGCGAGGCCCACATGGTCCAGCATCCGTCCACGACGCCGCGGGAAAGCGCGTTGTAGAGTTCGCCCCAGGGAACGGTTTCAAGCATCAATCCCTTGCCCTTCCCCATATTCGCCAACGTTTTCACGCCGCCCGGAGAAGCGGAAACCCGAAGCTTCATATTCGAAAAGTCGTCGGTGGTCCTGATGGGGCGCTTGTTATTGCCCAGTCCGTAGGCGCCTTGGGAACAGGTAAAGAGCAGATGCCCCTCGGTGGTAAATCGCGCACGAAATAATAAAGCTAACTTCACGTGATGATAGTAAATAAATTTAACATTTTTTTAAGTTATCCACAGGTATAATATTAAATTTCTATTCGGGAAGTCTTTCCAGAGCCACTTGAGTTGTCCATGCAGTTTTTGACATCGATTGCTTCACCTTCGTTCCCAAGTAGAGCCCGTTGATAACATCGGGTTTGAATCCGGACAACAGCAACTCCGCACCTGCTACCAACGATGGATCTCCTGGAAGTGTAAGATCTCCTTCCATCATTCCTCTTTTGAGGAGTTCTTTTTTATTCTCTACGGCGGCCTTTGCCTCCGCTTCATTCTTGAAACTTCTTTTGATTGTATATGTCGCTCCTTCGCCATCCCCCACTACGATGGATTTTTCTTCCAAATCCTTTCGACACCACCATTTTGCCTCGACTTTTCCATACTTGCCCCTGTCGGCTACTCTGAAGCCCCCATTACACGCCTCGCTGTAAACAATTGCCGCACGGGGGCGACTCGCTTCCGAAGGAGGAAAGATAAGAATCGTTTTGTCTTTGATTGCGAAGCTGGCATTGAGTTCTTCCGCCAAACGCCGTAGGAAATGCAAGTCGGATTCTTGAGTCTGCGCTACGGCATCATAAAAGATGTCTACGGTAACCTTCGCCTTCAGTCCGTGTCTCTCTCCGATCTTCGTTGCTAAATCGACAAGAGTTAGATTTTCCCACTCGACATCCTCTTTCTGCTTTTCCACGCCCGTCGAGAACATGGCCGACCGGGCATGAATGGTCATCGTGGCCGGATTCAAATCCACCGATGTTTCATCGATCTCGAAAGAGCCCATGAAGCGCATTTTATCTTCCTTATACCCCATCCACAAACGCACGAGTCCGCCGTGAGGAGGCATTGCGAAAGCAGGAGCGTTGGATACTTTTATTTCCAAAGAATCGGCATCGTCTTTTTCTGCGTCCTCATACGTCAGGGTGTTCAAATACTGCCATATCGGCCGCGTAACGTCCGCTCCGTCGATTTCGACCCTTGCTCTGGGAGTGAATCTGTCTACCATAATAGTTCCTCTCTCGGGCGTATGTCTATCTCCGGCAGAAATATCGTTCGTCCCGCTTCGAAAATCTCCGTGCGAGCAATTTCCGGATTCGTCTCAAGCACGCGCTCCACAACCCTTCCGGAAGTGGAACCGTATTTCTTCCAGCAAATGAGATCCAACCTGTCTCCGTCGACGGTTATAATTTTATCCATAGCTCAATCAAACCGTTCCATTTCCAGCGAAAATTCCTGTTTTCTAGGTGTACCGTCCGAAAAGAAATCCGATCCTGTTTCGCCGATTTTTTTAACGACCCATTTCCCGAGCATGCGTCCGTCGCCGGCGACAAGCACCTGCGGCTCCATCTTTGCGGCATTGGAACGCAGAGTTTCGATCTGTCGAGTTCCGGCGCCCCTATATGAAGGGTATACCACCCCATCCAGAGAAATGGACCGCGATTCCTTGCCCATCGCTTGATGCTGCGGCGTGTTCTCCAGGCGATCCACGGACACCCAAGGATAAGAAGCCGTCAAGACCAGTTTGGCATACGCCGCCGAGCTGACGCTGAATTGAAAGCTACCCAAAGAAAGCATCATCGTCGTACCGCCCCCTTTTCTTTCTCCCGGTCATTTCCTGAATTCTGCGTATCACTTCGGAAGCAAGTGCGTTTACATCCATTCCCTCGGCGGCATGAATATGGATATCGCCGACGGAAAATCCCTCTGCGGCGAGCATAGGGCTCGGCATGCTTACGCTGTCTCGAAGACGTTCAAGAAAAGAGGAGCCGCCTTCGCTCCTGGCGGATTCATCTCCATCGAAATTTATTCCCATCATTCTTCCTGCGGCCATCCAAAGAGGAATACCCAAGCCGGGGCGATCTACCGGCGTTACGACTTCTCTACCTGCTTCTCCAATCAGAGCGTATGTCGGGGAAGAGACGATCCCCCCCGTCCCGAACGTTTTCAAGTCAGGAATTCGAGCGTTTGCCGCAGAAGCGTCGGCATTGATTTTGCTTGCGGTCGCAGCGTCGAACTGCTGTACGTCGCTAGAAAAAATAGACTTGAACCCCTCCCATAATCCTCGAAGCCTGCCGATAGCTCCCTCGACAAAATCGAACCCGATACGGAATGGAGCCGCTATGGCTTCGCCGAGGCCTGAAAGAGCAGTCGTTGCAAAGTTTGGGAAAGCGGCAAAATGTCCCTTCAATCCTTCCCACCCGGAAGCTATCCCCTCGATCGCGAGGGAGAAGCCTCCGGAGATCCACCCCCACAGGTCGCCCGCGCCGGACCACGAGAACAGCCCCTTCAGCCACTCCCATCCGGAAGCTATCCCCTCGATCACAAAGGAGAAGCCGTTCGTCAGCCCGTCCCACGAGATCGCGGCCACATTCGAAAAACCGCTTTTCAGCGACTCCCACCCGGATGCTATGCTCTCGATCACGAAGGAGAAGCCGTTCGTCAGGCCATCCCACGAGATCGCGGCCACATTCGAAAAACCGCTTCTCAGCGACTCCCACTTGCCCCAAAGCCACGTGCCGAAGACAGCAAGTTTTTCTTTTGCTCCTTCCCACAATTCTCCCAGACCGCTGCAAATCGCATCCCAATTCTTCCATACGAGATAGGCGGCTCCGATGAGTAGCCCGATAGCGATGGTCCATGGATTGAAAAGGACTTTGAACAGCCCTGCGCCCAGCGATTTCGCACCTCCCAGAATGCCGGCGCCGACGGATTTAACGCCGCCGGCCAACGCGGAGAACCCCGCGCGCACCGCTCTGAACTCTTCGCCGACGCCGCGAGCGAAGCTCGAAATCCCGCCCCTCAAGGCGGAGAAGACTCCTCTCGTCGCCGCCCCTTCGCCTCTCATGCTGCGCAAAGCCCACCCCGCGCGCAACGTCGTGGGTCGCACGCGCTGCAAGATATCCATGGCGATACTGGCACCGTCTCTGATATGAGACCACCCTATGCGGGTGGCGATGGTGGCCGCTTTCAGACCGATGAACCCGGCGCCGATACCCACAACCGCTTTCGTGATACCGGGATGTTGTTGGAGGAACATGGAAAAGCCGCCGATTACGCCGCTCAGAGATTGGAAAGTGTCGGCCAAGTGAGGGATAAGAGCATTGCCGATGTCGATGCCTACCGATTCGATAGCCGACTTGAGCTGCGTCATTTTTCCCACGGCAGTATTGCTCATTCTCTCCGCCATCTTTCTGACGGCGCCGTCCTGCTCATTGGTATACTTCTCGGTCAGCTTTTCCAAATCTCCGGAGAGAACCGCATCCCACAGCGCTTTCGCGCCCGTACCTGCGCGAGCTCCGAAGATATCGTTGACGAAGGAGGCGCGTGCCGCCGATCCGAAGCCTCTCTTCGTCATCTGTGCGTCGAGATCCTTGATCACCGCGTCGAGGCCGCGGAGATTTCCCTGCGAATCGACGACCTTGACGCCGAACTCGTTCAACGCTTTGATATTATTTTTATCGAGCAGGCTATCGAGCATGCCTCGCAGAGTGGTCCCCGCCATCTGTCCCTTAATGCCCGCATCGGAGAGCTTCCCAATAACAGCGGCGGTCTGTTCTATCGAATAGCCCAGCGCCTTCGCGTTGGGGGCCGCATACTTCATCGCGTAACCGAGTTCGACAACATTCGTATTCGTGCTCGTCGAGGCAAGCGCCATAACGTTGCCGACCCGTTCCATTTCGTCGGCCTGCATTCCGAACCCGGTCAGGATGTTGGTCGCTATATCCGCCGTCTGCCCCAGATCCAATCGTGAGGCGGCGGCAAGATCGAGCATACCGGGCATGGAGGCGATAATTTGATCCGTATTGAACCCCGCCATACCAAGGAACTTTTGCCCTTCTGCAGCCTGAGAGGCGGAAAAGATCGTGGTGCGCCCCATCTCGCGGGAATTTTCAGTCAACCGCTTCATATCTTCGTCGTTCGCTCTGGTTATGGCGCCTACCTCGGCCATGGAATGCTCGAAGTCCATGGCCGCCTTGATCGGGTAGCCGAAGGCCGCCGCGCCGACGGCCATGGTGCCGACGAGGCGCCCTCGCAGCTCCGAACGCTCCCCGCGTCGCTCCTCCCGCCCCTCGGCTCTCCGGGCGAAACCGTCTCTCCGGTCGGCCATCGTCCGCATGGCGCCGAGCTGCTGATTCAAATCCTTGACGGTGAAGCCGTATTTTCGAGCCTCCGCCGCAGCATCGGCCGTGGCTCTTTTCAACTCCTGAAAACGTTTCACTCCGGCGGCGTCGAGCGTCCCCGACTGCATGGCCGCGGACAATTTCAGAGACTCCTCGCGCATGGACTTCCACTGGGAACCTGTTTCGATTCCCAGCTTCAGCCCGCGCGACTTCTCCTGTAGTTTTCCGAGCTCCGTGCCGACGGATCGGAAAGAATTCCCCACGGAAGAGGCGAGAGACGCTCCTATAACCAAGCCGACGGATAACGATTTCATACTCTTCTCCTTATACGGATGCGAACTTCTTCAGAATCCAAAGGGCTTCCTCCGCCCACAGCTCCAGCTCGTCGATCTCCATATCGAGCAGCGACGCAAGAGAGAAATGCAGGGCATGGGCGACGAGCGCGCACGCCCTGCGAATTTCCGCTACTTCGCGTCGAAAAAACCGTCGTGCGCGCTCCGCAGCTTTTTATAGTCCGACATGTCGAGGTTCTCCATCATCTCCGGAGCGACTTCGCACAGGTTCGCGAAGTAGCGGACTTCCTTTTCCGCATCCGTTCCGCCGAGCTTGTCCGCGAGCATGTGGTCGCGAACTTTCGGGCGTCGCAAATAGAGCGCTCTTACCTCCGTCCCGTCCGACACCACCGGGAAATCCAGCGTGATCGTCGTCGTCCCGGAAGACTTCGGGTTCGTTTCCACTCTGCGTTCGGCTGTAGCGTTCATGTATTCTTCCTCCTTCTCGTCGGCGGAACTAGCCGCCTATGTCGGCCTTGGCGGTCGCAAGGTAGTCGACCCCGTTGATGATGCGAACCATGTTTTCGACGTCTATTTCGTGTATCGTTTCTCCTCCCTGGGAGTAACTGTAGTATTTCAGCGCCGTCGAAAACTTCTGCGTCAGCTTGTCTCCGGCTTTCCATGAACCGTTGTCCACCTCCCGGATCATTCCGCGACACTTCACCGTAACCGGGACGGAAGTCGCGTCCCCGAGCCCCAGGCTGCCGCGGAATGTCACCGCCACATCGGTGTTGTGTCCCAACCCGAAATAGCGCGCTATATCGGCGGAGTAGTCCCCCAAACTGAACGAGCATTCCAGCTTCTCCATACCCATGTCCAGTTCGACCGGGGCGTCCATGCCGCCCGCGCGAAACTCCTCCGTTTTTACGGAGAGTTTCGGCAGCTCGATTTCCTCCACCTTCCCCGCGTACCCTACGCCGTCCACGAACAGGTTGAACCCCCGTAAAACTTTTGGTCCTTTGATGTCCATCGTGCCTTACCTCCTACGACAGCGGGAAAAGATCCGCGATATAGTCGTCCACCAGGTGCGCCCTGAAAACCAGATGCTCGGCGGGGTATACCGGCGTAAAGTCGTAGTCCCAGTAGACGATGCCCTGGCTGATCTGGTCGGGAGTGTTCAGCTCCTCGTCCACCCAGCAGTCCCCGCCGAGAACCGCGCCTACTTTTTTCAGATGGCGCAGATAGGCTCGAACGCCGTCTCGGACGTCCTCCAGATAGGTCTTGGTGATTCCTCGGTCGACGGCCCACAAATGCGCGTAGAGGATCGATTCGGCGATCATGTCGGCCGTTCGGCGCACGCAGAGAAATGCCGTCTTGGGATCGGTGGAACACGAGCGGTTTCCCCAAAGGCGGTAGCCTTCCTCGTGGACGATGGTGGTGACTTCGTTTTCGTTCAGATAGTTCGCGCGGCAGTTCGTGTCCGAAAGCTCGAAGTCCACGGAGCGCGACGTGCCGATGATGCCGTTGATCACCTGGTTCGACGGAGACCACCAGAAACCTCGGTCGTTGTCCATTTTTGAAATGAGCCCTGCTACCCTGGGAGACGCCGGGAGGATTGCCTCGGCGTTTGCGACGGTATCCCAAACCTTGACCCACGGGTCGACGATGTAGGCCCTGTCGGAGCCGTAGTTCTCCCGATAGCTGATCGCATCTGCGTCGGTCGTATTCGGTCCGTCGAAGATGCACACGGCCTTCATGCGTTCCGCAAGAGCGACCATTTCGGTTCCCACCGCCAGCTCGTGACTGAAGCCGGGGGAGACGAGGATTCGCGGACGCACCTTCACCACGCCCCGGGCGTCGAGAAAGGCCTGCAAGCCGAGGCGAGCCCCGGTTTCGTCGTCGATGCCGCCGATGATGTTGCTCTTGGTGGCCGCCTCGTCGGCCCCTTCCGCGACGCGTATCACGACGACTTGCGCGCCGGCCTGATCGAAGATGCCGTCTATGGACCACGGAAGAGTCCCCGTCTTTCCAAGGCCGGCCGCTTCCGTGCGACGGCCCGCGATAAGAACCGGCGTATTCAAGGGAAACTTCGTCGCGTTCGCCTCCGGAGCCGTACCCACCAGACCGATAATCGACGACTTCACCGTCCGTATGGGACGGACGCCGTCGGTGATCTCGATTACTTCTATTCCGTGCAGAAACTGCTCAGCCATTGCCTCTCCTCCTTTATCCCCGGGTGTAGAAATCTCATGCGCGCGCTTTCGCCGCTCGCCTCGCAGTCGGCGAGGAGTAGCGCGTCGAGCTGGTGGCAGGGCGGGATTTTCGCCGGTTGCGGGCCGTGCTGGACGGAGACGAAATACCCGTCCGCCGACACCGTCTCCGGCACCTTCCATATTCTGATCCGCCGGGAGAGTCCGATGTCCGGTATCTCCCGGTCGAAGTTCTCGAGTCCCATTCCCGGGACCGCCTTCCATTCGATTTTCAGCTTCACTTCCATCGCTCCTTTCTCAATACCAGTCTCGACAGGACGGAGCGGGCCGTCTCCCGCCCGTCGCATCGTTCGATGTAGCCCAAAAAGCTCATCACCCCGGGACGAATGTCCTCCAGCGTCACCCGGCCTTTCGCGTACGCCCGACTCAGTCGACCGAACCGCTTTTTAGCCGCCTGCACGGTGCGCTTCCGGGGGCGGACATGGCTCGTCCACAGTCGATATCCGCAGAAGTCCACACCGCGGCTTGCCGGGTATATCCGCGTTTTCGGGTTCAACCGCAGGCGCAGTCGCGCTTCGGCGAACCACCTTATTTCCGGGAGAATCGCTCGCAGCCGGTCTTTTCCGTCCACGACGACGATGTCGTCCATGTAGCGGACGTATCTCTTCACGTCGAGGCACTGCTTCGCGAAGCGGTCGAGGTCGTCGAGGAAGACATTCGCGAACATCTGGCTTGTCAGCGCTCCTATGGGGATGCCGACGCCGCCGGGGGCGAATCCGGAGAGTATGCGCTCCACGAGGTCGAGGGCGCGCGGATCGGCGACGGTGCGCTCGATCTGCTCCATCAGCACGGCGTGCGATATGGAGGCGTAGTACTTCGCTATGTCGATTTGCAGCACGTACGGGCGCGGGAGCGTCGCCTCCGCGCCGCGAAGAAACTTTCGAGTTCTCTCCGCCGCCGCGTGGGTTCCTTTCCCCTTGCGACAGGCGTAGGAGTCGTAAATCCATTTCCTTTCGAAAAGAGGCTGAACGACGCGCACGATCGCGTGATGCACGACGCGGTCTCTGAGTGTGGGAGCGTGGATCACGCGTCGCTTGACCTCTCCCAGAGAAACGAACTCTCTGAAGGGGTCGGGCGTCCACGATCCGGAGAGCAGCTCGTCTCTCAGGTCGAGCAACCGGGACTCGTGGTTCGCGTGGAAGGCGAGCGTCGATCCCTGCATCTTTTTTCCCCTGCGCACATCTTTGTACGCGGCGAGCAGATTCTCGTATTCGACGATGCGTACGTGGAGGTTCTTATGGCTTTTCATCGGTTCCCCTTTTCGTTGTGACGGGAAGTCGCTGTCGGAACAAGCCTACCCGCGATTTCCCGTCGTTTTTTGTTTCCCCTTTCGGGGAGGGCGGCGGTTCCCAAAGGATGCGGCGCTGCGCGAGGCCCCTTGAGGCGTCGCTTTCCGGCCGTTTTTCTTTGCCGGGCGGGAACCGATGTTCGTGTTCGAGTTCGACGCGGCGTTGTTCAGGTTCAGATAGAAGAGCCCGGCCTGAGAGCCGTTGTCCCAGTTGCCGCCGTAATAAAACCGCCACCCCTCCGACCTCAGTCGGAATCCTTTCGCGCCGCTTTGATCCAGGCGCCGATCATGCGCCCGACCTCGTCCATGGCACGCGTCCACGTTTCAAGTCTGTGCGCGCTGCAATATTTCAGGGCGTACGCCTTGCGCACCATGCAGCGCAGGCACTCCAGCTCTATGTCGAGGTCTTGCAGCGAGGTTTTCTTGTGATATCGTTTCGCGCACCTCACCGTCAGCCGTATCAGCTCGTTCACCTGTCGACGTATTTCGGCGGCGAGGACGTGGCGTTCCGATTTCGGGAACTGCGCCGTCGCCATGTGCGTGTACTGGTCAAGCTCCTCCAGCTTTACGAGGAGCCTCAGTCCGTCAAGGTTTTGAATCACCCCCCTCCGGTGCGACCCCTCCGCTGTCGCGGAGGGGAGCGGAAATCGGGAAACGGGACACGGTCAAACCTTTGCCGGGCGGGAACCGAGGATCGGGCCCGAGTACGACGCGGCGTTGTGCAGGCGCAGATAGAAGAGCCCGGCCCGAGAGCCGTAGGCCCAGCGGCCGCCGTGGTATGTCACGAAGTTCGCGACCGAGCCCCAGTGGTAATCCCCGTAAGTCCCGTTGCTTTCGGTTCCGTCGACGACGGCGGCGACGAAAATCTCGTCGAAATCGTAGCCGGCGGCCGAGCCGTCCTTCATGGC
>WPCG01137196.1_pt1 | contig 24168 bp, 17 predicted proteins | sample 5403311 | NCBI WGS metagenome assembly WPCG01 (sample SAMN12869467, study PRJNA574797) | sludge metagenome | isolation source: wastewater treatment of Control | place: China:Beijing | collected 2019-05-17 | reverse complement strand
TGTCATCCTGAGCGAAGCGAAGGATCTTGTTCCGGAGTCCTAAATGCCAGATAAGATTCTTCGTTTCGCTCAGAATGACACGAGGCCAATCTCTGCACCGGCTAACGCAAGCCCGTCAAAAATCCGAACCCTCTCCGATAAGTCACCTCCACAATAGCCGCGGGTTTGACGTCGATGCGCCAGATCTCCTCGAGAGGAATATTCAAAATCCAGGATAAGGCTCCCCGGATTACCAGAGAATGGGCTACTACTGCCACTGTTCTATTTTCTTCATACTGTAGCGCAACGGCCTTGGCCGGGTCTTTTTTCATAAGATCGGCAAAGGATTCACCGGAGGCCTCGGGAGCCAGCAATTCCTGAAGGAACTCCACTGCTCTGTTCCTCACCTGTCCCAGATTTTCCCCCTCGGGAACCTGAAAGTTGACAAAATCATACCAGAAGTCATCGAAGCCCTCTCCGTAAATCTCCCTTGCTTCTTCGCTGGTTTTATTTTCAAAGATCCCAAAATGCATCTCCTGAAGCCGATCCTCCATGGTGACTTCCAGCCCGTGAACTTCGGCGATGGCCTCCGCCAGATCCGCCGCCCTTCTCAAGGGGCTCGAATAGATTGCGTCAATCTTTGTATCGGAAAGCTGCTCCACTACGGTGCCCACACTTGCCTTCCCCTTCTCAGAGTATCCGGATTCCGTCCTGCCATAGATCAGTTTTTTTACATTGGCCTCGGTCTCCGGATGGCGAATAAAAATCACTTTCATAAATAAAATTTCAATCCTTTCAAGTTGCGAACCGGCCGGAATCGAACCAGGCACTGCAAGTATATTACCCCTAATAATACCACAATTATACAGAGATTCAAACCGTAATTCTCCTACGTCCTCTCCTCTTATTTCTCACCTGCTCGAAGTGGTACCACGACCACAGGGCTTACGCATGAGAACTGAAAATGAAATCATCAATTCCCTATTTGAGCCCCCAACTGTGCAGAAATTTCGATTGTATACCATTCCATAGGTTACTTTGTCCAAGAAGAGGCTTTAGTTGTGCAGAATTTTCGATTGTACGCATATGACCAGGATTTTTATGGAAATCACCTACGCACAACCGAAAATTCTGCACAAATCTATCTGAAAAACAGGCATTGAAGTTGAGGAACCTGCATACAATCGAAAATTTTGCTCACTTTGTCAACTCCTGCTTTTTCATGCGTAAACCCTGTCCTACGTCCTCTCCTCTTATTTCCTTTCACATTTGTCTCAATTTATTGTATGATTAAATAAGTAAGGAATGAGGTGACGAAGTGATGAATGATCGTAGTTTCCCCAACAATAAATCTGTTAAAAATTTTGATGGAATTAATGAGCCCTTCATACTTCAGTATGTTTTTTTCATGGACAACGAAGGTTTTTTGCTGACCTGTGATGAAGAGGGAGAGAATTTTCTGAAGCTGATTGATTTGGAGCTGTTTTATAATCAAATTGAGACAATCAAAATCAATGATGCCATTACAAATACGACTATTATTCTAGGAGGTAAGAGCTACAACCTAAGGATGGTTCCTGTTAATTTAGAGGTTCAGATTGGTGACCGCCACTCTCCTAATATTAGTAAATCGGAGTATGCCATTATCCTTCAGGACCAAACGCTATTTTCGTTTTTCTTCCAGAAATTAAACCAGGTAAAACCGGACGATTACCAGACTTTAAATGAAAATCATATCAGACATAGTCATTTGGAAAATATCTTTAACTCTTCTAAAGGCGGAATATTCATCACCAATTCTGATGGAACCGCGGTCTTTGTAAATACAGCCTATGAAAAGGCAACGGGGCTCAGCGCAAAGGATGTCTTGGGAAGAAAGATGTCGGATCTGGAGGCTTCCGGATTTTTTAGCCCATTGGTAACGCCCGATATCCTGGAAACTCGAAAAGGACTTACAAGATTACAAAAGCTTGCCACCGGAAGGTGCGCCGTAATCTCGGGCTCACCTATTTACGACAGCAACGGCGATCCTATGCTGATTATCACCTGTGTTAATGTTATTACGAAAGTCAGAAAAGTCGGCTCTTCAGAGCAGCTTTATGATCTCCCCGACTTAAAGCTGGATATAGAAAAAGAACATAACATCCAATCCATCGACATCATCGCCGAGAGTCCGATGATGAAAAGAATTCTGCAGGACGCAATTAAGGTGGCCCGATATGACGTTATTGTATTATTACAGGGCGAATCGGGAGTAGGAAAAGAAATAATAGCTTCTGTTATTCATTCATCAAGCGGCCGCAATAAAGAAAAATTTGTGCAAATCAACTGCAGCGCTATTTCGCCGTCTCTCCTGGAATCCGAACTTTTCGGCTACGAAGCAGGCTCTTTTACAGGAGCTCTTTCCAAGGGAAAGCCCGGTCTGTTTGAAATCGCGAATAACGGAACGATCCACCTTGATGAGATCGGAGACTTGCCTATCGAATTGCAGGCGAAACTGCTCCGAGTTGTTCAAAACAGGGAGTTCTACAGGATCGGTGGGGTAAAGCCCATAACTTCCAATGCACGAATTATCGCTTCAACAAACAAGGATTTAGTGGGCATGATTCGAAAGGGAGAGTTCAGAGAAGATCTCTATTATCGGCTGAATGTTGTGGAGCTCAATCTGCCTCCTCTTCGCGAGAGAAGGCAAGATATCAAGCCCCTTTTATCCCATTTCAGTTATTTCTATAATAACAAATATGGCACCAACAAAAGATTTTCGGAAGAGGCAATCGAGATACTGAAAAACTATCATTGGCCGGGAAACATTCGAGAACTGAGAAATCTAACTGAAAGGCTCACAGTTTTATGCATAGAGGATTTGTTGTTGCCGGAGCATTTATATAGCAAATACAACTTTGCCATCTCCATGCCCGCTGCCGAGGAAGATATTCAAGTCCATCGAATTATTCCCATGAAGGACGCAATCAAACTGGTGGAAAAAAAGCTGGTGACCAAAGCTATGGCTGTATGCAGGAGTACAAGAAAAGCGGCTGATCTGCTTGGAGTAAGCCAATCCACCATCATGCGAAAGCTAAAAGACGATGCCATAGAATATCCGGAATAGGACAAGCTTCCGGCCGGTAGATGTAATAAAGGTTTTAGTGAAGAAGGAATGGCCGTAATGAGGCGTTTCCTAACGCCTCATTACGGTATAGACGGATAAGATTATCCTTGTGCCAGTTTTTTATATGTCTCAAGTCTTTCCTTCGCGTCGGCAGCCGCCTTGTCGAACAGTTCAGCAGCTCTATCGGGGAATGCCCTTTCAAGAGAAGTGTATCTGGTTTCTTCCTGTAGAAAGCTCTTGAAGTCCATAGCAGGTTCTTTTGAATCCAGAATAAAGGGATTCTTCCCCTCTTCTTTCCGCATGGGATTATATCTGTAAAGATGCCAATATCCGGACTCAACCGCTTTTTTCATATGGGCCTGACTGTTCGCCATCCCCGCTTTTATTCCGTGCTCTATGCAGGGACAGTAAGCGATGATTAAGGAGGGGCCGGGGTAAGCTTCCGCTTCTTTAATCGCTTTTAACGTTTGTGCCTGGTTATAACCCATAGCCACCTGAGCCACATAAATATATCCATAGCTCATGGCCATTAGACCCAGATCCTTTTTCTTTGTATCTTTACCCGAAGAGGCAAATTTAGCTACCGCTCCCGCGTATGTGGCTTTCGAAGCCTGTCCTCCCGTATTTGAATAGACTTCGGTATCTAAAACCAGCATATTAATGTTTCTTCCGGAAGCAAGCACGTGATCCAGCCCCCCGTAACCGATGTCATATGCCCATCCGTCTCCGCCAAATGCCCAGTAGCTCTTTCTCGACAGGAAATCCCTGTTTTGAACGATGAAGTCTATCATTTCGGCATCCTGTTCATCGGATGATTTCAGTTTCTGTAAAGCTTCCACGAAGGCTTTGGACGTAAGCTTGCCGCGGTCAGCGTCTTCTGCCGTTTCCAGCCAAGCCTCCCCTTCTTTTGCGGCGACACCTTTGTCGACCAGGATCTTCGTGTATTCCTTAATGGTTTGACGAATCTTTTCCGAACCAAGAAGCATACCATATCCGTATTCCGCGCAGTCTTCAAAGAGCGACATAGCCCAGGCAGGACCGTGGCCATCCTTATTTTTCGTATAAGGCATCGAAGGGGTGCTTCCTCCATACGCCGTTGAGCAGCCTGAAGCGTTTGCGATATACATTCTGTCTCCGAAAAGCTGAGTAATCAACTTTATGTACGGGGTCTCCCCGCAGCCGGCACAGGCTCCCGAGAACTCAAACAGAGGCTGGGCAAATTGACTTGACTTAACCGTATCGGCGCTTACCGCGCTTTCCTTAATGGAAACACTCTGAATGCTGAAGTTCCAGTTTTGCACCTCCTCCTGCTGAATGGACAGCGGCTTCATAACCAGAGCTTTTGTTTTGGCGGGGCATACCCTTTCGCAGCTTCCGCATCCGGTACAGTCCAGCGGCGATACCTGAATCCTGAACTTGTATTCCGTCAATCCTTTGCCTTTGGCGGGAATACTCGCGTACCTGTCAGGCGCGGCGTCCATTTCATTCTCATCCAGCAGGAAAGGCCTGATTGCCGCATGGGGGCACACGTAGGCGCATTGATTACATTGGATACAGGCCTCCGGCACCCACTGGGGGATATCCAGAGCCGTCCCCCTCTTTTCAAAGGCGGTAGTTCCCGCAGGAAACGTCCCGTCCTCCATTCCCACAAAAGCGCTTACCGGAATGCTGTCTCCTTCCTGCCTGTTCATGGCAATTGCGACCTTTTCTACAAATTCGGGAACCCCCTCTTCAATGGCGGGTTCTTTTATTTCCAACCTTGCCCAATGGGCGGGAATATCCACTTTGACTAAACTGTTCAATCCCCGGTCCACGGCGGCAAAATTCATCTCTACTACTTTGTCCCCTTTTTTGCCATAGGTTTTGCGAATAGCATCTTTCATATAATCCGCAGCTTCTTCAACAGGGATTATATTCATAAATTTGAAGAAGGCCGCTTGCAGAATGGAATTGACCCTCCCGCCAAGTCCAAGATCTTTTGCGATATCGATGGCGTTAATTATGTACAGGTTAATGTTCTTTTCCGCCATAGCTTTCTTCATTGAGTCAGGCAGATGTTCGTCAAGCTCTTCTTTTGTCCATTGGCAATTCAGCAGGAACACGCCCTTCTTTTTTAAGTCCTTCAGTAGATCATATTTCGTCACATAGGAAGGGTTATGGCATGCCACAAAGTCTGCCGAGTTAACCAGGTATGAAGATCGAACAGGATCTTTGCTGAAGCGCAAGTGAGACTGTGTAAGACCACCTGATTTTTTTGAGTCGTACACAAAATACGCCTGGGTATAATAATCCGTGTTCTCTCCGATAATCTTAACTGTATTTTTATTGGCGCCAACAGTTCCATCAGAACCCAATCCCCAGATTTTACAGCTTATCGTGCCTTCCGGCGTAATGTCGATCTCCTCTTTTAATGGCAAAGACAGGAATGTCACATCATCTGTTATTCCTATGGTGAAATTATCTTTGGGCGATTCGGATTGAAGGTTTTCATAGACGGAAATAATTTGCGCCGGCGTGGTGTCCTTTGATGAAAGCCCGTAACGGCCGCCGACAAGTGCCACGGAATCCCTCTTCCTGCTTAAAGCACAGGAAACATCCTGGTAGAGAGGTTCACCCTGAGCGCCCGGTTCTTTCGTCCTGTCCAAAACAGCAATTTTTTTGACGGTTTCCGGAAGCGCGTCCAGTAAGTGGCGGGCTGAAAAAGGTCTGTAAAGATGCACGTTCACAAGCCCCACCTTCTCTCCTTTTTTCATCAGGTAATCCACTGTTTCTTTAATCGTATCGCTTACAGATCCCATTGCAATAATGACATACTCCGCATCATCGGCTCCATAGTAATCAAACAGCTTATAGTTTCTCCCCGTAATTTTGTTGATCTCTTCCATATATTCCTCAACAATACCGGGAAGCGCGAAATGAAACCGGTTAGAAGCCTCCCTTTGCTGGAAGTAGATATCAGGATTTTGTGTGGTTCCGCGGGTGCTGGGGTGTTCCGGGTTCAGAGATCTCTGACGGAATCTGATCAGTTCCTCCATGTCTACAAGAGATTTCAGATCATCATAGTCAAAAACGTCGATTTTCTGCGTTTCGTGAGAAGTCCGAAACCCGTCAAAGTAGTGAAGGAACGGCACTCTTCCCTTGATGGCGCTTAAATGAGAAACCGCTCCCATATCCATAACTTCCTGGGCGTTTGATGATGCCAATAACGCAAACCCCGTTTGCCGGCACGCCATCACATCCGAATGATCTCCGAAAATTGATAGGGCATGCATAGAAAGAGCCCTTGCGGACACATGAAACACTCCCGGCAGCAACTCCCCGGCGATTTTATACATATTCGGTATCATTAAAAGCAGGCCCTGAGACGCGGTATAGGTTGTTGTTAAAGCCCCGGCTGCAAGAGAGCCGTGAACAGTACCCGCTGCCCCTCCTTCTGATTGCATTTCCACAATCTCAACTGTCTGCCCAAAGATATTCTTCTTCCCTTTTGCCGCCCACTCGTCCACATACTCCGCCATGGGAGAAGACGGAGTTATCGGAAAAATGCCAGCCACCTCGGTAAACGCATATGAAACATACGCCGCGGCGGTATTTCCATCCATTATTTCTATCCTGTTTTTATTTGACATTTATTTCCTCCATAAAATGTTTTTTTTAATAATTTATATCTCTATAATAATATTTTTACATTATCTCACAATTGGATATTTAAAAGCAGAGCTTGCCGGGCTGCCGTACAAGCACAGTAGCCCGGCAAGCTCTACCAAGGAGAAGAGAAATGAAGTAAGATTGATCGATTTTATTTACATGTTACAAACGCAACACTGCTCCCAGGTCGGCGGAAGACGCAAAATGCGCATATAGATTCAAATACCCTTTTGAAATTATTTTTTCGGGGCGCTTCCACGCAAGCAATCTTCTTTCGATTTCCTCCTGGGAAAGATCTACGTTTAAAATGCCTTTCTCAACGTTAATTGTTATTTTGTCCCCATTTTCGACGATAGCAAGGGGTCCTCCTTCCGCGGCTTCGGGAGATATGTGGCCGACAAAACAGCCATTGTTGGTTCCGGAAAATCTGCCATCCGTTATAACCGCTGTCGACAGGTTCAGCCCCATACCGTACAGGTATTTCATCGCCTTGTACATCTCTCTCATTCCGGGCCCGCCCTTTGGACCTTCGTAGCGGATCACTACCACATCGCCTGGTTCAATCTTTCCCGCTAAAATTGCGTCGTTTGCTTCTTCCTCGCTGTCATAAACCTTGGCGGTACCTTCAAAGTGATGCAAGGAACGGTCAAATGCTCCCGGCTTGGTAATCGCCGTACGTGGAGCCAGATTTCCTCTGAGAACCGCCACTCCGCCGGTATGAGCGAAGGGGTCCTCCATCCCTTTGATTACTTCTGAATTCTCAGGGTATTGGAAGGCGTAGTCCTCTATATTTTCACCTATTGTTTTTCCTGTTACCGACCTGGCTGAGCCATGAACCAAAGCTCCGAGATTTTTCATCACTCTGGGAATCCCTCCGGCCTTGAAAAAGTCCTCCATATCCCACTTTGAAGAAGGATTCACCTTTGCCAGCTGAGGTGTTTCTTTGCTGTATTTATCAAACTCGTCCAACACATTCATCTTAAGCCCCGCCTCATAAGCGATGGCGCTTAAATGAAGTACGGCATTGGTAGACCCGCTGGTTGCCATCGTAACTCTGATTCCATTTCTGACGGCGTCTTCCGTAATGATATCGCGGGTAGAGACTCCTTTTTCCACCAGTTCGCAGATTTGTTTTCCCGAGTTGTATCCAACTCGTAATCTGTCAGCATAAGGGGCGGGGATCAGAGCGCTCCCCGTCAGGCTCATTCCAATGGCCTCCGCGATGCATCCCATAGAGTTAGCCGTGCCGTAAAAGGCACAAGACCCACAGCTTGGACATGCCAGGTTCTCTAAATTAAGAACCTCCTGTTCCGTAATCTTTCCTGAGGCGAGCATCCCGATGGCTTCGTCAACAGATGTGGCGTCTGTCTTTCTACCGTCAAACTCAGCGCCTCCAAGCATTGGCCCTCCGGTAACAATGATGGCGGGGATATCGATGCGTGCCGCGGCCATAATCATCCCAGGAACAATTTTATCGCAGGATGCCAGCAATACGATGCCATCCAACCTATGGGCCTGAGCCATAACTTCAACAGAGCTGCATATGATCTCCCGGGACGGAAGTATGTATTTCATCCCGTCATGACCGTTGGCAATACCATCGCAGCATCCGATCACACCGAATTCAACAGCCATCCCGCCGCCGGCGTAAATACCCTTTTTTACATAATCGCTGATTTGATTTAGATTAAAGTGGCCGGGCACTACTGTATTCCAGGAATTCGCAATTCCAATCACCGGTTTGCTCAGCTCATCATCTGTATAACCCATTGACTTATACAGCGATCTGGCGAAGGCCCCATTAATCCCCTCTAATATTTTCGAACTTCTTTTGGAGTTACCGTTAACCATAATTAATTCTAATCCTCCTACGCACATATACTTTTGAAAATAAGTTCCCGGTTACAGATCAGCATATAAGCATTTTGCCAATTTTAAGAAATCCGCGTCCCGCTTTTTAATAACCTGTTCAACTCTATCGCCCGGGTAGTCGTAAAATCCTCTTCCGGTTTTTATTCCGTAGGCTCCCTCTTCATATTTTTCCTTGAGTAAATCGGGAACTTCTTTTGTATCCGATAAGTCTCTGAAAAGATATTCACCAATAATCCTGAAGATATCAAGTCCTCCAAGATCAACAGTCTCAAAGGGTCCAATTGCCGCATAACGCATACCCAGGCCATATTTCATAACATTGTCAACATCCTCCATGGATGCGATCCCATTTTCAACAATGTACAAAGCTTCTCTTAATACGGCATATTGGAGCCTGTTTAGAACGAAACCCTTTGCGTCTTTTTTAATCATGACGGGTTTTCTGTGCAGATCCACCGCAATATCCCAGGCAATCTGAAGGGCCTCTTTTTCTGTTTTTTCTCCGAATATGATTTCCACCAGAGGAACAATGTGCGGAGGGTTGACCCAATGCATGCCGCAAAAACGCCCGGGCCTTTCAACTGCAGTAGCTATTTCTGTTATGGATAGCCCTGATGTGTTCGAAGCTAAAACGACGTCCTTCCCTGCAATTTGGGATACCTTTGCCCAAAACTCTTTTTTGATCTCCATTTTTTCAACAATGGCCTCTAAGACAAAATCCGCCCCTTCAAAACAGTTCATTTCTGTTGTAAAGGATATGCGGGACAGGATGTCTTCCGCCTCCGCCTTCGTAAGTTCACGGGAGGAAATCAGTTCGTCCTGATTTACTTTTATCTGCTGCTTTCCTTTTTCAATCCCCGCTACCGCGTTGTCATATATGACGACATTATAATTATATTTTGAGAAGATTTGCGCTAACGAGGCTCCCATGATACCTGCTCCTGCAATCACAACATTTTTAATCTTTTGCTTCATTATTCAAGCCTCCTTTAACATTCAACCTTTTGTTATGTTTGATTCGTCTGCTATTTATCTTCCCACATTCATAATTGACGGCAGCCATGTGGCAAATTGCGGTACCACAATGAAAAGAACAACACAGATCAATTGCACCACCGACATCGGCAGAATATGTTTTGCCACTTTAATTACGGGTTGTCCCGATATATTTGCAGCCACATACATGCAGAGACCGAAAGGCGGAGTTGCTAACCCAATGGACATCATGAATACGAAGATGAATCCAAAATGAACCGGATCAATTCCCAGCGCGTTAGCCGCGGGAGCCAGAATAGGCGCCAAAACAAGGGTGGAAGCCGTTACATCCATAAACATTCCAACTATAAACAGAAGAATGACTACCAATACGAAAAACTCTGCCGGGCTATCCGCAATTTTTAACATCCCGTCTGTAATAGCGGTGGTAATGCGATAATAGGTAAGTAAATAGTTGTAAAGCATGGCGCAGGCAACAACAATCATAATGTTGGAAATTGTGATTGAGGATTTCGCCAACACATCGATTAATCTTTTAAAGTTCAATTCGCGATACAGTAAAAAACCTGCGAAAAGACCATAAAAAGCTGCCACTACCGCTGACTCTGTGGGAGTAAAGGCTCCTGTGTAAATTCCCCCTAAGATAATAATGGGCATCAACAAACCACCTAAGGCGGCAAGAAAGGATTTCCATTTTTCTTTTGCTGAATATATTCTTCCAACAGGAAATTGTTTTACTCTTGCAGTGAAGTATGCGTAGAGACAAAGGGCGAGGCAGCACATCGCTCCGGGGATAATTCCGGACGCCAGAAGCTTTGCCGTTGAAACACCCGTTACGTTTCCATATATTACAAAAGAAATGCTCGGCGGGATGACAATTCCAAGGGTTCCTCCGACAGCTTGGATAGCGGCGGAATAGTCAGTCGGATAATTTTCCTTATCCATCTCCGGAATCATTATGCTTCCGACAGCTGCGGTAGTAGCCGGGGATGAACCAGAAATCGCCGCAAAGAACGCGCTTGTAATCAAAGAAACATAGCTTAATCCCCCACGGGACCTCCCTACAAGGGTTTTACAAAAACCGACCAGACGTTTTGAAACCCCGCCCATTGTCATTAAATCGCCGGCTAAAATAAATGCCGGTATGGCTAAAAGAGCATAAACATTAGCACCTACGAAAACACGCTGAGCAACCATGGAAAAAGGCAGGTCTCCGACCACCGCCATGCAAAGGACACTGGCTCCCAACATCGACCAGGCAATGGGAACTCCAATGGCGAGTAATACTATCAGCCCGCCAACCAAACATATTAAAACCTCAGCCGACATCGTTCAATCCCCCTTCTATCACATCATGGTTTTTATTCAGAAGTCTCTTTATTCTATCTGCGATAACCAAAAGTTGGGTCCAGATACACAATAACATCCCAATTGGCAGACAAAGTACCACATATCTGATTTGAATACCTAAAGTAGGAGCGATTTGATTGGATCCCAAGTCTTTAAAATACTCTAATGAACAATATAACAAAATACATATAGCTATGAGTCCGATGATGGAAACAATTACATCCATAACTTTTTTGCTTTTCCCGGGCAGCAGCATATCGATTATTTCCAATCTGAGCATATCGTTTTGACATATTGCTACGTTTACTCCCAGCATTATCAGCCAGATAAATAGATATCTTGAAATCTCTTCAGACCACCAAATAGAAGACTCAAATACATAACGACTTATTGTTTGCGCAAAGATGATGCACATAAAGCTGGCCAAAATTAATCCCAGTAAGACTCCAATTGCCTTTTGGGACGCATTTGTAACGCGTTCCATCCTTGTCAAGCTCTTTTTACTCATTCAATACCGGCTCCTTCTTATAAATGATTCATTTATCACAGCTTCGCCGTAAAATGACGAAGCTGCGATAATTAAGCAGTGACTATTTGCTTACATGCAAACTGTGTTCTTCTTTCTATTCTCAGTTTCCTAATACGTCATCGCATTTATCCAGGAAATTCACAGCTTCCGCGTATCTGTCATAAAGAGTTTCCCTGTAGGACACAGCGAGATCCATCCACCCTGAAGTGTCGGGATAGATAACCGATATACCGTCTTCCTCCATACGGGTAACATCCCCTTCATTAAGTCCACGAACAATACCGTCCTGATAAACGCCTGCCTCCTGTATACATTCCATCAAAATGGTTTGATCCGTTTCATCCATGGCATTGAATGTATTCGCGTTCATGATAACGCTTGCGGTGTTCATAATATGGTTTGTCATTACCAGGTAGTTCTGAACCTCATGAAAGTTCTGGTCGTAAATCGTTGCTGGAGGATTGTCCTGGCCCTGCATCGCGTTTTGTTGTAAGGCAACGTAAACGTCAGAAAAGGAAAGTGTCGCCGGGTCCGCTCCAACCAATGACCAGTAACCCTGATGCAGGGAATTTTCAAGAATTCTCATACGGAACCCTACCATGTCTTTTGGCTCATTAATTTCTATGTCGCTGGTTAGAACTCTGTAGCCCCGTTCCCACAGATCCAGATATTTAACGTTGGACATGTCCCTTTCAATAGCGGTTACCAGATCTTCTCTTAAATCACCTCTTACGATAGCGTCATAGTACTCGTGATCGGGAAAAGCATAAGGAACATCAAAGCAATAATAGATCGGGCTATAATTCGCCGTCGTAGATGTTGTAAAGTTCACGATATCCACTGAACCAATCTGTACTGCTTCCGCAATGTCATTGTCCGTGCCCAATTGCGAGTTGGGATAAATCACAACTTTGTATCTGCCGTCTGTTCTTTCTTCGAGGAGCTCACCAAATTTCAAATAGCCTTGGTGAACTGCTGCACTTTCCGATAAGGAGTGGGCTAATTTTAGAGTAACAACTTCTCCATCGTTCCCTTGGAGCCCTTCCCCTTCATCTCCTCCGCAGGCGCTAGACATGCCGAGGATCAACACCATAACCAGCATTAAGATAATACTTCTCCACTTTTTCGTCTTCATTACAGTTCCCTTTCTTTGCATAAAATAATTTATCTTCTTCTACGAGTTCTGCGAGCGCAAAGAACGCTGCCTGTTTTTAAAAGCAATATATATGCCAATAATGCAATTCCCATTATGTTCCATTAAACAGGAGTACTCCTTCGCACTCCAATTCAAGGAACCAAGCACAGCGAAGCACAATGAACAGTTGAAATATAGTGTTTGCTTAATGGCTTCCAAATACCTATTGAAAAAATCATAACAAGAAGCCAGGTTAAGAAAGTGTCACACCTTTCTTTCTATTATTTCTCATTCGTGAGTCATATTTGATTTTTGTCGTCAAAATCGGTTCGTATTTTCTGTATTGTTCGACAGGATGACACATATTATGAGGCGGCCTCCCAGTTGTTTTGCATCCTGGCGTAAGTTGGAGAGTCGCTGCGTCATATCCTGTCTGCTTCGAGGGGCCAGTATGACAGCGAGACGATTCTTTATTATAGGTATGCCCTGCCCGAAGCAGGGCTTACGCATGAGAACTGAAAATGAAATCATCAAGTCCCTATTTGAGCCCCCAACTGTGCAAAAATTTCGATTGTATACCGTTCCACAGGTTACTTTGCCCAATCAGAGGCTTTAGCTGTGCAAAATTTTCGATTGTACGCATATGACCAGGATTTTTATGGAAATCACCTACACATAATCGAAAATTTTGCTCACTTTGTCAACTCCTGTTTTTTCATGGGTTAGCCCTGTGCCCGAAGCCCGTCTACTTGCCAAGAGGATTCAACGATGGTAAAATAATATAGTTTAAATCGCTCGTGCTAATCCGTGAGGATTCGCAGCGTCCTGCTTATTCGGACGTTATCTTACAGGGGTAAAATTATTGGGAGGTATTTATGTTGTTCAAAAAAAATAAAGGTACTTCAGCAGAAGCAGGGGGAACTTCTGCGGATAAGTCTGTAAAAAAGAGAAAACCCAAGTCGAAAAAGAAAAAGATCATTATCTTCAGCCTTATTGCCGCAGTTGTGGTAGCGGCTCTGGTTCTTCCCGGCGTGCTGGGAGGAGGGGAAGTCCTTCCACAGGTGTCCGTCGGTACGGTAGAACATATGGACCTGGAGCAGGCAGTCTCCGTCAACGGGAATATTTCCGGATCGCAATCCGCGGATGTGGTCTCGCCTCTTAATTACGAGATCATTTCCATTCTTGTAGAAGAGGGCGACATTGTGAAAAAAGATCAGGTCCTCGCCGTCCTGGATGGAGATAACCTGAAAAGCGACTACAACAAAGCGGTCAAGGCACTTGAGGCATCCCGTTTCAATTATGAAGCGTCTCAGCTCCTCTATGAAGAAGGGGCTATTTCCCAGTCCGAATACATAAGGGCAAAGAATGCCTATGAAAGTGACCAGCTAACCGTAAGCTCCTTTAACATCGCGGAGAAGACCAACATCAAAAGCCCCATCTCCGGCACCGTTACCAGAGTAAACGTCAGCCTGGGCCGCTACGCCAACGATACAGAAGGCAACAAGCCCATGTTCGTAATCGAAGATCTGGAAAATCTGAAAATGGATATAAACGTCAGCGAATACGATATCAGCAAGATAAAGACAGGCCAAACCGTCACCATTACAGCGGATGTTCTGGGTAGGGAAAGTGTGGAGGGGACTGTGAGCCGCATTTCTCCCACCGGAGAGCTTAAAGACATGACATCCAGGGAGATGGTGATTCCTGTACAGATCGACGTGGATAAAAAGGAAAGCCGCCTCATCGCAGGAGTAACCGCGAAAGCTAAGATTCTCATTGAAAGCAGGTCTCAGGTCATGACGGTACCTATCGACGCTGTTTTAGAGGATCCTGATACTGGAGAGAGCTTCGTTCTGACCGTAGTTGACGGCCTTCTCAAAAAGGTTGTCTTTACTCCCGGTGTCGAAGGGGATTTCTATCTGGAGGTTCTTTCCGGTCCTTTATCGGAAGGCGATCAGGTAGTTCTCAATCCTACCTTCGATCTGGTCGACGGCATGGAAGTGTCCGTCCTCTCCTTGCAGTAAGGGAGGCGGCGATATGAAACAGGATATTATAAAAATCGAGAACCTGACAAAGGTCTATGAAAACGGAGAGCTGTTCGTCGCGGCTTTGCGCGGCGTGGACCTGACCATAAAGCAGGGTGAGTTTATTGCCATTATGGGGGCCTCCGGCTCCGGGAAGTCCACTCTGATGAACATTTTAGGCTGTCTGGACCGCCCCACCGAAGGAAGCTATCATCTCGAAGGAATCGATATCAATGAAAAGACCGATGACGAGCTTTCCACAGTGCGGAATAAAAAGATCGGATTTGTTTTCCAATCTTTTAATCTGATCCCCAGAACCAACGCTCTGCAAAATGTGGCGCTGCCCATGATCTATGGCAAGGTCGGGGCCGGTGAAAGAGAGTCCATAGCGTTGGAACTCCTGGAACAGGTAGGGCTTTCCGAGCGCGCGGACCATATGCCTAATGAGCTTTCCGGCGGGCAGAAGCAGAGAGTTGCCATAGCCAGAGCCCTGGCAAACCGGCCGCAGATCATACTGGCTGATGAGCCCACGGGAAATCTGGACTCCCACTCATCCGTTGAAATTATGGATATCTTCACCAGACTCAACCGGGAAGAGGGCAATACCGTCATCATCGTTACACACGAGCGGGACGTGGCGGAGTTCACAGACCGCGTCATCACCTTTAAAGATGGGTGCATCGTCAGTGATGAAAAAATCGGGGAGGTGGCCTGATGCTTTTATGGGAAAACATTAAGCTGGCTCTCTCCTCCATTAAAATGAATAAGATGCGTTCCTTCCTCACCATGCTGGGCATCATCATCGGAATCAGTTCCGTCATCGCTATAAGCTCTATCGGCGCCAGCGCGGAGGCAATGGTAAGCAAACAATTCGAGAGCTTCGGCAAAAACAATATGTTTGTTTATCTTAACTGGGAGTTAACCCAGGATCAACCTATTCAGTATTCGGATCTGATTTTGCCGGAAGATATCGAGGCGCTGGAGGCGCGATTTTCCGAGGATATCCTCTACATCGCCCCTCTTGTGAACGGATCCAGCGAGTCAAAGGTGGGACGGACCCGGGGGAAACTGCAAATACAGGGCGTTGCCGCTGATTACAACAAGTACTTTCAGATGGAAATGGTCCATGGCAGGATGATCAACCAGAGCGATCTGGACGGAAAGAGAGACCGTATCGTCATCGATGAAAAGGCTTCCCGGCACTTCTTTAACAAGACAGACAGTGTAGGGGAAACCATCGCCGTCACCGTTAACGGAGAGATTCGCGACCTGACCATCGTTGGCGTTTACAGCAAAGAGCTCAGCATATTCGATCAGCTGAACACCAGCGATTCCTACACGGTTTACATACCTTATCCGCTGTTCCAGACCATGGACGACTCCGCGTATTACGTGGAACTCTATACCAATGTTGAAAAGGATCCATCTACTGTAGGGGGGGAGATTACAAGATATTTATCCCGCATCAAGGATAAGCCGGACAACTTTTACCGGTTTGAATCGGCAGAGATGCAGATGGATATGATCAATTCCGTTCTGGGAACCCTATCCATAGCCATCGGAGCCATTGCCGCCATCTCCCTGGTGGTGGGAGGCATCGGAATCATGAACATCATGCTGGTTTCCGTTACAGAGCGAACCCGGGAAATCGGTATCCGGAAGTCTCTCGGGGCCAGAACCAAGGACATCCTGACCCAGTTCCTCATTGAGTCCATGATCCTTGCGGCCATCGGCGGTCTTTTGGGAACGGTTCTTGGAATTGGGATCGCTTCTATCGGTATGAGCGCCGCCGGTGTGGCAGTGGTCATCAATCCGCTCATGATCTTTTTGGCAGTGGGCTTTTCAGCAGTAGTGGGAATGTTTTTCGGCCTCTATCCGGCAAGGAAGGCAGCAAAGCTGGATCCCATTGAAGCGCTGCGTTACGAATAGCTCAACCAGACAAAGGGACAGACCCTCTGCCTGGCTCAGTACAGCAGCTCCGGAGAGTACTTTTCTCTCCACTGCTCCTCCAGCTTTTTCAGGCGGTCGCGGAAGGCTTTAGGGCTTTCCTCGCCGCCGATTTTTATTTCCTCTAGAATCTCCATAGCAAAGCTGTCAGGCCCGTATCGCGCCCAATCGGCATTCATTACAATTGTATAGGCGGAGTTGATCTTCTGTGAAAAGGCGAAACGGTTTGCCACTGCTTCCAGATTCGACTCACCCTTGATGAAATTTTTTCCCGTCTCCTTGTTGTAGATACGATAAATGCCCCCTGTGCTTTTCTGCTGCTTGTATTCTGCCACTATTTCTTTTTTGCGTTGTTTATCCACTCTGTATACTCCTCTCAACCAGACACGGGGTCTGCCCTTCCGTCTGGTTTGAAATAATAGTTGTCATCCTGAACATCTCTTTGTCACCCTGAACGAAGTGAAGGGTCTTAGCTTCGGCTAAAGATTCTTCGCCGGCGCTCAGAATGACAGGCGGAACGATGTGGGCGTCACCCCCAATTGGTTAATATCCCAGTTCTTTTAAAATGCGGGACAGCACCCGCAGGCGCTCGCCCAGCAGCTCGTCATCCTTGGCAAGGGCGTCCCGGAATAACCGGATATCCTCATCGATTTTCTCATTGTCCCTGCAGATCTCCATTGACATAGCGTCACCCTGAATCCCTACCCGGTCAATGACAGGATTCTCGGGATCGTAGAGTTTTGGAAAGCGATATGCTTCCCGGAAATACTGCTGGGCCCGGCATACGAATATTGCCAGATCCAACACTCTGTGCAGGGGAAGCTCCTCCGACTGTCTGGACCACTTCTCTCCCGTATGGCGCCATACCTTTGCGGATATATCTACTTTTCCCCGGTCATTCCACTGGGCCAGTCCCAGGGACAATCCTTTGGCGTCGGAATCATAAGCGGAACGACCGTCCACATTTTCGTAGTTCTCCGATACGATTACCGGTTTGTGCTTTAAAGTTGCAGGTATTTTCATTTTTGTATTCCTTTCTCACCAGGCAGACAGAGATACATATCCTGGGATCGGGACGATGTGAACATCGTCCCTCCGCATTATGTGAGCATCTTCTCCCCGTATTACAAAGTAGTATTATTTATTGCCCCTACAGAACAACGAAGGAGCCTGATGTACAGGTAATGCGGATGACTATCAAAACCTGTTTATTTACCACCTTTGCAAAGCCTTTTTTGATGGCAAGTTCAACAGGAATCGAAGTGGTGCCGTGAAACCTGTACAACAAATGGCCGTTTTCTATACAGGTAATACAAATAATGGCTGAAATCTGTTGATTCTAAGCCTCTGCAAGAATCGTTTGAATCAATTTAAAACGGGTGTAACGTCATTATGTTACTGCTTATTTAGTAATCGGATACAAAATCATCTCGTTGTACGGTGGTTAGTGATTTAGTAATTTACTAAATCACTAAATAGAGATTATTACACAAAGACTCTATTGTCAAGAGTGTATTTATTTCCTCCACATATGATATTTTGTCTTTCTCATTAATATACTGTAGGGGCCAGGCTGAAATTCTGATTTGGACCGGCACAAAAACAGGGTTCAGGATGGCAATCGGATTCCAACAAGCAAGAGGACAAAAACTCCAGTTGTATATCGTAGCGTACACACCTTCGGCAAAATCATGGCTCCAAAAGCACAAAAAAACAGGTTGTATGCAGGTTTCGTGAGACTCCTCGGTGAAAACATGCATACTAATTGATTTTTTGTCCCAGTTCACCTCCAAAACGAGAGTTCGCATCGCAGGTTATGCATACAACCTGAAAATTTGTCCCTCAATTCACTAAATCAGAATTTATGATATAAAATGCGTCGACAGAAAGGAGATCGGAAATGAGATTACATAATGCTGCAGAAAGGAGACCGAAAATGAAACTGCTTAAAATACTGCCGCTTGTGGTGGTCGTATTGGTAGGAACCAGTTTCTGGGGCTGCGGCGGCAGCCAGTCCGGTTCCGGGACAGGAACATTTTCCGTAGAGTCCGCCTACATACAGGAAAGCGGTGAACACTTAGCCATCAATGCGGAATACCCGGTTTTGAAAGGCTTTCCTGGAGCAGAATCCCTGAACTCGGAAATAGCAGGGAAGGCGGAAACCTCAGCCGAGGAAGTTAGAAACGCGGCTCGCGATTTACAGGGCCGGCAAGGATTCTCAGCCTCGCTGAACAGCAATTATCAATATTTCCACAATAAGGACCTGGCCTCTATCTGGATCAGCTGGGATAATTACACCGGCGGAGCCCACGGCAACTATTGGATTGACAGCTATACCCTTAATACGGACACTGGAAAGATTTACACCTTCCCCGAGTTGTTTCAGGAAGGCTCCGGGGGCCTTGAATACGTGACCAATCGAATTATGGAGGACTTATCCGACCCTGAAAAAGGATATTTCGACACAGCGGCGGAAACCGTCACCGGATACGAAGGTAAGTATCCCTTCCTGATCAACGGCGACAATGTGGTAGTTTACTTTCAGCTTTACGAGATCATGCCTTACGTAGCGGGAATGCCAAGTTTTTCTTTCACCTCTGATGAACTAAAGACTTTTCTGAAGCCCGAAATCTTTGACGCCATACAGGGACAGGAATCCGTTCCCATTCGCTTCCTCAGAATCGGCGAGTAATTTGTTCCGGAGGGCGTCTGTCGCTCTCCGGATTTTGCCGCGCTTATACTCAGGACCAGCCGCGGCTTTTAATTGTATACCTATTTAATTTTATTGTTTACATTCCTTCTTAAATCCTTTATGATAACAGAGTAGCATTTATTTGCAGCCGGAATGCAACGGGGTAGCACCGGACATTACCCTTGATTGCAAAGATGCATACCTGCCTGAAAAGTACCCGGTATCTCCTCGGCTGATAAGGGGCAAAGCCCATTTTATCAACGAAGAGTATATAGAGGGCCGCCATTTTATCAACAAAGAATATAATAAAGAAGGAATTGTAAACATGACAGAGAGAAACCGCACCAAACATTTAGTACTGTGCTCCTTTTTTGCAGCACTGACCGGGATATGCTCCATCGTATCTATCCCGCTCCCCTTTTCACCCGTACCTGTAAATCTTGCTCTGCTGTCCGTCTACATGGCCGGCGGCCTTTTAGGAGCCAGGAGCGGGGCTGCCAGCCAGCTGGTCTATCTCCTGCTCGGCGCGGCAGGAGTTCCTGTTTTCCATAATCTCACCGGGGGCCTTGCTATACTCACCGGTCCCACCGGAGGATTTATCGCGGGCTATGTTGCCGCGGCCTTTCTTGTGGGCGCCTTCTATCAAAGAAGCCTGGCAATAAAAAAAGGCGATGTCACCGCCTCTTACTCTCAAAATACCGCTCTGATTATCGGCCTCCTTACAGGATTGACTGCCTGTTACACCCTGGGGACTTTATGGTTTATGTATACGTCGGGAGCCGGCCTTGCCTCGGCACTGTTGCTCTGCGTAGTTCCCTTCCTTCCGGGAGACGCCCTGAAAATTCTCGCCGCCTTTTTCCTGATTCGAAAATTGCATCCCCTTGTCAATAAGATTCAGTCCTGATTACCGGGGCGCCATAGGGCTTGCGGCGGGCAAATTTGCGCGCCGGCAGGCTGGCGCATCGGCGGCGCCTCTTATTTCAATGGGATTCAATACGCTTTAGATTTAATTAGGTTTAACGGTCCTTGATCATATTAACGAAAAATTCAAAGCTGTTTTTACCGCTTTTTTTCACCGAGTACATGGCCGCGTCCGCATGTTTATACAGTTCCTCGTAGGTAGCCCCGTCCCGAGGATAGACAGCGATTCCGGCACTGATGCCGATATCATGCGTTTCTGTAATGGCCTTGCGCATTTTAGCCACCTTGGACGCTACAAACATTTCGTTGGGAATATCCTTAAGAAACAGCATAAATTCGTCCCCGCCGATCCGGCCCAATATATCTGTCGTCCGAAACTGCTTTTTCAAAATGGCGGCCAGGTCGGCTATGACCATGTCTCCATAGAGATGCCCCCGGGAGTCGTTTATAGCTTTAAACTCGTCGATATCCACCACGATCATGGCATGAAGGCCCTGGTTACTTTCCTCAATGAGCTTTCTAATAAAACGCTCCGTGGCGTTCTTATTATATAAGCCCGAACCACCGTCGATCTGAGACTTTTCTCTCAATTGCTCGATGGCCTTTTTTTCTTCACTAATGTCCATGGCTCTGCCGATGCTTCTGATGGCTTTTCCCTTTTCATTGGACAGCAGCACCTCTTCAATTCGGTGCCAGACAAACTCATCCCCACTCCCTTTTATCCGAAACTCTCCCGATAACATTTTCGCAAAGAGGGGAATGTCCTGATGCATCCGAATAAAGGCCTCGCCATCGTCAGGATGAATATAGCCGGCCTTCACCAATGAGAAAGGGAAATCCTCTCTGACAGACTCATACTCCGGCCGGAGATGCAGTCCGCTGAGATATATCATCGTACCGCTTTCTAAATCCGCTTCAAAAATAATGCTGTTGGAAAGGGAGGACACGATTTGAAAACGCTCTTCGTTCCATTGGAGCTCCCTGTTTTTATTCAGGAGGTCAGCTTTTCCCGCTCTCCCCACAAACCAAACGGCAAGGATAGCGGGTACGAATGCAACAGCAACTCCAAGGCACAACCTCAGAGCAGTCCAGAACAAATCGGAAGACTGGGCCTTAAGATACTCCTGGGGTACACCGCAGAATACGTACCAGTCATTGACTCCCAAGGGGACATAATAGGCATTGTGAACATTCTCATCGGCAACAAAAGTAAAGAAGCCACTCTGCCGGCATCTCATATCCTCCTTCAGACTGGCAATATCAATGCTGCTTTCAGTTTCCTGCCGGGAGATAAAATTCAGCAGATTACTCTCACGAAGGGGATGATCATCCACGATGGACTCTATCAGAACATCTCCGTTTCCGCTGATAATATACGTGTAGCCCATTCCATCAAAGACAGATAGATCAATGAGCCTCTGAAAATCTTCGAGTCTTATCGCTGCGTTTAATGTGCCTCGAATCTCAGGGCCGCTGTACACAGGCCTTGAAAAAACAAAAACATCCTCACCGTCGACCCTGCTTTGCAATATCTGTGTCAGGTAGTGGTAACCCTGAAGCGCCTTTTTATAATAATACCGATCCGATATATCTATATAAGCCCCGTCATTTCTTATGATCTTCCCCGTCCGGTCCGTCACAAAAACTGCCGAAAAGCTGGAGGAACCTTTCATGCCCTGTGTAATTTGAGCGAGATTTTCTGAATTGAGCAGATCCTCTTCCATACCGGCATACTTGCTCACAGGATCCAGAGTAGCCCATTGTCCATCGACCTTCGTCTTTAAAAGCTGGGCAATGCTTCTTGAAACATCGCAAAGGGAGGCAGCGGCCCGTTCTTCAATCTGCCTTTCTATCGATGAAATAAAATAGAAAAAGGAAACTGCCAAGACGATAATTGCCCATGCAGTCAGTACCATTACGACAGACCAAATACTGAATCCATTTCTACGCATTTTATTTTCCTTTTATAAACGATGTCCGGCGTAATTATAAAAAAACCACTCCTGTGAGAGTGTTATAACCTTATCACATATTTTGGAATATTACAATATATTTAGACAATAATATCACATACTCCTTTTGTTTTCAGGCCGTATGAGATATATATTTAACAATCCTTAAAAGCATTTTCCTCTTACTATCGATCTTTAGGAAACTCCACCGTTATGCGTGTTCCTTCTCCTTCCCTGCTTTGCATATAAACATTTGCCCGGTGATAACCGGCGATGTGCTTTACGATTGACAAGCCCAGACCCGTTCCACCCGTTTCCCTGGAGTGGCTTTTATCCACCCGGTAAAACCTCTCGAAAATTCTGCTCTGGTGCTTCTCCGGAATTCCGATGCCCGTATCTTCCACGGAGATAAGGCTCGTCTGTTCTTTATCAGAGATAACAATTCGCACCCTGCCCCCTTCAACATTATACTTTATCGCATTATCGCAGAGGTTGGTGATGAGCTCTTCCAGCAGAGTCTCCGCGCCGGAAATTATGACCGGGTCTCCCTCAACCTCCATACTGACTTTTCTAAGAGCTGCCAGGGGCGCCAGTTTCTCTTTCACCGCTAAAGCCGTCTTTCTCAGATCCACTTCTTCCATTTCAAAAGGAACATTCCGCTCATCCAACTGGGAAAGTCTGATAATATCCTCCACAAGGGCTATCAGCCGGGCGGACTCCTCATAGATCTTTCCCGCAAAGGAGACGAGATCCTCCTGCTGTGCCATGCCGTCCCGCATAAGCTCCGCATAGCCGGAAATGGCAGTTAAAGGCGTTTTCAATTCATGGGAAACATTTGCGGTAAACTCCTTGCGGATTTGCTCGGCCTTTTGCTGTTCAGTAATATCCAGAATCAGCAGAATGGCCCCCTTGGCCCCACCCTCTCCAACAATGGGTGTTGCCCGAATCTGATACCGTTTCTCTCCTTCCGCAAACAGTTCTTCCGTTGCTCCCCCGGTGAGGGCGGTGTGCACCATTTTTTGAAGAGAGAGGCTCCGGTTCAGGGCGGAAAGATGCCCCATTTCCTTTTGGACCATTTCTCTCTGCTCTCGGTCTCTCCCTAAAAAACGAAGGGCGCTTTTATTTATGGACAGGATATTGCCCATATCGTCCATCACTACCAAGCCTTCCGCCATGTTTCCAGTGATTTCATCAAACTGCTGTTTCTTCTGCCGCAGCTCTTTGATCTGATTTTCAATAGAATCCTTCTGATGGCGGATGCGGATCAACAGCGGGGCCAGTTCGTCATAAACGTCATTATCTGTGGGATTTTCCAGGTCGATATTGTTGATGGGCATTACGATGCGCTTCGTCTGGTACCTGGCGTAAACAACCGCGAGGCACAGAATCACAAAAATAATTCCAAGCATGACGGGGGCGCTGTTGGCCAATGCCCTGTAAGTGCTGTCCGTGGTGCTTGCCACCCGAAGAACATTGCCGTCATCCAGTCTTAAGGCATAGTAGTAGGTGTAGCTGCCTACTGTTTCCGACAGGCGGACATCCTGGCCCTCCCCTTCGGAAAGAGCGTTCCTGACTTCAGGCCGGTCCCCGTGATTTTCCATGGTATTCGCTGCAGCCCTATTATCAAAAAGAACCGTTCCATTTGACTGAATCAACGTGATTCTGGATTCTCTGTCCTCCCCTTTTATTTCAGCAAGATAGTCCGTGCCTTGCGCGGAGACACCAACCTGCAGGTATGCCGCCTGATTGCGCAGCTCTCTTTCCATATCCTCTGTAAGCTGCTGGTACATGACCAGTGAAAGGGCGGTAACCGAAAGTATTACCGTCAAAAGCGCCAGCAGGGACATGCTTGTAAAGATTCTTCTTCTCATTTTTCCGCCTCGATCCTGTAACCCACGCCCCTGATCGTTTCGATCATATCTCCGTAAGCACCCAGCTTTGTCCGCAAGCTGCTCACATGAACGTCCACAGTGCGGGTTTCTCCCGCGAAGTCATAACCCCAGATCGCTTCTAA
>WPCG01099851.1_pt1 | contig 24340 bp, 19 predicted proteins | sample 5403311 | NCBI WGS metagenome assembly WPCG01 (sample SAMN12869467, study PRJNA574797) | sludge metagenome | isolation source: wastewater treatment of Control | place: China:Beijing | collected 2019-05-17 | reverse complement strand
CAGCGTAAAGTTTGCTGGTATCGTATTAAATGCCGGTGTTTATTTACCAGCAAAACATGCGAAAACAACTGACGGCTTAGCGTTAACGTTTGGTGTTAACTATTTTGGGAATTATTTTTTAGTGCAAAGTTTAAGTAATGCCGGCCTTTTTACTCATGACACGCGCATCGTCCTCACAACGTCGCTGGCCGCCTATAAAAAGATTGATGAAACGCTCCTCCAAAACTTAATAAGTGGCGAAAACATTACGCGCCATAATGAATACCGCGGTTCAAAAGCAGCAATAAATATGTTTGCGCTTGCGCTTAGTGAAAAGCATGAAAGTTTACCGTTTAAATGTGACAGTAGTGTTTATATATATCATCCAGGTGTGACGCACAGCAATATAACGCGCTTTGCGTTTAAACCGTTTAATGTGATTGCAAAAGCGTTTATGAGTATTGTCTTCCATTCAACGCGTAAAGCAGCCTGTGGCGCACTTATTGGTTTAACGGCCGCTAATGTGCCCACCGGCACAATCATTGTACCGCGCGGTCCTAAAGAAGTGCGCGGATTACCGCGCTATAAAAAAATGCGCGACACATACGGCCCGCATTTAACGTTATTACTTGAAACAACAAATAAGCTTATCTAATTATTTTTTTTGCATATTTTTCATATACTTCAAGCGCAATATCGTGAATCGTTTGATGCTCGCTATCAATTGTATAATCAATGCCGACAATTTGCCGCGGATCAAATTTTGCGTCATCAATAATAATGCGTTCTAACGCGATATTTGGATTGTCACCACGTGCGACCATCCGCTGGCGGCGCACACTGCGACTTGCTTGCATGAAAAAGACAACGATTTGATCATTTTTTAACGCTTTAATTGGTTGGAGCCCTGTTGGTTCAATAATGAGCACTTTATTCGTACCCATTTCTTGTTTGGACGTACCGTAGAAATTACCGTTATATTCAACGGTTTCGACAAACGCATCTTTTGCTTTTAGTGCACTAAATTCCGCAAGTGGCACAAAGTTATAATCAACGCCATTTACTTCACCAGGGCGCATTGGTCGTGTAGTATGCGTGACAACTTTTTTAATATTAAAAATTTTACCGAGCATTTTCGCAACTTCGGTTTTTCCACTTGCACTTGCACCCATTAAAACAATCATATATAAATAATAGACTAAATCACTTTAAATTGCACGAAGAAATAGGGTTTTGTGCTAGAAAGTAAAATTGTATGTTAGTTATTAATATGAAACGTTTGTTCTTTCTATCATTTTTAGTCACGCTACTACCGCAAGGTGGCAAGCTTTTTGCAGCAAATGGACCGCAAAACGGTATCGGTGCATACACGCAGTCACCAATTGATATTACAAAGAAGAACACAATTTCGTGGCCATTTGTAACCGAAATACATACAACATTAACGTATAGCTACACAGTGATGAATAGTCAAAACACGCTAGTTGCAGCGCAAGCGGAGACAAGTACGACTTTATTTAAAAATAGTACGGTGTTTATTAGTTATCACGCACAAAGTCGTAGTGCAACAACGGGTCGTAATACCATATATTTTCGCTTTAAAACAACGCAAGATAGTAATGAACGGACGCATAGTTTGTATTTTTATGGTTATGTACCAAACGAAATTATTGATCTAAATAATGCAACGGTGGCGTTTGCTAAATTTGAAACAGAAGTGCAGTTTATTTATAACGGCTATGAGCGCGGCACAACGAGTCATAAGAAAACAAACTTCCGCGCGAGTGCACTGCCGGGTAGTGTTTATTTTCCGCATGATTTTTATTTTCGCTTTAATGAACTTTATTTAAACATTAACGCTAACTATAGTGCTAACTTTTACAAAGAAGCAATTTTGTATTTTTATGATTATAGTTTATTCCCACTTTTATCGCGGGTTAGTGGGAAGGCGGCCTTACCATTAAAGATAGTCCAAAATGGTACGATGTTTAATTTTTCGTCACGCTCACAACTTTATGTTGATCCGAATACACATTTAATGCGTAGTGAATACCGTAGTGGCTTTGTCGCAACCGATACCCTTTATTTCCCGCTGGACCGTTTTGGGGCAGTTGACACAACGTTATGCTCTTTAGAAATAACAAAGTTTGGTTTTCATGAGTTTACCTTAGTGTATGAATTTACGATTGATATTGGGGCACCGTTTCTAAAAATCGGTGGCTTACACGAAGCAATCATCGAGCGGTATTAACATGTGGGGTCATTACGCATTATTATTTTTGTTTCTATTTGTTGCGCTTTTTGCGGTTAATACAAACTATCATCACCTTAACGAAGTGTTAAATGCTTTTACGCATGATTATTTATATCATGCGACATTAATTGACCGTGTTAATGTTGATGTCTACTTTGATAAACCACTTGTTCGTGTGTTAGTTGCCGACCATTTCACAAACAATTTACGCCATGATAATTATGATTATACGGTTATATTTTATAAGGATGGGGAAGTGTGTCCGGAAAACGAACAATGTAAATATTTTACAATTAATTTAGTAGCACCGCTCGGCTTTAATTTGTATTTTGATAAAACGTTTTCCTATTATTTAACATGAGCAAAACAAAAGTGATCCAAATTATTGAAGAAAGTTTTATGCGTGAACTCATTTTCCAACATGATATTAGCGATATTAGTTATAACGGCGAAAGTCTCTTTTATTTTTCCGCGACGCGGGGCCGGCAATTTTATAAGAAGGTAAGCCGCGAAGAAGTTGCAACCTTTTTACGTAACGTCGCTAATTACGCTAATGCACGATTCTCCTATACCGATACGTTTCTTGATGTTTCCATTTATAAGTATCGCTTAAGCGCTATGCATTATGCCCTAAGTCGTTATGGATTTATTGAAAGTATGAGTTTTGCCTTGCGCATTAATCATCATTTTTTAGCACAAAATCCACATTACATTCAAGCTGAAGTACAAAGTATCTTACAAACAATTATGCAAACAAAAAAGTCGATCATCATTAGTGGGACAACGGGGGTTGGTAAAACAACACTCCAAAAATATTTGTTAACGCTTTTGCCAGCCGCAACCCGGATTCTTGTCGTTGATAATGTTTTAGAGTTAGGCGATGTTAATACATTAAACGATAAGCTTGATATTACGTTATGGCAAACTCGCACGAATGATGAAACAGAAATTAAAGATTATATCCAAAAAGCACTCCGGTTTCATCCCGACTACTTAATTATTGCGGAAAGCCGTGGCAGTGAAATGAAAGAAATTTTACAAGGAGCGATTAGCGGTCATCCTAACATCGTTACACTGCATGCCGAAAGCGCTGCGCTTGTTTATGACCGGATTGCGTATTTAACAAATATTAGCGATAAAGCGGCATTATACCGCGCTTATCCGTATGTTGTGCACCTTGCAAAACATGAAGATACAGATGGATGCATTAATCGTTATATTAGTGAAATACGTGCTTTTAGTAGTGAAACAGGCACACATGAGACATTATACCGCGCAAAGGAATACGAGACATGATTATCGTTATCACAATTATTTTAGTTATTGTTGCAAGTGGTTATACATATCTTGTTTTAAATAGTTGGCCGTACACTCTTATTAATTTTGGCGTATTTTTGGTTAGTGGATTATTCATCAACTTTCGCTACATTATGTTTAGTAAACGTGTAGCACGCAAACAATTTATGTTTACATTTATTGAACTTTTTATTTTAAATTATGATGTGCAAAAAAGTGTTGAAGCAACGTTAAATGTCATTTATCCTTTACTCGATACTAAAGCGCAAAAACTATTTACGCCGTTGCGCCAAAAGTATGAGGGGCTTTTATTATTAGAAGCACTGCGCACTTTTTTTGCCCATCAATATTATGAGTCATTTCTTGATATTGTTGTACTGATTAATGAACGGGGCGGGGAAATTATGAAAGTGAGTGCTGTGCTTTTGTATAGTATTGCGCAAAGTGAAGCACGCATGGTAAAAATGCGGCGCATTGATATTACTTCATTAATTAAATATTTATTTAACTATATCTTTATTATGATTGTTGGTGTCGTTTTTCGCTATGCGCTTGATGGATTTATGAATTTTACAAATATTCCGCAAATTTACATCATTGGTAATGAATTATTGTTAGCGGTGTTACTCATTAGTCTTACCTTATTAATTGAAAATACAATTCGGCGGGAAAAAGATGCGGCGTAAATTATTTATGCGGGGTGCCGCAGTTATACTAATTATTGGCGGTGCGCTCCTTGTTTATTTTATGCGTGATTACTTCGTTGCTGGTGCTTTATTAATTGGTGGCGTTATCCTTTTTATTATGTCGTTTAGCAAACGAAAAGAACAGGCGAATATTACAACGACGAACTTTATTAGTGTGTTTACACATTTTCGCGTTGGCCTTGATAGTGACGCTAATGTTTACCAAGCGTTAACCGCCACACTAAACGTCACAAGTGGTGCGCTTTATGCTTTACTTGAACAATTAATTAATAGTTTAGAAACAAACCACACCGTTACGCCGTTTATTACGTTTGCTAAGCCATTTAAGCATCGCTTTATTACGCATATTATGATTAATGTTTATATGCTCATTAATCACGGTACGGACGCACAGCGCCTGTGGCAATTTAATTATATGTTTGAAACACTTGTTAAAGAATTTAACGAAGAAATCATTGTCAGTCATGAAAGTAGCTATGAACGGTTTAATCTTGCACTCTTTCTTGGCACAGGCATTATGATTTTTACCCTAATGGGGAGTGTCATGAGTTTAATTGGAGGACTTTAAGATGGGATCATTTATGGGCACGTTATTATCCTTTGTTTTACTTTTACCGGTTATCTTATTTGGTGCGGACTTATATTTAGTTAGTGCACTGCAAACGCGGTTAGAAACTCGAGCGACAAGTGTAGCGTACACGATCAGTTTACAAGGGGGTGTACGGAACGCGTTAGTGACTGAATTAGCAGATGAAGGAATCACTTTAACATGTTTAACAAATTGTACATACATAAGTGTTGGCCAAAGTATAAAATACGAATTACTCACAACATATACGCCGATTATCTTAAAAAAAGAAGAAATGATTATTCGTGTGACAAGAACGGCAATTGTTGGGTATTTATAAGTATATAAAGGAGGGAAAAATGTCAGAACTAAAGGGCCAAATTTTGGGAATTATTCTCGTCATCGTCATGTTTGCTGCCATTGGTGGAGCGATGAAAAAAGTGTTTACTGATACCGTATCAGAAATCGCCACTCGCGTCGACAATGCTGTTGCCGAAATGGAATAATTGATGAACAAAGCGGAGTAGTCGTTATTATTTGAATAAGTGCTGCAATTTTGTTAAAATTTTCTTCGAGAGGTAAGAATATGACAAACTTTGCAAAAATTGAAAAAATCTTCACCGACTTATTAAAAGTCGAAAAAATAGATCCGGCGATGGAACTTAAATCATTAGGCCTTGATAGTCTTGATTTAGTTGAGGTCATGATGAAAATAGAAGAAGAATTCAATATCGAATTCACTAACGATGAAATGCTAGGCTTCACCACAGTGGGTGACGTTGCGCAAGATATTGAGAAAAAACTAGGCAAATAAACTTAATTGTTGTTGCATACGATTAGCAAATATGTTATTATACGTTTTGCCTAATCGTTAAAGGCCTAGTTAGCTCAGCGGCAGAGCAATCGGCTGTTAACCGATCGGTCGTAGGTTCAAATCCTACACTAGGCGCCATGTGGCCCGTTGGAGAAGCGGTTTAACTCACATGCCTTTCACGCATGCATTCATGGGTTCGAATCCCGTACGGGTCACCAACCGTAAATTAAAGCTTATCGACAACCAAGATAAGCTTTTTTGTTATCAGTTCTAACGAGTTAGGTAGTGGTACTACACAACTGAATTATCCTATAGCCACTTAGTAAATTGTTTGTGGTTCGAACCCCTAATGGGTCACCAATCGAACATTAAAGCTTATATCGTTATGAGATAGGCTTTTTTCGTATAAGTAAATACGTGACTAAAATATAGCATACACACATAATTAGTAAATGGTTTTTTTTAGATTTATTTGCAGATGAGTTGTTAAAACAATTGACAGAGTTTGAATAACCGCATTGATTAAAGTCTTGTATTTAAAAAACGTTTTCGATAATTATTTGGGGTTTCTCCAAACTTTTTTTTAAATAATGTCTGGTAATAAGCTTGTGAAGAAATACTTAAAAAATAAGCGATTTCAGAGATGGATTTGTCAGTAAACTTAAGTAATCCTTTTGATTTAGTTAATTTGTCATCCATAATATATTGCATTATTGTTTTATTTGTTTCATGCTTAAATTTTCGTGTTAAGTAAGATCGACTGCGCCCAATATAGTTACACACGTCATCAATTCCTAGCGGTTCATTAGTGTGATTACTTATAAATTGTAAACACATATAAATATCTCGTGAAAGTCCCTCAGGGATTTTACTTTCATGTACACGTTTTGTTAAATCAACAAGCATTGTGTATTGAAGCGATATAATTTCTTCGATTGTGGATAAATGTTCGCATTCTTGTATGTAAGTATCAATTAGATTATATGTTTCTTCTATGTCTAAACCGCCTCCAATTGCACCAATTTTCCCGAAAATTGTCACAGCGCCTATGAAAATGTTTTTTGCTTGTCGAAGTGGGTTTTCCGCAAGTTTTCCTTCTACGAAATCCATTGTTTGGATTGTTTCGCCTAAAAACTCTTTTAAGTTTTGTAAGTCACCAGCTCTAATAAAGTCAATAAGTTGTTGTTCTAACATGTAAGTGCCGTGAACACGGATATTTTCCATCATATCTATTTGAGACTCCGTGTGTTTTTTAGCAACATCAGCAAAATATTCATCAACACTTTCATCGAAGTGTTTAATAATATCGATTGCATCATTGTTAATCGAAAAATTAACAAAAGAAATCATATTTAAAAATCGATATTGTGTGTATTTAGGTAAATTATTTAAGAATAAAGTGATTTCTTCATCTCTATCTATAATAAAACCGTAGTGGTTCATAAATGCATGCGCTAATTCATTATTTATTTCACAAGAAAACACTGGCCCAAAGATTATCGAATACTTACTGTTTTGTACTTGAACACGCCCCCAAAACCCAGTTTCACTCGTAAAGAAGAATCCAGGGTTATCTTTTTGTTTTAAATTACTAAGTACAAAATGAGAAGGCGTTAAATCTTTAATGGGGGTGCGTGCAAAAGTAGGTGTAAAATTATTATCGTTGTAAATAAAAATCGGTATATAGTGTGCGGCAAAAAATAATATTGCAAATTGTTCCAGGTCTTGATATTGCATGTTAGTCCTTTCTTTAAATGAATTTTACAATGTTTGTAGAGGAAAGATAGTATTCTTTATCCAATTTTATAATAATATGTTCAAATTTGAAAGACTTACTCGTTTTTTACTCATATAATGTAATTGAAAAAGTAAATAAGAAAGACCAAGAAAATGAAAATTAATGACTTTTGGTTATTTGAAAAAGTAGGAAGTTCACCAATTTTAGTTTCTTTACCTCACGATGCAATGCTCCATGAAAAGCGAGATGCACATTGTATAAATGGGAGACATACTGGCTATTTTCCTGGTGGTAAATATAAATACACAAAAACAATCACTCTAAAAGAAGAAGAAATCAAACAAAACATAAGTTTGTTTTTTGAAGGTGTTTATCAAAATGCAACGATTTTAGTAAACGGAGTTAAAGTAGGGTTTAATAAATATGGATTCAGTGAATTCACCGTGAATATTAATGATGCAGTTACCGTTGGTGAAAACGAAATTTGTGTGTTGGTTGATAACTCACTTGAACCTTCAGCACGTTGGTATACAGGCAGCGGTATTTATCGTAACGTATGGCTACGAATCCATGAGCATAATCATCCAACATTTTTAAAAGTTTCAACATTAGAAATTAAACCAGCGAAAATATTAGTTGAGACCGATGGCGAACTTGTTAAAATTTTCGATCAAAACATAATTATTTACGAAGGCGCACCGGGCGAAATAGTCGTAAAAGATGCAAAATTATGGAGTAGTAAAAACCCATATTTATATAAGATCGTTGCGCTTAATGGTACGGCAGAAAAAAAGGATACATTTGGCATTCGCAAGCTAACTTGGAATGCCGAAAAAGGATTGTTAATTAATAATAAACGCGAACTTTTACGTGGTGCTTGTGTTCATCATGATCACGGAGTTTTAGGCGCGGTTTCATATTATGAAGCCGAAAAACGCAAAGTTCGTATTTTAAAAGAAGCAGGATACAATGCAGTTCGTTGTGCACACAACCCTGGAGCCCGTGATTTTTTACGTGCTTGTGATGAATTAGGTATGTATGTAATTGATGAGTTGTTTGATGGTTGGTATATCCCCAAGACGTATCATGACTATGCGCGAGTGTTTCATAATGAATGGCGCAAAGATTTAAAAACAATGATTGCAAAAGATTTCAATCATCCATCGGTCATTATGTATTCAACCGGCAACGAGGTAACTGAGACCGCTACACAAGACGGCGTTAAAATTAGTCAAATGCTCACAAATTATGCCCATTCGCTTGATCAAACACGTCCAGTCATGGTCGGTATTAACGTTTTGCTAAATGTGTATGCGCAAATGGGTATTGGGGTTTACCGTGACGATAAAGTTTATAAAGCCGAACCACTTAAACGTAACAAAGGTTATAAAGAGCGGAAAACCGGTTCGATGTTTTTTAATTCACTTGTCCAAAAACTTGGTGGGCTACTCTTTTTCATGTCAAAAGGGAGAAAAGGAGATAAAGCTTTAAAAGCAGCACATACAATGGATATTGTTGGGTTAAATTATGCAAGTCCGCGGCTTAAAGAAGACGTAAAAAAACATCCCAAGCGATTAATGGTCGCGAGTGAAACAATGGTTACTGATTTACCATATAATTGGAAGTATGTGAAAAAACACCCGCAAATAATTGGTGACTTTGTGTGGGCTGGTTGGGATTACCTTGGCGAAGCTGGTGTCGGTGATTGGACGTATCATAGTTATCTAGGCTTACCTTTACTTGCTGGGAGTGGAACAATTGACATTACTGGAAAAATTACTGCGGAAGCGTATTATCAACAAATTGTTTGGGGGCTTCGTGAAAAACCATTTATTGGTGTGCGTCCTCTTAATCACTATAAAGAAACTCCAACCAAATCAGCGTGGCGTTTCACTAACTGCATTGATAGTTGGAATTGGCAAGGTTATGAAGGGAAACGTGCCGTAGTTGAAGTATATGCAGATTGTTTTAAAGTTCGTTTACAAATAAACGGAAAAACAGTTGGTACTAAAAAAGTAAAAGATTACAAAGTCGTTTTCCGTACGCGTTATGAACAAGGCACAATTATAGCAATTGCCCTTGACAAAATGAATAATGAAATTAATCGTCATAGTTTAATAAGCGGGGATGGAATTAATTTAACTGCACAAGTTGAACAAGATGACGGCAATGTTAAATTTGTTTCAATCGAATATCGTGATAGCAATGGAAACATCTTACCTACGCTTGAACAAAAACTTACGGTTGCTGTTAATGATTGTGAATTGCTTGGATTCGGCTCTGCCCTAGGTAAAACAAATGAATCGTATTTAGATAATGAACACACAACATATCGAGGTCGTGCGTTGGCAGTTGTCAAAGTTATTGGTAAACATCCAACATTAACGATAAATGATCAAACAAGTGAAATATTGGTGGAGGTATAAATGGAAAAATTTCGTATTTATGGAGAAAGAAGTGCTGAACCTAGCACTTTAGAATTGCAAAATCGTAAATTAGCGAAACTTGCAGCTAGTGAAGGAATAGTTTTACTTAAAAATGATGGGACCCTACCTTTAACAAATAAACATGTATCACTTTTTGGTGCCGGTGCGCGCTTAACTTATAAAGGCGGCTTAGGCAGCGGTAACGTAAACGAACGCTATAGTGTTAATATTGAAGACGGGTTAAAAAACAATGGGTTCACAATTATAAACCCAACATGGTTAAATCGCTTTTCAAAAACATACGATGAAAAACAAACTGCCCATAAAGCGGAAATAGAAGCCGCCATTAAACATTATAAACCGTGGAATGTTATGGCGATGTTTCAAAAAATTCACGAATTTAAATTTGTGCCCCCTGTTGGTGATGAAATTAATATAAATGATTTATCAACGGAAACTGATACTGCGATTTATATTATTAGTCGTCAAGCCGGTGAAGGTTTTGATCGAACGGTTACCGAAGGCGATTACTTACTTTCCAATTTAGAAATAACAAATATTAAAGTATGTGTAGAGCATTACAAAAATGTAATAGTAGTCATTAATAGTGGTGGACCGATTGATTTAACCCCACTTGAAGATGTAAAAATCAGTGCTCTTCTTTATTTTGGGCAAGCAGGGCAAGAAGGCGGAAACGCACTTGCAGAAATTATTGCCGGAAAAACAAACCCGTCAGGCAAACTAACAAGTACATGGGCGCATGATTACTATGACTACCCAGCTGCAGAATTTTTTGTTAATCCTCCCGTTAAGTATGAAGAAGATTATATTGAAGATATTTATGTTGGATATCGCTATTTTCAAGCAAATAATAAAGATGTACGTTTTCCGTTTGGTTACGGACTTAGCTATACAACCTTTGCGCATGAAGTTGTTAATATAAAAGTTATTGATACTAAAGTAACGATAACAGTCAAAGTTACGAATAAAGGAAAAAAACATAGTGGTCAACAAGTAATTCAGTGTTATCTCAAAAAACCAAACAATAAATATAACAGTGAACCTTTTGCTCTAGTTGCTTTTGAAAAAACAACAAGTTTGGCTCCCCAAAAACACGAGGAAATAACGCTAGAGTTCGACCTAATTGAGAATGCTGTTTATGATATGGAACGCGCTAGTTTCATGTTGGAAGCAGAAAAATATGGTGTTTTTATTGGCACTGATGCTAATGCACAAAAGCCAGTTGCGTTGCTAAAACTAGCAAAAGACTCGGTAGTTGAACAGTGTGAAACACGTTGTGGGTTAAAAAAACACCTTTCTTTGTTTATTCCCAAAAAAGAGACATACAAGTATCCCGAAGATTTAAGTGTTTTTGATCTTGCTTTTAAAAAATCAATTAAGCATAACTATAAATTTGAAATGCCAAAAGCGTCAGTGAAGACGGAACGCTTACTTGAAACATTAACAGATAAAGAGCTAGCGATGTTTGCTATGGGAGGTGGGTATTTTACAAAAACCTTTAATAAAGTGCCAGGAGCTTGTGGAAACACAACTAGTCGTCTGCTAAAAAAAGGTATTCCTAATATTATGATGGTAGATGGTCCAGCTGGGCTTAATGTTTTACAAAAAGTTGCATTTACAAAACACGGGGGTGTTCGCTACATTGATGAATTACCCGAACAATGGCAATGGGGTTGGCTGCGTAAGTTTGTACCAAAGCTTAAGTTTTTATTTGCTAAAGAGAAACACACCCCGGTTTATCAATACGCAACGGCATGGCCAATTGCCACGGTATTAGCACAAACATGGAACACAAAACTACTTAAACAAGTTGGTCACGGAATTGGTCAAGAAATGCAACGAATTGGTGCTACTTTATGGCTAGCACCAGCTCTTAATATTCATCGTAATCCACTTTGTGGTCGTAATTTTGAATACTTTTCAGAAGATCCTTACGTATCTGGTATTGTAACTGGTGCAATCACGGATGGGGTACAACAAAATGAAGGAGTTGGCGTTGTTATTAAACATTTCGCCGCTAATAATCGCGAAAACGATCGCACTTTAACGAGTTCCAACGTCTCTGAACGCGCTTTACGCGAAATATATTTAAAAGGTTTCAAACTTGCGCTTAAAAGTAAACCTGCGGCGATTATGTCGTCATACAATAAAATTAATGGTGAATATGCAGTTAATTCGTATGAATTATTAACAGATATTCTTCGTCATGAGTGGAAATACGAAGGTTTAGTAATGAGTGATTGGAACGCAACGGACCAATGTTCTCATGTTAAAGCAATTAAAGCAGGTAATAATATGATTATGCCAGGTAATAAACACGTATATAAAAAAATAGTTACTGCGCTTAAAAAAGGTGAGTTAACGCGTGATGATGTCCTCGTCTCGGCAACATATGCTTTAAATTTAATTAATAAAGCGGCAACAAGCTACAATTTTTAAGATAAATAATGACGTCATAATATAAAATCGGGAGGAAAATATTGTGGAAAAGCAAAAAGGATTATTGAGTCGTGGTTTATTTAATCGCAAATTTATGGATTCGAAAATTACTACACGATCGATAACACGAAAAGAAAGTATCCTTGGCCATTTAATTGGACCGTTAGGTTTAATAATGATTGTTAATACAATTGCTGCACTTGTGGAAAAGTTTTATACACAACAAGTTGGTTTGATGTATGGACTTAGTAATTTACCTATGGTACAACAAATGGGCGATAAATACTTAACAATTATGACGTTTGCGAAAATACTGGCGATTGGTCTTGGCGTGTTAAACGGCTTCTTAATTCAAAAATCCAAAAGTCGTCAAGGACGTTTACGGCCATGGTATTTAATTTTCGGCTTTATAACAATTATTATTGGATTTGGATTTTTCCTTTTTCCTGGAACCGCACTTGGTGAAAATTATTGGTATTATTTTTTCACACTTTTAATTGCATATCATACTGTTGGTTCGGTATATTTTTATTTGTTCCGCGATATAATTGTTTCTGTATCTACGCGTGATGCTAAGGAAAAAGCGCGGCTTAAATTTATTCGCCAATTATCTTGGACATTAATTTCTGGGATTTTAATTGGAATGATTTTGACGACGGTTGTTTTACCAAAGTGGTTGGAGCATGACATTAATGGTTATGCTTATTTAATGATTGGTTTATCAATTGCGGGGATTCCGTTGTTACTTATGGAATATTTTTATACGCGAGAGCGGGTAACCGAAGATGTTGCTGAAGAAGTAGGAATCGGCAAACAAAGTGATATTCCACTTAAAACACAGATGAAAGCATTATTAACTAATAAGTATTTTATTATTTTAATGATTCTTTCGACGATGTGGGGCATTATTGATAATTTCAAAGGTGGCAACGTTCAATATTTTTATGTGAAGTTTCTTTTAGGCGGCGAACATAATGACAATATGTATATGTTGTATTCGGTTATTACTGGTTTATCAATGGGAGTGGGGATATTTGCAATTTGGCCACTTGCTAAACGGTTTGGGATTAGAAATGTTGCTTGGTTTGGCTATTTACTTTCTTTTATCAGTGGGATTATTGGGTGGATTTTCGCTGACAATCTAATTGTTGCCCTTGTTTCCGGACTGATGCGTGAAACCGGAATGATCCCCCAGGCATATATTATTGGCACGCTTTTATATTATGCATACGATGATATTGAATTTCGCTCTCATGTCAGGCTTGAAGGTTTGATTGGGGTAGGAATTATCGTAGCAGTTCAAAGTGCAATTTGGGCACCGTTTACTGGTGGGTTTGAAGGAATTATTTTACGAATGGGTTTCGTTGATCAAGTTGGCGTTACAGTAAGTCCAGAAGTAAGGAAGTTTATTGCTTTATCATTTTATATGTTTAACATTATAGGGACGGGGCTCTACGTTTTACTTTTACCATTCGTTGATGTCGAAAAGAAATTGCCGTTAATTAATGAAGAGTTAATTAATCGCCAAAGATTAGCGGCAGAAGCACGCGGTGAAGTATGGATTCATCCTGATGAACTTGAAAAGCTTGAATTAGCAGAAATTTCTGCAGAAACAGAGCGCAACCGTCTTCTTGATTTACAAGAATATTGTGATAGCAAGGGGTTAGATTTTGAAGTAGAAAATCAAAAGTATTTAGCGAAAAAAGCACTTAAAGAACAAAAGTGGCTTGATAAACAGGCGCGAAAAAAAGCGGCAAAAGAAAAAAAGAATAGTTAGTAATAACATAAGGGTTAAGTACGAACTTAGCCCTTAATTTTGTAACAATAGGTATGAATAACCGCGCAATATAAAAAAAGGAGAAAAGTGATGAAAATTACTATTAATGACTTTACGAAAACAGTCAAAACAAACTTTTCATGGCAAGAAGGAATTGGTGCCGATCATGCCCCACAGTTATTGCGCAAAGACGTGCTTAACCACTTGCAATTTGCTTATGATGAGATAGGTTTTAAACGTGTTCGTTTCCATGGCATGTTTGACGACTCAATGTGGACGATTGTTGACCTCAAAACGTTTTCGCCGATGCCGAAAGGACATTATGTTCAAGAAATTAATTTTCGGCATATTGGAACAGTATTTGATAATATTTTAGACGTTGGCATGCAGCCATTTGTTGAACTTTCTTTTATGCCTAGTCAATTGGCGCGTAATAAAAAAACTGGACTACATTATAAAAACCATACAGCGCCTCCCAAAAACTGGGATGAGTGGTACGCTTACATCAAAGCGTTTATTACTTTTTTAATTGAACGTTACGGAGCAAAAGAAGTTGAGAGTTGGTATTTTGAAGTATGGAATGAACCTGATTTAAAAGGTTTCTTTTCCGGTTCGAAAAAGGATTACTTTAAACTTTATGCAACCACCGCCTACGCAGTAAAAGCGGTAAACTCGAATTTGAAAATTGGTGGTCCCTCAACTAGTGCTTGTAAATGGATTACTGAATTTATTGAGTACTGCACTAAAAACAATGTTCCGCTTGATTTTATTAGCACCCATCATTACCCAGGTGATGCATTTGGTAATTTAATTACCCGCGCTAATTATCCGGCAATTTTTAAAACAATGATTAGTGCTGTACGGAAGCGTGCTAATTTAACAACTACACTTGCCAAAATGTTTTTTGACCCAAATCGCACCGCTCAAGTTGCAAAAACAGCACTACCAAATTTAGATGATAACTTGCGGATTGAAGCACTAGATTATCCGATTTTTTTAAGTGAATGGAACTCAATGGCAATTTTTGCTGCTCCGATTCATGATGAAAAATATTCTGCGGCATTTGTTATTAAAACAATTATGGATTTAAAAGACGATTTTGCAGGTTATTTCTTCTGGTGTGTGTCGGATATTTTTGAAGAGTTAATGCAGCTTAATCAGCCATTCCATGGTGGTTACGGTATTATCACTGTCGATGGCATTGCAAAACCTAATTTTTGGGCATTTAAAATGCTTGCATCTTTGTATCCTAAACGGTTAGATATTGCATTTAGAACGCATGAAGATGTTGAGTATGCGGTATTTACAAATGGTAAAAATTATCAAATTCTTGTATACGCCCAAACAAACGACCCAAGAAAAAATGAAGACTATGAAATTGAACTAGTGATTGAACAACTTGCGCAAAAAGTAACAGTGCAAGTAATTGATGACGAACATTGTAATCCAAAGCGATTATGGCAAGAACTTGGTATGCCACAAAACTTAACGCATTTACAAGTTAAAGATATTAAAAACAAGTCTAGGCTAACAGAAAAAAAACATCGATTTAATACAGAGGACAAAAGTACTATTATCAAGACTAATTTAAAAAGCAATGATATTAAACTATTTACGATTTACACGGTGAAATAAAATGAAAAAACAAATATTTAATCCGTTTTTACCATTGACCGAATATATTCCCGATGGTGAACCACATGTATTTGGTGACCGTGTTTATATTTATGGTTCGCATGATGCAGCGGGAAGTTCACGATTTTGTGTTGAAGACTATACTGTTTACTCTGCATCAATTGACGATTTAACTACATGGAAACATCACGGTGTTACGTATCGAAAAGACCAAGATCCACGAGCAAAAGAAGGCAAACTCCCTGATTATTACGCTCCGGACTGTGTACGTGGTAATGATGGCCGCTATTATTTATATTACTGTCCAACTGGTCCTAACTTAACACCATTTGGCCCTATTTCTGTAGCAGTCGGCGACACACCTGCGGGCCCGTTTAATTATTTAGGGGACGTACAATATAAAGATGGTACGGTCATGAAAAAGTACTTAACTAATGACCCAGCACTCATTAATGATAACGGAAAAATATATATGTACTATGGATGGTCCATTAATCGCGATTTTCGTTCTAAGTTTTTTCGACCGCTTTATAATTTTGTCCAAAGTAAATTGTACAAACGCTCGCTTAAAGAAGTGCGAACAACAAAGCCGAGCATCATGGGGTGTGCGTGTGTTGAGTTAGAGGACGATATGCTTACTGTGAAACAACCGCCACACATTGTGCTTGATAGCGTAACAACAGCACCTAAAAATAGTGAATATTATGACCATGCATTTTATGAAGCACCATCAATTCGTAAGTTCGATGACTTATATTATTTAGTCTACTCATCGGGAAAAAACAATGAACTAGCGTACGCTACGAGTAAATACCCTGATCGTGATTTTGTGTATCGCGGCGTAATTATTAGTAATGCTGATTTAGGTTACAAAGGAAACAACAAACCGAAAGCACCAGCAGGGACGATTCATGGCGGTATTGAATTAGTTAATGGTCAATATTATGTTGTATATCATCGCTGTACTCACAACACCGATTTTTCACGGCAAGCGTGTGCAGAGCCGATTGAAATAAATAAAGACGGAACAATCGCACAAGTCGAAATGACGACGCAAGGGTTGAATATGGAGCCTCTTATGGCAAAAGGATCGTATCCAGCAGCAATATGTTGTAATTTGTATGGTAATTATAAACATAAGTTAGGTGTAAGAACTAGAGCAAGGACACCACGTATCATTGAAGAAAATGGTGAACAACTTGTGCATGACATTGTAAACAATACCGTTTTAGGATATAAATATTTTGCTTATCAAGGTAATACTAAGTTTACAATTAAACACCGTGGTCAAGCACAAGGTGAAATAGCAATTATGACAGTAGAAAACGGTAAGGTTTTACAAAAAATCACTATTAATCCTAGCTTAAATTGGATTGAGGTAAGTGAAATTGTAGCATTCCCTAATCAAGCAGGAGCATTATTTTTAAAGTTTTCGGGAAAAGGCAAAGTAGACCTTTTAACAATCACTTTTTTACCAAAAAGAGATAATAACAGTTAAGTATTTATATGAAAAACGAAATAGAAGGAGGAAGATATATTATGAGTTTTCCAAAAGATTTTCTCTGGGGAACGGCAACGTCATCGGTACAAATTGAAGGTGGATATTTGGCTGGTGGACGCACACCAAGTATTTGGGACAACCCACCACAAGGAAAAGTAAAAGGTGACGCTAACCCGCAAATTGCAAGTGACCACTACACTCATTGGCGTGAGGACTTAGCACTTTTAAAAGAACTAGGAGTGAAGTCATACCGCTTTTCACTTTCATGGTCACGCATCATGCCAAGCCCAGGCCAAGTAAATAAAGAAGGCATCAAGTTTTATCAAAATATTATTGATGAATTAAGACGACTAAAAATCGACCCATTAATTACGATTTACCACTGGGATCTACCGCTATGGGTTCATAAGCTAGGTGGATGGCTCTCACCAAAGATCGTCAAACTTTTTGCGGAATATACAAAAGTAGTTGTCGATGCTTATTCTGATAAAGTTCAATACTGGATTCCCCTTAATGAACCACAACCATTTATTATGAATGGATATATGATTGGGAAACATGCACCATTTAAGTTTCGACCGTTAGCACTACCTAAACTAACGCGTCATTGTTTGACTGCATTTAATCAAAGTGCCGCAATTATTCGTAAATATGCAAAAACACCACCGAAAGTTGGCATTGCGATGGCCGCAGGAGCATTTATCCCTGAAGATGAAAGCGAAAAAGCAATCGCTACAGCACGCCACAAGTCGTTTTATCATAAAGGCGGCTTAATGTCGAATCGGTGGTGGTCTGACCCGCTTGTTAAAGGTAAAAGGGTCCGTGCATACGGAATATACAGCTTGAAAAGACGTGATATGCGGGCCGTGCAAACGAAACTTGACTTTATGGGTATTAATAACTACTCACCATTTCAAGCTAATTGGCATTCTGTAAACGAAAACATATCAGCAGAACAAAAAAACTGTATGGGATGGGTCAATGATGGGCGCGCTTTATATTGGACGATTCGGTTTTTTGCGGAGCGTTATAAATTACCACTGATAATTACGGAAAATGGCACATGTGACCATGATGTCGTCGTGAGTGGACAAGTTAATGACACGAAGCGGGTTAAATATATGCAGGATTATCTTGCTAACCTTAAACGTGCCGTAAATGAAGGCTACGAAGTTTTAGGGTATCAGTATTGGTCATTTCTTGATAATTTTGAATGGGCCGAAGGATATGGACCACGATTCGGTTTAGTCCATATTGATTATGAGACACAAAAGCGAACAATGAAACAATCAGCTTATTTCTATAAAGAAGTGATTAAGACGAACGGAGAAAATATTTAAATGACTGCATTTGAAAAGATTCCTTATATCAAATATGAAGGTAAAACAAGTACTAATCCATTGGCGTTTAAGTTTTATGACGCCAATCGGATCGTTTTAGGAAAACCAATGCACGAACACTTACGTTTTGCAATGTCATGGTGGCATACACTTGGTGCTAGTGGTACTGATATGTTTGGAGAATCGACAATGGATAAATTATTTGGTGCTTCAAACGAACCGCTCTCACATGCGAAAGCAAAAGTTGATGCTGGGTTTGAGTTTATGCAAAAACTTGGTTTAAACTACTTTTGTTTTCATGATGACGATTTAGTTGCCCGCGGAAAAACTCTGCAAGAAACAAACACACGCTTAGATGAAATTGCTGTTTATATAAAAGAAAAAATTGAAGAGACGGGGATTAAGTGTCTTTGGGGCACAGCGAATTTATTTAGTGATCCACTATTTATGAATGGGGCTGGTTCAACAAATAGTGTTGATGTTTATTGCTATGCTGCTGCAAAAATTAAAAAGGCGCTTGACTTAACTGTTCTATTTGGTGGTCGTGGCTTTGTATTTTGGGGCGGGCGCGAGGGCTATCAAACACTATTAAATACCGATGTTAAATTTGAACAAGAAAATATTGCGAATTTAATGAAAATGAGCGTCAGTTATGGTCGTTCAATTGGTTTTACTGGTGACTTTTATATTGAACCAAAACCAAAAGAGCCAATGAAACATCAATATGATTACGATGCAGCTACAACAATTGGTTTTCTGCGCAAATACGGATTAGATAAAGATTTCAAACTTAATATTGAAGCTAACCACGCAACACTCGCAGGTCATACTTTTGCGCATGAACTACGGATTGCTAGTATTAACGGCATGCTTGGCAGTATTGATGCTAATGAAGGTGATGACTTGCTGGGGTGGGATACTGACCACTTCCCCAAAGATGTTTATAAAGCAACATTTGCGATGTTAGAAGTGCTTCGTGCTGGTGGTTTAAGCGGTGGCTTTAATTTTGATGCGAAAAACCGACGTTCATCAAATGATGTACGTGATTTATTTATCGGCTACATTTTAGGCATGGATACTTTTGCCCTGGCGTTGTTAAATGCCGAAAAAATTATTAAAGACGGACGTTTAGATAAATTTATCAAACAAAAATACGAAAGTTTTGAAAGCAAAATTGGTCAAAAAATCCGCAACAATGAAACTACACTCGAGGAACTTGCAGCATTAGCTATCCAAAAAAATGAAATAACGTTACCAACAAGCGGAGGACAAGAATATTTGGAAGCAATTATTAACCAAATATTATTTTCATAAAGATGAAGAAATACATTGGCATTGATTTAGGTACAAGTAGTTTAAAAGGCATCGTTGTTAATAAAGATGGTGATGTTTTAAGAAGTGCATCTATTAGTTACGATGTTTCTTCCCCCTTTACTAATTGGAGTGAGCAACATCCACATGTCTGGCTTGCAGCCTTACAAAATGGCTTAAAAACATTAACGCAAGGTATTGAAAACGAAATATATGGTCTTGGTATCGCCGGACAAATGCACGGTTTAGTCGCGCTTGATCAAGATGACAATGTAATTAGACCGTGCATATTATGGAATGATGGGCGAAGTAATGAACAAGTAAAGTTTATTAATCATACGGTAGGCAAGGAAAAATTAAGCATGTTAACCGGCAATATAGCGTATGCAGGCTTTACATTACCTAAATTACTATGGATGCAAGAGCATGAACTCACTAACTTTAATAAAATTAATAAAATTATGTTACCTAAAGATTATTTAGTTTACGCTTTGACTAATGTATTTGCAACTGACTATAGCGATGCTAGCGGCACGCTCTTATTAGATGTAAAAAACAAAAAATGGTCAGAGACAATGTGTGAGGTAGGCAACATAAAGATTAAACAATTGCCTAAATTATATGAAAGTCATGAAATTGTCGGGAAAGTATTGCCTAAATACAACTTACCAAATTGTGTGGTTGTGGCTGGGGCTGGTGATAATGCCGCAGCGGCAATAGGAACTGGCACGGTTAATGACGGGGATACAAATATTTCATTAGGCACAAGTGGAACAGTGTTTATTGCTACCGATAAATATCTTGTTGATCAACAACATCGGTTACATTCCTTTGCGCACGCTACTAATAAATGGCACGTAATGGGTGTGATGTTATCGGCTGCAAGTAATCGTGAATGGTGGCTTGAGAAAATTATTGGGCACGAAAATTATTTATTAGATGAAGAGATTATTAGTAAAAGCGCTGACACACAATTGTTTTTCTTACCATATTTAAGTGGAGAAAGAACGCCGCATAATGATGTTAATATTAGAAGTTCATTTATTGGGTTAAATCATCAAACTACACAAGGTGAAATGAGTAAGGCTTTGATGGAAGGCGTTGCGTTTGCTTTACGTGATTCATTTGAAGTTGCCCTTGACAATGGAATTACTATTATCGAAGCAACAATTACTGGTGGAGGCGCTAAAAGTCGTGTCTGGTGCCAAATTATTGCTGATGTTCTAAACATCCCGATTATAAAATTACAACACGAGCAAGGTGCAGCACTTGGTGCCGCAATTTTATCAATGGTTGGCACCGGAGTATATCAAACTTGCGAACTTGTAAAGACGCATATAGACAAAGTCAAAGAAACAATCAAACCAAATAAAGAAAAAGTTACTTTTTATAACAAGAAATATCAAAAATTTAGAAAACTGTATCCACTGTTAAAGCCTTTTTTTAGTGGTGAGTAATCTTTTAAAAAGGAGGGCACTATGGCTGAAGCGATTCGTTTAAAGATTGAATACATGGATAATCCTCTAGGAATTGATATTAGAAATCCGCGTTTAACGTGGAATATTAAAGGCGGAATTCAAGATGGATATAGTGTTAAAGCTGTCGGGCATCTTGGTTCTATTTTTATAAGCGGTGTTATCAAAACAAATAAAATGTTTTGTATGCTTAATGGGAATTTCAAAAGTCGTGAACAAGTTGAAGTATCATTAATTATTTATTCGGATAAAGGCGAAGAAAAAGTAACAACCACTAATTTTGAAATGGGGCTTTTTCAAAAAGACTTTGTTGCTAAGTGGATTGACCCGGAGCTTTTTGTAAGTAGCGAAGATGAACATCCTGCAAGTTATCTCCGTAAAGCATTCAATCTTGATGAAATTGGGATGAGCCGAATATACGCTACTGCGCAAGGTGTTTATAATATTTATTTAAACGGCACACGAGTTGATGGATTTATTATGGCGCCAGGAACTTCACAATACGCAAAACTACTACAATATCAAACATATGATGTTACTAAATTATTACAAGTTGGTGAAAATGAAATTATTGTATCACTAACTGACGGATGGTGGCGAGGGCGGGTTACATACGATGGAATGAAAAATGCCTTCGGCACAAACTTAGCATTATTGCTGCAACTTGAATTAAATGGTGAAATAAAAGTAATTAGTGATAAAACATGGGAGGCAACGCAAAACGGGCCACTTCGCCATGCTGATAATATGGATGGGGAAATTTATGATGCACGCTTACATAAACTAACAAAGTGGCATAAAGTTAAAGAAAAGCCGAATATCAACCATAATTTATGCTGTGCAAATTGTCCACCTCCACTTGAACACGAAACTTTTAAACCTAAATTACTTATAACACCTAATGGTGATAGAATTTTAGATTTTAGTCAAAATATAACCGGTTATGTAGGGTTTGTGTTTAATGCTAAAGGTAATGAGACTTTAATATTGACACACGGCGAAACATTAGATGGTGATGGTAACTTTACGACAAAAAATATTCAAAGTCCAAGGTTTAAGTGCAAACAACAAGTTCGTTATACGTGTAAACCAGGCCGGAACATTTATAAACCCACCCATACTTTTATGGGTTTCCGCTATGTTAAAATCGAAAGTGATTTGGTAGTTAACCCGCATGACTTCACAGCTTACGCTGTATATACAAATCTTGAGGCAACGGCCGAGTTTTCATGTGGCGTTCCGCTCGTAAATCAACTATTCAGTAATGCGATATGGAGTTATAAAGGAAACATCTTAGATATTCCGACCGATTGTCCAACACGGGAAAAAAGTGCTTTTTCTGGGGATATTCAAGTTTTTACTAAAACAGCAAATATATTATTTGATAGTTATCCATTGCTTAGAAAGACAATTTTGAACCAAGCATTAGGGCAATGGGAAGATGGCTGTGTGCCTCAAGTAATTGCCCATCCCCGTGTTCGTAGCCCATGGGACGGCGCGGCTGGATGGAGTAATTCATTTGAAATTGTCCCGTATCTTTTAGGTAAATGTTACAACGATTATTCATTATTTCAAAGTCTATACCCACAAATAAAGAAGTGGGTTGATTTTTTGATTAATCGCGCAGAAAGTAAAACCCGCTTGGTAAATCGTCTTAATCCATATCACAAATACTTAGTTGATACAGGAACACATTGGGGTGAATGGTTGGAACCTGACCAAACTTGGGTTACAACCGCCAAAACATACTACTTTGGTGCACCGGAAGTTGCCACGGCGTATTTTGCATATGCCTGTCAATTACTTGCAAAGCAAGCCGGAATGTTAGGTAACAATGTTGAACAAAAATATTATGATCAAGTGAGTTTAAATGCCAAAAAAGCATACCGTTATAAATTTTTTAAAAAGGGACGAATCGATTCACGACGAATGAGCAATTATGTTCGACCGATTATATTAGATATTTTAGATGACAAAGAAAAAGCAATCGCTGCTAGTGATCTTAACACGCTTGTAATTAAAAATAATTATAAGTTAAATACAGGCTTTTTAACGACTCATGAACTGCTTCGAGTTTTATCTGATTATGATTTTGTCGATACTGCATATAAGTTACTTTTAAATGTAGAGTGTCCCGGATGGCTTTATTCAGTTAAAAAAGGTGCAACAACGATGCTGGAACATTGGGACGGAATTGACGAAAAAGGTAAAGTAAGTGGTTCTTTTAATCATTATGCGTATGGTTCAGTAGCAAGTTGGCTTATTGATAGTGTGTGCGGCATTCGACTGTCTGATGGCGAGATTTCAATTATTCCCAAACCAAACAAAGCACTGCAATTTGCACGCGCAACATATCTTTCTCCATTTGGCAAAATTAAGAGTGCATGGGAATATAAAAATGGCATGTATTACTTTGAAATTGTTATACCAGATAACTTAAGTGCGACTGTAATTTTACCAAATGGAAAGAAATATAAAATAACAAATAAAACAACATATAAAATTAAAGAAGAACTGATGTAGCAATAATAAAACATTTATTTATAATCGAAAATACTAACATTATTTCTCATCGTCTGAAAAAGCAATTATTATACAAAAAGAAGAAGCGTTGAATACGTAGAAAAGTTCGTATGCTAAATAGAATGGGTCACCAACGTATACCGAGAGCCTACTCTTATTACAAGCGTCGGCTTTTTTTGTTATTTTTTTTAGCGAGTTGGTTAGTATCACTACCCAACTGAATAATAAAATAAGCACTACTAGTAAAATAAAGTCACCATTATCAATGGCGCAACACCTTTTTTCTTCGTATATACTTTTTCTATTTTCATTATAAAAGAAAGCATGTGGACAAGCGCTTTCTTATAACGTCTTAACGTTGCTAATGTCAATCGAAATGTAGGCCACCCTGCCAATTGAGAACTAGGCCACTGCCTTAGACCCCTAGGGGTCGATTTTTTTTTATTTTTTTAAATTTCCGTTTAACCAATCTTGCGTTTGTTTCATCCGGTATGAATTGCCCATGATTTGAATCACACTGGCTTTGTTTGCTAGAC
>WPCG01045719.1_pt1 | contig 24359 bp, 20 predicted proteins | sample 5403311 | NCBI WGS metagenome assembly WPCG01 (sample SAMN12869467, study PRJNA574797) | sludge metagenome | isolation source: wastewater treatment of Control | place: China:Beijing | collected 2019-05-17 | reverse complement strand
TCGGCAACCTATAATTGCTTTTTCTGATTCCGATCCAGACGTATTTATGGAAATTGCAAATTCAATTATTGATGCAAATAAAAATAGTAGAGAAAAATTAAAACTAATGGCCGATGAGTTGAGTAAAAGAGCAATAAACACTGGTGTTATTACTAATTCAACCAAAATTTCATCTAATTATTTTTTAATCGACAATAAGTTACAGAAATGGTTTAAAGAGACGATCAATTCAAAATATCTCGTTAAAATCAATCCCTATATACCAAATAGCTCATTACTATACTCATTATTAGATTATTTAAATAGCTATAACAAAAGTGAATATGTAGATAAGATAGAGTTAATACTAGAGGATTTAGAGAATTCTCTTATATACGATGTAGTTAACGGAGGATTCTTTAGAAAGACCATATATATTGGTGATAAAACTCCACTTTATGAAAAAAACATTGAAGAAATAGCACTTTTGGTTCAGGTATATATATTAGCGTACAAAATTTTTAATAAACAAAGTTATTTAGATACTATTAATAAGTCTGTTGAATTTTTATTATCTATAAGTAATAGTAATGGATTTCCTATTTCAATTTCACTTACAGATAATGAGTCAGAGAGTATGTCATATTATACCTTTTCTTTAAATGAGTTGCAGATATTGTTTTATGATAGGTATTTATATATCGCAGAGGCACTCTCTTTGGATGTGAATATAGATCCAAAATATAGACAGCTTCCTAAAAGAAACGAGAACACATATAGAATGCTCACACAGGAGGATATGATTATATTAAAAGGGAGAGAGAAAGAGCATATAGGGTATTTTATAGATCCGAGAATAATAACATCGGCAAATTTTATTGTTCTTAAAACTCTTATTTTATATAGTAAAATTTATAGTAATCAAGAACTAATTAATAATGTGCAGATACTATATAAGGCACTATTAGATAGTAATATAAATAAGGATACTTCTATTGCCTATAGATACTCTTTAGATGGAGAACAATTCTTTTATGGATCATTATCGGACTATGCGGCATTTATCGATGCTTCTATGCACTTATATTTAGAGACTAATAATAAAGAGTATCTAAATAATGCTGTTAGTTATACAGATTATGTTATTGATAATTTTTATAAGCAAAGCAATGGTATGTTTAGTAAATCTCAAAATACTAAAGAGTGCGATTCAATAATACCATTTAAAAGAGAGTCAAACATAGATATTGTTAGGCCATCTGCCAACTCAATGATGTGCGGAGTATTAATTGATTTATATAAAATTACAGGAGATACTAATTATTTTATATTAGCAAAAAAACAATTAGATAATATATTACCCAATATTAGCGAGTCAGGGGTTATGTTATCTAATTGGGCAAACCAAGCATTAAAAGTCTTAAAAATTATTTCTGAATAGGATTGAACTATCTCCATAACTTAAAAACCTAAAATTGTTATTAAGTGAGTAATCATAAATTTCACGCCATTGATTTCCAACAAAGGAAGCAATAAGCAGCAATAGTGTGCTTTTGGGTTGATGGAAGTTTGTAACCAAGGCATTTGCTATTTTAAATTTAAAACCTGGAACAATTATAATTTCAGTTTTTGATTGAAATTTATCTATTCCTCGCTTTTTCATCCAGTTAATTATCTCTTCAATTGCTTCAAGAATAGTTAGGTTATATTCAGTATTATATGGTTGCCATTGAGTAACTGTATTTGGCTCTCCTGTCTGGTAAATATTACATCCAAAATAGTAAAGACTCTCAATAGTTCTTATAGAGGTTGTTCCAATACAAGTAATTGGTATATTGTTCTTTAATGATAAATATATAGAGGACAATTCAGTAAGAGATATAGATATTGTTTCTGCATGCATTTTATGATTAATCACATCTTCGGATTTAACTGGGATAAATGTTCCTGCTCCTACATGAAGACATACTTCTGATATTTTTATACCCTTCATTTTTAGAGAATCAATTACACTGCTAGTAAAGTGTAATCCAGCAGTTGGTGCTGCTACTGAACCCTTTGTTTTTGCATATGTTGTTTGATACCTTTCAGTATCGATTGTTTCTGTATCTCTATTAAGATATGGAGGTATTGGTATATTTCCACATATATCTAATACTGTTGAGAATGAATGGCCTCCATCCCAAGAGAAGTTAACAATACACTTATCATCAACTTTGCTAATTAGCTCCGCTTTTAAATTTAATTCTTCGGCATTTATATCTCCACGAGAATTGAATAAAAGTACGCCTCCTTTCCACTTCTTGGAATTACCCACTACAGCACTCCAACTACAACTGCAAGTGGCATCAAATGACATGTTGTATTCTAGGGGATTATGAGGTTCAAGACAAAATATTTCGATACTGGCTCCAGACTCTTTTTTAAAAAAAAGTCTAGCAGGAACCACTTTAGTATTATTAAATATTATATGAGAGCCTTCTGGAATATAGTTGCTAATATTTTTAAATACATTCTCTTCAATTATATTATCCTTGAATACCAATAATTTAGATAGGTCTCTTTGTGGTAGAGGATATTTAGCAATTTTATTATCGGGTAAGGGGTAGCTATATTGATCTATTAATATGTTCACAATTCTAATTTTTTGCAAAAATATATAAAGAGATTGAATTTATCTAAAATATAAAATCAATCGTGCTCATTACAAATGTGAATCCAGATTAGTGAATGTTGATAATTACAAATGTAAACAAGAGTGGTTGCAAAGCGAATTAGCTTTTTAGGTTGAAATATTTCTATTTGGAGGCCATAATTGTCTATATAGATAGTGTCTATCAAATGCATATTTACCTATAATCCAATACATTATATTGATTACTTTAACTAAAATGTAATATAAAGTACTTGGATTATATAGAGATAGTGCTAATATTGGGTTAATTAACTAATAATATGGCTATATATAATTGATTACGAGTATTATGAGGCAATATAAGTAAAGTAAAACAACAATTACTCATACCCCTATTAAAAGTAGCTATAATAGCTGATAACTCAAATAATTATAAATAATACAATCGGAATTCTTAATCCTGCTAGAAAACTAAAGTTACAAATGTAAAACTACATTTTATTACATTTGTAAACAAAATATTTATTACATTTGTAATCACATTAGTTTACAAAAATGAAAGAGAGAATTAAGAGTATTTTAGACCTAGAACAGATATCGCCTGCTAAGTTTGCCGATATTATTGGTGTCCAAAGATCTAGTATGTCACATATTTTATCTGGAAGGAATAATCCAGGCTTTGATTTTATCCATAATCTTTTAATTCGTTTTCCTCATATAAATGCTGATTGGCTTTTAACAGGTAGAGGGAAAATGATTAAAGAAAATCAAGGGATATTAAACTTCGATCAAAGTGCAGATAATAAGCTAGATATAGATAAAAATTCTGATTTACATCCTCACGAGAATTCAATATTTGAAGGTAGTGTAGAGAATAGTACTAAAAATCGAGTTCTAAGAAAGATAATTATGGTATATGACGATAATACTTTTGAAGAAATTCTCCCCTTTTCTGTTAATTGACGTTTTTGTACTATCTTTGCCGCTGCTTAACTTTTTTAGTAATGTTTCAACTTATTAAGTCTACTCTTTTTTGTTTTTCGCCCGAGAGTGCGCATAATATTATTATTAGATTTCTAATTATTTTAAGGTATCTGCCTTTTTCTAAATATATAATTAGGTTTATTTACTCTTATAATAATACTAAATTAGAGAGGGAGATTATGGGGATTAAATTTAAGAACCCTATTGGTCTCGCTGCAGGTTTTGATAAAAATTGTCAAGTTTATAATGAGTTATCTGACTTCGGTTTTAGCTTTATTGAAGTAGGATCTTTAACTCCAAATGAGCAATTAGGAAACCCAAAGCCTAGATTGTTTAGACTGATTAAAGATAAAGCCATTATTAATAGAATGGGTATTAATAATAAGGGGGTTAAGTATGCTATTAATAATCTTAAAAATAGAGAGAAGAGAACAATTGTTGGTGCAAATATTATTAAAAGTACAATTACACCTTTGGATAAAGCTCCATACGATTATGAAAAAACTTTTTCTCAGTTATATGATTTTGTAGACTATTTTGTTATAAATGTTTCATGTCCAAATGTTAAGGATATTACATCTTTGCAAAATATCTCTTCATTATCAGAAATTATTGATAGATTGCTAGTGCTTAGGAAGTATTATGATGATTATCGTCCGATTCTGTTAAAAATTTCTCCAGATTTACCTAAGGAAGAGTTAGATGATATTATTGAGTTAATTTTGGCATCTGGTATTGATGGTATAGTTGCCTCAAACACAACTATATCTAGAGATGATCTAAAGTCAGATAAGAATATGGTCGATTCTATTGGAAATGGAGGCCTTAGTGGTTTACCTCTATACAATAAATCGCTCAATTTAGTTAAATATATAGCTAAAAAGACCCAAGGTCAGTTGCCAATTATTGCTGTTGGTGGTATAATGACACCATCTCAAGTAAAAGAGATGTTAGATAGTGGTGCTTCTTTGGTTCAAATATATACTGGATTTATATACAATGGTCCATCTCTAATTAAGAAATCACTGAAATACATTGTAAATAATTTATAGAAAATTGGTTAAAATGTTAAATTCTGCTTGTGTTTGTACAATTGGAGACGAAATTTTAATAGGTCAGATTATTGATACAAACTCTTCATTTATTGCAAATAAATTAAATTTATTAGGGTATAAAGTAGAATCAATGGTCTCAATTCCAGATAATTTAGAATCAATAGTTGAGACCTTAAATAATCTAATAGAAAACCATAAAATTGTCGTTGTTACAGGAGGGTTAGGTCCAACCAAAGATGATATTACAAAACAAGCTTTATCTATTATTTCAAACTCTAAGTCTCTTATCTATAATCAATCTCAATTATCACTAATAAAAGAGATTTGTAAGGTTAGAGAAATTGAATTGTCTGACTTAAATAGAGATCAGGCCCTGGTTCCAGATACTTCAGAGGTTATTATCAATTATAGAGGTACTGCGCCAGGACATATATTTAAAGTTGATAAAAATGGATATACAAACTATTTAATCTCCTTACCTGGAGTTCCTTATGAAATGGAAGATATGATTGATAGAGCACTGTCTACCATATCTGCTTACGAAAAGAGCACGAGTTTTATTTATCACAAAGTAATTAATACTTTTGGTATCCCAGAATCTGTGTTAGCAAGTAAAATTTCTGATTGGGAAGATTCTTTACCTAAAGGAGTTCATCTGGCTTATCTTCCAAGTCCAATATCGGGAGTAAAGTTAAGATTATCTACATATAGTGGAGATTTTGCCGAAAGTATAAAAAAAGTAGATGAATCTGCTATATCATTATCAGATATATTAAAGGATGATATATATGGTTATGAAGATGATACATTAGAGAGTGTTGTTTTATCTATTTTATCTAGTATGAATATGTCTCTATCTATTGCAGAATCTTGCACAGGAGGGAGTATCATTTCTAGATTAGTATCTATTCCAAACTCATCAAAAGTCATTATCGGAGGGGTTACGGCTTATGCGAATGATATTAAAACTAAAGTTTTAAATGTTAATCCAAATACCATTGATTTATTTGGTGCGGTTAGCAAAGAGTGCGCAGAAGAGATGGCTATTGGAATTAAAAATAATTTTAATTCCGATTACTCAATTGCAACAACCGGAATAGCGGGACCATCTGGAGGTACAGAGAAAAAACCAATTGGTTTACTCTGGATTGCTGTTGCTACTCCAAATGGTGTATATACTCATAAATTTGTTTCAAAAGGAGATAGAATCATAAATATTCAAAGATTCTCTTCTGAGTCTTTAAATTTTTTAAGAAAAGTTATAATTAATAGCTTTCATTTATAATATTCTTAATTATAAGTAATAAAACAAAATTGTTATATGGGGTATTCTAAGCTAAGCATTGGAATAAATGATATTTTAAAAGGATTTTATCCCGATAATTCTCAACCAGGAGTTCTGTTTGTCCTTCATGATGGAAAAAAAATAATTTCTAACCACTCTATTGGAAAACCATGTTTAGAGAAAAATTCTATTTTCTCATTAGAGACAAAATTTAATATAGCATCTGTATCAAAACAATTTACTGCTATTGCAGTTCTAATTTTAGAAAAGAGAGGAGAGTTATCATTGGGAGATACAATACAAAAGTGGTTCCCAGAAAACTCAAATAATAATATTTCTAATATCACTTTGGAACAACTACTATCTCATAGTTCTGGAATTCCAGATATGAGGGATAGAGATAATCTAAATTTTGCCATTACTGCTACTGATATAGAGTCCTATTCATATATATTTTCATTAGAAAAGTTAAAATATGTTCCTGGACAGGGATATGAATATCAAAATCCAACTTACCAACTATTTTATACAATAATAGAGAGAGCCTCTGGCATTAGTTTTTGTGATTTTATGAAAAGTGAGATATTTGACATATTAAATATGTTGGATACACATTATTTTGATAAAGACGTTGAGATTTACAATTGTGCTAATGCCTACGCTTATAGTGAAGAATTGAACACTTTCCAATTACATCAATATGGATCTGAACTATTCTTTGCAACAAAAGCTGATGGAGGAATATATACAACAGCTAGAGATTTTATCACTTGGAAAGACTCATTACAAAATGGTTGTTTAAGAGATCTTTACATTAGAGCTATACAACCTAGGGTTCTGGTTGATGATATGCCACATAAAAACACTATGTATGGATTAGGTTGGTTTATTGAGAATAATCCTTACGTAGGCGAAAAGGTTTGTCATTACGGAGATAATGGCGGATTTCAAATTTATGAGGCAACATTAAAAAACAAACTATCATATCTAATTTTTTCAAATAGAAATGATAAAAATAGAGATATGATAGTCGAGCAGATTGATAAAAAGATAGCCTCTTGCCTACTCTAGTTTTTTGTTTATTGTACTAGCAGATGATTGTGCTGTTGGTAAAACAACTATATCAGATATGTTTACATGATCAGGTGCTGATACTACAAATTTTACAATATTTGCAATATCTTTTGCTGAAAGGGGTGTAAAGCCTTTGTAAACAGAATTAGCTCTATCTTCATCTCCTTTAAACCTAACAATAGAAAACTCTGTCTCTACTGCACCTGGAGATATTTGAGATACTTTAATATTATATTGATTTAAATCAAGAAGCATAGATCTAGAGAGTGAATCAACAGCATGTTTTGTTGCACAATAAATATTTCCATTTAGATACTCTTGTTTGCCAGCAATAGATCCAATATTGATGATATGACCTCGTTTTTTGCTAATCATAAATGGAACAACAAATTTAGAAACATAGACTAATCCCTTTATATTGGTATCTATCATTCTTTCCCAATCTTCAAACTCCCCTTTGTCAAAAGAATTTAGACCCACAGCCAACCCAGCATTATTAACTAAGACATCAATATTTTTCCACTCATCAGGTAAAGAACTAATGCTATTAGACACGCTATCTCTATCTCTTATATCTAAAACTAGATATTTAACTTTAACTTTTTGATTATTAATCATTTCGTTAGAGACTTTTATAAGCCTCTCTTCTCTTCGTCCAACAATGATAATGTTGTATCCTATGGAGGCCAATGCTTTTGCTGTTTCTAACCCTATGCCAGATGTACCCCCTGTAATTAATGCAATTTGACTCATTCTATTTACTTTATAAAAAACTTATAGTAGTTTTAAAAAATTACCTCCCAATATAAGCTCAATATCCTCTTTTTTATAACCTCTTTCTACTAACTCTTTAGTAATTACTGGGAATTTATCAATACTTTCGAGTCCTTCTGGACCAATCTCAATCCCATCAAAATCAGACCCTAGTCCAACATGTTCTATACCAACTAAATTTACAACATGGTCTATATGATCTACTACTCTTTTATATGATGGCCTAGGTATAGAGAATAGATTATCTCTTGCTTCAATAAATGACTCTTTATGTTTTCTTGGAAATTTTCTATAAAGATCTAATTGCTCATCAAAAATATCGCATAATGGCCAAAACTTGGTTGCATAGTCACTATCTAAGAATGGTGGATAAAAATTAATTTGAATCACACCTCCATTAGAAGCTAAATCCTTTATCATCTGATCTGTTAAATTTCTTGGATGATCTGCCAATGCTCTACAGCATGAGTGTGTTGCAACAACTGGTTTAGAAGAGTACTTAAGAACATCGTAGAATGAATTATCAGAAATATGAGAGACATCAATAAGCATATCCAGATTATTCATCTCTTTTATAACCTCTTTACCAAAAGGGCTTAATCCATCCCAAGTTTCTGTTTTGGGTGCACATGAATCACATATTTGATTATCTTTTGAATGACATAGAGTCATATATGTAATTCCTAAATCATTAAAAAGTCTCAATAGACTTAGATTATTTTGAATAGGAGCTCCATTCTCCATTCCTAAAAAAATGGATTTTAGTCCACTTTCTTTATTAAAAAGAGCCTCTTGGGCACTTCTGGCCAAAGAGACTTTATTATAATTTTCTTCTAAAGCATCATATGTAAAAGCAATTAGTTCAAGAGCTCTTGTGGTTGCTTGATCTGGAGAGAGAGCTCCTGAAGTGTAGATTGCAAAAAAAACAGCATCCACACCACCCTCCTTCATTCTTGTCAAATCGAAATGACCCTCTTTTCTTTTTTTGTCAATTTTAGCTCCCCTGCTCAATTCTAATGGCGTATCACAGTGAGAATCTAATACAAATGCTTTTTTGTGAATTTCTAGGTAGTTCATAGTTATCTCAATTTTCCCATAAAGATAGTAAATTGAGATTAATTGACATTATTCAATTTTGTTAATTGAACTACTTGTGCTTTTTTGAGCTCTATTAATTATAGGGTTTCCTTTATACTCTATTTTGGATGCCGATGTTGCTTCTGCATCTAGAGTTTTTACTACGTTTACCTTAGCTTTTGAGACACCTGATACTGATATTTTAAGATTATTAATCGGAAACGACATAGCATTAAGAGAACTTGCTCCTGATAGTTCTATATCAGAAAGTTCGTTACCACTTCCATTAAGAACTACCTTACTTGAACCAGATATTGATTGTTTAAGTCTATTTATCTCCCCTTTAATATTTATATTGGCAGCTCCAGAACAGCTTATCTCCATATTATTAGAAAATCCGCTTATATTTAATTTAGCTGCACCACTAACATCAATCTTACTATCTCCTAAGTTTCCATCAATAGTAGTATTTGTTGCGCCACTTAATGAGAGAATAGAGCTTTTTACATCAATTTTTAAAGAGTTAATTTTAGCAGCCCCAGAACTTTCTATCTGAAAATTATCTCTTTGAATTATATCTTTTGATGTAAATGATGATGCTCCAGATAGTTCGATTTTTTTTAGGTCTTTATAATAAATATATGCTCTTATATTCTTAATTTTTTTCTGACTCTCTCTTGATAATTTTTTTGTTGAACCAGAAAGGTATAGTGTATTTCCTTTGACTTTTACTTCAATAATATCCATTATCTCTTGATCAGCAATAATTATAACTTTTTCGCTAGATGATTTAATTGCCTCAATATTAAAAACAAACCCTGCATCAATGGAGTTAAAGTTATTTACAGAAAACTCTTTAGTAATCTCTTGTGCATATATAAACTTTGCAAAAAGAGCAATAATCGATAGTAATATGTACTTTTTCATAATGTTATTTATTAATTAATTGGTTAATTGTATTTGATATTCTTTCTAAGCTCTCTATTTTATTTGTATAATACTCTTTTGTGTGTTGTGTTATTTCACATGCATTCATGAATTCTGGTAATTGTTCTTCTATAGATATAGCTTGATTGTTGATTAAATCTAATGTCTCTATTATAAATATTTTATCTTCGGGATTTAGTTGTTCAGCTTTATTATACACTTTTATATAATTATCTTCAAATAACCTTTTATATTTATCGATGTCTATCGAGCATCCATTAGGATTAGAAATATTTAAAAATGGCCATATAATTAGAGTAATTATTGCTGCAGAGACAGATATTTTAATAAAAATATTTTTTCTCTCTTTAGATTTTTGATATTTTGATATAAATCTCTCTTTATGACCTTGCGGTGGATCAATATCAAAATGTTGTTCATTTTCTATAATATATTTTCTTAAATTATTCATAATAAATCTTTTAATTACTTTTGTTTAATAGTTGTATAAGTTTTGTCTTACCTCTTATATATTGACTTCTAACAGTTACCTCTTTAATTTTTAATATTTGAGCAATTTCTTGATAATCATATCCTTCAAATAGACAAAGTGTAATTATTATTCTATATCCATCGGAAAGTTCATTCAAAGTATCTTTTATCTTTTGGATGGTAATTCTATTAAATAAGTCATTCTCTTGTATTTCTATTTCTTCTTGATAATTAAATTTATTTGATAATTCATATTCATCACTTATTGAGTTTAGGAAAGACCTCTCTCTGCCTTTTTTTCTATAGCGATCAATTGATAAATTAATACACACTCTATTTAACCAAGCAGTTTTTTCTTGCTCTGAATTAAAAACCGGAGATATTTTTAAGTATTTTAACAACGTGTCATGCATAACCTCTTCTGCTTCAAAAGAATCATTTAGTATTCTTAATGCTTTATTATATAAAGTTTTATTATACTTATCGTATAATATTGAGGCTTTCTCAAAACTATTTTTATTGAACAATTTCATACTTTATGTTTCTACTTCTTAAACGAAGCGCTGTTTTAAATGTTGCACGGTTATATACATTTTGGATATAAAATATTTACTATTTAGTTAAACATATGACTATATGGAGTTAATAATTATTATAATTTTTTATTTTTTTGCTATTTTTACCATCAAATATAAACACAATAATATATTAATAATTATGAATAACTCGGTATTAAATTTCCCCATACCTCAAAATGAACCCGTAAAAGAGTATAAAAAAGGCTCTATTGAAAGAGTGGAATTAGAAAAGGAGTTGGAGAGATTCACTTCAAATATTATTGAGATTCCTGCAATTGTTAATGGGCAGGAGATTTTTACAGGTATTACAGAAAAAGTTGTTATGCCACATAATCACTCTCATGTTTTAGCAATCTATCATAAGGTAACAGAGAAAGAGGTTAATATGGCAATTGATGCTGCATTAAATGCTCATAGAGAGTGGTCAGACTTGCATTGGAGTACAAGAGCATCTATAATGTTAAAAATTGCAGATTTAATTACAATAAAGTACCGTGCAACTCTTAATGCCGCAACAATGCTTGGACAAAGTAAGAATATTTATCAAGCAGAGATTGACGCCGTTTGTGAAACTGCAGATTTTTTAAGATTTAATGTCTCTTTTGCATCAGATATTTATAGAACGCAACCTCAATCTTCGTTTAATCAGTTAAATAAAATAGAGTATCGCCCTTTAGAAGGATTTGTTTTTGCAATTAGTCCCTTTAATTTTACATCAATTGCCTCAAATTTAAATTTATCTCCTGTAATGATGGGCAATACAACTTTATGGAAACCTGCTACAACTGCTCTTCTTTCTAACTATATTCTTATGCAGATATTTAAAGAGGCTGGAGTACCAGATGGTGTTATTAATTTTTTACCAGGGAGTGGTTCATTAATAGGAGGCATTGCTCTTAATTCTAAACATTTAGCTGGAGTGCATTTTACCGGATCTAACGCTACATTTAACTCTATATGGAGAGATGTCTCTAAAAATTTATCAAATTATATTTCATATCCAAGGCTTGTTGGAGAGACTGGTGGAAAAGATTTTATTTTTGTTCATCCATCGGCAGATGTAGATGAGGTTGCAGCAGCCTCCGTTGCTGGAGCTTTTGAATATCAAGGTCAAAAGTGTTCTGCTGCATCTAGAGTATATATTCCAAAATCATTAGAGAAAGAGTATTTTAATTGTATCTCTAAATATATTGATTTAATAAAGGTGGGAGATGTTTGTGATTATAAAAACTTTGTAAATGCTGTTATTGATGAAAAATCATATGATACAATTGTCTCATATATAGATAAAGCAAGTAAATCAGAGGTTGCAGAGGTTATATTTGGAGGAAATTATAGTAAAGAGAAGGGATATTTTATTGATCCTACTATTATTTTAACGACAGATCCTAATTTTATAACAATGGAAGAGGAGATTTTTGGTCCTGTTCTAACTGTATATGTTTATGAAGATGACAAAATAGATGAAGCTCTAACATTATGTGATACAACGTCTCCATATGCATTAACTGGAGCTGTGTTTGGTAAAGATAGAGTGTCAATTGCAAATATTTGCAGCAGATTGAGATACAGTGCTGGTAACTTCTATTTAAATGATAAGCCAACTGGAGCAGTTGTCGGCCGTCAGCCATTTGGTGGAGCAAGAGGATCTGGCACAAATGATAAGGCAGGTGGTCCATTTAATTTACTTAGATGGATTAGTCCAAGAACTATTAAAGAGACCTTTGTTTTAAATAAAGAGATCAGATATGGATATATGATGGAGTAATATATTAAAGGGGTTAAAATTGGAACTCATCACCTTTAGAGAAAATACCATATAGCCCGCCAGTATGAATGAAAAGGATATTTTGAGAATTTTCAAAATGTCCTTTTTTTATCATATCAATAAGCCCATTCATAGCTTTAATAGTATATACAGGATCAAGTATTAAACCTTGGTTTTTAGCAATATATTTAATTAACTCAAGCTCTTCTTGGGTGTTGAGGGCATATCCAACGCCTTTATAGTTATCATAAATCTCAATTAAATTATTATCGATTGGAGTGTCAAGTTTCAAATAATGAGATAGATTATCATTTATTAAGGATATTTTTTTAGTAAAATAGAGAGAATCATCACATACTGCATATCCCACCACTCTCTTCTTATAATTGTTAACCATATTTGCAGAATAGAGTCCAGAATATGTTCCTCCAGAACCTACAGCAACTACAATTGTATCAAATGAGATATTATTCTCTTTCTCTTGTTTAACAATTTCTTTCATAGCATCATAATACCCCATTGAACCAAGAGCATTAGACCCACCTTCGGGAATTATATACATCTTTTCTCCATTAGAAATTGAATCTTGAGCTATAGTGATCATTATTTGATCTCTATTATCTCTATACTCTTCTGGAGTACAAAAATGGATTTTGGCATCAAATATCTTATCTAACAAAAGATTACCTTGATTTATAACCTCTTGTGATTTTCTTAGCAGAATATGTGGTTTCAAGCCGATTTTTACACAAGCGGCTACGGTTGCTCTACAGTGATTAGATTGCAATCCACCAGTTGTAATTACTGAGGTACAACCACTATCCTTTGCTTCTTTTAATAAGTACTCTAGTTTTCTAATTTTATTACCAGAAAACTCTATCCCTGTATAATCATCTCTTTTAATAAATATGTTCTTTGATAGTAGAGTTGTTAAAAACTGAGCTTTTTCAATTTTAGTAGGTATGCTTGCTAGATTAATCTTCTCCATTTTATTAAATTTTACTATATTTTTACAAAGTTATTCTTTTTTGTTTTATTACTTAATTCCAGAGAATATTTGGTTATTTTTGTCAAAATTTTTTAAAAATGGATAAACGAATATTTCTGATTTTATTATTCTTCTTATTTTTTGTGAATACCTCTATATCTAACACAACCAATAAAAATAGAGAAGACTTTGCTTTTTTAGAAAAGAGTATTAATTCTATATTTAATAAGGAGGCATCAATTGCTTCAAAAATCAGAATTGATTCGGTTTATATTCACAATAATGATGTAATTATCTACTTTAACAAGACATTGTCTGAGTATCCAATAAGAGACAGTCATATTAATGAATTATATTACATATTATCAACTTCTCCAGAAAACATACATAAAGATAAGAGTATTAGACTTGTTTCTAATGGTTCTATATTGGAAGAGCTAGTTCCAAATAGAATAGTCTATAATTTGAAGCATAAGAGAGATAGAAGAGCCTTATCTACTAAACAGAGTTTATTAGCTCATAATGTCTCTAAATTAAATCAACCAATCAATGGTTTACAAAATAGACATCTTGCTGTATGGCAGAGTCATGGGTACTATTATGAACAATCTCTTTTTAGATGGGAATGGCAAAGAGCTCGAATATTTCAAACTGTAGAAGACCTTTATACACAAGCATATGTGCTTCCCTTCTTGGTTCCAATGCTCGAAAACTCCGGCGCCAATGTTTTTATTCCTCGAGAGAGATGCACATCGTCATATGAATGGATTAGCGATAATGATACTCCAGATTCTGGATATTCAGAGATAAATGGAAAAGAGATATGGAATACTTCAGCTCAAAAAGGGTTTGCTAATAAACAAACAAAATATCTTTTTGGAGAAAATCCTTTTAAAATGGGTACGTTTAGAGCAATAAATAGCATAAAAAAAGGGGATCCTAGTTATATTTATTGGACTCCAACTATCGAAAAATCTGGGGAATATGCTGTTTATATCTCATATCATACACTTGCAAATAGTACAAAATCTGCAAGGTATACTGTTAAGTATTCAGGAGGTCAACAGGAGTTTAGAATAAATCAAAATATGGGTAGTTGTACATGGATATATCTAGGAACATTCTATTTTGACAAGGATAGTGATAATCAATACGTAAAGCTATCAAACGTAACCGATAGAGCTGGAGAAATTGTAACTGCAGATGCCGTTAAATTTGGCGGAGGTATGGGAAATATTGCTAGAGCACCTCACGATAATGAATCTATTTCACCTTCGGTTAGTGGCTATCCTAGGTTCACTGAGGGAGCTAGATATTGGCTTCAGTGGGCAGGGTTTAACGACTCTATATACTCAATAACAAAAAATCAAAATGATTATACCGATGATTTTTCTAGTAGAGGAAGATGGGTAAATTATTTAATTGGTGGTTCTAAATTCAATCCAGATAGCGATGGTCTTTCTATCCCTTTAGATTTAGCTCTATCTTTTCATACTGATGCTGGAACAACATTAAACGACTCAATAATTGGGACATTAGCCATATATACTAAAATATCTAACGGATCTGATCTTTTTCCGAATGGAAGAAGTAGATTGATTTCTAGATACTTAACAGATATGGTTCAGAGTCAAATAGTAGAAGATATTAAAGCTCTTTATGAGCCTAATTGGCAAAGACGTGGTTTATGGGATAGATCATATTCCGAATCTAGAACACCAAATATTCCTACAATATTATTGGAGCTGCTTTCTCATCAAAATTTTGCCGATATGAAATATGGTTTAGATCCAGCTTTCAGATTTGATGTTAGTCGTGCTATTTACAAGGGAATTTTAAAATATTTATCAATTCAAGATGGAGTTGACTACATAGTTCATCCGCTTCCTGTAAACTCTGTTGGTGCAATATTAAATGATAATAATACAGTCTCATTATCATGGAGAGAGAGTGTTGATGTACTTGAACCTACAGCTAAGCCAACTTCATATATCGTATATACTAGAAAAAATGGTAAAGGCTTTGATAATGGATTTATAGTTAATGGAACATCTACAATTATTCCAATCGAGGCGGATACCCATTATAGCTTTAAAGTAACTGCAATTAACAATGGAGGAGAGAGTTTTCCTTCGGAAATATTATCGGTATATAAATCCAGCAATAGTAGAGGAAATGTTTTAATAATAAATGGATTTGATAGAGTCTCTGCACCTGCATCATTTGCTTCAAAAGACTCACTTTTTGCAGGATTTGTAAATAGTTATGACAATGGAGTCCCTTATTTAAATGATATCTCATTTATTGGTAATCAGTATGAGTTCAGACGGGAAATACCGTGGATGGATGATGATTCTCCTGGATTTGGTGCATCTTATGCAAATTATGAAAAAAGTGTAGTTGCAGGTAATTCATTTGATTATCCATATATTCATGGGATTGCTTTTGCACAGCAAGGGTATTCTTATTATTCAATTTCTAAATCGTTTCTAGAGCATCAGAATATAGATGTACAATCATTTGATATTGTTGATGTTATTATGGGTAAGCAAGTGACTTCAAAAGGTGCTTTAAATAAGAATAGATTCTCCCTGTATCCAAAGTATTTAATTGAAGCAATAACTAATTTTGCAATTAATAATAAGTCAATACTTGTTTCTGGATCTCATATTGGCTCTGATATGTGGGATTTTAATATTGATACTACTGCTCAAAATTTTGCAAAGGATATTTTAAAGTATAAATGGAGAACCAATCATGCATCATCTACAGGGTTTATTAAAAACGCGCATGGCTCAGATATTAATTTCAATGCCGATTTTAATTTTTGGATGATTCCAAATTCAACAGTTTATTCTGTTGAAGCTCCAGATGGAATCGAGCCATCTGATAATTATTCTAAAACAATTTTAAGATATTCCGACAATAATATTTCTGCAGGTATATCATATATGGGCAACTACAGAGTTGTTGTCTTAGGTTTTCCAATAGAGTCGTTATCAGATCAAAAGCAAATAAATAGTTTTATAGAGACAGTTATAAATTTTTTCAATAAATAGTATGTTAGAAAAGTGTTATAGAGATATTTTAGAATTACTCTCTAATGAGGTCAAACCAGCATTGGGTTGTACAGAACCAATAGCAGTAGCATTAGCAACGGCAAAAGCCAATGAGGTATTAACTTCAAATGGTTTTGAAACAAACAATATTTTAGTGAATGTAAGTCCCAATATATTAAAAAATGGAATGGGAGTTGGTGTTCCTGGAACTGGAATGGTTGGCCTTCATATTGCGGCAGCTTTAGGAACAACATGTGGGAAGTCTGAATATAAGTTAGAGGTACTAAAAGATCTAAATGATAGTTCTATAGAAAAGGCAAAGAAAATAGTCTCAGATCAGCTTGTAAAAATTAGCTTAGCTAATACAGAAAAGAAGTTATACATAGAGGGGATAGCTATTTTTGAAAATAATTATGCAAAGGTTGTTATTGAAGACAATCATGACAACATTACACTTGTAGAGTTTAATGGTGTTCCAATTATAGACAACTCTGATAGTAATCAAGATGATAATGATACTAAAATTGGTAAATCTATCTCTGATTATAATCTTACACTGGATAAAATCTATGATTTTGTGTTGAATGTCCCTATTGATAATATAAGATTTATGCTTGACTCTAAAGCGTTAAATATTAAACTATCAGAAAATGGATTAACAAATGAATATGGTTTAATGGTTGGAAAGGTATTGTCTAATCCAAAGTATAATGATATTTTTGGTAATGGTCTAATGTTGGACATTATGTCTCAGACAGCTGCTGCATCGGATGCAAGAATGGCAGGTTGTACTTTACCTGCTATGAGTAATTCAGGAAGTGGTAACCAAGGTATTACTGTAACCATCCCAGTTATTGCAACAGCTAATAAGTTGGGGTCTACCGAAGATCAGTTAATTAGAGCATTGGCCCTCAGCCATCTTATTGCTATTCATATTAAAGGGCATTTGGGTAAATTATCCGCTTTATGCGGGTGTGTAATTGCGTCAACAGGTGCTGCATGTGGAATCGTCTTTCTAAACGGAGGGTCTTTAGATCAAATCTCTTTTGCAATTAAAAATATGATCGGGAACATTACCGGAATGGTTTGCGATGGAGCTAAAGTTGGATGTGCTCTTAAAGTTGCCTCTGGTGTTTCGTCGGCACTGCAATCTGCAATATTGGCATTAGAGAATATATGTATATCTTCTAATGATGGGATTATTGATGATGATATTGAAAAAACCATCCATAATTTGGGTATAATTGGATCAATTGGTATGCAATACACAGATCAAATGATTCTTGACATAATGAAAAATAAGTAAAACTGACATATTTTCAGTTTTTTTACTTTGGTACATCTTTTGACTTTTTACGGAAAACTATTAATTATATAGAATTATGCATAAAGGTTCAATTGGTGTTACTACGGAAAATATATTTCCAATTATTAAGAAGTTTCTTTACTCAGATCATGAGATTTTTTTAAGAGAGTTGGTCTCAAATGCTGTAGATGCTACTCAAAAGCTTAAAGCCATTTCTGGAAGTGGTGAATTTAAGCAAGAGATAGGAGATGTTACTATTAGAATATCTCTTGATGAGAAAAATTCTACTCTTACTATTAGCGATAGAGGTATAGGAATGACTCAAGATGAGGTAGAGAAGTATATTAATCAAATTGCTTTTTCTAGTGCAGGTGAGTTTTTAGATAAATACAAAGATCAGTTAAATAGTATAATTGGACATTTTGGATTAGGATTTTACTCTTCTTTTATGGTTGCAAAGAAGGTTGAAATTCATACTTTATCATGGAAAGAGGGAGCTACAGCAGTAAAATGGAGTTGTGAAGGAGATCCAAACTATGTTATTTCGGAAGGAGATAGAAAGGAGAGAGGAACAGATATTATTTTATATATAGACGAAGAGTCAAAAGAGTTTTTGCAAGAGACTAAAATTTTACAACTTTTAAATAAGTATTGTAAGTTTTTACCTGTACCAGTTGCTTTTGGAAAGGAAAAAGATTGGAAAGATGGTAAAGAGGTAGAAACAGAAAAAGATAGAATAATAAATAGTAGTGTCCCAATCTGGACAAAAAAACCTTCTGACTTAAAGGAAGAGGATTATCAAGAGTTCTATAAAACTCTATATCCAATGCAAGAAGATCCTCTTTTTCATATTCACCTAAATGTTGATTATCCGTTCAATCTAACGGGTGTCTTATATTTCCCTAAAATTAAAGACAAAATAGAGGTTTCTAGAAATAAGATACAACTCTATTGTAATCAAGTTTTTGTAACAGACTCTGTTGAGAATATAGTTCCTGATTTCCTAACCCTTCTTCATGGAGTTATAGATTCTCCAGATATCCCACTAAATGTCTCTAGAAGTTATCTTCAATCCGACTCTAATGTCAAAAAGATATCTAATCATATTACAAAAAAAGTTGCTGATAGATTAGAAGAGATATATAAAAATGATAGAGCCAAATTCGAAGAAAAATGGGACAATCTTAAGTTATTTATTGAATATGGTATGATTACAGAAGAGCGTTTTTATGAAAGAGCTCATAATTTTGCCTTATTCAAAAATGTAGATAATAAATATTTTAGTTATCAGGAGTACAAATCTCTTATTGAGTCGAATCAAACTAATAAAGATAACAAAATAGTTTACCTGTATACCACAGATAAAGAGTCTCAGTACTCATTTATCGAAACTGCTAAAAGTAGAGGTTATGATGTCTTAATTTTTGATAGTCAGCTTGATGCTCATTTTATTAATCATTTAGAATCTAAATTTGAAAATGTTGTCTTCTCAAGAGTTGATTCCGATTATATAGATAATCTCATTAAAAAGGATGAGGTAGAAAAACCTAATTTATCCGAAGACCAGAAAGAGGAACTATCCACTCTATTTAAAACGGTTTTGCCGTCAGAATCAAATTTTGATATTGATCTTCAGAATTTATCAGAAAATGACAATGCGGTTATAATCACTCAACACGAATTTATGAGAAGATATAGAGATATGTCTGCTTTAGGAGGTGGAATGAATTTTTATGGTTCATTACCAGAGTCTTATAATGTTATTGTAAATAATAACCATCCTCTTGTTAAAGAGATATTAGAACAAAAAGAGGATCTAATATCAAAAGAAGCCATAAATACTGAAGATAATAAGGAGAAGAAAAAAGAGATAGTTACCAATTTTGCAAAAAGTAACTCACTTCTTAAGCAAATAGTTGATTTAGCTCTTCTTTCTAATGGACTTTTAAAAGGAGAAGAGTTAAATAAGTTTATAAAAAGAAGTTTTGATTTGATTAAAAAATAATTGATTAAATCAAAAAATAGATAATATAAAGGCTATCTAAATAGGTAGCCTTTAGTTATTTAATTAAATAGACTGATGATTCTAGTTTTTTCTATATTGCCATAGATTATAATCTCTGAACGGTGTAGAGGGAAATTGTACTCTTGTTTATATTCAAGCCCTTTGATTTTTCCAATAGCAAATCGTTTATTTCCACATTTAATATAGCCCTTATATGAATTAAATGAGTTTAATTCATTAATAAGAGTATCATACTCATCTGTTGTAAACTCTTTGTCTCTAAATAGAGAGTTATATTTATTTATATTTTCAATTTTCACATGTTGCTTTACAACTCCACTAATTTGATCCATATATTCATCTGGCAGTGTAGAAAAAATAGATGGGATAATTTCTGTAAACGGATTTACACTCTTAACCCAGTTTTCAATTTTTTTATAATTGTAACTCTCAATAATCTTTTCTGGAGTCTCCAGCCTATTTAGTTTATCTATTTTGTTAATAATTACATTATCGGCTAGTCTTAATTGTCTTTTTAAAGACTCTAAGAAAGTAACTTCATGTTCGAATCTAGATGAATCAATAATAAAAATTAATTTAACTAAAAAGATACTCTTTTTAATTGGAGTGCTATTTAAAGTAGATATAACAGATAAAATGTCAGAAAGACCTGAAGTCTCTAAAAACAGAACTTCGGGTTTCTCCTCTTTAATAAATTTGTGCATTCGAGGAATAAAATCGGACATTGTAGTTATCGGCTCAGAGGTCCCTCTATTAACCTCTAAAAGAGAAAAGCTTTTTGCAGCCATCTCTTTAAATGATGTATCGATACTAGAGATTGGGAATTCATTTTGAACAATTCCAATCCTATTTTCGTATCCAAATCTATCTAATATAATTTTTAAGAAAGTTGTTTTACCACTTCCAATAAATCCTGATACTATATATAGAGGAATAACTTGCATTACTTAATACTTTAAATTTTCGAAGATAAATTTAGGTATTAATTTTAGAATAATCGCAATCAATCGCCACCTTTTGGTGATATAAATAACTCTTTTACTCTTATTGATAGAGTTTATTATTTGTTTAGCAGCCTTTTTTGCCGATGACCTCCAAAACACACCACTTCCCTGCCCCATTTGAGTGTCCACAAAACCTGGACATATCTCAACTACATGTATTTTGGATTTTTGATTATTAGCTCTTTGCCTTAATGCTTCTAAATATACCGATTGATACGATTTTGAGGCAGAATAGGCCGGTGAAATTCCCCAACCTCTTATTCCTGCAATAGAGGTTATTGATGCAAATATAGTATTATCTCCTCTGGAGGTTATATAGTTATAACAGAAGTCCGCTATAATAGTAAATGCTGCTACATTTGTTTTTAAAGTCTCCTCTTCTATTTGAATATCTAGTTGAGGATTCCTCTTTCCAAAAGCAGAACTAAAGATGATTAAATCTATAGTATCTAATGATTTAAAAATATTAAGCAAATTGGTTGAAATTGAATTTAACTCATTTACATCAAAGATAGAGTACTCTATTTTTGATGGATTTTCATTTGCTACCTCTTTTAAAAGTTCTTCTCTTCTTGCCGAGATTCTAACATTACAACCTAATTGAGCAAATTGTATAGCTAACTCTTTTCCAATACCAGATGATGCTCCAATTATTACAACATTTTTAATTATTTTGCTCATATGCTTTTTTTTCCAAAAAAGATTAATATAGCCCAAAGTGGCTAATAAATAGTAGTTTACAAGAGAGGGAAACTCTATCGGTAACGATTTAGTAATGGTGCTTACTGCACTTGCTTTCATTCGATTACCTTGTAAATCAATACTGCAAATATAAAAAATAAAAGGGTAAAGTACATTGGTGCTTTACCCTTTTATCATTCGTGCGAATAGAAAAATCTTTGAAAAAAAAACCCACACTGTGGGGAGCCTGTGATATTGGTTTCAATATTATTCCCAAATTTTGGCATATCAACAACAGTTGCAACTCCGAAACAAATAGTGAGAACCTCTAAAAGACTATGCTATGGAAATCGTGTTGAGTAAATTATTAACGCAAATCAGACATCAAGAAGATAAACTTTCTTCCCAAATGATGCAAACAACGGAAGAGGCTTACCAAATGACCTTGTTTCTAAATGAAATGCTGTGTAACATAAAAGCAAAAGTTTTACAGGATGGATTTACAAATGAGCAGCAAGAAATTGACTTTTTCAAGAACATCAAACCACAAATCTTAGGAAAGCTCATTTACTATAACAAAGTCTTCCGTATCGAAACTACCTGCCCCGTTAGCAATGGCAAAATACATCAAAGCTATTTTGAGAACCTATTAAAAACCCTCAAATCAGAATACAAAGAAAGTATTTGCAATGAGGATTTTTACAGGTATTATCGGACTGGCAGGATAGACCGTGACCATAGTTATTTCAGGCTCGGAAAAGTCAATTACCACGATGGATTAAAGAGTGGCGTATTTGAAATTGACCTTAGTTTTTCTACATATTATGATAACAAAATAGCCCATATTATAGCGAATGAATTACTTTATACTTTTTTGCTTACCAAAATAAATCCCGAAAAAAATCCCGATACCGTTTTAATAAACGGAGATACACACAAAGATATTTCGTGGACAAATTCTCAAAATGCTCTTATCGAACTGATATATGCACTTTATGCTTCAAATTCCATTGCACACGGAAAAATAGGCATCCGAAAATTAGCTTTGATTTTTCAAGTCCTATTCCGAACTCCCTTAAACGATATACATCACTCTTTCCACCGAATGAAAACAAGGGCAGGTTCCCGGACGGCATTTTTAGACCATCTCAAAATATCACTCGAAGAATATATGGATAAAGACCTTTAGCTAAGTTAAAACGGTATGTTCAGAGCAGTACACAAAATGTACTGCTTTTTCTTTGCCCATATCTGCCAATTGGCAAATGTTGGCAAAACTGCATTACAAAATATCCCCAATGCCTCCAAACCCTTATTAAACAGCGATTTTCCCTAATTGTAAAAATTTTCAAAAAACCGCCAAACCAATTGGCAAGGCTTGGCAGACAAACACTGCCACCTTTAACAATTTTGCATAGTGAACTTTAAAAAGCTGTGCAATGAAAATAATAACCATTGAAGAAGAAGCGTGGCAACAGCTAAACAGCCGTATTAATGCCATTGCCGATTACCTGAAAAGATTGGACGACACCAACTATGATGACCTGTGGCTCAATAACCACGAGGTGTGCCAATACCTGCACATCAGCGAAAAGACCTTATGGCGTATGCGCACCAAAGGCGAGATTGCTTATTCAAAAATCTACGGTCAATATTTCTACACCATAGGAGCAATTAAGGATATGCTCAATGCCAATGCGATACAGAGCAGTGATGAGTTTGTGCAGGAGCTTATGGCAAAAGGGAAAAGCTATATCGAAAAAGGCAGAAAGCTAAAGACAGATAAAAAATAGGTATGACCCCCTAAAAGTATATCCCTATGAATATTGACAGAATGGAATTTTTAGCGTGGATGGAACGCCTGATGGGTCGTCTTGATATGCTGGGCGACAATATAAATGAGTTGCAAAAGAAACGCAATAGCATAGATGGCGAGGAATTGCTGGATAACCAGGATTTACTACAAATGCTAAAAATCAGTAACCGTTCCCTGCAACGGTATCGCTCCATCGGGAAGTTACCGTATTATACCATAAGCGGGAAATTGTATTACAAGCTATCTGATGTACATCAGTTCATTAGAGAGAGCTTTAACCCGCCCTCAAAATGAACGCCAATGAACGCCAAAGACTGCCTTTGAGTGCCAAATTGAGCTATACCGCCAACGCTTATTTTACATTCGGCAGTGAACTTTTAAAATTTTCAGAATATGAGCGAAGAAACCACAAAGAAACAGGAAATGCCCGAACAGTTATCGGACATATTATTGGTGCTGGATAAAGAAAAAATGAAAATCCAAGCCGTAAAGAGTATTGACGAGAATGGGAAAATGGAAACCGTTGACCCCACCAAGAAAAACCAAAACCAGTTTATGCGGGTGGATAAAAGCGGCGATTTCTTTTCCAACTTCTTCTCTAATTTTTTCAGCCAGTTAAAGAACCCTACCAATTTTTCATTCTTCAAAGTGCCTGCACCTATTGCAATTGAAAAAGCACAGGAAATGCAAAAGCAGGTAGATAAGCCTACTTGTTTATTTCACCCCAAAAGTATACCGGTATTTCAATCCAAAAGTATACCATTTTAAATTAATCTCCAAGTCTGTTTCCCTGTTGTTGGCGGTACCGCCAACAATAGGGAAACAGGCGTTCTTATTCTGACTGTTATTTT
>WPCG01127980.1_pt1 | contig 24460 bp, 16 predicted proteins | sample 5403311 | NCBI WGS metagenome assembly WPCG01 (sample SAMN12869467, study PRJNA574797) | sludge metagenome | isolation source: wastewater treatment of Control | place: China:Beijing | collected 2019-05-17 | reverse complement strand
ACTTGGTAGTTTTGTAAGTTGACGCCCCAGCGCCGTCTTGTCGCGCGTAATGAGTGACTGCGTTTATTTCCACTTAAGGGTCCTTTGCCAGAGACTGGACAATATCTTGCCATGCTTTTTCCTCCCCAAAAATAATTGCTTAGTAAATATAACATTATTAAGATGAATTTGCAACGATAAGCATACAATTTTTGTAATGGGTGTGTAGAAAGCGATTAATTTATGTCAATTATTCTCCCAATGTCGAAAATATTGCAAAATAGTGTAAAGTTCAGTAGTCTTATTTGCTTATCCGCGCGAATAAAGTAAGATAAATTTACTAGGTAATTTATGAAAAATTCTCCATTTATTCGTTTTGTCGACGTGCACAAGATTTATCCTAATGGTGTCAAAGCAGTTACAGATTTTAATTTGGATATTAATGAGCGCGAGTTTATTGTTTTGGTGGGCCCATCTGGTTGTGGCAAATCAACAACTTTACGGATGCTTGCGGGTTTAGAAAATATTACGCAAGGGACCCTTTTTATTAATGGTGAAATTGCCAACAACTTAACACCGAAAGAACGCGATCTTGCGATGGTGTTTCAAAGTTATGCGCTTTATCCGCATATGTCCGTTTATAACAACTTAGCATTTGGGCTAAAAATGCGTCACCATGAAGAAGAAGTACGTGACGATGACGGTAATATCGTCCTTGCCATTGCAACGCGTAAACTTAATGAATTACAGCGGATTTTGACTATTTTAAATAAAAGACGCGCGCGTGTTGTAAAGACTATTACCAAAATTGAAACTAAGGCTAATGGCGCTACTGAAGCTTCCACGAAACTATCAGCGTTTCTTAGTGACCTTGATAAAATCATTCATTCCTATACAGCACAAAAAATATATTATGAAACAACACCACTTCCGGTGTTAAAAAAGCGCAAATACACAAAAGAAGAAATTGATGCCAAAGTCCAAGAAGCAGCGGCAATTTTAGATATTAAACAATATTTACACGCTAAACCACGAGAACTTTCTGGGGGACAACGGCAACGGGTCGCACTAGGCCGCTCGATTGTTCGTAACGCGAATTTGTTCTTAATGGATGAGCCGTTAAGCAATTTAGACGCAAAACTACGGATTTTAATGCGCAGTGAAATCGTCGCTCTTCATCGTCGCTTAAAATCAACAACGATTTATGTGACTCATGACCAAACGGAAGCAATGACGATGGCGGACCGGATTGTTATTATGAAAGACGGATTTATTCAACAAGTGGGTACCCCACAAGCAATTTATGAAAAACCGACAAATTTATTTACTGCTACGTTTATTGGTAGTCCGGAAATGAATATTTTTCCCGTAACGATCGATAAAAAGGCGATAATTTTTAATAACAATGAAGAAATTACTGATCAAAGGGTTTTTGCAACTTATCAAACATTTATCAAGGCAAAAGTTGTTGCACACGATAACGAAACAAAACATACTTATGAAGACTATGTTCATGCAAAAACATTGCCACTTTATTTTGGAATTAGACCTGAAGATATTGAAATCACCAAAACGAAAAGTACTGATAGTATTACTGGCACAATAACAAATATTGAATTACTCGGGAAAGAATATTATGTGCACCTTTTAGTTAATAATAAAACGATTGTTGCGATTGTAAGTAATCGGAATACGTTAAACATTAACGATACAGTTTATTTAACGTTTCCAAGTGATAAACGTTATTTCTTTGATGTAATTAGTGAGGAAAATATTTATGCTGTATAAACGCAAACTACTCGCTATTATGTTCGTGCCATTTTTAATTGGCTGTGTACCGAATAATAGTGAAATAACATCACTGAGTATGTCCGAAGCAGAAAGCCTTGCTGAGCATGTTTCAGAAGAACCTACGAGTAGTGAACCAAGTATTATTTCCGACAGTAGTGAAGAAGTTACGCCAGCCATTGAACCATTACTTTTACCAGCAAGTGCGGCGTTATACCCACATGCAACACTCGTAGCGGATGGCATCAATGTACCACTTTTAAATGTATTAGTTAATGATTCCCATGTTTTTGCTAACCCGCAATCAACACGTATTGACTCAGGATATGGCCGACTTATCTTTAATCGCCCCTTTGATGTTGTCATAAAAACAGCATATGCATTAACCCCACTAACCCGCATTTATCCGTCCGCGCATCGGCTTGTGGCAACGCATGATTTAGCGACGAACGAACTTTACTTTACAATTTATGAGCCTGGCACTTATGTAATTATTACAAACGACAATGAAGAAGAAGCTATTCACTTGCGGGTTTTCTCGCGTGCTGCATCAGAAGATTTAGAACCAACAATTACTTTTACTGCTGGTATGCACAACCAAACAAATTCCCCTTATATTGATAGTAATAATTACGTCACTCTAGCCGATAATGATGTGGTGTATATCGCTCCTGATGCCATTGTTAACGCGCGCTTTATTGGTCGTAATGTTGAAAATGTTACGATTTTTGGTCACGGCATAATTAGTGGTCAAACATTTGATCGCCGTAATCGCCTTGTACCCATTAATTTTGAACATTCAACAAATATAAAAATCCTCGATATTTCGATTATTGATCCGGCGGCGTGGACACTTAATCTTTATTTTGTTAATAACGCATATATCGATGACGTATCAATAATTTCTTCACGCGCAAATGGCGACGGTATCACATTACAATCATGTACAAATATTGTTGTTACTAACGCGTTTGTTCGGGCATACGATGATACTCTCGTTGTAAAAAACTACGCCTCACCATATGGTAATAGCAATCGTGCAACCCACGGTAGTAGTCGGAATATTATTTTTGATAATTGTTTTTTATGGGTTGATCTAGCGCAAGCAATGGAAATTGGTTACGAAACAGTTGGCGCAGAAATGGAAAATATCATTTTTCAAAATATTACCGTGTTTTATGCCCTCCATAAACCAGTAATATCAATTCATAATGCAAACTATGCCGATGTGCACGATATCATCTTCCGTAATATTACCGTTGAAAATCTTTTTACTGGTCAGGGTGATGCGGGTGGTAACTACGAATTAATTGATTTTAAAGCCGTTTATTCCTCCACATTTTCCAATGCTCCGGCAGGGGGCCCAACCGAAGTTGGTAATATCCGTGATGTCCTGGTGGAAAATGTGTTAGTTAAACGGAAAGAACGGAGTATGAAAATTACCTTAGCAGGCCAAATCGATAAACGGATTGACTTCTTAAATATTATTAGTCGCGTTTCGCATATTACGTTAAAACATATTACGGTTGAAACGACAAATATTAAAGCAAATTATGCGCATTTATCGGTAAATGAATACGTTGATAATGTTGAAGTTATTAGTGGCAGTGCAACAGGACACACAAACTATGCCACAACCATTACTGCTAGTTATTGGGAATAAATTACTTATTTGTGCAAGATTTTCGTATTATTTGCACAATTGTCGCATTTGCAGAGAAAGGGTCTAATTGTATAATTTAGATAGAAGGTAATACTTATGCATAAACCACGACGAAAATGGCTCATACCAACACTCGCTTTTTTACTTATTTTAGGCGGGTGTAAACCACAACCATCGAGTTCGCTTGATTTACCAAGTTTTGATGATAGTTCGCAAGTCGCTGAACAAACAACAAAGACCGAACTAGTCACATATGATGGTCCGACATTACTGCATAGTAGTGAGTTAGCGACTGTGCGTGTTAACGGCCACGAGATATTTGTGTATGAAGTAAACGTTAATTTACGGCGTGAATTTGCGTGGAGTAATACGTTTAGCCGTAATCCCGTCGCTTATTTTGATTTTAAAGGTGAAGTTGAAGTGGAAGTTATTATGCCGTACGTAATTACAAGCGCGAAAATTTCCCCGCTTGACTATGAAGTACCGTTTACGATCACTGGGCAAAAGTTGACATTTACTTTAAGCCAACCGTCCGCCTACATCATTGAGCTTAATGAGAATTTTGAAAATGTGCTCCATTTATTTGCGAATCCATTAGAAGAAAACATCCCAAGTAAAAATGATCCCAACGTTGTCTTTATCGAACCTGGAATTTATGATGCTGGCGTTATTCCCCTAGAAAGTGGGCAAACACTCTATATTAGTGGCGGCGCTTATGTTTACGGATCGGTACGTACCGAAATGATTGATAATGTGACAATTCGTGGTCGCGGTATTATTAGTGGCGAGATATATACGCGAAATAATGAAAGTGATGTTACCGTTCCGTTTGAATTTCGCAGTGGCCGCGATTTACATATTGAAGGCATTATTATTCTTGATCCAGCGGGCTGGGCAACAACATTTTATAATATGGACGGCGTGACGATTGATAATCTTAAAATGATTACATCGCGACCCAATGGTGATGGCATTAGTATTCAGGGGAGTAAAAATGTGACAATGACCGGCGGTTTTGTACGCACATGGGATGATTCGCTCGTTGTTAAAAATAACGACAATCATGTAACGGAAAATATTTTATTTAATAATGTGGTCTTATGGACCGACTTAGCACAATCGATGGAAGTTGGCTTTGAAACAAATGGCGATTATATTCGCAACGTGGAATTTCGCAATATTACGGTTGTTTATAATTTCCATAAAGCGGTTATTTCCCTCCATAATGCGGACCGGGCTGAAATAAGTAATATTACATATCGCAATATTACCGTTGAAGATGGCCGGATGCTTGGTGATAACCAAAATGATGGTATTGATGATTATTTAATTGATTTTTCGATTCAATATTCTGTTGATTGGTCGACATCGGCAAATCTTGGTTCAGTGAGTGATTTACTCGTCGACAATGTTAAAGTTTTAGCGTTAGCACCGAGTGTTATTTCCCGTATTCGTGGTTATGAAGGCAGTAACGCTTTTGTGCGTAACGTTACTTTCCGCGATATCCAAATTGGCGATAAACTCATTAAAAATGCCGAAGACTTAAAACTTGCCGTTGGCAATAATGTTACTGGTATAAATTTTGCAACAAGCGGCACACCAATTGATGGTGCCGAGTTAGCAACGCCGTATGATAATGATAATCTTGATCGCACGATTGTGGAACACCAAAACGTTGATAGTACACCACAAAGTGCCATTATTGTACCAACCTTTGCGCATCGGAAAGGGGACTTAGCGTATTTAGGTGAACCGTTACCGTTTACCGTAACAAGTGCGAGTGTGACGCACGGTGTTGGCAACGTCTTTAGTACACCATTTGATGATGGAAGTGGCCCATATGACACCGCGTTAAATCCGATTGCAAACTTATATGACGGCGCTGACGATACAGTGTTTGAGTCGCTTAATTATAAAGGCGAAACAAATGAATTTATTGGTGTGCAACTCGAATTTGCTGAAGCGTTAAATGCTGGTAATATTCGCTTAATTGCCCCACGTGATAACGCCTATTCCTTCCGCTATCGCATTGAAGTGCGTGTGAAGGCGAAAAATAGTAGTGGCGAATTTGCCAATTACACAATTGCGAGTGGTGCATCGAATTATGTGCTCTCGCCGGCTCGCGGTAATGCGATTGATATTACGTGGACCGCCCGCGAAATTAAAGGCGTGCAATTACGCATTTTCCGCGATAATAATGAGCTCTTTAATTTAAATAAAGTACTCTTGTCGCATCTCTTAATCTTTGGTCCATCATTAAGTTATGGTAAACCCGTTGTTGATGCCACGCCATACGCTGATGTTTATGACCCAGCCCGGATAACTGACGGCGAACTTAGTGGCACAAGTTATTACGAAAGTGCCTCATTACCAGCGCATTTAGTAATTGATTTACGCGATGTATACCAAATTCGTGCGATTTCACTCCATTTACCGGCACTCTTATCATGGAACACCCGCACGCAAGAAATTGCTTTATATGCAAGTGCAAGTAATGATGCATATAATGCCGAAACGACAGTATTTAGTGAAGTATATGCAAAAACAGCCCTTACATTTGATCCACTCCAAGGTAATATGAATTTACTGGAATTTAATCCCGCATTTGCGTGTCGATATTTAAAAATAGTTATTTATTCCAACGACATTGCTGGTGGCTATATGGCCCAACTAAGTGAAGTTAATGTCTTTGGCAACAAATAAAACAAAGGAGGTCCCAAATATGGGTAGACGAAACAAATTTACGGCTTTGTTGCTCCCCCTCTTAGCTGGTTTAGCGGTAGCCGGCTTACGTGGTGTGCATCATAGCCAAAGCGTCAAGGCCGACGGAACCCCGTGGGCATTTGATAGCAAACAAGATGTGATGATTGATGATTTTTATCATGATGACGTCCATCGCGATGTAACCCCGGGGGCAGATTCAGGCTTTTCATACATTAAAGTCCGGACGAATCACCCAGCGGCAAGTGGGGACGATGCACTGTATAAATATGCAAGTGCATTAGAGAAAAAAGATGCAAACATTAGTTTTAGTTTGTTCATCGATACGGAAGTTGATTTAGACAAATTAACATTTAACGTTCGTGGTGGTGGGACAGGCACAGTTGACGAATGGTCAACCGCACCACTTAAAATTACCGCCACATTTGACGGTGATGGCGCACCAAATGATGCAATCGCTAAAAATGCGTGGACAACACTAACGATTTCGGTGCCAAACTCCTTTAGTGGCGTTACTTACGCCGGTGGTGGAACGGTTAGTGATAGTGCACTCGGCTTCACATTTTACGGTGATAGTACAAATAGTGGATTTGTGAAAATTCGTGAAGTAAAAGTTAATAATACAATAATCGATAACTTTTCACGCGAAGCCACTGATCAACCAGCTGGTGCTTATTGGTCAGGGTTTGATGGTGAACTCGTGCGCCGTTTTGTCACGCTCTCACCAACACATGAATACAAATATAAACTCGATGCACCAATTGAATTTGATAATATCGTATTAAGTTTAGCAGGCGACTTAATTTCCTTAGAAGTTGCGCTCGTTGGTGCGGATGGCACGTTAGGTGCTTATGTTGGACACGCGAATTTAAAAGACCGCTTTAATGCAGCACTTATCCAACAAACACCAGAATACGTTAATGTCGATATTAATATCGGTCATAGTGGCTTACAAGGCGCATTTTACGGCATTAGTCTCAAAGCCGATGCGGAAATTAAAATTAATACATTCTTTGTCACGAATGCAGTTTCCCGGTTACCAGAAGTTGTGTATCCAGGACTTGATGTGAGTGAAGCATCATTTATTAATGACTTTAACTTTGTCGGTAGTGGCCCATTTACCGAAGGGTATGCGGACGCACCACAAGTATTTAAAGATCATGGTATTAACTTTGTCGCCCCATGGCATAATGCGCAAGGTGTTAGTGTTGATGGCGAAAGTTTAGTACTACCAACCGTTCCTGATGGTGATTACGGTGGTTTCTTCTTTGGTGTTAACGATCCAATTATTCGTGATTATATCGTCATCCAAGCACGGGCGCTTGACGGTGCAAACTTTAGTAATTTACGCTTTAATTTCTATGGCACACAAACGAGTGCATTATGGCTTAAAGATGCAAAAGCTGGGTTTGGCTTACCAACGTTAGCCGCGGATTACCCATATGTTGATGATGATGGCTTTGCGTGGTTACTCGTGGCCGTTGATGAAAACGAACTACTTGATCGGAGCAAATTAAACGGTGAAGTGACAGTTTATTGGGGTCATAGCGTCGGAACGATTGAAATTAGTGCAATCTTCTACGCTGATGCGAAGGAAGTTGAATATGAGACATCAGTTATTAATGATGAAGAAGTAGCAGTTGATGGTTATCAATATGTTGGCTACGTTGAACCAGGTGTCCGCTACTTAACATTAAGTTACGTGGCCGGTGAAGGTGGCGCCAACTTAACAGTCATGGCCCTCGAACAAGAAGGTATCCCATCGAAATACCTAAAAGATGGGGAATTAATTGGTGCTGATGGCAATCCACTTAGTGTCGTTAATCTCGTGGCTGACGAAGTTGTGACCCTTAAAATCGACTTAGAATTAAGTGGCTATGATACATCGCATGGTGCGAATTTCCATTCGCATTGGTACGCAATGGGTGACGTCGTCCTTGGTAGTTTAAAACGGACAAATGTTGCCATTAGTAAGATTGATGCCGTCGTGACATCACTTATTAGTGCACCAATGGCATTAAACGTCGTTGCAGCTGGCGCTGGTTATGCTTATGGTGGTGGTCTTGAAATTCCCGCCTTTAAACAACAAGGTGATATTTTACGCCTTACCTTCTCAAGTGCAGTTGCGGTTGCCGATGGGCTTAAAGATGTCCGCATTGAATTCCCAGGTGGCGTGCGGTGGTTTGTTGAAAACCCTGAAGGCACATTACGTGACCGTCACGGCAAATTACTTAGTGTTGATCTTGCTAAAGGCGAAACCGCCTTTGAGATTAGCCTTACCAAGAGTGGATTAAACCCGATGGCGTTTGTCCAAGGTAAAGGTATTCATTTCCACTTTACAAATAATACGGCAACCCCGTTAGAACTCACGATTGAAACATTTGCGATCGTGCGCGAACAAGCACCTGTCGTGACGGAAGGCCTTGTCTTCCCAGACTATGTGAAACCAGAAGTAACAATCGCGGCCGCCGCCGCCGAATATCACGCTGGTGACACCGTTGTCATTAATGTCACTGCGACGGACAACATTAGTGCAGTTGAAGACTTAACTATTGCAATGACAGTCACAATCGGTAGTGGACCAACGCTTCAAGACGTTGCTGTTGTTGGCACATCCTTTGTAGCCGAGACAGCTGGCGTTTATACCGTGACCGTAACTGTTACCGACGAAGCTGGCAACGCGACAGTTAAAGCATTAGAAGTTACTGTTTTAGCAGCCCCTGTTGATCCAGGTACAAGTGAGCCACCAGTGAGTGAACCACCAACGAGCGAACCACCAGTGAGTGAACCGCCCGCCAGTGAAACACCAGCCAGTGAAACACCAACTAGTGTCCCACCAGCAAGTGAACCAACGCCGCCACGGACTGGCTGTTTTGGAAACATTGGTGCTACACTCTCAATTAGTGTTGCACTCCTTGGTTTAGCAGCAGTACTCGTCATTAAACGGAAACGGCTTGGCTAATAATTAAAATCTCATAATAATCATAACAGCCCGCCCTTCGCGGGCTGTTACTTTTATAAAAGTAAAAATTATATTAAAATAATGATATGTATAAATTAGTCATAATTGATGATGAACCACTCGTGCGTTTTGGCTTGAAGACGACGATTAATTGGGCGGACTACGGCATTGTTTTTTGTGGTGAAGCAGAAAATGGTATTGCGGGCATTAAACTTGTCGAAGAAGTCCAACCCGATATCGTGTTGACTGATGTCAAAATGCCGCTTTTAGATGGGCTCGAAATGATTAGTAAGATTCGTAAATTTAATAAGAATGTTGAATTTATCATTTTAAGTGGTTACGGGGAATTTGAGTTTGCAAAAGTTGCATTTAAACATGATGTTGTAAATTACTTACTTAAGCCCGTTTCCAACGAAGAACTAATTGATACGATCCTACGTGTTATTGAACGGATTAAGGCAAAAGAACTTGTCGTACGCAGTGAATTTGTGTTAGAAAATTCGCAAGATGAAATTAACCGCAAAATAATTCGCATCCTTATTCATGAATCGTTTACCGATTTAGCGGAACTAAATGCGCATATTGCGATGTTTAATGTTAAGCTTTTTGATGAAGGGTTTGTCGTCGTTGGTGTCCTTGATAATGAAGATGATCGCACTAAAATCTTTAATAAGTTAAAAGAACTACAAAATATCGTGATAGCAGAGTTAAATACGCAAGCGATTCTTCAACATAGCGGTATTTACCATGACCGGGTTGTGTTAATTATTAATATGACGGATGTTCATGCGCTCGAAGCAATGCTCTTTAATAGCCTCCAACAATTTAAAAAGCATAGTGCTAAAACTATTTCATTTGGTATCAGTGATAAATTTAGTACTGTCCGTGATGTTAAAGGCGCTTATGATACAAGTAAGGGGGTAGCAACAAACGGCCTATTACGCTTTGTTAATTCTGTACAAATATATAATGGTGAAAGTCAGGTGTATAGTCAAAACCTCTTGCGTGTCATGGACGTGATAAATCGTGAGTTTATGGATAATATCGATGTGACGAGTGTTAGTCAAAAACTCGATGTCAGCCCAAGTTATTTAATGCATATGTTAAAAGATGACATTGGCATTACGTTTAATACACTCCTCATTATGACGCGCATTCGCGAAGCAAAAGTATTGCTGCGCACAAATGAATATCGGGTGTATGAAGTGGCGAGTAAAGTCGGCTTTAATGATGAAAAATATTTCTCAATGGTCTTTAAAAAATATGAAGGAATGACCCCCAGTCAATACATGCGCCACAATGGCTAAGCGAATTAAACTTAGTGGGTATTTACTCTTATCAGTTTTATTGCTCCTTTTTGTTTCGCTCGCGGCGGTTATCTCGGGGATGACGATTTATAAAAATAGTTATGTATATAATCAACTAGTAGACGCAACGCGTGACGAAGGTGAAAATAGTGATCGGTATCTCTTTGATACCTTTTTTAATGTCCTCCTTTATAAAAACTCGATATTTAGCGACAAAAACATGCTCGATTTTAGTTTTAGTGCAAATAAGGGTGTGTTTATTAACGACTTAAAAGAACAATATTTGCCAAATGAACAGCTTTATTTTGATGTAGCGCTCTTAAGTGATGATATGTATTATTCCTTAAATGAAGTAACAACAAATGCGACGATCGCCCCATATATCAATGCTATTGATGCCACTGCCACAATTAATTTACTCGGAAAGACATTAATAAGTGACGAATATGTCGTAATTTTAAATATTAGTGTTAACGCGGATCAGTTCTTTTTCTTCTTAAAAGAAAGCGCGCTTATTCCGCTCTTTTTACCAAGTTATACAAATGCGGTCAATTTAGTCTGTCAGGATGAAATGGTAATAATTTCAACAAACAACGCAATGTTTGCCACAACACCGCCGGAAAGTTTAACGGATAATAAACGCCACATGATTAATAATGTGCGTTATTTAGCAATAAGCGTCCCTTTGGAACGAACGAGTTATTTTACGCCGATTTATATGATTAGTTTTATTAGTTATAGTGCAGTGTATGGGACGATTGATCTTATTTACTTGTTGATGGTTACGCTCTTAATTATTGTCACTATTGTTGTTGGCTTTATTAGTTTTCGCAATGTTGATAAAATCGTCCGTCCGATCAAAGATTTGTCCGCGCAAATGACAACATATAAGCAAGAAGTAACGACGAATACGAATAATGAAGCGACAAACGAAATATTTGAACTTGAACAGTCTTTTCAAGAAATGATTGATCGGATTGAAACACTCATTGCGAAACAACATGAAGACAGTGAAACAAAACGTAAACTTGAGCTTGAAAGTTTACAAACACAAATTAATCCGCACTTTTTATATAATGCGCTTGATTCAATTGCGTGGATGAGTAAAATCTCCCACAACAAAAATATTGAGGACTTTATTATTTTACTTGCGAAATTTTATCGTCTTTCACTCCATAAGGGTGCTAAATATATTACGATTGCCGAAGAAATGGATATTGTTAAATTTTACCTAAGTATCCAGGCGAAAATGTTTCCAAATCTTTTCACTTACGAAACGTATTTCGATGAAGGGATTAAAACGGCCGTTACTTTAAAATTAATATTGCAACCCCTCGTCGAAAATGCGATAAAATACGCTTTTCATAGTTATGATGTAAAAGGGAAAATTATTGTCCGTGCCGTTAGTGAGGGTAATAATATTACACTTTCAATTATTGATAACGGGCGCGGCTTTAATGTGCGTGAACTGCAAAAGAATGCAAAAGAAAACCGAGGGTTTGGTATTAAAAACGTGAAAGAACGCTTAAAACTTGAATATGAAGGGCGCGCTACATTTACGATTACTTCGCAAATTAATATCGGGACAACAATTACGATTACTATTCCAAAAACCTTTTAATATTATCGTTAATTTCACTTAATGGTTCAAAAATTTTATTACTTGTAAAATTAATAAAAGCCGAGCTCGTTACAATTAGAACACCGGCAATAACGAGTAAGATTACTAAAATGATGATGTTTCGTACTACCATTGGTTGCGGATTAATACTAATAATTAATGTTAAATCATCAAGTACCGTCTGCTCATCACTTAAATTTTTAATGATGGAAATTTCGCGTCCGAGTTTATATTTGAAACCAGTCGCGGGGTGTGGTTTAAAAGTTTGTGCTAAATTTGTAGCTTGTAGTAAATTGTCGCTATTTTGCAGTTGGACAAAAAATGATGTTAATCCGTGCGGGAAGCTAAACGCTAAACCATCTTCATATAGGCGGTCACTATAATAATCACTAATTAATAACCCAACAACATTATCATCTTTGTATATTTTCTCAACGAGGGAACAAAGGCCACGCTCTGGTGGGTAGTTAACGAGATCATAGGATGAGGGAATGACATCATGCCGTAAAAAGAATAGTGATGTTTCGCTGCGGATTAGAAATGTTTTAATTGGAAAAAGATTAAGAAAAGCTTCGTTAGCCGGAAATGTACTAATTTGATAACTTGATAGTGAGTTAATTGGCGGATTAAGCGGAATAATAGTATTTGCACGAATAGCAGGTGATTGTGCAACTTTAGCGGATAGTTGCGCGCGGATTGTTGATTCTAACCCGTTCGTTCCCGTTAAATAGTTAATAATATCCGGATTTGTAATCACACTATTATTCGCTGATACTTGAAGTGATAGATTTAGTGCGAAGTTATCAAGCGTTTTATCAACTGCGTTCGTAATCGTTCGCCGCGAATTTGTATAATCAAGGAGTGTCATCGTCGTATAAAGTAAGGTGAATGTAAAAATATATAAAATGAGAAACGGAATCGTTAACATTCCGCGCATTTGGCGTTTTTTATGCTTAATAGTATTTGCCGTATGTAATGCCATAATCATATTTTACAATTTTTCCGTGAAATTTAGCGTATCACAATGAGGGGCGACCATTTTTGCAGTAATTTAGACCATTTAGCAATATAACATAATGACACAAAAACGGGAGTTTTATATAATAAAAGAGAGGTAGTTTATATGCACAAAAATCATCGTACACTCATTACCGCACTTATCGCGGGACTTTTAGTTGGTTGCAAACCACCATCCAATAAAATTGTTATTAAACTCGGGATGTGGCCAGAACCGCAACAAACAGAAGATGTTGCCATGTTTAATATTTGGAAAGCACGGTTTGAAGCCGAATATGAAGAATATACAATCGAACCAGCCCCGTATCAATATGACCAAAGTACGGTCGCAACAAATGCGATGGCGGGAACATTACCAACTATTTTCCAAACATATTTTACTGAACCAACAATGCTTATTAAAAACCGCTATATTCGTGATGTAACCGATATCGTTAAAGAAGTTGATTATTATGATGATATGGATATGTTTATGCGCGAAACATTAGAAGACACGAATGGTAAGCTTTATGGTGTGCCACGTGACGGATATGGGTTTGGGATTTTAATGAATTTAAAAACACTTAATTTTTATGGCTTAATTGATGGTGACGCGGAAACGCATGACTATGTGCTTTATGATGAAAATAATGTACCGCTTTATCCAACAACATATGAAGAATTACGTGTATTTGGTGAAGCGTTATATGAAGCTTCCGGTGGATTAGTAAATGGCACGATCTTTTATAGTGCAAATCGACAAGGCGGATGGCTGTTAAGTAATTTAAGTTGGGCATTTGGTGCTGAACTCCAAGTCGAAGTAAATGGTAGTATGCGCCCCAACTTAGCAAGTGATGAAATGGTTGAAACGCTCCTTTATGTCCAGTCACTAAAGGCAAACGGCGCACTGCCACTTGATAAAGATGTTTTTACATACAACGATTGGTATAACTATATTGGTAGTAAAGTTGGCTTTGTCTTTGCTGGTAATGACGTCATTCAAAATGCAGTAACGCAAGCACGCATTGATCGTCGTGACTTAGCGTTTATTCCGATGCCAGAAGGACCAGTGGGTCAATATTCACTTTACGGTGGAACGCCATTTGTGTTTGCCAATAACGCAACTGATGACCAAGTACGTGGAGCATTAAAATTTCTTGAATTCATGGGGCGAAGTCCTAAAGTTACAGAATTTTCGCGCCAAGCAATGATTGATGGCAAAGAAACATCGAAGCGGAAAAACGAACCAATTCTACCATCAATTCGCCCGTGGACGAATGAAGCATATAACTTATTTGCAAATGAACTCGATACACAATATGTGAATATCACGATGGAATACTTTGCGGACTTTTATAATACAATTGATGATCTTAAGCATCCCGAAGTGGAATTTTTTGCGCAAGAAATGTATGCAGTGCTCGATCGTGCTGTACTTGAGAGTTTGCGCTTTCCCCATCGTACGGGTGAGGAAATTATGAATCAATTAATTACCTTAAATAGCGAATACGCACGTAATTTTAACTAATATGAAACACTTAATGACGCTGCCAACGCATAAAAAATTAAAACAGGGGTTCGTAAGCTGGGCGCTCATTATTCCCGGCTTATTACTGTTTACATTTTTTGTATGGGGCCCATTACTTTTTGCACTCGTTATGGCGTTTACGGAAACAATTGGGTTTGAAATTCAACGCTTTGTATTTTTTAATAATTTCATTGAATTATTTTCACTTCCTGAATTTAATGATGCGCTCCAAAACACTTTTGCGTATTTAGGGTGGTCACTTTTAATTGGGTTTCTCTTGCCGGTAATTATTGGTTTATTACTTGCCGAAACAATTCATTTAAAAGGGCTTTTCCGCATTGGTATTTATTTGCCAAGTGCAATTGCTGGCTTAACGGTGTCCATTTTATTTACATATTTATTTGATCCAAGCTCCACGGGCTTTTTAAATAACGTCCTTAATTGGCTTGGCTTACCCGCGTTACGGTGGCTTGAAGACCCTGATCTAGTCATTCCCCTTATTGTTGTCACAATGACGTGGCGCGGTGCGGGAAGTACGGCCCTTATTTACTTAAGTGCTTTACAACAAATTGATACGAATTATTATGAAGCGGCGCGTATTGATGGCGCTAATCCGTTTCAACGCGCCTGGCACATTACGTTGCCAAGTATTTTACCGTCTATCACCATTCTATTTGTCTTACAGATAATTAGTGTGATGCAAGTATTTTTTGAGCCGTTTGTGATGACACATGGTGGTGGTGCGGATCGGAGTAGTTTGTCACTTTTACTCCTTAGCTATCAACTGGCCTTCCGCGATGGACGGGCCGATTTAAGTAGTGCGGCGACACTTGTTTTATTTACGATTATTGCCACACTTTCGGTGTTATATTTCTTGTTACTCCGCGCCTTCCGTAAAAAGGGGTATGAAGTATGAAGAAATTTAAGTTTCGCCCAGAACGCTTAGTTGATAAGCAAATTGGGATTTTAAATTTCTCTGATTACAAACAACGGCGCTATCGTCTAATGTATGGGGTAATGATCTTTTTACTCGTTGTCTTTCTTTTGTTAGCGATTTTCCCGCTTTTCTACTTGTTTGTCCAAGCCTTTAAAACGCCCGAAGAAATTAATGATAATGTTTTCCGTTTTTGGCCACAAAACTTTAATTTGTTAAAAATTATCGAAGCGTGGCAAAAGACAGGCTTATCTAAATATTTTATTAATACAATTATTGTCGTAATTGGGGCCGTACTTTGTGCCATTATTTTTAATGGGTTATTAGCATACGGTATTGGTATTTTGAAACCACGCGGGGCGAAGTTTTTCTATAACTTAATTTTAGGTAGTTATATGATACCGGCAGTCCTTGCCATTATTCCGCTCTTTGCGATGATTGCCCGCTTAGAACTTATCAATACTTTTATCCCACTATGGTTTGCGTTTGGCGCAAATGCCTTTTACTTTATTAACTTTAAAAATTATTTCGAAAAGATCCCCCGCGAGTTAATTGAAGCAATGCGGATTGATGGTTGTGGCGAACTAATGATTTTCTTTAAATTAGTATTACCATTATCAAAACCAATTATTGGCACGATTGCAATTTTTGCAACGACCGCGGCGTGGGGTGATTTCTTATTACCAAATCTCGTCTTACGTAGTGATAATATGCTGACATTAATGGTTAAACTTTTTTCAATCAACGCGACAATGGGAACAGTCGCCGGATATACACCTGATTTATTACTCATGGCACTTGTCTTATCAATTATTCCGCAATTATTAATTTTCTTTGTTTTTCAAAAACAAATTACGGGTGGTAGTTTAGAAGGGGGGCTGAAAGGATAATGGCCAAAATTGCAAAAAAGTATTTAGAAGTACATAACGATAAAATTGTTGAACGCGGGTATCACCCAGAACGCCATATGGTAAGTGAATCATTATTTGCGCAAAGTAATGAATATATGGGTGCTCGGGCGTATTTTGATGAAGGAATTTCTGCGGCAAAATCATTACGTGGTGTTTATTTTAATGGGATTTATGATTATAGCCGTGAAGTATTAAATACGGGCTATAAAGGAATTGCAACGCGGACCCACTTTATGGTTAACTCGCATGATATTTTTGCGTTAGAACTTGTTATTAATAAGGAGAAACTCGATTTAAATAAAGTTAAGTTTAAAGATTTCTATCGTGAATTGTCGTTTCATAGTGGTGAATATATCCGCGAATTTACGTGGCAATTACCAACTGGCAATGTGAAGGTGCGTATTCATCGGCTCCTTTCACTCACTAATCCACATTTAGCACTCCAAAAAATTTCATTATCAAGTAAAAGTACTGCGGATGTCCGTCTTACTTTTAGTACACACAATAAGTTAAAACAATGGGGTGGGGATGGGTATTTTAATGATTTAGCAATTGGAAAAGAACACCATTTTCTTGTTAGTGAAACAACATTTACAAAACAAAAGCTGTATACGAAAAATGACTTTAAAACAACATTACCGGAAAAGCAATATAAAAAAAGTGCATTAAGTGGGGTGCGAACAAGATTTAGTTTCACCTTAATGCCTAACGAAGAAGTAATATTCACGCGCTATATCACGAATCTAACGAGTCGTGAATTTCCGTCGTTTAAACGCGGCCTTAATGCCCTGTACACGGAAGCACGAAAATATATTAAGTATGATTATGAATACTATAAAGCTGCAAACATTAAATTTTACGCTAAGTTAAACGCGGTTAGTCATATTGACATTATTGGTAACGATGAAGATCTCCAAGGTGTGCGGTATTCGATTTTTAATCTAAATTCGACATACCACGGATATTCACCGCATAACAACCTTGGCGCGAAAGGTTTAACCGGTGAAGCATATAGTGGTCATGCATTCTGGGATAGTGAAACATATTGTTTTGCCTATTACTTATTTAATAATCGTGAAGCGGCGAAAGATTTACTTTTATTCCGCTACAACCAACTTGCACAAGCAAAGGCACGTGCTAAAGATTTAGATTGCCGCGGAGCGTGTTTCCCGATTGCAACGTTAAATGGCGAAGAAGGTTGCACCCTATGGCAACATGCCTCATTACAACAACAACCAACAACCGCAGTAAACTATGCCCTTTATCATTATTACCGCGTCACAAATGATTTTACGTTTATGAAAGAGTATGGGCTTGAGTTATTAAAAGAAACATGCCTTTTCCTGCTTGATCGCGGACAATTTGACCATGATAATAATTATTTTAGCTATTACGGAGTGATGGGGCCCGATGAATTTAAAATGATGGTAAATCATAATGCATATACGAATGTGTTAGCAAAATTTAGTTTTGATTTCTTCCTTCATATGCTTAAAAAATTAAGTAATGACCCTGATTTTGAAAAAGTGAAAGCGAAACTTAATATTCATGTTGATACACTGCGGCAAATGAAAAATGCGAGTCAAAAAATGTTTATTCCCTATGATGACGAGACGAAACTTTTTGAACAAAACGCCGGCTTCTTTACGCTCCCGCATATTGAAATTGATAAAATCCCCGATCATGAATTTCCGCTTTATAGTAATTGGACGTACGACCGGATTTATCGCGGGGACATGATTAAACAACCGGATGTTTTGATGTTCCTCTTTCTTTTTAATTCGCATTATGATGAAAGTATTAAACGGGCTAATTACGATTACTATGAACCAAAAACGATTCATGAATCAAGCCTTTCACCATCAATTCATTCCATTTTTGCTAGTGAATTAGGCTATAACGACGCAGCACTCGACTTTTTTGCCTATGCGTCGCGACTCGACTTAGATGATTACAATAATAATACAAATGAAGGATTACATTTAACATCCATGGCAGCAACATGGATGAACATTGTTTATGGATTTGGCGGTTTTCGCAGTGACGGGCACCTTTATAAGCTAGCACCAACACTACCAGCGCGGTGGCAAGGGTACTCATTCCGTTTAAGTTTTCCCAATACGCTTTTAGAAGTCAAATTCACAACAAACGAACTTGTGCTTAAAGTAGAAGGTGAGCCGCTCAAAATTTTACTCTACGACGAAGAAATTGAAATAGTGGATACATATGCAAAAGCGCTTAATTAAACGAAATTATCCACTAGCTGAAAAGGATTTTATTGCTAATCAATTCATTATTGGTAATGGCCGGTTAGGGTATCGTGGAACGTTAGAAGAAGATAGCGCGAGCGCACGCGTCACTTTTAATGTTGTTGGTGTGTATGATCAGTACCAAAATAAGTGGCGGGAAAGTTTAAATGTTTTTAATCCGCTTTACTTAAAAATCGAATCATCAACAAATAGTTATTACGGGGAAGAAAATGCGCTTGATCACGAACTTACCCTCGATATTGAACACGGCGTCTTTTCACGCGCCACAAAATATCAAGGCCTAACCATAAGTGCAGAACGTTTTATCCATAAACACGAGAACATTATTGCTAGTCAAATTAAGATCACAAGTATGGTTGACCAACACGTAAACATTGCAAGTGGCATTGATACAGAAGTTTATGAAATAAACGGACCGCATTACCAAAAGCTATATGTCGAAGATCGCAGTGTAACAAACTACACGGTTCATGGTGTGACTAATGAAGGAAACCATGTTTTTATTGAACTATGTGAAACATGGAACCTTGCAAACTTCACAAGAACTTTTGACGAAAAACAAACATTGTGGCGCTACGAAGGGGTACTTAAGGCAGGGGAAACACTTGTTATTACTAAATTAGCGGCGGTACGCATTAATGATGAGAAGACACTACAACTAAATAGTATCAATTATGAAGTTTTTAAAGCACACCATCGCCAACTATTTAGGAATCGCTTTAATAGTGCAACAATTAAAATGCATACGACTGTGCAAGACTTAGAATTTTATATTAATTATTCAATTTATCATCTTTTAATTTTAGAAAATGACCGTTACGTGACATCGATTCCAGCCCGCGGTTTAAGTGGACAAGTATATAAAGGTGCGATTTTTTGGGACACCGAAATCTTTATGTTACCGTTTTATTTAGCAACGAATCCACGTTTTGCACGCAATCTTATAATGTATCGAATAAACACTTTAACGGGCGCCAAAAATAAAGCTGAATCATTTGGTTACGAAGGTGCATTTTACGCATGGGAATCACAAGAAGATGGAAGAGAACGATGTTCTTTATATAATGTGACCGATGCAGAAACAGGCATACCGATTCGCACATACTTTGCTGATAAACAAATTCATATAAGTGCTGATGTGATTTACGGATTAAATAAATATCTGGACGCAACGAGTGATTACTCGATACTTGAAGAAGGTGGGTTAGACGTATTTATTGATGTGTATAAGTTTTATAAAAGTTATGCGATCTTTGAAGATGGCTCCTATCATTTTCTTGATGTTGTTGGACCTGATGAATACCATGAACGCGTTAATGATAATGCCTTTACGAACTATCAAATTAAATATAGCTTAACTAACCTGTTAGAAAAAATACGCTTAAAATCACACCTATTGCAGAAGTTACAAGAAAAGACCTCGCTTGGTGATATTGATAATTTCCTCCATAACATTTATTTACCAATGCCAAATGAGAATGGTGTAATTGAACAGTTTAGTGGCTACTATGCCCTTAAAGATATTGATGTTGTAACGCTTAAACAAAAGATTAAAAACCCGATGGCATACCTTGGTGGTGAAAAAGGGTTAGCAACAAAAACCCGCGTCATTAAACAAGCGGATGTTATATGTTTACTAGCACTTTATCCAACACTTTTTAGTGATGAAATAGTGAAAGCTAACTACGACTTTTATGCCCCATATACCGAACATGGTAGCAGTTTATCAAACGCTATGTATGGGTTAGTTAGCGCGCGACTCGATAATGAAGAAGCAGCACTTCATTATTTAACAAATAGTGCAAAAATCGATTTAACGACAACATACAAACTGTGGGCGGGTGGTATTTTTATCGGTGGAACGCATCCGGCAAGCGCAGGTGGAACATATTTAATCGTTTCCGAAGGATTTTGTGGATTACGCTATAATGACGGGAAGATGGGTAATAATGTTCGGCTTCCGGCCGCTATTCACAATATTGAGATGAATTATTATGAAGGTGATACACTAGTAAAAGGAGTATTTAGTCATGATTAAAGCAGTTATTTTTGATCTCGATGGGGTCATTGTTCATACCGATAAGCTACATTATTTAGCGTGGAAATACGTTGCAGACCAGGAAGGCATTTATTTTGACGAAACAATAAATCATCGGCTACGCGGAGTCTCACGCATGGCGTCGTTTGAAATTATTTTAGAACGCGCGACAAGAACATATAGTTTTGAAGAGAAAAACAAGCTTGTTACGATCAAAAATAATTACTATCTTGAACTTTTAAAAAACCTCACGCCGCATAATGTTGAACCTGGTGTTATTGCCCTGCTCGAAGCCTTATTAGCGGATAATATTGCGCTTGCGATTGGTTCCTCAAGTCAAAATGCCCGCTTTATCCTTGAAAAACTTCACCTTACCCATTATTTTCACGCAATTAGTGACGGTATTGGTTTAATTAAGCCAAAACCGCATCCCGAAGTATTCCTAAAAGCAGCCGAAATGCTTAATGTTTTACCAAAAGAATGTCTTGTAATTGAAGACGCTAAAGCGGGGATTGATGCCGCGCTTAACGGCGGGTTTATTGCGGTCGGAATTGGTGACGCAAACGAGTATGAAAAAACGACATATGCGATTGACCATGTTGGGGAAATATTAACGATTATTAATAAAATAAATACTACAGTTTAAGCGTGGGAAATAAGCGGTTTATTTCTTCGCGTGTTTTTAAATTAGCAACTTTTGCAAGCATTTCTTTATAAACTAAGTGCTCTTTATCATGCATTAAGTACCGTTCGTCCCCCTTACTTGTTACAAAACGAATACTGCCTTTACGTTCGGAATAAGTTGTATCAATATAAATAATATCTTTATACGCATAGTAAAGTTTATGGGCACCCTTATGATGAATAATTTCATGTTTTGTCAGTGTGTAATAACTATTTTTGCTCCCAAAAATTAAGTATCCAGCTGTTAGAATCGTCCAGCCAACAACAACTAAGTAGTGGATGAGGGTTGGCGGAAATTTAACCCCAACCATTAAGTAAAATACAATACCCGCTAGTAAATAGATTGGTAAATAAATTTTTAATAAGTTTAGAAAATGGGGGTAGATACGTTTATCGTTCATGAGTTTTTAATGAGCATGCTAAAGTCTTGGAAAATGGGGTTAAAGCTTCTCACTTCAGCACGAATTCCTTCCTCGAGTTTTTTGGCGTCATTTAGATCATTTGTGAATAATTCACTTAAGTGGACCCGGATTAATTCATAGAGTTTGAAGTAAAGCGCAAATAGATATTTACCAAAATCAATCGATACTTTAAGGTCACTTGGATCAATTAAATATTCATGGACAAACATACTTGCAAACGCATAATGCGGGTGTAAATCACCCAAATTAACAATTTCCAGTAATGTTTTAAGCGAATAGTCTTTGTTTGTAATAAGCTGACCCGCCCAACCGTAACGTTCTGCAACATACCACGCCACATTTTTCGTACCAAGATGGGCTTTTGACTCTTTCGTACGTTCAACTTTTACTTGACTCGATGCTTTTATTAAGTTGGCGCGCATGAGCGCTGTATGTTTTCGTTCATTAAATTTACCCGTTAGTTTTGGATGATTTATAAGAATTAAAAGGGTTGTTGTCGTTTCAAGTAAACTGCGCCAAATAATAAATGCATCATTAAAAAGTTCGCGTTCTAGTAAGACGATGCCGGAAATCATTTCCTCAAAGTAGCGGCCCATTAGGGCATATATTGTTTTTTTATCACTCTTATAATTTGTCGCGTCAAGGGATTTAAAAACTTTATAACGACGATCAAGCAGATTTTCAAAGTTTAAAATGTTTGGTTCAACATATTCGTCGCGCGTAAACGTATGGTCAGGATTAAGTTTTGCTGCTTCCGCCTTCATTACATCTTTAATTAATTTACCAATATAATCTTGGTTTTTAAAATATGTTTGTTGAAATTCAATCTTGCGAAGTAATATACCGCGACTATGCCGGCGGAGAATGATTTCGGCAAAAGTTTCAAAAGACCGGGCATGGTTACCAAATTCTTTTTTATACGCGGGATAGGCATTTTTAATCGCTGTCCGAAAATAGTTTAATTTTTCTGGTGTATTTGGCGAGATTTGGACGTTATCTTTTAGTTGCGCCGCAACCATTTTTTGTGAAAGTTCATAGTTTGCCATAACGCCCTCCTTAATTTTCTTTAATCGTTTGATTATTTCCTTATTATTATACAATTTTTATTACCACAAAGCGCTTTTATATGGTAATATAAAACATATGATTAAAGGAGATTATTTTTTTTGAGCCTATTTACTATAATACCCCATAACTTTTTCTCGATTCTCGCGAGTAAAAATAAAGAAATATATGCTGAGGCATTATTTTTACTTTATCAGTCAATTGAAGACAATGATCTCTATATTAAAAAGAATGAATTTGTCCGTAATTTAAAAGACCGTTTAAATGAATTATCGAAAGAACTCATCGTCAGTGTGGAAGCTGACCCAAACGATGAAGATGAGATGATTAACCATGCGGACAAGGCAAGCTTTGTCGTCCGTCGCATTGAAGAGTGTGGGTGGATTGATGTTGAAGTAAATCCCGAAAACTTTGAAGAATATATTGCCTTACCAAGTTATTCGATTCATGTTTTAAACTTACTTAATAATTTGGTGAAAGAAAGTACCGCCGAATATGTCTCCCTTGTCCACGCAACATATAGTGAACTAAAGATGGAAGATGAAGCACGCGATGAATTTATGTTTGCAACACTCGTACGTGCCTATGAAAATACGAAAGCATTAAACGTTGAATTAATAACGCTTGCCCATAGTATTCGTATTTTCCAAAACCGTTTAGGTAAAGTATTTAGCACTAATAACATTTTAAGTGATTATTTTGACCTCTATAAAACGCGAGTAAGTGATCGTTATTACCATCCGCTTAAAACTTTTGATAGTGTGGCGAAATTTAAACGGCCAATTATGCAAATTTTACAAAATTGGCTCTATGATGACGAAATTCGCATGCAACTTGTCAATCAATCCCTCATGTGGACGCGTAATAAAGACGCTAAGAGTGCGGAAGCGGACATTATTAATAAAATTAACTTTATTAGTGATATGTATGAACAAGTGAGTGATACGATTAGTCAAATTGATGAAAAGCATCACGCCTACACGAAAGCTAGTGCGAACAAAATTCTTTATTTAAATAGTGTTGATAAGTCGACAAAAGGCCATCTTGACTTTATTTTTAAAACATATGCTGAAGCCTTTAGTCGTGGCGAAAATGTTAATCCAATCCTTAACGGATTTAGCGAATCAATTGCGTTTAACCGCCACGGTTACGTAACACCTGATTCGGTGACATTACCAATCGTGCGCGAATTACGGTATGAAAGTGAACCACTCTCGCTCACGGACTTTGATGATGTGCGTGATGAACTGATTCGCGGGTTCCTTGACCAAACAAGTAGTCAGTTTTCAAATGATACGATTTTTGACTTTATGGAAATGGCGTTTGGTGATGAAAGTGAAATCCACATTTCAGAAGTGCCACTTTTAACGTATGACGCATTCTTACTATTAATCTTAGCAACAATTAAAACGAGTGACGAACAATGTTTTTACATTGTCGAAACTGATCCTGGCAAAGTTAGTAGCCAAGGGTATCGTTTACCAAATTTACGATTTGTTAGAAAGGAAATAACGATATAATGTTTGAAGAAGCTTTTTTACGCTTAACACGTGCGGATCAAGACGCATTTG
>WPCG01037684.1_pt1 | contig 24573 bp, 24 predicted proteins | sample 5403311 | NCBI WGS metagenome assembly WPCG01 (sample SAMN12869467, study PRJNA574797) | sludge metagenome | isolation source: wastewater treatment of Control | place: China:Beijing | collected 2019-05-17 | reverse complement strand
TGTCATGACACGAAATCGAAAGTAATCCTTCTTAACAAAGCCTTATGGTCTTACCATAGGGCTTTTTTTCTGTTAAAATCAATAAGAAGGTATAAATGATTTGTAGAGGTGGTATTTATTTGAGAGCGTGGTTGCGGCTTTACGTAAAGCAATGTCTTTTGGTGGGCGTATTTTTTGTTATTTTATTGACCAGCTTCTTTTGTTGGTCATATATGAACCGGATCGTATCTGGTGAGACACTTGTTATTGGGCGAAATAACGACTCCATAGGCTTAGATCCTGCCATAACATCAGACACAGAGTCCTTTCAAGTCACAGCAAATATTTATGAAACACTTGTGTCTATTGAGCAAGGTGGTTCCGTGATTTTGCCGGGCTTGGCAGAAAGCTGGAAGGTAAGCGAAGATGGCATGACATGGCAATTTAAAATTAGAAAAAACGTAAAATTTCATGATGGCACAGATTTAAATGCAAAGGTTGTAGCATTTAATTTTCACAGGTGGATGGACCCCAATAGCCCTTATCATACCGGACAGTTTATTTACTGGCGGTATTGCTTTGGGGGCTACCCAGGTATCGTAAAAAGTGTCACTGCGCTTTCTGAGGAAACGCTGGAAATCGTCCTTAATGAGCCCTATGCGCCTTTTTTAAACATGCTTTCAATACCTGCCTTTGGTATAGCGAGCCAATCCGCAATCATAAAGTACAATGAAACCCTAAAGACACATCCGGTTGGCACTGGCCCCTTTGTGTTTAAAGAGTGGACCCCAGGTGATGAAATTGTTTTAACTCGACACACAAATTACTGGAATGGTCAGTCCAAAATTGGTGAACTCATTTTTAAGGTCATACCTCCTATGAGCGATAAGGCTGCCTTACTCAGTGATGGTTCATACCATATCATTGACCAATTAACAGCAGAAGAGGTTGAACAGGTGTCACAAAGCAGCGCATTGAGGGTGCATTATCGCCCCTTCTTTAATATTGGTTATTTGGCCCTAAACCATTCAAAACCACCATTTGATGACCGTGATGTGAGAAAAGCAGTCGAGCTTTTAATTGATAAGGATGAGCTCATAGAAGCCGCCAATAATGCCCTAGCAAGGCCTGCCAACTCCTTTTTGCCCCCTGTAGTCATGGGCTACCATGAAGGAATAAAAAGTCCAGAGAAGGACATAGACAAATCCAAGCAGCTCTTAATTGATGCGGGCTACATCGAACCTCTTGAAGTGAATTTATGGGTCATGGATAGGCCAAGGACCTATTTACCCAACCCAGTAGCAACAGCTATGGCGCTGAAAAATCAACTTGAAGCAGGGCATTTTAAAGTGACGTTAAAAATCATACCTTGGGACCAGTACATTGAAGATATTAAGGTGGGTGAACATGAAATGGCGCTCATTGGGTGGAACGGTGACATTGTTGATCCGGATAATTTCTTGTACACACTGTTTACCTCTGATCACATCAACACGAATCTTAGCTTTAATTACGCTAACTATATAAATGAAAAGGTAGACCGTTTGCTGACACAAGCAAGGCGTGTGTCAAACGTTGATTTTCGGACGAGTATATACCGTGAGCTACAAGAAATCATTGCTGAAGACGTGGCTTCAATTCCCTTGATGCACACCATGACCGCCATCGGTGTAAGTCAAAACATACTGGGCTTTGAGCCAAAAATCACAGGTGAAGAGGTTTACCATAAGGTAGACCTTCAATAAAGGAGGTGTATTTTGAGAAGACGTGACCCGATGGTTTTACTCGTCATGCTAGGGGTATTCTTGCTACTTATTTTATCAAGTGGCGCAAGCCCTGTGGATTTTACGACGCAAAACCTGCCATCCTTGCCAAGACCCATTGCTCAGGAAATGGTTTTAATCACATCTGCTGGGCAAAGCACGGACACCTATATCATTAAAGACATTGCCAATAAGCTGATGCTTCATAATTATTTTATGCCTCAAGCAACAACCCTTGATCTTGAAGACATCAATACCATTGTTTTTGTCGTTGGGTATAGCCACATTAATGAAAAACTATACAACTTGGACTATGAGCAAGAGTTAAACCGCATTCAAACACTTATTGAAAAAGGACTCAAGCAAGGCATGACAATGATCACGGTCTACATAGGTGGCGATTTTCGCCTTGATGAGCAGACCATGCATCTTTTAGAGCAAGTCAGCTTGCATTCGGACTATATCATTGCCACTCATGATGGACAAGGCAATAAAGCGCTCTTACGCATATCCCAAGAGCAAGGTATTCCCTTGACCCTTGTCAGGAAGCTTACAGATATCACAGAGCCCTTTGCATCGGCATTTAGGTAGGTGAGATATGACATTAAGCAACCCTTTTAAACCGTGGCGATTTACTCTATGGGCGTGTGTTTTTTTAATTGCTACTTATGTCCTTCCTTATTTTACAAACTTCATGTGGTTGGACATTGTCGCCAAAATTAGAGAGGCGATTAATTCTGGTGATAGTGGCCCTTTAATCATGGCATCAGCTATTTATAGCATTGCAAACACTGCACAAAACGTTACCGCTTTTTTAGCTGCCTTTAGCTTGGCTTATGTATTAAATCAAAAAAGAGCCTTAAACTATTATGCCCTAATCGCCATAACCTTGTGCGCCTTCTCTGTGATAAGCTATTCCGTGAACTCCTTGCACTTAGTACCTTGGGAGGCCTTTACCAGTGGTGTATCTGCCTTGATTGTGATGCTTCTCATTAAGGGCAGTTACCATACTCAAACAGCCTTGTACCGAACGACAATTATCGCAGTCATGGTTTTTTTTGCCTTTCAATGGTTAAACATGATGCCTGTATTTTCAAAGGGGTTATTTGGCGTTACAGACATTCCTATTAGCGTGAAAATTGCTGCTCAGTACCTTCAAGGTGATGCTATTTTAACCTTTGTTGGTTTTGCATTTTACATTCCCTTGTTTATGTCAGCCCTAATGACATCTATGCTCTTTATGAGCTTTGATAAGAATATTGCCATTGCCAATGAAAACCATGTCAAGGAGATTGCCCTTGAAGCCATGAGGGCTTCAGCCTTTGAACAGCGAGTTTTTCTAGAAATCACGTCCATAGCGCATGATTTAAAAACGCCGCTTGTCACCATTAGAGGGCTAAACTCACTCCTTGCCATGACTGATGATTCAGAAAAAAGGCATGTGTATACCGAACGCATTGACAGCGCAGTTGAAAAAATGTCAGACATGATCACAGGCTTCCTATTTGAGTCATCTCGCAAGCCGGAGGATGTGGGGGCCCTCATCGATTATGTACGGGCTCAAATTCCTTTGGGAGACCATTTGTTAAATGTTAATGTTTATAGGCAAACGCTATTACCAAGGATCTGCGTCAATAAGGTCAGGGTATCGCGAGCCATATTAAATGTTTTAGACAATGCAATTAATGCCAAGTGTATGCACAGCGTCAAGGAGATTGGTATTTTCTTAAGCTCAATGGACACTCAAGTGATGATTGTCATCAAGGATAATGGGACAGGCATTGCAAAGGAGCGCATTGAAGATATATGGGAAATGGGCTATAGTGAGCACCAGTCCTCTGGGCTTGGTTTGTACTTTGTCAAAAAAATCATTGAAGAAAACGGTGGGTCAATAGCCATTGAAAGCGTGATTAACGATGGAACCACAGTAACCATAACATTTCCAGCATATGAAAGGTAGGAGAAGATGAGTAAGCCTAAAATATTAATCATTGACGATGAGGCAGATATTGTCTTTACAATTACAGAAATATGCACCTTTGCGGGATATGATGCATATAGCGCAACAAATGGCTATGATGGCTATCAGCTATATCAATCCATACAGCCAGACCTGGTGATTGTGGACTACCATATGCCGGGGTGGGATGGCTTAAAAACGGTCAAAAAGCTAAAGCAACTAAACGATGCTGTGGCAATTTTGGTCTTAACAGTGGATGAACGCCAAGAGGTATCGGACTGCTTTATGGAAGCTGGTGCGACGGACTTTGCTATAAAGCCTATAAAAGCTCCGGATTTAATAGCAAGAATGAAGGTGAACTTAAAAATAAGCCACATGCAACAGCTTGCAAAAAAAGCGCAAGCAAGTGTCTTTGTAGACAAAGGCATTTCTAGTGCAACCCTACAGCTCATTGAATCTTTTTTAGGCGCACAGGAAGAGGGCTTAACCATTGAAGAAATCGCATCGGGTGTAAGCTTGGCTTATCAAACGGTGCATCGCTATATCCATCATATGCTGGAGCTTGAAAGGGTAGTGGTCATTCCCATTTACGGTCAGCTAGGACGACCTAAAAACAAGTATCGTATGCATCACTAGCGGGGCAAAATAAAACCCAAGAAATGACAAAGTCGTAAAAAATATATGACGATTTTTTCAGAGAAAAATGTGAGAAAAAAAGAAAAATTCCAAATCATAAGTATAATAAACCTATCAACAAAAAAATGCTTATGGGAGGGAAAGTATGAGTGTAAAAAACACAACGGAGAAAAAAGGGGGCATTTTCAACGGCTTTCTTAATATCGTTGAACGCGGTGGCAACAAGTTGCCTCACCCGGTGACTATTTTTGTTATTTTAGCTTTATTCGTTATCATTATTTCTGAGCTAGGGGCAAGGTTTGGCCTCAATCAATCGTATTACAATGCAAGCACAAAGGCAGATGTAACGGTTAATGCCATTTCTCTGATGAATGCAGAAGGCTTAAGGTACATGTTCAATTCTGCTGTTAGAAACTTTACAGGCTTTGCACCACTTGGTACAGTGCTTGTGGCAATGCTAGGGGTTGGTGTTGCAGAAGGCACTGGTTTGATCGCTGCAACCTTAAAGAAAATTGTTTTAGGGACACCTAGAAAGCTTATCACAGCTGTGGTTGTGTTTATGGGAATCATGTCTAACGTTGCTTCTGATGCTGGTTACGTTGTTTTAGTGCCGCTGGGCGCAATTGTTTTCTTAAGCTTTAACAGACACCCATTAGCAGGTTTAGCTGCAGCCTTTGCTGGCGTTTCTGCTGGTTTTTCTGCAAACCTTATTCTTGGAACCCTTGATCCATTGTTAGCAGGCATCACCAATGAGGCTATTGCACTAGGTGGCTCAAGCGTGGAAATTTTACCAACTGCTAACCTTTATTTTATGATTGTTTCAACCTTTTTACTCACCATTCTTGGTACAATTGTCACTGAAAAAATCGTTGAACCTCGCCTTGGAGAATACACGGGGCCTAAGTTCATAGAAAACATGGAAGTGACTAAGGAAGAAAGCCGTGGTTTAAAGGCTGCACTTCTTTCAATCGTTATTTTTGCAGCAGTAATGCTCTTTTTAACAGTACCTAATAACGCTGTTTTAAAAGTCACAACTGATCTTAAGCCTTTAGGTGATATTAACCCATTCATCGCTTCTGGTCTTGTACCGACAATTATGTTGTTCTTTTTAATCCCAGGTATTGCTTTTGGTCTTGCTTCTGGTAAAATTAAAAGTGATAAGGATGTTGTACATGCAATGGGTAAGGCAATGTCATCTATGGGAGGCTATTTGGTCTTGGCCTTTGTTGCGGCACAGTTTGTTGCTTACTTCTCATACACAAATCTTGGAATCATCCTCGCAGTGAGTGGTGCAAACTTCTTAGAAGGCGTTGGCTTCACAGGCTTACCTCTTATACTCGGCTTTGTTATTGTTGCAGCCTTTATTAACCTTTTCATTGGTTCTGCATCAGCTAAATGGGCAATTATGGCACCAATCTTTGTACCTATGATGATGCGTCTTGGCATTACACCTGAGTTTACGCAATTGGCATACCGTATTGGAGATTCAACAACCAATATCATTTCGCCATTGATGTCATACTTTGCTGTTATTGTTACCTTTGCTCAAAAATACGATGAAGATACAGGTATTGGTACGTTAATATCTGCGATGTTGCCGTACAGTATTATTTTCTTAATCGGCTGGTCAGTGTTGATGATTGCTTGGTACTTCACAGGTTTACCAATCGGACCAGAAGCTTTTATGAGATAATTGTTAAAAAAGCATGAAGCTTCTCATGAGGTTTCATGCTTTATTTTTAGGTGTTAAAAAGGAGGATATCATGGTAAATCAAGAAAGAGTTGTTGACGCATTTTTAAAGTACGTTCAGATTTCAAGTCCGACGAAAAAGGAAGGCAAATTTGCCGCATGTATCACAGCTGAATTAGAAGCCTTAGGGTTTTCTGTAACCGTTGATACAGCAGGTGAAGCCCTTGGTTGTGATACGGGAAATGTCATTGCAAAGCTAAAGGGACAGACGCCAGGCAAAACCATTCTTTTTAGTTGCCACATGGATACCGTTTCTCCTGGGGAAAACATTAAGCCTGTGATTAAGGATGGCGTGATATACAGCGATGGAACCACGATACTTGGTGGTGATGATAAGGCTGGAATTGCTGCCATCATTGAAGCCTTTCATGTGATTAAGGAAAACAATATCCCTCATGGAGACATTGAAATCGTTTTTTCAATATTTGAAGAGGGTGGGCTTCACGGGGCTAAGAACCTCGACTACTCACAATTAAATGCAAAGCATGCCTTTGTTTTAGATAGCGGTGGAGACCCTGGGCAAATTATCACCCAAGGCCCTGCACAAGATAAATTAGATTTTAAAGTCATCGGTAGACCTGCCCATGCAGGTGTTGCACCTGAAGAGGGCATTAGTGCCATTATGGTAGCAGCAGAGGCCATTTCTAAAATGACCTTACTTCGTATTGACCAGGAAACCACTGCAAATATAGGAAGCATACAAGGTGGAACGGTTACAAACATCGTTGCCCCAGAAGCGGTTGTGAAAGCGGAAGCTCGAAGCTTAAATAACGATAAGCTAAAGGCTCAATCTGAGCATATGGTTGCTTGCTTTGAAGCGGCTGCGAAAAAGTTTGGTGCTAAGGTTGAAAGTGATGTTGTGCGTATGTACTCTGCATTTTATGTTGCTGACGACGATGCCATTGTTGCGTCGGTAAAAAAGGCATGTGACGCCATTGGTCTTCACAGCTTCACAGCACCATCAGGCGGTGGTAGTGATACCAATATTTTGAATGCCAATGGCATTAAGGCTGTTAATTTAGGCATTGGCGAACGTAAGCCACATACCCTTGAAGAGCATTTGCACATTAAGGATTTGGTGAATGCTTCAAGACTGGTCATTGAAATTATTAAGCAGTACGCATAAGTTAGGCGTAAAGGAGTGGCGATGCCACTCCTTTTTTGATAAACTGTTTAAAACATGTAAGGAGGAGGTCTTTATGGCATGTGTTATTCGTTTTGCAACAGCTGAGGATACCCCATTAATTATTAGCTTTATTAAGGCATTAGCTGAGTATGAAAAAATGCTTGATCAAGTAGTCGCAACGGAAGAGGGCTTGCTTGAAACGCTTTTTGTCAAAAAGCAGGCTGAGGTCATCCTTGCAGAGGTGGGCGATCAGGCGGTTGGCTTTGCCTTATTTTTTCATAATTATAGCACCTTTCTTGGGAAAGCCAACCTTTATCTAGAGGATTTGTTTGTCATGCCTGAACACAGGGGAAAGGGGTACGGCAAGCAGTTGCTGTGCACCTTAGCAAAGATTGCTATAGAAAGGGATTGCGAAAGGCTTGATTGGTGGTGCCTTGATTGGAATACATCTTCTGTGGCATTTTATAAAGACATGGGTGCTGTTCCTATGGATGAATGGACAGTGTTTCGCGTTCAGGGAGACCGGCTTAAACGTATGGCCTTAGAGGTTTGATATGTCTTTTGAAATAAATCAAAACCAAAGGGTGTGTAAGAACAGACTGATGAAGGATTATCTCAATGCAGATATTCAGTTACAAGATATTTTTGAAATAACGGTACAGTCAGGTATGCAGGCGACTAATGTTCAAACCCTCCCAAACTGTTTTGGCATTGTGATCCCATTAAGCGGAGAGGCACATTACAATATTGAGGGAACCTCATATAAGCTTGTAAGAGGGCATGTTCTTTTTTCAGCAGGTGGCTTACCTTTGAGTAAGCAGGTGGTGAGTTCAAGTCCTTATGCCAACATTTTACTTCATTATCAAGTAAAGAATAAACAAGACATGTCACAGGAAATGTTCAAAGATCATTTTATGTTTAAGGCTGATGACTACACGATTGTCGATATGATACGCATTGCAGATCAGCTAAAAGAAAATCAAAAAAAAGGCGACTTGGTTAGTAAATTAGCGAATAAAGCCTTGCTTTGGAGGCTTATTCATTTAGCTCTCCCCATTGCTTTTTTTAAGTGCTGCGACATGGAAACTGGTCTACTGGAAGGAGTCACTGATTATATTTACGATAACCTTCATAAAGAATTATCCATCCAAGAGCTTGCATCAAAATACAATATGGATGCAAAAAAGTTTAGCCAGCATTTTCGTAAGCAATTTGGACAATGTCCAAAAAAATATATTCTTAATCAAAAAATCCATTATGCTAAAAGCCTGCTTATGCAAACACAGCTGTCGGTACAGGAGGTTGCTTACCGTTCTGGATATGGGGACCCCTTTTATTTTAGCCGTTTGTTTAAAAAACATACAGGAATGTCACCTTCGCAATATCAGACACAAAATGAAAAAAATCCATGTTAAATCGAAAAAGAGTCATTAAAGCGATAAATGAAGCTATGTTATAATAAGTCCGTTGTTGATAATCATTATCATTAATCAACATACTATTTTAGGAGGACTTAGATGAAACGTATTATGATAGCATCATTCGTCGCTTTATTTTTGTTGACGGGTTGTGGTGCAAAGCAAGATGTTAAGGCAACAGAAGAGCCTACCTCAGTTACACATGAGTCTGTTGTAGAAGGATACTCCTATACAGACGTTGCAGGGCGCATTATTGACATGGAAGCTGATCCAGTTAGGGTGGCTGTAACGTATTTACCTCTTTGGGAATCGCTTTTAATGCTAGATATTATTCCAGTTGGTGCAGCAGGTGCAGAGAACTATATTGCCAACTGGATTCCTTTTAGAGAATTTGATTTAAGTGCTGTGGAAGACATTGGTCAAAGCGAGATTAATTTTGAAAAATTGATTTCCTTGAAGCCGGATCTGATTTTGACACAGGTACAGGATGTAAGCAACGTTGACGTTGGAAATTATGAAGTCATTGCAAAGGTCGCAACATTCGGGAATGACACTAAAATGGATTGGCGTTTAAGCTTGCGAGAGGTTGGCAAGCTTGTGAACAGAGAGGCGCTTGCAGAAGAAAAAATACTTGCCTTTGAGAAAACACTGAAAGAGGCAAGGGATGGTTTTCTAGCAACGTATGAGGGTGAGACGGCAGTTGTTTTTAGCATGATGGCAAATGGTAAGCTTTTTGCAGCTTATCGCCCAGATTTCTATGATAAGGATTTGGGACTTGGCTTAAACCTTCCTGATGGCTTTACTCGTGAAAACACCTTTACAGAGATGACACTGGAGTCCTTGGTTGATATGGACCCCGATCACATGTTTGTCAATGTTTTCGTAGGTGATGAGGCACTGTACGAAGAGTTGTCACGTAATCCTGTTTGGCAATCCTTAAAGGCTGTGAAGAATAATAATGTGTACATCTTGTCAGGATTTGGTCATTCCCCAAGTTCAATGTCAACCGTATATACTGTCAATGCAATTATTGAAGCGCTAAATCGGTAGTGATTCTGCCCCATGGTCAATAAACCATGGGGCATAGTCATGTATGTATCATAGATAAGGACGTAGGTATGAAGACGGCACAATCAAAACAAACTAAAAAAGCATTTATTTTAATGAGCTTGGGTATATTCGCTATGCTTTTGGGAATCGTATTATCTATTGCTTTTGGATCAACACGCATGGACGTGAAGCATATTTTCGAGGCGATTTTTCGTTATGATGCTGAAAACAGTAAACACTTAATCATCACGTCACTTAGACTGCCAAGAACTCTAGCGTCATTGCTTGTGGGCTCAGCGCTAGCCGTGGCAGGTGCAGTCATGCAAGGCATGACGAGAAACCCTTTAGCTGATTCTGGACTACTGGGTATAAGTGCAGGAGCTGTTTTTATGCTGGCATTGGTACTGGGCTTTTTTCCAGGCTTATCTTATCAATGGATTCTTATACTGACCTTCCTGGGCTCAAGCATGAGCGGAATCATAGTATTTGGTTTGGCACATGCAGGTGGGAAGGCTTCGCCTGTGAAAATGGTCCTTGCAGGTGCTTGCTTAAGTGGCCTATTATCCTCCTTGAGTCAAGCGATTGCAATCGCCTTTAATATGACTCAAAGCCTTGCATTTTGGACCATGGGAAGCTTAAGTGGCGCTACATTAAATAAGCTAGCATATGCGTCACCTCTTATGCTCCTTGGTTTTACAATGGCGTTCATCTTGAGTAAAAATATCACCGTTTTAAGTATGGGAGAAGACGTAGCAGTGGGACTAGGTGTCAATATACGGCTGATAAAAGCCTTGGGCACAGTGACCGTAATCCTACTTGCAGGGACCTCCGTTGCCTTAGCGGGTATGGTAGGCTTTGTAGGGCTTATCATTCCTCATGTGGTACGAACAATTGTTGGTCCCAATTATGCGAGAATTATTCCCTGTAGCGCCGTGTTAGGTGCTGTTTTACTCGTCTATAGCGATTTGCTTGCAAAAACCCTCATTATGCCATCAGAAATCCCGGTGGGAGCGATCACAGCTATGATTGGCGCCCCTATGTTTCTATATATTGCGCGGCGTGGAAAGCAGGTAAAGGCATGACTATAAAACGCAAAAAAGATATCATGACATTGCTCATTTTTTTAAGCCTTCTCATGATTGCATGGGCCTACAGTATAAATGCAGGTTATACAAAAATTCCTTACATGCAAGTGTTCAGAGCTCTTTTTTCAAATGCTGAGGATGATGCGAATTTAATTATTTTAACCTTTAGGTTACCTAGAATGACAATGGCTATACTTGTTGGTGTTGGCTTTTCCCTTTCGGGCTTAATTCTACAAGGGCTTTTGAAAAATGCATTGGCTGATCCAGGTATCATCGGTATAAATGCAGGTGCAAGCATCGTAATATTACTCTTTATTGTCATTGGTGTTAATCACAGTGGTTTATCAACCTTTATGATGCCGCTACTTGCATTTCTTGGTGCATCAATTGTTGGAGCCTGTATTTATCTCTTATCAAAGGATGCATCTGGTAATATTCAACCCTTGCGTATGATTTTAAATGGTGTAGCAATTCAAGCTGGAATCAATGCATTGATGACGTTTGCCGTACTCATTTTAGACGATGGCCAGCATGATATGCTTATAAGGTATCAAGTTGGCAGTGTATGGCGGTCAAATTGGTCCTTGGTAAATGCCCTTTTGCCTTGGATTATAATTGGTTTTGTTCTGACATTGTCGCAGGCAAAGTATTTGGACGCTCTTTCATTGGGTGATGAGCTGGCCGTTGGACTAGGTGTTGACCTAAAGCGTGTAAAAAGAAGGCTTATAGCACTTTCGGTTTCTTTAGCGGCCTCATCGGTGGCTTTTTCAGGCAGCATGAGTTTTGTAGGCTTAATCGCGCCACATATTGCCAAGCGTATTTTCGGCACGCGACATGTTGTGTTGATACCTGGGACAGCTATCATTGGTGCGACGCTTGTCATTTTGTCAGATACGATTGGGAGAACACTTTTAATACCAAAAGAAATACCGGCTGGAATCATAGTGGCTGTTATTGGAGCGCCTTATTTTTTATATTTAATGTTCATGCAGTCCAAACTAAGAAAGGGGTAATGGTATGTCAACGATTCAGGTAACCGATATTCAAAGTGGATATGGCGATACCTATGTGCTCGAAGGGTTTTCTCTTACAATCCCTAAGGGGAAAGTAACCTCTATTATTGGTCCAAATGGGTGTGGAAAATCGACGCTATTAAAAACAGTTGGTCGAATCATAAGCCCACGAAAGGGTGATGTTGTCATAGACGGAAAACGTGTTCATAGTATGCCCACCAAGCTACTGGCTCAAAAGATGGCTATTCTGCCTCAGTCACCAATTGCCCCTGAGGGGATTACTGTGGCTGAGTTGGTTGCTTATGGCAGGTTTCCGCATCATAAAGGGTTTAAACGCATCAATGAGAAGGATCTGGAGATTGTGAACTGGGCTCTTGCTCAAACGGGCTTAGAAGGGCTTAAGGATCAGCCTGTGGACGCACTTTCAGGTGGCCAAAGACAACGTGTATGGATAGCAATGGCCATTTGTCAGGAAACGGATGTGATCCTTTTAGATGAACCGACAACGTATTTAGATATGGCATTTCAATTAGAAGTGCTTTTGCTATTGAAGCGTTTAAACAAGGCTTATGGTACAACCATTGTAATGGTGCTACATGACATCAATTTGGCTGCTAGGGTTTCTGATCATATGGTAGCCATGCGAGGTGGCATGCTGGTTAAAACAGGTTCTCCAGATGCTGTTGTCACGCGGGAGGTTTTAAAGACGGTTTATGATATTGATGCGAATATTGTAACAGACCCAATGACACATACTCGGGTTTGTCAATCATACGCGCTTTTGAAGCATGAGGATGAGGAAACGAGGTAAGGGTTCATGAAAAAAATAGCCATATATGGTAAAGGCGGGATTGGAAAATCAACGACAGTGAGTAACATTGCTGCGGCTATGGCTGCGGAAGGTTTAAGGGTTTTGCAAATTGGTTGTGACCCTAAAGCAGATTCCACTCGAAACCTAACGGGGGGACTAGCGATTAAAACGGTCTTGGATTGCTTGCGTGATAATGGGGACACCACTCTTGATGATTTGGTTCAGGTGAGTCAAACAGGTGTGCTTTGTGTAGAAGCCGGGGGGCCCGTGCCTGGTGTTGGGTGTGCAGGCAGGGGGATTATAACGGCTTTTGAAAAATTACAAGAGCTAGATGCCTTTGGTCGCTATCAGCCTGATGTGGTTTTATATGATGTTTTGGGTGACGTCGTTTGTGGTGGCTTTGCTATGCCAATTAGGGGAGGCTATGCAGAAGATGTGTACATTGTTACTTCGGGTGAAATGATGTCACTTTATGCTGCATCTAATATTGCTCATGCGGTTAAAAGCTTTGCTGGACGTGGCTATGCCAGGTTAGGCGGCCTCATTTTAAATGCAAAGAACATTGACAATGAAGTTCCTTTGGTCGAAAAAGCAGCCTCTGAAATAGAAGTGCCCATCGTCTATTATGTTCCGAGGGACCCACACGTTCAAATGGCCGAAGCCTTGGGGAAAACCGTTGTGGAGGCATTTCCTCAAAGCACTCAAGCACAGCATTATCAAAGTCTTGCACGACGCTTGCTTGGTATGGAGGTGTAGTATGAAAACGATGACAAGATTATCTCAATTGAGTTCCAGTGTGGGAATCAGTTTTTTATCACCTGCGGTGATGCCAGGCTCGCATTGCCCTATGCGCATTGCTTCCGTCATCACATCAGATATTAAAGATTTATCGACACTGCTGGTAGGTATGCCAGAGTGCACCATACATTCAAGGCTTTTTAACCCATCTCCAGAGGGGGAAAATGGTGAGCTAAGATGGCTTTACGTGCTTGACGATCATGAGGTGGTGTTTGGCTGTAAGAAAGGCCTCATTGATGCAATCAAAGAAATGGATAATAAGGGTGCCAAGGCAATTATGATTATTGCAACCTGTATTCCTGAGTTAATTGGTGAAGACATTGAAGGCATCCTAATGGAAGCTCAAACTCAGGTAAATGCCAGGTTAACGCATGTCATGCTAGGTCAGTTTAAAAATGTGAGTTACCCTCCTGGGACATGGAAGACGATGTCGGCTTTGGTTCCATTAATGGAGGCATCAGGAGCGTGTGAGCAAATAGTGAATGTTTTAGGCCGTTCCCCTCAAGAGGAAGATGTTCCAATGCCTGAAATTATCAATGATTTGATAGCAAGAGGCTATCAAATGAGATTTTTGGCAAAAGGCACGTCCTTGGATACCTTTATTGAGGCTCCAAGGGCAAGGCTAAACATTGTGGTTTCACCATACACAGAGCCCTTGGCACGGCAAATGAAGGCACGTTTTAACATGCCTTATGTAAGCTTTCATACCGCTTATCATTCAACAGATATCTTGAATGCCATTTCAGAGCTTTCTAAGCTCTTAGCGTGTGAGGAAGATGTGTTTAATCAGACAAAGCGCAAGGTGTCATCTCTTGTTGATCTAGAAAAGCAATTCAGTAACACCTTAATTGAAAGGTCCTTTGTTATGGGGCCGAGGGTAGACCTTCCTTTAGCATTGACGTCTTATTTTATTCAACTGGGCTTGTCTCCCTTGCTCATTCATTTAGAAGAATTTTATCCAGAAGATCCGGAGATGAAAGCAATCATTATAAACCAAGGCTTTGATCCTTTTATTTGTCGAATGGTAAATGAGGATGTTGACTATGAGATGATTAAAGCTTTAAAACCCGAGCTCTGCTTTGGGTATTTTTCAAAAGGAATTCAGCCCTTGCGTGCGATAGGGAATTTTTTTGATTATTATGGTCAAATAGGAGTGGAAAGAAGTATCGCTTTGCTGACACATGTTTTAAAGCATTGCGAGAGGGGAGAATAATTATGGGCTTACATCGTTTTAAACCAGTGCCTTCAGGACGAATGGGAACCTTGTGGACTTTATCCACAATTAAGGACGCGGCTGTCATTGAATTTGGCTGCATGGGGCACATGCTATATAGTGGTGTCACATTAAAGCACGCTGCAGTGTATGAAGGGAGCTGGATGGTTTCAACACATATTGATGAGACGGATATCGCGCTAGGTAAAACGGAGCGTTTGTTTTACACGGTTGAAAATGTGGTTAAGACCTATCAGCCTAAGGCAATTTTTTTATTGCCGTCATCGATTCCTGAGGTTATAGGTACTGACCTAGAGAGCTTAAGTGAAGAAATACGCCGCCTTTATCCCCACATTGATTGTATTGCTTTTGGAGAAGGTGGCTTTAAAACATACCTCCATCAAGGGGTAAAAGGAGCCCTCAATCGGCTTGTGGCATTTTTGCCGGTAGAGACTGAAAAATCATCTCATGCGACTTATAATATCATTGGCTCATGTGCAGATTTGTTTCATTTTCATGAGGACGCTTTAGAAATAGGGAGGGTTTTAGAAGGTGCATTTGGCATTGAGCCTGCTTGTGTTTTAACATCGCGCACATCTGTGGATGAGATTAAGAGCATGGGAAAGGCCCACATCAACATTGTTTTGCGTCATGAGGGCCTTCTGGCAGCTGAAACGTTAAAAAAACGTTTTGGGACGCCTTATATTTTTTGCAGGCCCTATGGCATGCGTGCAACTTTAGACTTTATCGATAGGGTATCTGAAATAATAACCATTGAGCCCAACACTACCTTTATTGAACAAGAAGTGAAAACACTAGAAGCACAGTTAAAGCCGATAATTCCTCAGCTGAAGCATTTGGTACACGCCCATCCTGATGAAGCAGACCTCCATTTGGGAGGGCATGTTGATGTTGTAAAAGGGATTTTAGCCTATGGTAGGGAGGCATTTTCTTTTAAAGAAGGCATTTGCTGGTGTGATGATCCGCAAATAACAAAGGGTGACATCGTCTATTTAAAGGAGCAGGAATGGTCTATTCATGGTAAGCGATTTGAAAAAGGGTTCTTGATGGCCAGTGCTGAGGTTTTAACTTGGTATAAAAAGTCACTAGCCCTTCAAATATCTAATCCATATATACAGTGGCGTCTTCATCCCTATATGCCTCCACTTGTTGGCTTCAGAGGTGCAATTTACCTTGCTGAGCTATGGATAAATGAGGTTTCAGACCATTAATTCGTTTGAAAATTTAAATGCATTTTTAGCTCTCTTTCAAAAAAGCCTTTGGGAACCATTACGTTTCCATGATGTAGCTGTGGCATATTAGCCATTTTACCGTGTGCATCCATCTTAAACTGCCATACGCGATGGGCTTGCCTTATGGTAAAGGTACTATTTTCCTCATCAATTGCGATATCAAAGGGGCGGTTTATCAGCGCTTTTTCGATATCAACCATTTCATTGCCATCAACACTTTTAAGGGGGACTTGGTAATGAAGGACACCCTCTAGGTATTCAAGAGCTGCTTGTAGGTAAAGATCATCACCATCGATGACGCTTTGAACTGTAGGTGTGACCTCTATATCTGCAAGGATACCTATACGCTGTGTTTCGCTATCATCAATGTTATGAACGCCTATTGAAGAGTAATAGATCTCATAGCCTCCCACTAAGGGAACAGCAACGACATCTCCATTTTGTCCGATGGTTTCACTTCCAATGACAATGCCCTTTGGTGCAAGGCGAAAAGCCATGGCACAAAATTCAGTATGGCTTCCCGTGTTGATATTCACGAGGCTGATGACCTCTCCTTTATAATAATGTGGATTATTCGTACCCAGTGAGTAGGGGTCGGTATACAGATTTCCCAAATAGTTAGGATCAACCATATGAAAATGAACAAAGGTCATTTGATTTGGATACAATAATGCAATAATCTCTTTATAAATCATTTCTGTATCAGGGTATCCTCTTAAATCAATGATTAAAGCCTTAGAACCGAGGATGTCGTGTCTTTTTTCGTCGAATTCACTTAAGCTGATCCTATTATAGTCAATGTAAAGGGTGTCATCGTTTACCCAATAAAGGGCTGGCTTTTCTTGTGCATTGTCGTATGTCAGCTCGTCAAGTGGATAAGCCACAGATTCTAAGGTGAGGTTTTCACCGTATCTACTAATGTCGATTGTGACGTCTTTGCTTTTCACTGTCAGACAGTGGCTAAGGGCAAAGCTTATCTCAGCCCCTTCATGTGAAGCAGCACTATAGAATTTAAGCCCTTCAAGTGCTTCTTCTATGGAAAATCCATTGATAGCTTTGATAACGTCACCAACCTTTAGGTGTGTATGAATATTTTCATCTCGATATACTGTTGCAGTGACCACTGCTTGACCCTCATGCCATGCAAGGCCCACAGGAATACGATAGGCGCCTATGAGCTCCCGATAAAGGGCTTGTGTACCTGTTACAAAACCATGTCCGTCGTCAGTGGCTTTTGCCAAGCTTCGGATAGCCTTTTCATATTCTAATTGATCAGATGCTTCAAGAAATATAGGTATCATGGTGTAGAGGGTATCATCCCAGGAAGTGTCTAGAAGGTCTTTGTTTGGCGAAAAATATTCAAAGACATTCCAAAAACGAAAGAGTGATAAAAGCCGGTATTGGTCATTAGGATAGAACATACCTATATAGGCCTCTTCATAGTCAAAGTTAAAAACAATGTCAGAAGGCATTTTATAGGGTAATTTAGACCGTTGCGTCATATTTTGACGATCGGCAAAGGAAAGGTCTGTCAGGGTCTCTCGTAGCTCGTCGGTCATTTGTAAAGCTTGTATCCAGCTAAAATCTATATAGGTATCTATGGCCTTAGTCGGACGGTTTGAAACCTTTGTAGGCCTTTCCTCTAAAATTGGAAAGGTGCCATAGCTCATAACCCAATGATGGATAAGGGCATCTCTTTCTTTAAGTGTCGTGGCAGCTCTCACCAAAGGGATTAGCTCTATTAGATCATTGTCAAAGGTTTGCCCGCCGCCTTGTGTTTCTGGGTGGTAGTACTTCATTAGCCCCCATACCTTGGAAAGTAAAAACAGATTATCAACCTCTGTAACATACACGGCTTCTTCCTTGCCGTCCACGCTGTCGTAGCTAACATAAATGCTCACAGCTACAAGGACTAAAATGAATAGAGATACCCAAATAAGGATTTTCTTTTTTAGCATAAAGTCTCCCCTAAAATGTTTTATGATGTCTTATTTTTTAGAATTTAAGGCTGTTAATTGACATTCTAACATTTCAAGAACAGGGTTATCAACAGAATAGTCGCACATTTCCGATAATAGCGATGTTAACAATTGTTAAAATATTAAATTTCTTGACTTTGTTTGTGTTAAATGTTAGCGTGACGTAAGAGGTAAAAATGCATTTAGAGGAGGTATTCATGTTTAAATTAATTGCGGATTCCACATGTGATTTAAGCTTTGACATCATTGAGACATACAGCATCGGCATAGCGCCCTTATCGATTACAATTGACGGCATAACCTATCAGGATCGAATTGATATTGATGCAGATACGTTTTTTTCCAGAATTGCAGAGTATAAAAAGCACCCGACGACAGCAATGCCTTCACCAGCATTGTTTTTAGCCCTTTACGAAGAAGCCTATGCCAGTGGTCATAAAGAAATACTATGTATCTGTATGTCGAGCAAAACCAGTGGTTCTTACCAATCGGCAGTTGTTGCAAAGGGGTATTTTGAAGAAGCTCATCAAGGGGATACCTACCAGCTTCACGTGGTAGATAGCACATCTATGAGTCATGGCAGTGGCTGGCTTATTATGAAAAGTGCAAGGCTAAGAGAGGCTGGGAAGTCTTTTGAGGATGTTGTGGCTTATGTTGAGCGCTATAAAAAAAATGTGAAGCATTATTTATCTGTGGATGATTTAGACAACCTGGTAAGGAGTGGTAGACTTAGATACGGGAGTGCCTTAATTGGAAAAATTATGAAGGTTAAGCCTATTATGACGATGAAAAATGGTGAAGGGGCTATCATCAGTAAGGAGCGTGGCCGCAAGAAGGTTTTGTCTCATTATATTGATGGCTTTAAATCAAGAGTGAATCTGGAAGAAACGGATTTTGTCATTGTTGGGTATACTTCGGATAGGCTTTATGCAGAAAACTTAGTGCATTTGATTGAAGATGAAACTGATTTTAAGGGAGATATTTTTCTCATGCAAATGGGGGTTTCAGTAGGAACGCATGTTGGGCTTGGAGGCTTGTCTTTTTACTTTTTAGAAAAAGACCATTTAAAGGATGGCCTGCTTGTTAATAACATCAATAAAATTGTTCAGCGATGAGGCATAGAAAGGGAGGAAGCACATGGAATTAAAACGCATTGGGACGATTCAAAGCCCATATGTGCTTAAGGGGGATGCTCCAAGGCAAGGCAAACTATCCAAGGAAGAGATGATTTTAGACATCGACCCCTTGTATCAAGATGCTTTACTTGGTTTAGAGGCTGGAAAAGATATTGTGGTTATTTATTGGGGAGATCGCGCAGATAGAAGTACCCTTAGATCCACACCACCATCGCGCCAAGAGGAATGCGGCGTATTTGCTTCTAGGTCACCGAATAGACCAAACCCCTTGGCTTTAAATGTGGCAAAAATCGTATCTATAAGCAATCATCAACTAAAGGTCATTGGCTTAGATGCTCTAGATGGAAGCCCCTTGCTCGACATAAAAGCATACTCACCAATGGTGGATTCAAATGACGAGTAGTGCCTTCCTTAAGACGGAAAATCCTTTCCCATCCAAAAACGTTGCATGCTTCCCTTTGAGGAGTAAGCAGCATATAGCATATAAATAGCGCCTGTGAAAAAGCCTAAGGTCATCATAAAAAATATCCAAACTGCTGACGTGAGTAATCGCTTTTCTCTATAAGCAATCCAAACAGAAAAAAGCAAAAATCCAACGTATAAATCCACCATGGATACTATTCCCCAAGGGTTTTCTAACAATAAGGAGCCGTCTTTAAAAAAATCGCCATAGGCAAAGCCATTAAACAATGCGATTGTCATGGAAAGGACCCCAATCCATCCTATGAGTTTAATCCATTTCATAAAAACCTCCTTTTGATTTTAGAGTAATTGGTACACTTCAATGACATACCAGATGGCATATATAGCAAAGACCAAAAGGAGATTGCCGATGGGAAGCCAAGCCAAGTATGAGGTATCCGTTTCACTTTGCTTTAAGTAAAATTTCCATGCGATGGTTAATGTCGCGGGATAAATTGTAGATACTACAATAAAGCTATAGGCAACAATTGTTAAGAACAAATGATGCTTTGGTATTAACCCTGCTACAATGGTATACCAGTTGGTGAAAAAAACGAATGGATAAACAAAAACAAGCAGTGTGGATAGTATTAATAAAATGAAGGTTGTTTTTTTTGACATGTGAGCTCCTTATCTTGTGTCGTGTTATGATTATAATATACTAAAGGCTGTTAAAGCGTCAATGGGGACGGAGGAATAAGGTTACCCTTATTCCTCCGTCCCCATTGACAAGTTTGCACGCATAAGCTATTCTACAAGTGTAAGATAATAAGCGTCATAATTGAATAATAACGAATGGTGTATTTTTAAGAATACTTAATAGGGAAGTTTGGTGTAAATCCAACACGGTCCCGCCACTGTAAAAGACTGCAGACCTTATAACCACTGTGAAGAACGGGAAGGAAGGCGAGCTATAGTCTTGAGTCAGGAGACCTGCCAATCGTTAAGCACTGTTGTACTCACGAGGATGAGGAAGTGTGACGATAAGCGTATAGCTTTGTTTGTCATGCTCTTTCTTTAATGAAAGGGCTTTTTTATTCTGTGTTTACCATAGTGCTGTGTGTCATAGCACTATTTTTTGTGACCAAAATTTGGAGGTATCGATTGAAAGTATTGTTTCAGCAGCCATTATTTTTAATGGCATTGTGTATCGTTCTAGGGGGCATCATTGGAAAGCTAAAAGCGAGGCATTTTAGTTTAGGGTCTTCTGCAACGCTATTTGTAGCCTTGGCACTCAGCTTTATTTTGGGACATTTTTTTAATGAGAAGGTTATGGTGTCCAATGTATTGTTTCATGCAAGCATGCTGGGATTTATTAGTGCAGTAGGGCTTCAGGCATCTACAACAATAAAATCTGTTTTGCTCCAGCATGGATTTAAGTTTATTGTTTTATCAATTGTTGTGACGGCTTCGGGAATGCTCACAGCAATGGCTGCCACACATCTTTTACCAGAGCTTAAGTATGAAGTTGTCGGTACCTATGTTGGCTCCTTGACGAGCTCACCTGGCTTAGGTACAGCCTTGGAGTTAGGAGTTGATTATCGCTCCCAAATTGGCGTCGGATATGCAATTGCTTATGTACCTGGCGTATTAGCAGTAATCTTAGTTTCCCAGTGGTTAGGGAGGCACAAAAGTCATTTGGCTCAGCCTCCTAGTAACTTTGCTAAAGATAGCGGCTCACAAAGCATGAACCTTATATCATATTTTATGGTGATTGTCCTTGGAATGGCTCTAGGTTCGCTGGAAATACCTTTATATGGAGGGTTGACATTTTCATTAGGAATTGTTGGAGGAACCTTGATGATGTCGCTCATTCTTGGCGCATCCTTTAAAACGTTTCAATATGAAGAAACCATATTAAACACGATTAAGGGCATATCCTTACAAGGATTTTTATCTATTGTAGGCTTAAATTATGGTTATTCAGCAGTGATAGCGGTTAGGGAATCAGGCCTTATTCTCATGTTTGTAGGAATTTGCATTGCAATGGTAAGCATCATTGTCGGTTATTTCTTTGGCAAAATAGTGTATAAGCTAGATTTAGCATTACTCATGGGCTGTATCTGTGGCGCAATGACAAGTACACCAGGACTGGCATCAGCACTAGAGCACTTTGATCAGGATGAGGTAATTGCAGGTTATGGGGCGACATACCCCTTTGCATTGCTCTGTATGATTTTGTTTACAAATATACTCATTTAGGAGGTAGATGAATGAACATTCATGAATATCAAGCGAAGGTTTTACTCAAGAATTACGGCTTTAATGTTCTTAATGGTTTTTTAGTAACAGATTTAAATGATCTTGAAAAACAAGCGAGGCGTATTGAGACAGATGTGGCTGTTATAAAGGCCCAAATTCATGCTGGAGGTAGAGGAAAGGCAGGTGGGGTTAAGCTTGTAAGTACCATGGAAGAAGCCATAGAATCCGGAAAGCGTATGCTGGGGCAAACCCTAGTGACTCATCAAACTGGTCCAAGTGGACAGGTCGTAAGAAAGTTATATCTTGAGGAAGGGTGCCATATTGTCAAGGAATTTTATTTAAGCATGACCGTAGATCGACTGAACCAATGTATCGCTCTTATAGCATCGCATCGTGGAGGAATGGATATCGAACAGGTTGCTGCCGATTACCCTGAGGATGTTTACCATGTGAAGCTATCGCCATTTATTGGGATTAAACCATATCATGTCAAGCAACTGATTCATGCCTTTCAATTAAATGCATCACATAGCGTTGCCATTGAACAGATTTTGAAGGGGGCCTTTAACTGTTTTATTGAAAAGGACTTAGAAATGCTAGAAATAAATCCGCTGGTGCTTGATGCCAATAGGCAGTTTATTGCTCTAGATGCCAAAATGAGCTTTGATGACAATGCACTGTATAAGCATCCAGATATTCAGTTGTTAAAGGATGATGATGAGACAGATGCAACTGAAAACGTCGCTTCAGCGTATGGTCTTAATTACGTGTCTTTAGATGGGGAAATTGGGTGCCTTGTTAATGGTGCCGGCTTAGCGATGGCAACAATGGATGCTATCGCCATAGCTGGAGGTACACCTGCGAATTTTCTAGATGTTGGTGGAAGTGCAAGCGATAACATGGTGGAAAAAGGCTTTGAAATATTATTGTCGTCGCCCCATGTAAAAGGTATTTTTGTTAATATTTTCGGAGGAATTATGCACTGCGATACAATCGCCTTAGGAGTGATAAAAGCTGCGAAGCGTTTAAACTGTCATGTACCCATTGTGGTTAGGTTAGAAGGAACAAATGTCTTAAAGGGAAAGTTTTTAATAGAGCAATCGGGGTTAAATATTATTTTTGCTGACAACATGGATGATGGTGCTCAGCGCATCGTTAAAGCAGTAAAAGGAGGAAGAGCATGAGCATTTGGGTAAATCAACATACCAAAGCAATTGTACAGGGCATTACAGGGTCGGCTGCATCTTATCATACGGAGCAAATGCTAAAATATGGTACTAAAATTGTTGCAGGCGTGACACCGGGTAAGGGGGGAAGCATCATTTTCGGAGTCCCTGTATTTGATACGGTTAAAGAAGCTGTTGCACATGAATCTGTTGATGCGTCTGTTATTTTTGTACCTGCACCCTATGCAGCGGATGCGATAATTGAGGCTGTTGATGAATGTATTCCGCTTATTGTATGCATTACAGAGCATATTCCCGTTATAGATATGATTCGAGTCACCTCATATATGAAGGGGAAGGCATCAAGGCTTATTGGACCTAATTGTTCTGGTATTATAACTCCAAATCATTGTAAAATTGGCATAATGCCTGGTCATATTCATAAAAAGGGGGATATCGGTATTGTTTCGAGGTCAGGAACATTGACCTATGAAGCGGTTGATGCCATAAGCAAGGCTGGCTATGGGCAATCAACAGCAGTGGGGATTGGTGGTGATCCGGTTCATGGTACGGATTTTATTGATGTTCTTGACGCATTTAACAGAGATAAAAAAACGAAGGCTGTCGTCTTTATTGGTGAAATCGGTGGGGATGCGGAGGAACGTGCTGCGGAATGGATTGAAAAGCATATGAAAAAACCAGTAATAGGGTTTATCAGTGGAAAGACTGCTCCGAAGGGTAAACGCATGGGGCATGCGGGAGCAATTATTTCGGGTGATACAGGTACAGCCCAGTCAAAAGAATTGGCTTTGAAGAAAGCGGGGGTTATCATGGCAGATAGATTTTTAGATTTAATGACACACGTTGAGAAGGTGCTGAGCAATGAAAGCTAATTGGAACCGATTTGTAATGGTTAATTTCGGAGTGCTTGTCATGGCGCTCGGACTATACTTTTTCTTGATTCCTTCGAATTTAGCTGTTGGGGGTGTTACAGGCCTTGCTATGGTTATTCAAACCTTTATTCCTAGTGTGAATTTAGGTTTGCTAATGCTGATATTTAACGCCATCCTATTTCTAATCGCTTTTATGGTCATCGGAAAGGAATTTGGTGGTTATACCATTTATTGTAGCCTTTTCTTATCGGTTGTTATTGGAGTTTTCGAGCACCTTGTTCCTATGGCAACACCTTTAGTGAATGATGTTTTTTTGAATTTGATGTATGGTATTCTTATTCAAGGTCTAGGAATGGGTATTATTTTTTATCAAAATGCCTCAACTGGAGGGACGGACATCGTTGCAAAAATCATAAACAAATACACGTCAATTGAACTTGGAAAATCATTATTTTTGTCTGATGCCATCATAACACTTTTAGCAGGTATCTCGTTTGGTCTTGAACTAGGGCTTTATGCCTTTATTGGCATCTTAATTAATGGTTTGGTTATTGATAAAGTTATTTCAGGTCTTGATTCAAGAATTCAAGCTATTATCATTTCAGATGAGTTTAAGTGTATTACAAGGTATATTCAAAGTGACTTAGACAGAGGTGTCACCTACTTGTCTGGCTATGGCGGATACACGTTAGAAGATAAAAGCATTATTAGTGTGGTCTTGACCAAAAGAGAGTATTTGCAGCTAAAAAAGGAGATCAGGCGCATTGATGGAAATGCCTTTATGATTATGAACACGGTTTTTGAAGTCATCGGGACTGGATTTAATGATTTTTAAACAACAAGGGGACGGGGGAATAAGGCTAACCTTATTCCCCCGTCC
>WPCG01105481.1_pt1 | contig 24646 bp, 27 predicted proteins | sample 5403311 | NCBI WGS metagenome assembly WPCG01 (sample SAMN12869467, study PRJNA574797) | sludge metagenome | isolation source: wastewater treatment of Control | place: China:Beijing | collected 2019-05-17 | reverse complement strand
CAGCCGCTGGTGTTCGAGAAGTTCCGCCAGGTCGAGCGTTTCGATACCCGCAGCCACGGCGGAACCGGTCTCGGGCTGGCGCTGGCGAGCCAGTTTGCGACGATGATGCACGGCACCCTGACCCTGCAGTCCGAGCCCGGCAAGGGCTCCGTGTTCACCCTGCGCCTGCCGCTCAACGCTGCCTCAGGCGGCAGGCTGTCCACAGACGGTGAGCCCTGATGCGCATCCTGATCGTCGATGACCAGCCGACCAATCGCCAGCTTCCCGCGGCCATCCTGCGCCGCCTCGGCCATACCGTCGCGGAGGCCGTCGATGGGGAGGCCGCACTGACCTGGCTTGCCACCGAGCAGGCCGATTGCGTGCTGCTCGACATCAGCATGCCGGGGCTGTCCGGTGATGAAGTGTGCCGGCGCATCCGTGCCGATGCGCGCCTGCAGGGGCTGCGGGTGGTGGCGTATACCGCGCATGCCCTGCATGGCGACGAGCAGCGCATCATGCAGGCAGGCTTCGACAGCGTCCTCGTCAAGCCCATCTCGCGCGCGAGCCTGCTGAGCGCCCTGGACCTCCCGGCGCCCTGAGGATGTGCGAATAACTCTGCTGCGCGTGCCGCTGGCGGCCTTGTGCGCTGCGCGCTCCCTCGCCTGTCGATCTGAACGTCTCGCGGGCAGTGCGCCGGCAGTCCGTGCCGCCCCCAAAAGAGCGGCCCCCGCACGCGTGGCGGCGTGCGGGGGCCGGTGCTGCCGGCGGGGCGGCGGAGCGCCGCGGAATGCGGCGCTCAGACGGTGGCGACTTCCTTCTCGTCGAAGACCAGTTTGACCTTGCCGTCGTCGTCCAGGTCGATGGTCACCCGTCCGCCGCTGGCGAGGCGGCCGAAAAGCAGCTCGTCTGCCAGCGCGGCGCGGATGGCGTCCTGGATCAGGCGCGCCATCGGCCGCGCGCCCATCAGCGGGTCGAAGCCGTGCTCGGCCAGCCAGGCCTTGAGGTCGTCGGTGAAATGGGCCTCGACCTTCTTGTCGTGCAGCTGCGCTTCGAGTTCGATGAGGAACTTGTCCACCACGCGCAGGATGATCTCGCTGTCCAGCGCCCGGAAGGAGATCGTCGCATCGAGGCGGTTTCGGAACTCCGGCGAGAACATGCGCTTGATCTCGGCCATCTCGTCGCCGGTCTCGCGCTTGGCGGAGAAACCGATCACCGACTTCTGCATTGCCTCGGCTCCGGCGTTGGTGGTCATGATGATGATGACGTTGCGGAAATCCGCCTGCCGGCCGTTGTTGTCGGTCAGGGCGCCATGGTCCATGACCTGCAGCAGGATGTTGTAGATGTCCGGATGGGCCTTCTCGATTTCGTCGAGCAGCAGCACGCAGTGCGGCTTCTTGGTGATCGCCTCGGTGAGCAGGCCGCCCTGGTCGAAGCCGACATAGCCCGGCGGCGCACCGATGAGGCGGCTGACGGCGTGGCGTTCCATGTACTCCGACATGTCGAAGCGCACCAGTTCGATGCCGAGGGTGTAGGCGAGCTGACGGGCGACTTCGGTCTTGCCGACGCCGGTGGGGCCGCTGAACAGGAAGGAGCCGATCGGCTTGGCCGGATTGCCGAGTCCCGAACGCGACATTTTGATCGCCTTGGCGAGCGCATCGATGGCCGCATCCTGACCGAAGACCACGTTCTTGAGGTCGCGGTCGAGAGTCTTCAGTGCCGCCTTGTCGTCATTGGAGACGGTGCGCGGCGGGATGCGGGCGATCTTGGCGACGATCTCCTCGATCTCGTTCTTGCCGATGGTTTTCTTCTGGCGTGACTTCGGCAGGATGCGCTGTGCCGCCCCGGCTTCGTCGATGACGTCGATGGCCTTGTCGGGGAGGTGGCGGTCGTTGATGTACTTGGCCGACAGCTCGGCGGCGCTCGACAGTGCGGCCGCCGAGTACTTGATGCCGTGGTGCTCCTCGAAGCGGCTCTTGAGGCCCTTGAGGATCTCGATGGTTTCGGCCACCGAGGGTTCGACCACGTCGACCTTCTGGAAGCGCCGCGACAGCGCGTGGTCTTTCTCGAAGATCTGCCGGTACTCGGTGTAGGTGGTGGCGCCGATGCACTTCAGCTGCCCGGAGGACAGTGCCGGCTTGAGCAGGTTGGAGGCGTCCAGGGTGCCGCCCGAGGCCGCTCCGGCACCGATCAGGGTGTGAATCTCGTCGATGAACAGGATCGCTCCTTCCTGCTCGTCGAGTTGCTTGAGCACGGCCTTCAGGCGCTGCTCGAAGTCGCCGCGTTACTTGGTGCCGGCCAGCAGCGCGCCCATGTCGAGGGCGTACACCTGGGCGTTTTCCAGCACTTCGGGAACCTGGCCGTCGACGATGCGGTGGGCCAGCCCTTCGGCGATGGCGGTCTTGCCGACGCCGGCCTCGCCAACCAGCAGAGGGTTGTTCTTGCGCCGCCGGCAGAGGGTCTGGATGACGCGCTCGACCTCCTTCTCGCGGCCGATGAGGGGGTCGATCTTGCCCACCAGGGCCTGCTGGTTGAGGTTCTGGGTGTAGTTCTCCAGCGCACCGCCGGATTGCGGGCTTTCCGCCTCCGCTTCGTTGTGCTCGCCCTCGCTCTGGTTTGGTGCGCCCGCACCTTGCGGGGGCGTCTTGGCGATGCCGTGGGAGATGAAGTTCACCACGTCGAGGCGGGAGATGTTCTGGCGCTGGAGGAAATACACCGCATGGGAATCCTTCTCGCCGAAGATCGCCACCAGCACGTTGGCGCCGGTGACTTCCTTCTTGCCGGAGGATTGCACATGGAGGATGGCGCGCTGGATGACGCGCTGGAAACCCAGGGTCGGCTGGGTGTCGATGTCTGCAGTGCCCTCGACCTTGGGGGTGTGCTCGTTGATGAACTCGGTGAGTTCGCGGCGCAACTCGTCCATGTTGGCGTTGCAGGCGCGCAACACTTCCGCGGCGGAGGGATTGTCGAGCAGGGCGAGCAGCAGATGCTCCACGGTGATGAACTCGTGGCGCTTCTGGCGCGCTTCGACAAAGGCCATGTGCAGGCTGACTTCAAGCTCTTGCGCGATCATTCAGTTTTCCTCCATCACGCAGGCCAGCGGATGCTGGTGCTGCCTGGCATAAGACACGACCTGCTCGATCTTGGTCGCTGCGACATCCCGCGGGAAGACGCCGCAAAGCCCCATGCCCTCTCTGTGGACTTGGAGCATGACCCGCGTGGCACGTTCGCGGTCCATGCCGAAAAATTTCTGCAACACGTCGACCACGAAGTCCATCGGCGTAAAGTCGTCGTTCAACAGCAGCACCTTGTAGAGCGGCGGCGGCGTGGTGCGTGCGCGTGTCGCCTCCAGTACGAATTCGTCCTGCTTGTGTGTGGCCATGCGAACCATTCTAATCAAGTGTCGGCAGAGTGCAACAGCGCTGCGCAGAGGGGTTTTTCGCCTCATCGGAGGGCGTATGCGGTGTACTTTCGCGCTGCCTTCGGGCGATTACAAGCGATTTGTATGCCAGGGGGTATCGGTTTACCCGTGGGGGTAGCGATGCTGCGCTGCGCAAGAAAATCCCGCAAGAAATGCTTGACGCTGTGAGCTCAGTTGCGTAAAAGCACTCCCGTATGTCGTGCAAAGAGCAGTGCGCTGACCCTGTCGGGCTGTCGCCGCGATGCGGCTGCTGGCAGGGCTCAGGAGTGACCTCGGGTTGCTTCGGTGCGGGTTCCGGTTCCTCTGCAAGACATGCTGGCCGGGTGGTTCCGGTACGTTACATGCACACTTGAAGGATTGATGGTATATGGCAACTGGCACTGTTAAGTGGTTCAACGATTCCAAGGGTTTTGGCTTCATTACCCCGGATGACGGCAGCGAGGATCTCTTCGCGCACTTTTCCGCAATCAACATGAGCGGCTTCAAGACCCTGAAGGAAGGCGAGAAGGTTTCCTTCGAAGTCACCCAGGGTCCGAAGGGCAAGCAGGCTTCCAACATCCAGAAGGCTTGAGGAAGCCGCGTTCGACGCGGAGCGCCGTACCGCACACAGGGGTTGCCGGCAGCGTGCCGGTGGCTTTGCAGGCTGGTTGTCGAGTACGGTCATGGGGTGTCGGAGAGGCTGAGTGCAACTGAGCCTGTTTCCGCCACGCCAAAGAACAAGAGGCCACCGCATGCGGTGGCCTCTTGCCATTCTGGAGATCTGGGCCCGCGCGGGCCGGTCTGCCGACCGGCTTACTTGAGCTTGATTTCCTTGTACAGGACGTGCTTGCGGGCGACCGGGTCGTACTTCTTGAACTCGAGCTTCTGCGGGGTGGTGCGCTTGTTCTTCGAGGTGGTGTAGAAGTGACCGGTGCCGGCAGTCGATTCCAGCTTGATCTTTTCGCGAATGCCTTTAGCCATGATGGTCTCCGTTCAGTGCGGGGCTCAGAGCTTCTCGCCGCGGGCGCGAAGTTCGGCGACGACTTCGTCGATGCCCTTCTTGTCAATGGTGCGCAGGCCGGCATTCGACACGCGCAGGCTGATCCAGCGGTTCTCGGCCTCGCTCCAGAACCGGCGGTTCTGCAGGTTGGGGAGGAAACGACGCTTGGTCTTGTTGTTGGCGTGGGAAACGTGATTTCCCACCATCGGGGCTTTACCCGTTACTTGGCAGACGCGAGCCATACGATGCTCCAGGGAATTCGGTTTGCGAAAAGCGGTGGAGGATACCGCATCGTCACCCCCTCGCGCAAGCCCTGTGGTGTTCGGCGATGTCCTGCAGCGGCTCAGAGCAGTCCGCGTTCGGCGAAGGACAGCGGTGCGCCGTGGGCGGTGACGATGAAATGATCGAGTACGCGCACGTCCACGGTCTCCAGCGCCTGCTTGAGGCTGCGGGTCAGCAGCTCGTCGGCGTGGCTGGGTTCGCAGGCCCCGGAGGGGTGGTTGTGGGCGAGGATGACCGCTGCGGCGTTGTGTGCGAGCGCCAGCTTGACCACCTCGCGCGGATAGACGCTGGTCTGGGTGAGGGTGCCGCGGAACAGTTCGACGGCGTCGATGAGGCGGTTGCGCGCATCGAGCAGCAGGACGGTGAATACCTCGTGGGGCAGGCTGCCGAGGCGCAGGCGCAGCCAGTTGCGCACCGAGCGGGGGTTGTCGAAGATGTCGCCGGCGCTCATTTCCTCGGCCAGCGCGCGTCGCGACAGTTCCATCACCGCCTGCAGTTGGGCATACTTCGCCAGCCCCATGCCGGGGATGCTGGCAAATTCCGCCGCTTCGGCATTGCACAGGCGGGTCAGGTTGCCGAAGCGCACCAGCAGGTCGCGGCCGAGGTCGACTGCGCTGCGCCCGCGCACACCGACGCGCAGGAAGAGGGCGAGCAGTTCGGCATCGCTGAGGGTGTGGGCGCCGCGGGCGAGCAGCTTTTCGCGCGGGCGTTCGGCGGCAGGCCAGTCGGAGATTGCCATGGGCAGGTCGGACCGATCAACGAATGATGGTGCATTAAACCCAATGTCATGAAAGAGCTCAAGGGCAGGAAGCTGATTCTCGGCGTTTCGGGCGGCGTGGCGGCGTACAAGGCCGCCGAACTGACCCGTCTGCTGGTCAAGGCCGGCGCCGAGGTCGAGGTGGTGCTGACCGAGGCCGGTGCGCGTTTCGTCGGCGCGGTGACCTTCCAGGCGCTCTCCGGACGCCCGGTGCACGGCGGACTGTGGGAGGGTGGGGCGGCCAACGGCATGGCCCATATCGACCTTTCCCGTCAGGTCGACGCCATCCTCGTGGCGCCGGCGACCGCCGACCTGCTTGCCAGGCTGGCGCAGGGGCGTGCCGACGATCTGCTCAGCACGCTCTGCCTGGCGCGCGACTGCGCCCTGCTGGTGGCGCCGGCAATGAACCGGCAGATGTGGGCGAACCCGGCCACGCAGCGCAACGTCGCCACCCTCCTCGGCGACGGCGTGACGGTGCTCGGCCCGGGGGAAGGCGAGCAGGCCTGCGGCGAGGTCGGGCCCGGGCGCATGCTCGAGCCCGAGGAGCTCGTCGAGCATGTGGTGGCGGCCTTCCGTCCCAAGGTGCTGGCCGGGCGCAAGGTGGTGCTCACTGCCGGGCCCACCTTCGAGGCCATCGATCCGGTGCGCGGCATCACCAACAGCAGCTCCGGCAAGATGGGCTATGCACTGGCACGCGCCTGCCGCCAGGCCGGTGCCGAGGTGGTGCTGGTCAGCGGGCCGGTGGCCCTCGCCGCGCCGCTGGGGGTGCAGCGCGTAGGGGTGCATTCGGCGCTGCAGATGCGTGCGGCGGTGTTCGATGCCCTGCCTGGCGCCGATGTCTTCATTGGCGTGGCCGCGGTTGCCGACTACCGCCCGGCGCAGGCCGCGGAGCACAAGATCAAGAAAACCGGCGATGTCCTGCAGCTGAGCCTGTCCCCCAATCCGGACATCCTTGCCGAGGTCGCGGCATTGCCACAGGCGCCTTTCTGTGTCGGTTTTGCCGCGGAGAGCCGCGACCTTGATGCCTATGCGACGGGCAAGCGGGCGGCCAAGCGCCTGCCGCTGCTGGTCGGCAACCTGGTCCAGGATGGCCTGGGCGGCGACGACAACGAGGTGGTGCTGTACGACGACAACGGACGCCACGCGCTCGGCCGTGCCGCCAAGGGCGAACTGGCTGCGCGCATCGTCGATCATCTGGCCGCGCTGCTGGAGCGCCGCGGCCCTTCCATGGAGCAAGCCTGATGCACAAGATAGACGTGAAGATTCTCGATGCGCGCCTGCGCAACCAGCCGCCGGCGTATGCCACGGCGGGGGCGGCAGGGCTCGATCTGCGCGCCTGCATCGATGCGCCGCTGGTGCTGCATCCGGGTGAGAGCACGCTGGTACCCAGCGGACTGGCGATCCATCTGGCCGATCCCGGGCTGGCGGCGATGATCCTGCCGCGTTCCGGCCTTGGTCACAAGCACGGCATCGTGCTGGGCAACCTGGTCGGTCTGATCGATTCCGACTACCAGGGGCAGATCTTCGTGTCGATGTGGAATCGTGGCCGCGAGAGCTTCACCGTCCAGCCCATGGAGCGCATTGCCCAGCTGGTGGTGGTGCCGGTGCTGCAGGTCGGTTTCAACATTGTGGACGACTTCTCCCGCAGCGAGCGCGGCGGGGCCGGGTTCGGCAGTACCGGCAAGCACTGAGCGTGAGTGGGCATGCCGGCATCCCGGTAGGGGTGCACGTGGTGTTCGAGCGCGGTGACGAGGTGCTGTTGATGCGGCGCGCCGGCACGGGCTTCTTCGACGGGCTGTACAGCCTGCCGGGCGGGCATGTCGAGGCCGGCGAGTCGATCCTTGCTGCCGCGGCACGCGAGTGCGCGGAGGAACTCGCCGTCGGCGTCGAGGCGGCACAGTTGCACATGCTGGGGGTGGTGCATCGGCTGTCTGACACCAACCGGGTGGATTTCTTCGTGCGCGCCGCGCAGTGGACGGGGACGGCACGGATTGCCGAACCGCACAAGTGCGATGCACTGGGCTGGTATCGGCGCGATGCGCTGCCGCCCGCCATGGTGCCCTATGTCGCTGCTGCGCTCGCTGCCGGGGCGGGGCCGTGGGTGCTGGAGCTGGGCTGGGCGTGAAGGCTGCGGGCGCTATTCAGCGTATCAACGGATTCTGATAGTCTTTCCCCGCTGCGCCGCGTGCGGCGCGCCTACGACAATATCCATGAATGCGAGGAGGGGGAGATGGGAATGAGCTGGAGACGCGCGCTGGCCGGGCTGGCGCTGGGTGCCGCGGCGCCCGTGGTGCTGGCTGCCGGTGAGCTGCCGGATGTCGATCTCGGTCGTGCCGAGGAAATCAACATGGGGCGCTGCTTCCTGTGTCACGGCGTCGACGGCGAGAGCTCGACCGCACTCTACCCGCGCCTGGCCGGACAGCACTACCAGTACATCGCCAAGCAGCTCGCCGACTTCCAGGCCGGGCGGCGCAAGAGCGATACCATGGTGAGCATGGTGGAAGGCCTCACCGCCGACGAGATGCTGGCCCTGGGGGTGTTCTTCGAGAAGAAGCCGACGCGCGCGCAGGCCGTCCAGGATGCCGATCTTGCCGGGGTTGGGCGCTACGTCTTCCACCGTGGCAACGAGTATTCCGGCGTCGCCGCCTGCGCCTCCTGTCATGGCGAGCGCGGCCTCGGTTCGCCGGCGCTGCCGCGTCTGGCCGGGCAGGTTCCGCAATACACCGAAAGCCAGTTGAAGTCGTTCAACAAGCGCGAGCGCACCAACGACAACGCGGTGATGCACTCGATCGCCTCGCGCCTGACCGAGCTGGAGATCAAGGCCGTGTCGCTCTACATTGCCACGCTCGACTGAGCACATGCGGCGCCCGTGCGGCGCAGGCGCGGCAATGAAAAACGGGGCCCTTGCGGGCCCCGTCTGCCTTGGCTGGATGCCGGCGTTCAGGCGAGCATGTCGGCCCAGATGTTGTTGGCCCAGGCCAGCGCATACTTGCCTTCGATCTCGTTGGCGGCCGCCGACACCCCACCCGCACCTTCCACGGGCAGGAAGGTCTGCTTCTCGGCGTTGTACTGGTGTACCGAGGCGACGTGGATGACGTTCCTGTCGTCCACAAAGCTGTAGCAGGTGTTCATCACCACCGGGGTGGCGCTTGGCTCGCGTCCCTCGAAGAGGTTGAGGATGGCGGCGGCGGCAACCTTGGCGTGCTGGTTGGCCATGTGGCCGGACTTGGGCATCGTCGGCGCGGGGAAGAGAGCGTCGCCGAGCACGTGTACGCCGGGCATGCCCTTGGCTTCCATGCTCAGCCAGTCGACGTCCACCCAGCGCTCGTTGATCAGCGGCAGGCCGGCCTGCACGGCGATGTTGCCGGCGCGCATGGGCGGGATGACGTTGAGGACGTCGGCCTTGACGTCGCCGAACTCGAGCTTGGCGATGCGGTTGCGGGCGTCGACTTCCATGATCGCGCTGTTCGGGCGGTACTCGAGGATGTCCTTGTAGGGGCCCTGGAAGGCGCGCAGGAAAAGGCCCTTCTTCGACTGGATGTCGTCGTTGGCATCGAGGATGATGACCTTCGACTTCGGTTTGTGGGTCTTGAAGTAGTTGGCCACTACGCAGGCGCGCTCATAGGGGCCGGGCGGGCAGCGGTAGGGGGCCTTGGGGATCTGGATGGCGAACACGCCGCCGTCGGCCATGCTTTCGAGTTGCTGGCGCAGCAGTACGGTCTGGGCGCCGGCCTTCCAGGCGTGGGGGATGAGCTCCTCGTTGCCGTCGAGGCCTTCGATGGCGCCGGGCATGAAATCGATGCCCGGGGAGACCACCACGCGATCGTAGCTCAGGGTGCCGCCGGCGGCCAGGCGCACCTCGCGCTTGGCGGCGTCGATGCCGAGCACCTCGTCCTGGATCACCTTCACGCCCCACTTCGACTTCAGGTTGTCGTAGCTGACGGTGATGTCGGCGAGGGTCTTCTGCCCGGCGATCACCAGGTTGGAGATCGGGCAGGAGATGAACTGTGCGTTGCGCTCGACCAGGGTCACCGCCACGCTGCCCTTGCTCCACATGCGCAGGTACTTGGCCACCGTGGCGCCGCCATAGCCGCCGCCGACGACCACCACATGGCCGCCCTTGCCGCCGCCGCTGGTGGCGCAGCCCGCCAGTCCGCCGAGTACCGTGGAGCCCGCGGCGATGGCGCCGGCGGATTTCAGAAAGTCACGTCTGTTAAGCATCTTCGTCCTCCCCCTGGCTTATTTCTGTGCGGCGAAATACGCGGCGATCAGCTCAAGCTGCTCGTCGGTATAGCCCTTGGAAATCTGGTGCATGATGGAGGCGGGCTTGGCGCCGCTCTTGAAGTCCAGCATCTTCTGCAGCAGCTTGTCGCGCGGTTCGCCGGCGAGGCTGTCCATGCCGCCGACGCTCTTGCCATTGGTGCCATGGCAGTTGGCGCAGGTGGCAGCCAGGTTGCGGGCCAGGTTGGGATCCTGGGCGTGGGCCAGGCCGCCGGCGGCGAGCGCACAGACGGTGGCGAGTGCGAATTTGAGCTTCAAGACTTTCCTCCTCTCCATTTATTTGATCCGCATCGGTGTGCCTGCCGGCCCCTGTGCCCGGGGTCCTCTGGCGGGACACGCTGCCGGCGCAGTATAGCCCACGCGGGAGGGAAGACAATCTATCGGAAGGGGATTTGATCCATGTCAACGCGGGGCCTTCTGTTTCGTGTGCAGCGCACAATAACAATTTGTTGACCATATGATTTCATGGTTATACAGTTTTTCACTAATAAGAACGCAGGTGGGGGCGAGATGGAGGAGCTGAACAAGGTCTTCGAGAGCGTGGCCGAATACTTCGGTCTGCTTGCAGAGCCGACGCGCCTGAAGATCCTGCACTGCCTGTGCAACGGCGAGCTGGCCGTCAATGAAGTGGTGGAGGCCGTCGGGCTTACCCAGGCCAACGCCTCGCGCCACCTCAACCTGCTTTACCGCGCCCGTGTAGTCGACCGCCGCCGTGAAGGCAGCCAGGTCTTCTACCGCATCGTCGATCCCAATTTCACCGATCTGTGCCGCACCGTGTGCGTGAGCATCGCTTCGCGCAGCGAAACCTCGATGCCGCGGCGGGAGAGCCTGCTGCGCCTCGAACAGGATCTCGGCGGCGGACCCTGAGCCAGCACTCTGGAGGAGGAGACGGCTGGCGCGCAAGATCAACAAGACAAGCGTTCAACACCACAAACCGCAGTCAACAACGCACCAATGGGGGGAGCGTACGCATGGCACTCACAGATGCCCGGCTTGGCCGGGTCAGGCCTGCGCCGGAGAACTTCCTGAGCGACGAGCAGATTCAGTCGGTCAAGGAGGGTAGGCGCGATTTCCTGCGCAAGGCATTCATCGCCGCCAGCGCGGCAGCCGCGGCGCCCGCGGTGGCGCATGCGCAGTCCGCTGGTGATCCGGCGATTCTCGAACTGCAGCCGTGGTCCACGATGCTGGGCAAGCCGGTGGCAGCCAATCCCTACGGCATGCCGTCGATGTACGAGCGCAATCTCGTCCGTCGCGAAAGCCCGGGGCTGACCCGCGTAGGCGGTTCGTCGGTCGCATTCACGCCGCTGCAGGGCCTGTTCGGCATCATTACGCCGTCGGGGCTGCACTTCGAGCGCCATCACCAGGGCTGGGTGGATATCGATCCCAACAAGCACCGCCTGATGATCAACGGCCTGGTGAAGACCAATGCGGTGTTCACCATGGACGACATCATGCGCCTGCCCTCGGTGTCGCGCATCCACTTCATCGAGTGCGGTGCCAACACCGGCATGGAGTGGGGCAACGTGGCGGTGCCGACGGTGCAGTACTCGCACGGCATGATCTCCTGTTCGGAGTTCACCGGTGTGCCGCTGAAGGCCATTCTCGACATGTGCGGGGCCGATTACCGCAAGGGCCGCTTCATCCTCGCCGAAGGCGCGGACGGCTCGTCGATGACCCGCACCATCCCGATGGAGATGGTCGAGTCCGGCGAGGTGCTGGTGGCTTACGGCATGAACGGCGAGATGCTGCGCCCGGAGAACGGCTACCCGCTGCGCCTGGTGGTGCCGGGCGTGCAGGGGGTGTCGTGGGTGAAGTGGCTGCGTCGCATCGAAGTCGGCGACATGCCCTGGGCGACCAAGGACGAGGCGGTGCACTACATCGACCTGATGCCGGACGGCCTGCACCGCCAGTACTCCTCCATCCAGGAGTGCAAGTCGGTGATCACCACCCCCTCGGGCGGTCAGACCCTGCTCGACAAGGGCTTCTACAACGTCTCCGGGCTGGCCTGGTCGGGGCGCGGCAAGATCACCCGCGTCGATGTATCCACCGATGGCGGCATCAACTGGCGCACCGCCCGGCTGGAGACGCCGGTGCTGTCGAAGGCGCTGACGCGCTTCAACATCGACTGGGTATGGGACGGCAAGCCGGCCATCCTGCAGTCGCGGGCGATGGACGACACCGGCTACGTACAGCCCTCCTATGGGCAACTGCGCGCGGTGCGCGGTACCAAGTCGATCTACCACAACAACGCCATCCAGTCCTGGAAGGTGGTCGAATCCGGTGAGGTGAGCAATGTCCAGGTTCTCTAAGACGCTGATCGCGCTTGCCCTTGCCGTCGGCACCGCCGCTCCGGCGCTGGCTTTCGATCGCTACCAGGGCATCGGGCGTGCCGCCACCACGGCGGAGGTGCAGGCCTGGGACATCGATGTGCGCCCGGACTTCGCCGGCTTGCCCAAGGGCAGCGGTGATGCCATCCGCGGCATGGACATCTGGGAGGCACAATGCGCTTCCTGTCACGGCTACTTTGCCGAGTCCAACGAGGTGTTTACGCCGCTGGTGGGCGGTACCACGCGTGCCGACATCGACAGCGGGCGGGTTGCCGCGCTGATCAATGACAGCTTCCCGCAACGCACGACGATGATGAAGGTGCCCACGGTGTCCACACTGTGGGACTATATCAACCGTGCGATGCCGTGGACGGCGCCCAAGTCGCTCAGTGCCGACGAGGTGTATTCGCTGGTGGCCTTTCTGCTCAACCTCGCGGAAGTCATTCCGGACGACTTCGAGCTCAACCAGGACAGCATCCGCGAGGTCCAGCAACGCATGCCCAACCGCAACGGCATGACCACCGACCACGGCATGTGGCCGGGAGCGCCGGCGAGCAAGGGCGGCATCGGCAACGGCGGTCGTCCCGACGTGCGCGCCACGGCGTGCATGAAGGACTGCAAGCGTGAAGTGGTGCTGGCCTCGGCGCTGCCCGAGCACGCCCAGGACGCGCACGGCAACCTCGCCGAGCAGAACCGCCCGGTGGGTGGCGTGCGCGGCGTGCAGACCGGGCCGTCGACGGCTGAGCAGGCGCCCGCCGACCCGCTGCTGGCGCTGGCTACCGAGAAGGGCTGCATGGCCTGCCACGGTGTTGCCAGCAAGATCATCGGCCCGGGCTACAACGAGATCGCTGCCCGCTACCGCGACCAGGCCGGCGCCCAGGCGCTGCTGGTTGGCAAGGTCAAGGGCGGTGGTCAGGGAACCTGGGGGGCGATTCCGATGCCTCCCCAGAGCCACCTTGCGGACGAGGAGATCGATCAACTCGTCCGGTGGATTTTGTCCGGCGCGAAAGCGCAGTAACACAACCCTTCAACACAAGGAGAGACGGGATGGATAACCAACGCAGGGATGCCCTCAAGGCCGGTGGCGGTCTGGGCGTGTTCGGTCTGCTGGCTGCGGCCGGCCTGATCAAGCCGGAGATGGCCTTCGCGGCCTGGAACAAGGACGCCTTCGACGCCAAGACCATGGATGCCGCCCTGGCTGCCATCGGTGCCGGCAAGCCGGCCGACAGCGCCGACGTGCAGATCACCGCCCCGGACATCGCCGAGAACGGCGCCGTGGTGCCGGTGGGCGTGGTCAGCAACATCGCCAACACCGAGTATGTGGCGATCATGATCGAGAAGAACCCGGCAATGCTGGCGGCCTCGTTCACGATTCCGGCCGGCACCCTCGCCGACGTGCAGACGCGCGTCAAGATGGGCCAGACTTCCGACGTCTTCGCCGTGGTCAAGGCCGGTGGCAAGTTCTACGTCGCCAAGAAGGAAGTCAAGGTCACCCTCGGCGGCTGCGGCGGCTGAGCGTACCCAACGGATACAGGAGAAACAACGATGGCAAGTCCGATGCGTATTCGCGCCGCCAGCAAGGACGGCGTTACCGAAGTGCGAGTGCTGATGTCTCACCCGATGGAGACCGGTCAGCGCAAGAACGCTGCCGGTGAAGTGATCCCCGCCCACTTCATCACCGAACTGACCGCCAAGCACAACGACAAGGTCGTGCTCAGCGCCGAGTTCGGTCCCTCGGTGTCCACCAACCCCTACCTGGCGTTCAAGTTCAACGGTGGCGCCAAGGGCGACAAGATGGTTGTCACCTGGGTGGACAACAAGGGCGAGTCGCGTACCGACGAAGTGCAGATCAGCTGATGCGTGCGCGGCGGCCTGCGGGCCGTCGCACCGCCACAGCGGCAGAAAACAACAAGCATGGCCCCGGCCGCCGGTGCGGACGGCAGGGGGTTGCACCCAAGATCCGCTCCCGGAGGAGAGACCATGAAGCACAAACTGATGGCGGTGGCCATCGGCGTGACGGCCGCGTTCGCCGCGCCGCTGGCGTTCACCAGCGAAGAGCTCAATTTCGACGCCTACCGGCAGATGCTTGCCGATGGCAACCCGGCCGAACTGTTCGAGATGGAAGGCGAGGAGCTGTGGGTCACCGCCCGCGGCCCCAAGAACGCCACCCTTGAGCAATGCGACCTCGGTCTCGGGCCGGGGGTCGTCGAGGGCGCCGCGGCGCAGTTGCCGCGCTACTTTGCCGACACCGGCAAGGTGCAGGACCTCGAATCGCGCCTCATGACCTGCATGGAAACCCTGCAGGGCATTCCGGCCGCCGAGATCATCAACGGCAAGTTCCGCCAGGGTGAGCGCGGCAAGCTGGCCTCGCTGGTGGCCTACGTGGTCACCCACTCCAACGGCAAGCCGATTGCGGTCGATGTCAGCCATCCGAAGATGCAGGACATGTACGCCATGGGCGAGAAGGTCTTCTTCTATCGCACCGGCGCGATGGACTTCTCCTGCGCCTCCTGTCACGGTGAGGACGGCAAGCGCATCCGTGCCACCCATCTGCCCAACATCACCACCAACAAGGGGGCGGCGGAAGGGTGGACGTCGTGGCCGGCCTACCGGGTGTCGAACTCGCAGTTCTGGACCTTCCAGCACCGCCTGTGGGACTGCTTCCGCCAGCAACGCACCGCGGAGCCGGTTTTCGCTTCCGATGTGACCATCGCGCTGTCGGTTTTCCTGGCGGCCAAGAGCAACGGCTACGAGGCCCAGTGGCCCGGCGTCAAGCGCTGAGGGAGGGACGATCATGAGCAAGAAAGCAATCGCGCCGCTGGCGCTCACCGCTGTCCTCGCCGCGCTGCTCGCCGGCTGCGTCAAGCATGGTCAATACGCCCCCGGCGCTTCTGCGGCACCGGCGGCGGGTGCTGCCGATCAGGCGCTCGAAGCCCGCGTCGAGGAGATGATGCTGACCTCCTTCAAGGCTACCGGCATTGCCGCGCTCGACCGCCAGATCCGCGACGAGGTGCAGAAGGCCTGCTCCAGCCCCGTGCAGCCCGACGCGGCAACCATGCAGCGCCTCGAAGCCGCGCAGATGGCTACCATCCAGTGGCCATCGAATGGCGACTTCACCGGCGGTGACTGGAAGGAAGGCGCCAGGATCGCCATCAGCGGCCGCGGCCTGACGTGGACCGACGCCAGCCCCGACAACAACGGTGGTGGCTGCTACAACTGCCATGCCATGGATCCGGACGAGGTCTCCGCCGGCACCATTGGCCCCAGTCTGGTGGGTTACGCCAGGCTGCGCGGCAACTCCGAAGAGATCGTCCGCTACACCTGGGGCAAGCTGTGGAACGCCAAGGCCTACAACGCCTGCAGCAACATGCCGCGCAATGGCTACGGCAAGATCCTCACCGAGACGCAGATCCGTCACCTGATGGCCTACCTGTTCGACCCCGCCTCGCCGGTCAACAAGTAAGCCTGCGGCGCATGGCCGGCGGCGGCGCCCTGCCGTTTGCCGGCCACGCGCCGTTGCGCAGTGCCACCGCATCCATTTTTTCCAGAAGGGCATCCCGATGTCGATGAACCGTCGTGAATTCCTCCAGGTGCTGGCCGTTGCCGCGGCCGGCGGCATGACCCTGCACAGCGACTTCGCCCGCGCCGCCCAGGGCGCGGAGAAACTCTATGATCTGCCGCCGTTCGGCAATGTCAGCCTGCTGCACATGACCGACTGTCACGCCCAGCTGCTGCCGATCTACTTCCGCGAACCGAACGTCAATCTCGGCGTCGGCAGCATGCTCGGCAAGGCCCCGCACCTGGTCGGCGAGCACCTGCTCAAGCACTTCGGCATCACCCCGGGGAGCATCGAGGCGCATGCCTTCAGCTACCTCGATTTCTCTGCCGCGGCGCGTACCTACGGCAAGGTCGGCGGCTTCGCCCACCTCGCCACCCTAGTGAAGAGGATGAAGGCGAGCCGCCCCGGCGCCCTGCTGCTCGACGGCGGCGACACCTGGCAGGGCTCCGGCACGGCGCTGTGGACCAACGCCCAGGACATGGTCGATGCCTGCAAGCTGCTCGGTGTCGACGTGATGACCCTGCACTGGGAGTCCACCTACGGCGCCGAGCGCGTCAAGGAGGTCGAGGAGAACGACTTTGCCGGCCACATCGACATCGTCGCGCAGAACGTCAAGACCACCGACTTCGAAGACCCGGTGTTCAAGCCCTATGTGATCAGGAACATCAACGGCGTGCCGGTGGCCATCGTCGGCCAGGCCTTCCCCTACACGCCGATCGCCAACCCGCGCTGGCAGACCCCGGAGTGGAGCTTCGGCATCCGCGACGACGAGATGCAGCAGGCCGTCGATGCCGCGCGTGCCGAGGGTGCCCAGGTGGTGGTGGTGCTGTCGCACAACGGCATGGACGTGGATCTCAAGATGGCCAGCCGGGTCACCGGCATCGATGCCATCTTCGGCGGCCATACCCATGACGGCATGCCGGCGCCCACCGTGGTGCAGAATGCCGGCGGCAAGACCCTGGTGACCAACGCCGGCTCCAACGGCAAGTTCCTCGGCGTGATGGACTTCGACGTCCGGAACGGCAAGGTGGTCGATTTCCGCTACAAGCTGCTGCCGGTGTTCGCCAACCTGCTGCCCGCAGACGCCGAGATGAGCGCCTTCATCGACAAGGTGCGCGCGCCCTTCCTGGAGAAGCTCGCCGAACCGCTGGCGCTGTCCGAAGGCCTGCTGTACCGCCGCGGCAACTTCAACGGCTCCTGGGACCAGCTCATCGTCGATGCGCTGATCGCCGAGCTGGATGCCGAGATCGCCTTCTCGCCCGGCTTCCGCTGGGGCACCACCATCCTGCCGGGCGACACCATCACCATGGAGCACCTGCTCGACCAGACCGCCATCACCTACCCGTGGACCACGCTCACCGAGATGAGCGGCGAGATGATCAAGACCGTGCTGGAAGACGTCGCCGACAACCTCTTCAACCCCGATCCCTACTACCAGCAGGGCGGCGACATGGTGCGCGTGGGCGGCCTGCAGTACAGCTTCGATCCCAACGCCGCGATGGGCAAGCGGGTGGATAACATGACCCTGAAGGGCAGGCGCATCGAGCCCGGCAAGACCTACAAGGTCGCCGGCTGGGCGCCGGTGTCCGAAGAGGCGCGCGACTCCGGCCCGGCGGTGTGGGACGTGGTGGCGGGCTATCTGCGCAGCCAGAAAGTGGTGCGCCAGATCACTCCCAACATGCCGCAACTGGTCGGCATGGAGGGCAATCCGGGGATGGTCTGAGCGTTTCCGTCAGATCGCGCAGAGGGCGGATTCCCGCCCTCTTTTTTGGGTTCGGTCAATTCATATGAAATATGCTGATGTTGAGTCGGCGATGCACGGGAGATGAGAGGATGCTGAAAAAGCTGATCGTGGCTGCGGCCCTGAGTGCCGGGCTGGTGTCGGGGATGGCTGCTGCCGCTGACTGGAGTGCGCTGCCGGAGATCAAGCGCACCGAGCTGAAGCTCTACCTGAGCCCGCAGGAGGCGCTGGAGATGAAGCTCGGCGGCGGCGAGCAGGTGCTGTTCCTGGATGTGCGCACCCGTGCCGAAGCGATGTACGTGGGCATGGCCACCGCCGTGGATGCGCTGGTGCCCTTTGTCGAGCACCAGGAGATCATGAGCGACTGGGATGAGCAGCGGAAGATGTACCGCCTCGAACCGTTGCAGGACTTCGTACCCGAGGTCGAGCGCCGGCTGGCGGAGAAGGGGCTGGGCAAGGACGCCACCATCATCCTGATGTGCCGCTCCGGCGACCGCAGTTCGCGCGCGGCCAACCGTCTGCTGCAGGCTGGCTACACCCGGGTGTACAGCGTGCCCGACGGCTTCGAGGGCGACCGCGCGCGGGACGGCGCGCAGAAGGGTCAGCGCGTCGTCAATGGCTGGAAGAACGCCGGCCTGCCGTGGTCCTACGACCTCGACAAGGCGCGCATGTACTTCCCGCGCTGAAGTTCTGCCACGGTGGCGCGACGAAGCCCGGCAATTGCCGGGCTTCGTCGCATTCAGCCGCTGCTGTGGTCGGCGGCGGCAAACTGGGCGCAGAAGCGCAGTTCCGGCGGGTAGGGGAAGAAGTCCTCCACGTGGCCGTCGCGGATGCGCTGCTGCGCCTGCTGCCAGAAGCCCGCTTCGAGGAGGTCGCGGTGGTGCTTCAGGAAGGCCTTGCGCACCCGCGGGGAACCGAGCAGAAAGGTGGCGAACTCCTCCGGGAAGACGTCCATCGGCGCCGCCGAGTACCACGGCTCGCCGGACATCTCCATGTCCTCGTAGGGGGCGGGCGGGATGCGGCGGAAGTTCATGTCGGTCATGAACGCGATCTCGTCGTAGTCGTAGAACACCACGCGGCCATAGCGCGTGACGCCGAAGTTCTTCCACAGCATGTCGCCGGGGAAGATGTTGGCGATGGCCATGTCGCGGATGGCGTTGCCGTACTCGCGCACGGCCTCCTCAACCTCTTCGTCGCTGGCGCGTTCGAGATGGATGTTGAGCGGCGTCATGCGGCGCTCGATATAGAGGTGCTTGATGATCACCGCGTCGCCGTCGATCTCGAACGCCGACGGTGCCAGGGTACGCAGCTCCTCCAGCAGTTCGGGGTGGAAGCGCGCCAGCGGCAGCGCGGCGTAGGAGAACTCCAGGGTGTCGGCCATCCGGCCCACCCGGTCCACCTGCTTGACGATCAGGTACTTGCGCTTCACCGTGGCGCGATCCATGTTCTTCGAGCTGCCGAAGACGTCCTTGATGATCTTGAACACGTAAGGGTAGGAGGGCAGCGTGAACACCAGCATCACCAGCCCGCGGATGCCCGGGGCAACGATGAACTGGTCGTTGGAGTGGCGCAGGTGGGCGACGAGGTCGCGGAAGAACATGGTCTTGCCCTGCTTGCCCAGTCCCAGCATGGTGTACAGCTCGCTGCGCGGCTTGTTGGGCAGGATGGAGCGCAGGAAGTGCACGTAGCCCGAAGGCACCTCCATATCGACCATGAAGTAGGCCCGCGACAGCGAGAACAGCACCGAGATGCGCCAGGGGTCGAGAAGCACGGTGTCCACGTAGAGCCGGCCGCTGTCGCCGTGGCGCACGGCGAGCGCGAAGGGGTATTCCACGTAGCCGTTGACCGCCTTGCCGATGATGTAGGCAGTCTTGTTGCGGTAGAAGGCCGAGTACAGCACCTGGATCTGACAATTCACCTCCATCGCCGGCCAGGCGCCGAGGTGGCGTTCGCCGGCGCGCAGGACGTAGTCGACGTCGCGGTCGAGGTCCTCAAAGGGGCGCTGCCAGTCGAAATCCTCGATGATGCGCCGCAGCGTGGCGCGCAGCCCTTCGTCCTGCGGGTAGTAGCTGCTGTACACCGGCGGGAAGGACTCGATGTACTCGGTGGAGATCGCCGGGCGGGCGAAGATGTAGTCGTTGTTGAAGTAGGTGCGGTGGAGGATCTTGCAGCACACCGAGTTGAAGAAGGTCTCCGCCAGCTCGGGCTGCTTGTGGCGGATCAGCATGCCGATGTAGTGAAGCTTGACCTGTTGCCAGGTGCTGTCGTCGAGCGAATCGGCGTCGTACTCCTGGTGCAGGCGCTGCACCGTCTCGGTGACACGGTCGTCGTAGTACTGCACGCGGTCGCGCACGGCGTCGAGCTGACCCTGCCAGTCGGCGGCCTCGAAGCTCTCCTTGGCACGCCGGCTGGTGTCGCGGAAGATGCGGTAGTGCTTGTTGAAGCCGTCGATGAGCGCCTGGGCTATGGCCTGCGCCACCGGGTTCTCGCCAGGAATCGCCTCCATCCGCCGCCCTCCGTACGCTCTTCGCAGGGCGATAGTTTGGCACTGCCGGCGGCTTGCCGCCAGCGGCGTCGGGGGGCAGTCTGCTGTCTTTTATCTTTTGTTTATTTCATGATGTGAGACGTCTTTTTACGAAGATCGATGAAACGGTCCCGTGGCGCTATAATGAGGCGTTCGAAAAGTCGCCTGGATTTCGTTCGCCGTGGCTGTGCGCCGCCCGCGCCGTGCCCGCGATGCTTGCGCAATGATCCGGCAGGGTGCATGGGGGCACCTGGCCGATCGCAGGGGCGCGGATCCAGTGTCTTTCAACGCTCCGGCACTGCCCTGCCTGTTCGTGCCGAACCCCGCCCGCGTGCATGAGCGCGGATGGTCAACCAAGACAAAGAGGGAGAAGACCTGATGCCAACGAAGCAGCCGACCATCATCTACACCATCACCGATGAAGCGCCCATGCTGGCCACCGCAGCCTTCCTGCCGGTGATCCGCAGCTTTACCAGCGCCGCCGGCATCAACGTCGAGGCGGCCGACATCTCGGTGGCGGCGCGCGTGCTGGCCGAATTTCCCGAGTTCCTCAGTGAGGAGCAGCGGGTGCAGGACACGCTGAGTGAGCTCGGCCGCCTGACCCTGGAGCCGGACACCAACATCATCAAGCTGCCCAACATCAGCGCCTCGGTGGCCCAGCTCAAGGCCTGCATCAAGGAGCTGCAGGAGAAGGGCTACAAGATCCCCGACTATCCGGAAGACCCGAAGAGCGACGAAGAGAAGGCGCTCCGCGTGCGCTATGGCAAGTGCCTGGGCTCGGCGGTGAACCCGGTGCTGCGCGAGGGCAACTCCGACCGCCGCGCCCCCGCAGCGGTGAAGAACTACGCCAAGAAGCACCCGCACTCGATGGGCGAATGGAAGCAGTGGTCGCAGACCCACGTCTCCCACATGCACCACGGCGACTTCTACCATGGCGAGACGTCGGTGACGCTGGACCGTGCGCGCGAAGTGAAGATGGAGCTGATCACCAAGTCCGGCAAGACCCTCGTGCTGAAACCGAAGGTCGCGCTGCAGGACGGCGAGATCATCGACTCGATGTTCATGAGCAAGAAGGCGCTGTGCGAGTTCTACGAGAAGGAACTGGAAGACTGCCGCCAGGCCGGCATCCTGTTCTCGCTGCACGTCAAGGCCACCATGATGAAGGTCTCGCACCCGATCGTCTTCGGCCACTGCGTGAAGATCTACTACAAGGACGCCTTCGAGAAGCACGGCAAGCTCTTCGACGAGCTGGGCATCAACGTCAATAACGGTATGGTCGACCTCTACGACAAGATCAAGACCCTGCCGGAGTCGATCCGTGACGAGGTCATCCGCGACCTCCACGCCTGCCAGGAGCACCGCCCCGAGCTGGCGATGGTGGATTCCGCCAAGGGCATCACCAACTTCCACTCGCCCAACGACGTCATCGTGGACGCCTCCATGCCGGCGATGATCCGCGGCGGCGGCAAGATGTGGGGTGCGGACGGCAAGCCTTACGACTGCAAGGCGGTGATGCCGGAATCGACCTTCGCCCGCATCTACCAGGAGATGATCAACTTCTGCAAGTGGCACGGCAACTTCGACCCGCGCACCATGGGTACCGTGCCCAACGTCGGCCTGATGGCGCAGAAGGCCGAGGAGTACGGCTCCCACGACAAGACCTTCGAGATCCCCGAAGCGGGCGTGGCCAATATCACCGACCTCGCCACCGGCGAAGTGCTGCTCAGCCAGAACGTGGAAGAGGGCGACATCTGGCGCATGTGCCAGGTCAAGGACGCGCCGATCCGCGACTGGGTCAAGCTCGCCGTGACCCGCGCGCGCAACTCCGGCATGCCGGCGGTGTTCTGGCTCGACCCCTACCGCCCGCACGAGAACGAGCTGATCAAGAAGGTCGAGACCTACCTCAAGGATCACGACACCAGCGGCCTGGAGATCAAGATCATGAGCCAGGTGCGCGCCATGCGCTTCACTCTCGAGCGCGTCGCCCGCGGCCTCGACACCATCTCGGTGACCGGCAACATCCTGCGCGACTACCTCACCGATCTGTTCCCCATCATGGAACTGGGCACCAGCGCCAAGATGCTCTCCATCGTCCCGCTGATGAACGGCGGCGGCATGTACGAGACCGGCGCCGGCGGCTCCGCGCCCAAGCATGTGCAGCAGCTGGTGGAAGAGAACCACCTGCGCTGGGATTCGCTCGGTGAGTTCCTCGCCTTGGCGGTGTCGCTGGAAGACCTCGGCATCAAGGAGAACAACGCCCGCGCCAAGCTGCTGGCGAAGACCCTCGACGAGGCCACCGGCCGCCTGCTCGACGAGAACAAGTCGCCCTCGCGCCGTACCGGCGAGCTCGACAACCGCGGCAGCCAGTTCTACCTGTCGCTGTACTGGGCGCAGGCACTGGCCGCGCAGGGCGAGGACGCCGAACTGGCGGCCAGGTTCGCGCCGCTCGCCAAGGCCCTGGCCGACAACGAGCAGAAGATCGTCGACGAGCTCAAGGTCGTGCAGGGCAAGGCGGTCGACATCGGCGGCTACTACCTGCCGGATGCCGCCAAGTGCGCTGCGGTGATGCGCCCCAGCGCCACCTTCAATGCGGTGATCGCCGCCGTCTGAAGCAACCGGTAGCGCGCACGAGGAAAACGCCAGGCAGGTCCTGGCGTTTTTTTTCGCCCGCAGCATGCGCTGATGGCACTGCGGTTTTGATGGATAATCCCTCCACCCGCTGCGCCACGGTTCGCAGAGTACGAACCGCAGCGCCGGTCTGTCGTACCCATGCCAACCAGGAGGGAGCACGTATGAGCGCATCGAAGATCACGGTACCCGCAGGCGGCCAGAAGATCATTCCCGGCCAGCCGGTCCCCGACAATCCCATCATTCCCTTCATCGAAGGCGACGGCATCGGCGTGGACATCACTCCGGTGATGATCAAGGTCATCGATGCCGCGGTGGCCAAGGCCTATGGCGGCAGCAGGAAGATCCACTGGATGGAGGTCTATGCGGGCGAGAAGTCCACGCAGATCTACGGCCCCGACGAATGGCTGCCCAAGGAAACCTTCGACGCCCTGAAGGAATTCTCCGTCTCCATCAAGGGCCCGATGACCACCCCGGTGGGTGGCGGCATCCGTTCGCTCAACGTTGCCCTGCGCCAGGAACTCGACCTCTACCAGTGCGTGCGCCCGGTGCGCTACTTCAAGGGCGTGCCCAGCCCGCTGAAGAACCCCGAACTGACCGACATGGTGATCTTCCGCGAGAACACCGAGGACATCTACGCCGGCATCGAATGGCAGGCGCAGTCCGAGGGCGCGAAGAAGCTCATCGGCTTCCTGCAGAACGAGATGGGGGTGCGCAAGATCCGCTTCCCGGACACCTCCGGCATCGGCATCAAGCCGGTGTCCATCGAAGGCACCAGCCGCATCGTGCGTGCCGCGATCCGCTACGCCATCGACAACGACCGCAAGTCGGTGACCCTGGTGCACAAGGGCAACATCATGAAGTTCACCGAGGGCCTGTTCCGCGACACCGGCTACAGGCTGGCGCAGGAGGAGTTCGGCGCGCAGCCGATCGACGGCGGCCCGTGGTGCAGCTTCAAGAATCCGAACACCGGGCGCGAGATCGTCGTCAAGGACGCCATCGCCGATGCCTTCCTGCAGCAGATCCTGCTGCGCCCGGCCGAATACGACGTGATCGCCACGCTCAACCTCAACGGCGACTACATCTCCGATGCGCTGGCCGCGCAGGTCGGCGGCATCGGCATCGCGCCGGGGGCCAACATCTCCGACCAGTACGCCTGCTTCGAGGCCACCCACGGCACCGCGCCCAAGTACGCCGGGCTGGACAAGGTGAACCCGGGCTCGCTGATCCTCTCCGCGGAGATGATGCTGCGCCACCTGGGCTGGAAGGAGGCCGCCGACCTGGTGATCAAGGGAATGGAAGCGGCGATTGCCGACAAGCAGGTCACCTACGACTTCGCCCGCCTGATGGAGGGTGCCAACGAGGTGTCGTGCTCGGCCTTTGGCGACGCGATGATCGCGCGCATGTGAGCGGCGCTGCGTGCCAAGCCGCTGCGGCGCAAGGCTCCTGCGGGAGCCTTGCGCCCTTGTGGTGGGGCGAACCCGTGGCCGCGGGTGCGGTCAACCCGACATTCCCCTCAGGAGGTCGGCAGGATGTTGAGCCCCCTTTCACGCGCACTGTGCTGCGCGCTGTCCTTTGCGGTCGTCCCGGCGGCAGCGGCGCAGTCGGCCGCGGGCGGCCTCTTCGACCACCAGTTGCGCCGTCTGCATGCCGACGAGGTGGTCGACCTGGCCGTCCGCTACGCCGGCCACCCGGTGCTGATCGTCAATACCGCCAGCCATTGCGGCTATACCGGGCAGTTTGGCGAGCTGGAAGCGGTGTATCGGGAATACCGTGAGCGCGGCCTCAAGGTGGCGGGCTTCCCCTCCGATGACTTCCGTCAGGAGGCCAGGGACGAGGCCGAAACCGCGCAGGTATGCTTCGTCAACTTCGGCGTCACCTTCGACATGTACGCCCCGGTTGCGGTGCGCGGCGACGCTGCCCACCCCTTGTTCCGCGAGCTGGCGCGGCAGAGCGAGGCGCCGCGGTGGAATTTTCACAAGTACGTCGTCGATCGCAACGGCCGCGTGGTCGCAGCCTTTCCGAGCAGGGTGAAACCGGATGCGCCGGCTGTGCGCGCGGCCATCGAAGCCGTGCTTGGTGGCGCGCCGGCGAGGTAAGCTGAAAGACCCGCCGCCAGGCGGCGGGCCGGTTTACGCCGCGGCGCGCAGGTGCTCGGCGGCATAGGCGCG
>WPCG01056330.1_pt1 | contig 24689 bp, 32 predicted proteins | sample 5403311 | NCBI WGS metagenome assembly WPCG01 (sample SAMN12869467, study PRJNA574797) | sludge metagenome | isolation source: wastewater treatment of Control | place: China:Beijing | collected 2019-05-17 | reverse complement strand
CCCCCCCACCTAGACCAAGGAGCCAAGCCATGAACACCGACCAGATGCCCACCATCCCGCAAGGCTACCGCTGGCCGAATGGTTTGGTGCTCAACCGCGCCGAAACCGAGGTTTACAACCTGTACCAGACCAAGATCGAGGCGACAGCAGACGAAGGCATCAAGAACAGCCTGCGCCACCGTCGCCGCCTGTTCATCCGCGAGGTCGCCAAGACCGCCGGCATCAAGTAACCGAGCGGGGCTCCGGCCCCGCCCCGTCAAGCTCGGGGGAAACAGCGGCGGCAACCGCTCCCCGGCTCAGGACAGCAAAGGAGAAAGCACCATGTTCAACCGCAACAACGTCTTCACCGATACCATCCAGCTCGGCCAGCGCGTGCGCTGTGCCCTCCCCTACTGCGGTTTCGGCTCCGTGGTGGCCATCCATGGCAAACAGTCCCCCGAGTCGTGCCAGAGCATCGGCGGCGGTGTCGGCGTCATGGGCGGCAATGCCTCCCTGGCCATTGTGTGGGACAACGGCAAGCGCTCCACCGTGCCGGAAACCCTGGCCCGCTCTAGCGTGCAGTGGGAAATTCTGCCCGAGGTGGTCAGCGCCCAGGGCGTGGCCGACGCCCTAGCCCTGGCCGAAAAGACCGAGCGCGAAGAGGCCGAGGCCAAGGCCCGCGCCGACCGCGCCCACGAAGAGGCCAAGGCGAAGCTGGCCGAGGATGCGGAGCTGGTGGGGCTCAAGCGTGCCGACCAGTGCGACGAATACGCCCCGAAAGTCGCCGCCGCCAACCTGCGCAAGCTGCTGAAAAAGCGCTGGCCCGGCGTCAAGTTCTCCGTGCGCATGGAGCGCGGCGCGGCCTCGCTGCGCGTGAGCTGGACGGATGGGCCGACCCAGGATGAGGTCGAAATCCTGGCCAACAGCTTCCAGCGTGGCAGCTTCGACAGCATGACGGACGGCTACGACTACCACCGTTCGCCGTTCGTGGAGCTGTTCGGCGGTGCCGATTACGTGTTCTGCGAGCGCGAGATGAGCGCCGAGCTGATTGCCCAGGCCATCGAGGCGGTTTGGCAGAAGTACCCCGGCAACGTCTGCGACGTGGAGAAGCCCACCCCCGAGGGCATCGCATCCGGCCGGTTTACCATGATCGAGGTGCCGGGAATCTGGGAGCCAGTTTCTCGCCTGGTGCGCATGGAGGCGGCCAGCATCGCGGCCTAACCCGCAAGCGGGGCGCCAAGCGCCCCTCCCCTACCCTGATTTGATGAGGTGACACCGTGACCACGACCGCCCGCAACGCTTTCACCGCCCTGGCCCTGGTCGCCACCCTGGCAGGCTGCGCCGCGAGCTACCCGGCGCCCCACCACGGCCACCATGGCGCCACGCAACGCGCCCCGGCTTCGGTGGTAGAGGTGCCGCGTGTCAGCGGCTCCAGCCGAGGCGATAGCCCCCAGGCCCGCGCCGCCACCACCATCGGCAACCACCAGACCCCGGCCCGTGTGCAGGTCGGCGCCCGCATCACGGGGGATGGCGTCGATGTGTCGCCGTCACTGCAATCCCGCCATGTGAATTGGCGGTTCTGAGCCCCTAGCACAGCCGAGCGACAGCCCGCGCCGCATGACATTCTGGCTTCAATAGTATGACAAAGAATTGACAAGCGGCAGAGGATGGGCGACACTACAGAGGTCGGGGGATGAGCCCCCGGCGCCGGGGGACACCAGCGGCGGCAACCGCTCCCCGGCCCAGGACAGCAAAGGAGTCAGCACCATGATCGAGCAGCTTGCCCAGCAAATCCGCGCCGCCTTCCAGCGCGGCGAGCGCTTCCACCTTCCGGCCTTGTCTGGCCCCGAGTTCGCCCAGGTGATGAGCGCCTTGCGGCAGTAGTGCCCAGCAGCGGCCCGGCTTACGCCGGGCCGCTGCCCTACCCCACTACGTCAAAGCGCGCCTGCTCACAGCCCTCACCCCCGCAGATCAGGCCCAGGCCACGCTTCCCCCATACCTGAGCCCCGCACATCGGACAGCGGTATTTGACGCGGTTGCTGCGGTTCACCGGCTCCAGGGGCGGCGCCTCCACGTAGGGCGACACGGCCCCGCCCGGCTCGGCGCCTTGGGGCGCTCCGCTCCCCTGGCTTTCGTCCCCTGGTAGTGGCTCTTCGCCTCTCAGCGGCTGCGCTTCGTCGGGCAGGTATGGCGGAAAGCGGTCGAGCCATGACAGCACAAAATCCCGTGTCAGCAGGGCATCGCAGGCAGTGTCGAACGGCCCGCCCGGCTGTACATAATGGCTCATGCGCTCGCCCACCCGATTCCCGCCCTCCTGGCCGGTATGGCTCGGGATCAGCCCTACGCGCTCCATGCGCTCGGCCCATTCCCGGTTGTGGTAGCCTCGCCGGCCGGGTTTACCGTGGTGGTACTGCCACTGATGCACCATTTCATGCACCAGGGTCGACAGCGTGGCCTTGATCGAGCGCACGCCGAAATAGCTGGGGTTCATGGCGATTTCGTCGGTCATCGTTCCGCCACGGTTCACAAATCGGTCGCGGCAGAAGTAACCGTAGGTGCGCTTTTCGCGCTGGAGGGTGATGAGGCAAAGCGGCAGCTCGCCTCGGAATAGCTCGCCGTTGAAGTGGTCGTAGGCGTTTTGCAGCTCGTCGTATATCTCGCGGGTCGGTTGCATGTCGGGTCGCTTGTCTAGATTGCACAATCCAAAGACTAGGCGGTTTGGATTGTGCAATCCAGAGTCGGGACAGCGAGGCATGGGGCCACCCGGCCTGCGGCCGGGACGGGCTCTATCGCTGCGCGACCGAGCCACGGGTCCGCTCGTTCCTCGCTCCCCCGCGTCTCGTCCCTTCGGGTCACGATCCCTTGTCCCTCCGGCCGCTCTCGCGGCCTGCGCGCTCCGCTTGCTATGCCGTGGGGCTTCGCCCCACCCTTTGGGGCGCTACGCGCCCATTTTCCTCCGGCCGCTACGCGGCCTGCGCGCTCCGCTTGCCGAGATAGCTACACCGAAAGGCCAAGGGTCATGAACAAAGCTAGGATGCCAGCCGCACCGATGGCGGCGCCGATGGCAGCAGACAGCAGCGCGACGGCGGCGAGGCGGCGGGACACCTGGCCCGCAACGGCCTGGGCATCCCGCCCCGCCTGGTCTGCTGCTTGAGCGATGGACTGCGAGCCGTCCTTGACGGCTCGCACAACCTCCCGCTGGGCGGCCACCGCCGCCTTGTGCTGCGCTTCCAGCGCCGCCACTTGGGCGGCGCCGTCCTGCTTTTGCTGCTGGCGAAGCGCAGCCAGCTCGTCACGAAGCTCAGTGGTTTGCGTGAGAATGTCCTGGGCTTCGCCAACAAACCACTCGAACGCTAAGTCTTGAAGGGAAGGCGGCCGATCAGCCATTTTAGCTCTCCATGATGAGCCTGTAAGTCTCGTCCAGACTGTCACGTACCGGGATAGCCTGGCGAGTCCAGCGCCACATTTTCGCGTACTCCAAAGCCTTTTGCTTTGTTTCGGCTTCGCGTGCCAGTTGCTTGTAATCCACATCGTCGCGGATGAGATCGGAGAAAGACATGCGTTTATGTGAAAGGTAGTCGAAGACTTCGCTTTCATGCACGCAGGCACCGTCCAGCACTTTGGCATGCCCCAGCTTTTTCAGCAGAGCAAACGCCTCGGGCAGCTCTTCCACCGGGTCGCCGTTCTCGATGCGGTTGGGCAGAAAAACGATCTTTTCAGGCGGCACGCCCATTTCTACCAGAGCGCTAATGGTCTTGATGGCCTCTTTCCAAGACTTCGCCTCGGGGGTGGCGGGCACCACGTACTTGTCGAACTCTTCGATGGCACCATCGAAGCGCGACATTTCGGCAAAGAAAGCCTCGATGTTGGAGGCGCCAATATCCACGATGGCATCATCTTCAAGGACGAGCATCTCCACCAGCTCGCCAAAGTTGCGCCCGGCGAGAGTTTCAACTTTCTTCACGCCCAGATCGGAGGCGGAAAGGTTGATTGTCTCCACCGCGAAAAAGGTAGTGTCATCCCCCATCCTGGGAAGGAATAGATGGGTGGCGATTAGAGTTTTTCCAGTGCTGCCGTTGAAGCTAAGAATTGCGATTTTGGCCATGGTCTAAACCTCAGTCGTATTTTTTGCTGGTGAGCCTTTCAAGCTCTTCCTCAATGTCTGGGCTGGGTCGGAAGTCCTTGGGACTAATGATGCCCCGCTTCTTTTTGGGCGCCTCGGGCTTTTTCTCTATCTCCGGCGGCTCTTTTCGCTCGGCTCCCAGATCAGTACGCCCCACTGGCGACCCCTTCTCAGAAGTCTCTAGCTTTCCGCTCTCGCTATCTCTTCTTGCCCTATGAAGCGCATTCTTGAAGCTGCCGAAGCTGAGCGTAAGTCCATACTCCGACTGAAGCGCTGCATGGACTTGCTTGAGCGTTGCGCCCTCGCGGACTGCGGCCTCGATGTCTGGCAGCAGCCGACGCACCAGGCCGACGCCCTTTCGGCTGGGCAGGTTTAGCGCCATGGCTTTGCCCCTCAGTGTCTATGGTCATTCTCGCGTGCCTCCTTTGGCTTGTCCCCGCCGCTGGCTTTGCCGGTTAGCGGCATAGCCCACTCTAGCCGCCCCCTCCTGGTCGCGCAAGCCCGTTTGCTATCTTTTTGCTATCGAATTGCTACCCTTTTGCTATCTACTGCTACCGATTTGCTACCCTTTTGCTACCTCCCTGGCCGCTCCGCGCCCAGGGTCCCGCGTCAGGACGCTTTTGGGGTGCTGTGGAGTCCCTTAACGTGGTGGTAGATCGGGTGTGGGTGGGGTACTTTGACCCTTAACGGAGGGATACACCATACGCAATGCTCCGCATCGCTAACCCGTTGATTTTCAACGGGTTATGCCGATAATGCGGTTGCGGATCGTCAGACCAGTGGCAGACATACTGTTGTGTAAGCCCCTTGGATGCTAGGATTTAGTGTCAGACATGCGTATGACAAGGAGGTAAGAAGATGCCAAGAGTCACCATCCGCGTTACCGAGGCCCAAAAAGCCGAGCTGGAAGCCCGCTCAGGGGGCAATGCGTCCGACTATGTGCGCTCGCTGTTGTTTGGTGAGCAGGCAGGGCTGGAGGCCGTGCTGGACAGGATCGACCACCTGGCAGACGACATTGCCGAGGGGCGTTTACTACCCGTGCAGGGTGAACCCCAGCTAGCGGGCGACGACCGACTTATGCCGATGTTGCTGGAGGTGCTGCTACTGCTTCGTGCCACCGTAAAACCAGAAACAATGCGCATGGCGCAATCGGAAATGAAACGCCGAGGTTTTATGCCTTGGGGAGACACAGAAGAGTAACCAAGGAACTAGGAGGGTATCAGGATGAGCAGCCCAGGACTTGATAGAGACGGCCTTGCCAAAGCAGCGGTAGTGCTGTTTTTATTCATTCCCGTGTTCGCATGGATTGTGACCGCCAAACAGGTTTATGACTTCAATCCAGACAATATCCGGCAGGTTTTGCCATTTCTCTTGAGGAACACGTTTTCAATTTGGCAGTTATGGGGAGCGTTGCTGGGTGGCTTTGCCTTGGCGTCAGGACTTTTCTTCCTCTTGGTGAAGTACAACAAGAAGGTGTTTAAGGGTGCGCACTTCCATCGTTTCTATCGCGGTACGGCGCTCGTTACTCAGGAAGCATTAGCAAAACTCACGAAAGAGAGGAAAAAGCAGCAGATCACCATTGCTGATATACCTATTCCCACCAGCGCTGAGTCAAAGCACTTTGCGATTGGCGGGGCGACGGGTACGGGTAAAACCACCGTCATGAAAGAAATGATGTACGGCGTCATGAAGCGAGGTGACAAGCAAGTTATCCTCGATCCAGATGGCGAGTTTCTGGAGACGTTCTACCGCCCCGGCGACGTGATTCTCAATCCGTATGATGAGCGCAGCGTGGGCTGGAGCTTCTTCAATGAAATACGCAATGAATATGACTTCAATAGGTATGCACGCTCCATGGTGGTTCAATCCAACTCTGCCGAGTCAGAAGAGTGGAACGACTATGGCCGCTTGTTGTTCAGGGAGGTGGCGAGAAAAATTTATCAGACCTCAGCAACGCCGAACATGGCCGAGGTGTTCAAGTGGACGAACCGAAGCACCATGGAAGAGCTGGAAGAGTTCGCGGAAGGTACGGAGGCGCAAGCACTTTTCACCGGCAATGATCGCGCATCGAGCAGCGTTCGTTTTGTTCTGAGTAACAAGCTGGCTCCGCACTTGATTATGCCGGCCGGCGACTTCTCGTTAACCGACTGGCTGGAAGACGACAGCAGTAAAACACTGTTTATCACCTGGACAGAGGCCACTCGCGCCGCTTTGCAGCCGATGATTTCATGCTGGGTCGATACCATCGTTCAGATTGTGTTGGGCCGCCGCTCGCACCAGGGCGCTGATGTGTGGATGTGGCTGGATGAGCTGGAGAGCTTGGGCCACCTGCCCACGCTGGGCGCGGGGCTGACCCGAGGCCGCAAGAAGGGGCTTCGCATCGTGTCGGGCTATCAGTCCTATTCGCAGATCGTGGACGTGTACGGCGAGAACCTGGCCGAAACCATGCTGACCAACCACCGCTCCAACATCGTCTTCGCGGTTGGTCGGCAAGGCAAGGCTACGGCTGATCGTATGTCGAATGCGCTGGGCGAGCATGAGGTGATGCGGGAGCGTCCCGAGAAGAGCTATCGGTGGGGAGAATGGGCCACGCGTAGTAACCGCCGCGAGGTGCAGCGTGAGCGCGTGGTGATGCCCAGCGAAATCATGGCCCTGGATGACCTGCATGGCTATGTCTCGTTTCCCGGCTCGCTGCCGGTAGCGAACTTCAAAGTAGAGCCCATCAATTTCAAGCGCTCCAAGCCAGTACCCGCCATCGTGCCGGTCAGCGAAATGCGCCAGTTTGGAGACGTAAATGCTTAATATCACGACCATTACGGCCAAAAGCATCGGCGGCGTGGTGTCCTACTACGCCGATGGGGCCGATGACTATTACGCCAAGGATGGCCAGTCGATGCAGTGGGAGGGTGAGGGCGCCAAGGCGCTCGGCCTGGAGGGCGAGGTTAGCCAGCCCCGTTTCCGTGAGCTGCTGCACGGCAAGCTGAGCGACACCGAGCAGCTTTACCGACCGAACAAGGAGGGTATGAAGGAGCGGCTGGGCTACGACTTGACGTTCAGCGCCCCCAAGGGGGTGTCGCTGCAAGCCCTGGTGCATGGGGATCACCGGATAGTGCAGGCGCATGACCGGGCGGTGAAGGCGGCGATCCAAGAGGCCGAGCGGCTGGCCATGGCGCGCAGCACCACCAAGGGCAAAACCCGCATCGAGCATACCAACAACCTGGCGGTGGCCACGTTCCGTCACGAAACCTCCCGCGCCAAAGACCCCGACCTGCACACCCACGCCTTTGTGCTGAATGCCACCCAGCGCGCCGATGGCCAGTGGCGATCACTGACCAATGACGGCATCGTGAACTCGCTCAAGCACCTCGGGAACGTCTACAAGGCGGAACTCGCCAAGGAGTTGCAGAAGGAGGGGTTCGAGCTGCGCATGGAGCGAAACGGCACCTTCGACCTGGCCCACTTCTCGGAAGAGCAGATCAAGGCGTTCAGCGCGCGTAGCGCGCAGATCGAGGCCCGGCTGGCAGAGCAGGGTCTTGACCGCGACAGCGCGACCCAGGCCCAGAAGAACGTCGCCTCGCTCTCGACCCGCGACCGCAAGGAAGCCGGCATCGACCGAGAGCAGTTGCGGCAGGAGTGGCAGAAGCGGGCCAGCGAGCTAGGCATCGACTTCGACAGCCGGGAGTGGGCGGGTGTCGGGGGTCGCAACGTGGTGGAGCGCAACGGTGCGCCCACCCTCGACAGTTCGATGACCGTGGCGCAGAACGCCGACCGCTGCGTGGAGTTTGCCATCCGCAGCACCACCGAGCGGCAGGCTATCGTCAGGGAGCGCGAGCTACTAGAAACGGCCACCAAGCACGGCTATGGCGTGCTGTCTGTGGGCGACGTTCGCGCTGCCATGGCGCGCAAGCTGGAAGGGGGGCACCTGATACGTGAAACCCAGGTCTATCACTCGGCCAACGCCGACCATCACACCAAGGGCGGCCGGAAGGGTAAGGCCCAGGAAGGCCCGGCGCTGACCCGCGCCGAATGGATCAAGGAAGTAGAAGCCACCGGCCGGGATCGCCAGCAAGCCCGGCGCCTGGTCGACCAGAGCATTGCCGAGGGGCGGCTGGTGAAGGGCGAGGCGCGCTATACCACTCACATCGCCCAGCAGCGCGAGCGCGATATTCTCAAGATCGAGCGGCGGGGGAGGGGGGCTGTGACCCCTAGTGTCACGCCAGAGGTCGCCCGCGCCTTCCTCGACAAGCAAACCACGCTGCACCCCGAGCAGCGCCGCACGGTGGAGACGATCACCACCACGCACAACCGCTTCACCGCCGTTCAGGGGTACGCGGGCACCGGCAAGTCCTACATGACCGGCACGGCCAAGACGCTGCTGGAGGCAAACGGCCACCACGTTACCGCCCTGGCACCCTATGGCCCGATGGTGCGCAACCTGCAAGCAGACGGCATGGAGGCGCGCACCGTGGCCAGCTTCGTGAAAGCCGCGGACAAGAAGATCGGCCCCGGCAGCGTCGTGTTCATTGACGAGGCAGGCGTCATGCCTGCCCGCCAGATGAAGCAGGTCATGAGCATCATCGAGCAGCACGGCGCTCGCGCTGTGCTGTTGGGCGACACCAGCCAAACCAAGGCCATCGAGGCCGGCAAGCCCTTTGACCAGATGATGAAGGCGGGGATAGAAACCAGCTACATGAACGAGATCCAACGCCAGAAAGACCCCGAGCTGTTGAAGGCGGTGCAACTGGCGGCCGAAGGCGATACCGACAAATCCCTCCAGCACCTCAAGCACGTTACCGAGATCGAGAACAAGGACAGCCGCCACCAGCAGATGGTGGATGCCTACACGTCGCAAACGCCGGAGGAGCGGACGCGCTCGATTATGATTACCGGCACCAACGAGAGCCGCCACGACCTGAATGCTGGGGTGCGCGAACGACTGGAGCTGGCAGGCAAGGGGCATGAGTTCGAGCTGATGAACCGGCTGGACACCACCCAAGAGGAGCGCAAGCACAGCCGCTATTACGAGAAGGGCGCGGTGGTCGTGCCAGAGCGTGACTACGCCGTGGGGCTCAAGCGCGGCGAGCTGTACCGGGTCATGGACACCGGCCCCGGCAACCGTCTGACGGTCAAGGCCGAGAACGGCGAGGTCATGAGCTTTTCGCCTGCGCGCTGCACCAAGCTATCCGTCTATGCCGTCGAGAAGGCCGAGCTATCGCCTGGCGATCATGTGCGAATCTCCCGCAACGTGGCCGAGAGCGACTTGGGCACCCATGAACACTACCGGGTCAAGGCGGTGCGCCCCGATGGCGTGCTGATCGAGAACGACAAGGGCAAGGCGGTGACGTTGGACAACAAAAAGCCGCTGCCGATGACCTACGGCTATGCGACGACCGTGCATAGTTCGCAGGGGCTTACCGCCGACCGGGTGTTTGCCAACCTTGATTCCAAGTCACGCACCACGGCCAAGGAGGTCTACTACGTAGCCGTGTCACGGGCCCGACATGAGGCCCAGGTGTACACCGACAGCGCCAAGTCGTTGCCTGATGCCGTCCGGCGCGCCACCGACAAGAGCGCGGCCCTGGAGCTCAAACAGCTTCGCTCCCACAGCAGGGAGGCCAAGCAGCCCGAGCGCGACAAGGGGCGGTCTGGCGTCGAGCGCGCCCAGGTGAAGAAGCCCGAGCGTGGCCAGGTGCAGAGGGAAGCCGCTCAAGGTGAGCAAGTGGCGCGGCAGCGGCAGGAACGCGCCCAGCGCGGCCGAGAGAGGGCGCTGGGGCGCTGACGCGCCCTATGGGGTAGGGTAGGGCGCCGGAAACCGCCAGAACGCCTCACGGAGCCCTGCCATGGCGCGCCATGCCCCCATCGAGATTGTCCATGAACCGATTGACCCACAGAGCAAGCAGGGGAGGGGGGTTCGCTACGCTCACTTCCGGCTGGCCGACCTTGGGCCGCTGGACATCGACGGCATGGGCGCCCCCGGTGCAGCACAGTGGGTGCGCCTGCCGGCCGACGCCGAACCTGGCTCTATCTACGAGCTAGTCCCGAACACCAGGGGAGGGGTCATGCTGGCCGAAAGGACCGAGGGGCACCCAACCTTGTTGGATGCCCCTCGGGTGCTAGTAGGGGATGATCTATGTGTGTGGCTGATCGAAGGCTAGTCTTCGACCTTCTCCAGCCATCCCTCCACCGTGTCAGCGCCGAACTCGTCCTTCCAGGCTTTCAGTGTCTTGTGGTTGCCACCCCGCGTCTCGATTACCTCCCCGGTGGTCGGGTTTTTGTAGACCTTGAGGCGGCGCTTGCGACGGCCGGTGGCCCCGGCCTGCGACTGGGCCTGGCCCGGCGACAGCAGTTGCAGCACGTCAGCCGCGCTCTTGTCGTATTCGCGCATGAGCGCTGTGAGCTTGTCCTTGAACTCCAATTCCGCTTTCAGGCGGGGGTCGGCCTCCAGCTTTTCCAGCTCTTCCTTGAGGCGCTTCATTTCTTGCTCTTTGGCAGCGTACTTGGTCAGCAGTGACATTGCGGGCTTCCTTGGTTAGTCCAACATGCGCTTCTTCTTGAAGACAGGATCGTAGAGGACTTCCACGATGTTGTAGCGCTCCATGTAAACGATCACATCGAGCGTGGTGTGGATCGTCTGCATTATCAGGTCATAGTCGAGCATACAGCCTACGCCCGAGGCTTTCACAAGCTGGGCGATGCGTGCCGGAGTCTCTGCCGCTGACGACGCATGAACAGAGAAGATGCTGCCGGAGTGGCCGGTATTGCTGGCCGTCAGATAGTCCCAAGCGGCATCATCGCGCAACTCGGTCAGGATAATCCGGTCGGGGCTCAGGCGCATGCAGGCTTTGATGCCTTCCGATGGCGTGATGCGACCGGCCTGGCCCTTCTGCCCGTAGAGCATGTAGCCGATTTCATCCTGGGCCTCCCCGGCAACCGGCTCATGCACGTCTTCAAGGACGATCAGCCGTTCGGTGCGCGGAATCTCGTTGATGAGTGACCGGGTGAAAGTCGACTTGCCGCTACCCGTGGCCCCGGCGATGGCGATATTGCGCTTGCGTCTCACGGCTTGACGCAGGAACTCGACATAATCACCGCGCTCATGCAGCTCCACCAGCTCTTTCTCGAAGTCCTGCAAGTCGGTTGCAGTGCCCAGCTTGACGGTGCTGGTGGTATCAAACCGCCCCTGGCTTTTCAGCTCTTCCAGGGAGAGCGAGATAGGAAGGTGCTTACGGATAGCAACCAAGACCGTGCCTTTCAAGGCGGCGGGGGGCATGCAGAATACCCCCCGCGACCCATCGGGCAGCAGGACGTTGTTGATATGCTCCCGAGGCAGCCCGTTGAAGGCGAGAAGCGACTTGAGCAGCTTCTCAACATAGAACTCGTTGATATGCTCGCAGGGCTGGATAACCCGCCCTTGGCGGGTTTCCAGCACAATCTCATGGTAGCGGTTAATGCGTATTTCGATGACGTTGGGATCATCAAGGTAGGACTGCAACGGTGTCAGGTTCGTTCTGACCGTCTTGCTGCCAGGGGATCGGGCGACTTGTTGCATCACTGCACCTCCAGGCCATACACGTCGCTGAAATCCAGATCGTGAGCCACATGGATGACAACCGGCGTGCCGTGGGGCGTGTAGAGCGTGGGCGGAATATCCAGATTTGCCCTCAGTGCCTCTTGAGCCAGGGACTCGACGGTGCGCGAGGTGTTATTCAGGTTGATGTTGGTCTGGCCGCCATTCGTGGAGTTATCGGCCAAGTGGCTGAACACCGCTTCGCTGGCATCGCCCAGCACACTCACCACCAGGGCGTTACCGAAGCGCTCCCAGAACTTGGTATCGACCTGGCCGGGCACGCCTGCGCCGCCGAGGGCGCTGGCACCGGGGCTATCGAGCTGGATGGTCACGTGGTCGGGGTTGCGGAGGCGGTGCCACGCGACAAAGACCCGTGCCTGGCCATGCTGAATGCCAGAGTCGACCAGGCCGGTGACCTGGGCACCCTTGTCGATCAGGCGAACGTTGCCGTCAGCCGAGTACACATCATGGCTCACCTGACACGTCACCATGCCCGGCACCGTGGTATCCAGCTCCGAGGTGGTGCCACAGACAATCGAAGAGCCCTGCGGGATCGTCAGCGACGGGTTTTTCAGCACGGACGCCTGCACCCTGGCGGGCTCGCCGCCACGCAGCCGGTCGGCAAAGTTGCGCGCCCCCTCGCTGATGTTGTTGCCGCCACCGCCCATGAGGGAGTCACCGCTGGCCTGCGCGGAGTCGACAAGGCCACTGCCGGTAGGCGTGAAGCCGCTCAGGCGGCGCGCCATGATGCGCTGCTGAGGCGTCAGCTCGTCATCCTGCGCCTGTTCAGGCGGCGGCGTGCGTCGCCAGTCCGCTTGAGCAGGCTCCGGTGCTGGTTCCGGCTCCGGTTCCGGCAGCTCAATCACCGGAGGCTCCGGCTCGGGCTCAGGCGGGTTGAGCGAGAACTGATAGCGCGGCTGCGCGGTATCGGCCCCGGCTTCCGTCTGGTCGGCCGAGGTGGCGGCGGGGCCGTCATCCTTGACGGCTTGCCAGATCACGTAGCCCACCAGTGCCATGGAGAGCAACATCATGCTCAGGATGAACGCCTTGAGCCCCGCCACCCGGCGCCGGGGCTGGCCCTCGAAACCGCCCCGAGGGTCGTCAAAGCCCTGGTTGATGGTGTCATCAAGATCAACGTCCCGTGTCATTCGTCACCTCCTGCCCGAATTACGCGGCGCACGCGGGGGGACGTGGTGCCGCCCTCATGACCGCCGATAGAGGGGTTGAAGCCGTCATTGACCACACCCACCACCTTGTTGCCGTAGCGAATCCGCCATTCCTTTGCCACTTGCTGAACCACCATGACGTTGTTGTGGTCGCCCTCGATGGTGGCGTTAATCAATGTTTCTTCACCGCTGGAGTTGATGGCGAAGATAGTGGGAAGGGCAGCATTGCGCGGGAACTTGAAATAGGTGTGGGTATAGTCGTCCCAGGCATTGATGGGGGCAATTTCCCGCGAGCCCTCTTCATCCGACATGCGATAGCGAAGGTTGACCGGGCCGCTGGCATCGCGCTCGTTGAGCGCATCCTGAATGCGCTGACGCTCCCGCTCCTGGCGCTCTTCCGCTTCATCTTCAAACGGATAGTCGAACCGAATGCCCACCGTGGAGGCGCGCATTGTCCAGGGCGTCTCGATGAACTTCTCCACCTCTACGCCGTCTTCCTCGATGGTATAGCTGTCGATGTAGTTCAGCAGGAAGTGGTAAACACGCTTATCGGTGATGATCGTCAGGTTGGTGTTGCTGTCCGCCGCCATGGGGCGAATGAAAAAGTTATTCTCTACATTGGAGAATGCCCACCCGCCTTCCTCACCGAACGCATGAGTTACATAGCGCTCGGAAGGAGATACCTGAATATGCGTTGCAATGCCCACCACGCCATCGACCTTGACTGTATCCATTTCGTTGTAAGTCACGGTGCGGATACGGTGGTCATAGGGTGAGGGGGTGCCCACGTCCATGCCATGAGCGCTAAGCGCGCTCAGTGTGATAGCAGCAGCCAACGTGCTGCGAAGAATCATCCGTTTCATGCGTCCCCCTAGCGGTTAATCTGCCGACCCAGCCTCTCCGGCTGCACGTCATAAGCACGTACATGGAAACCCAGCGGGTTCAGTTGCCGCTGATCGCTGGTCATGAGGCTGGACGGGTAGTGGAAGTTGATTTGCGCGATCCAGTATTCAGGCGGATTGGGGCGGCTCCGTGAGCGCTCCCGAGTTTGGGTGCGGAACCGCACGGTGGCGGTGCCAGGACTGTCTTCATTCAGAATCACCGAGGTAACGTCAACCGACACCACCCGACGATCACCCCAACGAACGTCCTTGCCATCTTCGCCACCGAACTGTGAAGCGTACTCATTGCCGACATTGCGAGACGACATGAGCATGACGGCATCGAAATGCTCTTGCTGGGCAAAGTAGTTGTAGGCTTCACGGTGCTGGACATAGCGAGCCACCCAGTATTCATCGAGGGCTTGGCCATAGGTCTTTTCTTCCTGCATCAAGGAAACGGTGCGCACCTCGCCCGTGTCTTCATTGATGGTCAGCATGTTGGGTGGGATTGGCTGGCTATAGCGATGCGTCACCATGCCGACAACTCCCAGCGAGAAAAGGGCGATGACTGTCATGCCACCCGCCACTCTCCAGGCGCGCCCCCGGCTCCGGTACACTTCGGAAAGTAGATGGGCCTCCAGGGTGTTGCGCTCGTCCATGTAGCGCTTGAGTTCATCCTTGCCCACCTTGTCGCGCCGCTCGCGCTTGGCGCTGGTTTTGCGCGCTTGCCCTGCTTTCTCCTTCTTCCCAAACATCACTCACTCTCCTTGTCTTCATCCGCGCTGTAAATCTGATACAGCTCAGCGGGAACCTCCTGATTCACATTCACCAGCCGGTTCATGTTGGGCTCGGGCGGCGGCGTGTGGGTGGCTGCACAGCCCGTCATCAGTAGAGCCATCGCCATGGCGGCAAGCGTTCGCGTACTCATTTCATGCACTCCCTGTCGTGGTCTATCCCTATATTAGACCACGAAATTATAATTTCAAGTGCTAACTACAAGGGCGGCAAAAAGCGGCGCTTAGCGCCGCTCTCGCCTTCCGTACTAGCCTCGCCGGGCATGCCGAAGAACCCTGCCAGCCGCGCCCGTAGCGCCTCCCGCCCCCGAAGCTGCACTAGCAGCGCCAGAAGATGCCCCTGCGGCTCCCGAGGCTGAGCCAGCAGCGCCGGAGGCTGCCCCTGCGGCTCCCGCTGCCCCTGCGGCAGCAGCAGAACTCCCCGCCCTGGCAGCGGTTCCTGCCGCTGCTGATGCGGGAAGGAAGCCCAGCAGGTTGGAGGAAATGCCGCTCCCCCAGGAGGAGGCCAGGCCGGGTAGCTTGAGGGTGGCCACGATAGCGGCGATGGCGATGATGCCGGTGGTCGCACCCGCAACCACAAGATTGGCGTCACCGCTGGCAACGCTCTGCATCGCATTGGAGTAGAGGTTGACCATGATCCCGACAACAGCCGCGAGCAGGACAAGCAGAATCGAGTAGTTAATCACCGACCCCACCCACTTCGAGAACATTCCCTTGGTGGGCTTGAACAGCAGCAGGAAGATGAACGCAGGGCCAAAGGCGACGGTAATGGCAAGGATCACTTTGGACACCAGCACATAGGCCAGCGATATACCGGCTATTAGCGTCGTCACGAAGATAAACTGACCCGCCACCAGAATGGACATAAGCCCAGAGCCGGACAGGCCGACCTGATCCATCGCCTGACGGATAACCTGCATAGACTCCGCTATCGCGTTATCAATCACCTCGGCCAGACTGCCTACCTCTGCCGCTTCTCCCGTCAACACCGTTGAGGCGACTTCATCGGGAAGTGTCATTATCATTTCGGCAATCTGCGTCTGGTAAAAGCCCCCCGCCCCTGCAAACGAGATAATGATGGCTGCACTTGCAAACTTTTTAATCAAGTCAGAAAGCGGTTCACCACCAGGGCTCAACATCATCATCGCACCCCTGAGCATAAACCCCATTACCATGGCGATTGCCACAAGTGGCACCGCCATAGTAATGACATTTGCCAAGGTGGACATGACAAAACTATCCACGATGCCGTCAATATGACCAGATAGCTGCTGGGCAATATCCATTTACGCGGCTCCTTTAGTCGATCCTTGGCGCTCTCAACCAGTCATCATCATCGCTTGCGCCTACCAGATTGATCCTGTCTCTTGCTTCAATTGCATTGACGCAGTTAGGCGACTTGCGTACCAGCTCATCCTCCGTGCCAAGGCACTCTTCCAGCTTCTCGATACGTTCTGCCTCGTTTTCTTCCCACCAATCGACCGTTTTGATTTCCTCTTCCGTGCAGCCTGAAATAGCAACAACAGTTGCAACAGCAATAAAAGCAAAAATCCCTTTCATGACAAACCTCCTTTACTTAGTTGATACGGGGCGCTCTAAAGCTATCCTCGCTTCCATCACCAATCAGGCGATTCCTGGCCGCCTGGTCGCGCTGATCTTCAAGGAGTCGAGACTGCACCTCTTGAAGCATCGCCATATTTTGCAACTTCACTTGGTTGGCCTGAATGGCCCCTTGCGAAGTCTGGATTCTCGCCTGCAAGTCTTGAATATCTTTTTGGGTTTGTGCGCTGTCTATCTCTTGAGCCAGCTCTTCCATTTCACGAAGCTCAAGCTGCTGATTGTCATAGACGCGCTGCATCATGACGCGATCCGTGGCATTCTTCTCTCGGATGCGGTTATTCATGTGATTCACCGCCTCCAGCTCGTTCATTCCCTCAACTTCGCTGCTCAAAGCATCAAGAACAGATTGGGCGTCCGCTTGATATACCGAATCACCGCCCAGGGCATCGCCATACACATCACCCCACTCGTCGGGAAGGTTGTCACCGTACTGCCCAAAGTTACCATGGTTATAGGACCGGCTTCCGGTGAGCGCCTCAAGCGTTCGCTGCTGTGTTTCAAGTTGGTTGCGCATTTCTTCTATTTGAGTCAGCAGGTGACCAATAGAACCAGCGTCAATAACTGCCACTTGCGCATAAGCCGGGGTGGCAAGGATTGCCACCAGCCCGGTTGCCATCGCCAATTTTTTCGCTGCCTGTTTCATCATTCTTCCCCCCAATATGCTTTGAGCCAGGTTTCGGGATCATCGGTTCCGAGGCGCTTCACCAGCAGCTCGGCTTGGTCGGCACCGTCCGGCGTTCCCGAGAGAATCGAGATTTCCTTGTCCATGCCGGAAAGGTCTAGTTTTGCAATCGCCGCCATGGTGCCCTGTTTAATCAGGAATTGGCGGCTACCCTCGGGAATGCTCAACACCGCCTCATATTCCATCGGCGTCAACTTCATGCGGTTCACGTAATCGGCGCGGTCAGCCTCGGGGTTTTCGAGCAGCACCTTGGTCGCCACCTGTTGATTGACGGTCTTGCCGATACGGCTATCTAGGGCGTCGTTGGGCTCTTGGGTCGAGAACACATAGACCACATCGCGCTTACGGTCGGTTTTCAGGCCGCGCTTGATTTCAATGTCCATGATGGGGTCATCAAGGTAGGTCGAGAACTCGTCAAATACCTTGATGGTGCGGCGCTTGCCGTCCACGGCCTTGCGCATGCGGAACAGCAGGTACATGAGCATGGGCGAGCGCGTGTCCGGCGCGGGCTCGCCCTTTTCAACGAGGAAGTCGGTAATGTCGAAGCCGACAATATCCTTGCCTTCCATGCTCAGATCGTCGCTGTCATTGTCGAACAGCCAGCCGTACTCACCGCCCTGGCACCACGGAGCGAGTAGCGAGGCGAGCGTTGTGTCGTCACCCATGACAGCAGGCGCCGGGAGGTGGCCGCGCACCTGAGTCAGCGTGCGATCCTCCAGGGCGAAGTAGGACGCTTCCCCCATGACCGCCTCGACGGCCTGATTGATTTCCGCCTTCTCGCTGTTGCTGAGCTTGCCATTCAACGAGATTTCGCAAAGCGTGCGAACCAGGCGCTTCACGAACGCCAGGTTGAGCTTGTTGGGCTCAAGCTGGAGCGGCTGGAAGCCCGAGGGCTGGCCCTCCTGAATCACGCGGTACATGCCGCCCAGCGCCATGACCATCTGCTGCATGCCACGGTCGCGGTCGAACATGAAGATGCGCGGCTTATACTTGGTGGCCATGGCCACCATGGTATTCAGCAGCGTGGTTTTCCCTGCGCCTGACTTGCCGAGAATGATGGTGTGTCCGTTGGGACGCTTCCCAAACCAGTCTTCATTGCGCGGCGTCGAGTGGAAGTTGAAGTAGAACGGGCTCCCCGAACTGGTTTCCATCATCATGAGCGCCGGCCCCCACGGGTTCCCGTGGGGCTTGCCAGCATGCACGTTATGAAAGGACGTGAGGCTCAGCAGGTTGTGGGAGGTCAGCACCGCCCGGCGCGGCGCGAAGGCACGGTTGCCGGGCAGCATGGCAAAGTAGCCTGCTTCGGAGGCCAGGCCGATAGGCGTGGCACGGATGCCGCAGCTCGCAAAGAGGTTGCGAGCCTCCCGAGAGAAGCGCGTGGCTTCCTTCATGGAGCTGCCGAACACATGCACGGTGCAGTGGTGCCATCCTGCTACAAACCGACTGGAGGCCGCCCCATCGGCCGCCTGGCGCAGCTCGATAATCTGCGACTGCGACAAGTCCTTGGTTTCCTCAAGCTGTTCCCAGCTCTTCTTGAAGAACGACTTGGCAGCATGGTTGCTCATGCAGCAGAAGGATTGCGTCAGGACAAACTCGAAGGGCGCGGAGAGGAACCTGTTGAGCTGGCCGGGCTCGGTATCTTCGTCGTCAAACTCGCGCAGCTCGACACCTGCCAGGTAGAACGCCCGATCCTCGGCGCGAACCTGCATCACATCGCCCCAGGCCGAGCTGATAACGCGGTTGGAAGGCAGGTAGTACTTGGCGACACCCCGACATACCGGAATCTGCTCCCACTCACCGTTGATCAGGAAGGCGTAGAACTCCAGGGCGCTGGAGTAAGCGTGCAGCTTGCCGGAGGGTGCCGCCGCTTCGGCGCCTTTGCTGGCCAGCTCCGCGAAGAGGTCGCCGTCATCGTCTTCGGTGTCGTCTTCCTCGGGCTCTTCGGTCGCCCAGGAGGGGGCGGGGCGCTCCGTGTTGCCATAGCTGTCCATGTAGTAGACGCCCAGGCGCTCAGGCCGGTACTCCCGCATGCCCGCCTCAAGCTGGTAGGCAATATCGTCCAGCGCTGCGATGCCATCGCGGCGCTGCTCGATGCGCTCTTGCGGCGTCAACTTCTCGACGGCCGAAAGTGCTTTCTGCGCTGCATCCCCCACCGGCTTGTAGACGATGGAGAGGTAGTAGTCATTCGCCATGAGCGGCGAGTTTTCAAACCGCTGCTCGTACTTCTCTTGAAGACGCCGAGCAAAGTACCCCTCGCCAGCGTCAAGGTCATGAGCATTGAGAATCTTGTGGTGCATGTGGAGCCAGAAATCGACATGCTCTGTGCCGACCTGCTTGAAGCGCTGGCTCAAGTCGTTGACCCACCGGATCAGCTCGTCATCCGAGGCGGAAAGGTGGGTGCGACCCTCGATGCGCAGTGTCGTCACCAGCTCGCCGTTGTCCATGGACACGATATGATCGGTGACGTGATGGCAGAACGGGATATTGGCAGACACCGACTGCTCCGCCATGAATGCCATCGGGCGCTTGTTCTGCATTACTTCCATGTGTCTTCCTCCCAACGCTCCCTGGCGGGACTGTAGGTTGAGCCATTCCAGCGGCGGTACGGGGGCTCTATGTCGCTCCCGTAAGTCTGCGTCTTCACGTTGCCGCGTAAAATATTGACGCCTTTGGTGATGAACCACAGCCACAGCACTCGAAACATACGGTCGTCGTATTTGCATAGGCTGTAGGCGATCATCCATAGGAACGCGAACACCGCCAGCGCCCAGAGCTGGATGGTCAAGAACAGCGTGGCGCTGAACATGAAGATGAGAATAGCGGGGGTTCTAGGAACCCCCCCGATGGTGGCTAGGCGCATGGCGCCTTTGAAAACCTTGAACATGCTGCTATCTCCTTTTAGCAGGGCTCCCCGACCCTTCTTGCTTAAAGGAACAGGCCGACGAGGTAGCTGGCAGAACCGATCACGATAAGACCCAAGACGATGCGGATTGCCAAATCCATGCGAGCAAAGCCGGTCATCCAGGCCAGGGCGGCAACGATAATCGCCAAGGTGGCCAGAATCGGAATCCACTGGGTCAGCCAGTCCTCGATGTTCGACAGGCCGATTTCCGCCGTGTTGACCTGGGCCAAGGCGGGGGCCGACACCATCATGGTGGCCATGACCAGGGTGAACAGAACGGCTTTCAGTGAAAAGGAAAAGCGGTTAGTCATCTTGCATACTCCTGTATTCGATCAGTGCGTCCGTGAGAGACAATGTGCAGGTGTAGATTTCAAACTCGTTGCGTACCCATTCGGCCAGCCGGTTAAGGTCGGCCCACTTCCTCACCTCCTCCCTTTCCATAATGCGAAGCGAACACATCACTGTCTCGCCATCGCTCAGCTCAAGAGTAAAAAGGGGTATCCATTCCCTTTCTGAGACACGCTGGATGATGACGTTGGCCACATGGCCCTGGTCACGCTCCAGCATGAGATACTTCTGTGTGATCAGAAATGCTTTCACGGCTTGTTCCTTCGGCTATCGGAGGGGCTTGCAGCAAAAGCACTGGACGCATCGCGACCGAAAGCATCCGCCATGGGGGCGCCAAATGCGCCGGGATTGTGGCCTGTATCTTGCTCAGCGCTTGGCACTTCTCTGACGGGCGCGATGGCCGGCTGGGAGGGCTGACCTTCACCTGCCACGACGAGTCGGGGAACCCGGCTATCTTGAGCGGCGACTGATTCTACCCGATCCACATAGCCGTTGGAAAAGCCGCGTTCAAATGAGCCAGTGTTGTAGCAAGAAAGCGCCATTCGGAGTGCGTCTTGGCTCTCATTTGTACGAGATTTCGCACGTCCATAGCAGTCAGAGATTACATGCTCAGAGGCCGATAAATTACGGCACGGGTCGAGCATTTCCTCAGCGGTAACGCCCAGCCATTCGAAATTGGCAGAGTTTATCTGGGCATAGCCCAGGTCGTAGTTATACCCATCGCCCTCCAGCATTTCGATGGCGGCAAGCGCTTCCTCAAGATTCGATGGCTGACGCGAGAGCTGCGGCCCGCCGTGGTTCACATTGATGGCGAACTGCCGATTCCCTGACTCGTGTGCGACGATATACGCCATGGTCAACGGATCGACGTTGGGCGCGCACTGCTCCGCGAGGTACACAACTTCCTCAGAGACGGGGGAATTGCTCGCAAAAACAGTGCCTTGGGCCATGATACCCAGGCCAACGCCCATAAGGACTGGAGCTGCATATCGGTGCGCTTTCATGCGTTACCTCTTGAAATTCGTTTTTTGCGTGCTAATGTAATCGTATAAGGATCACCGGCCATGTCAAGTCCCGATGACCAGAAAGATCGGACGGCCTCGAATAAAGGACAGCCCGAGGGGCGCAAGGCAAGGATTCCCGTGACTAGAATTGAGTTAGTACCGCTTAACGCACAAACCCAGGCAGGAAAGAGCAATGCTGACGCAAAGTATCGCGACCCAGACAACCCCTTCCACACGTGGACCGGGGTGGGGAAGCGGCCTAAATGGCTCCGCGCCTACCTGGATCAAGGCCGAAGGCTTGATGAGTTCTTGATAGAGAAAGAAGACGCAGACGATGGCTAAGGTAATCGACTTCCAGAAGCGCAAGGCATCCGGGGTGCGCAAACCGCCCCAGGCGCCGCCAGAGCCCCGGCAAAAGGACAGGGGCAACGTGGTGTCACGCCTGATGAAAAAAGCCTTCTGGCACACGCTGAGCGGCTTTGCGACCTGGCTTCATTCAGTCGCAAGCGCGCTCGGTGTGGCGATCACTCTACTCGCCAAGTTTGTCTTGTGCATTGTCGCCATCATGATTGTCTTCGCGTTCTTCTCCTCGGAATCACGGGACTATGACCGGATTCTTGAGCTTGCCCTATGGTATCCCGTCATCATCGGCGGATGCCTGGCATACAAGGGGCTCGTCTACCTGCTCTTCAGGTTGGCGAGCCATCTAGCCGAAACCGCTAACAAAAGGACTTAGCGATGAAGAAACGAAGCGCGATGCTGGGCGTCGCCATGCTGGCCGGAGTGGTTTTATCCGGCAACTCGCAGGCGGCCTCCGAAGACGAATGCGCGATCTGGATTTGCCTGCCCGGCGCTTTTCCCGCCACATGCGAAGCGGCGAAATCCGCCATGGTCAGCCGGATCAAGGATGGCAAGTCACCCTTGCCCTCATTTTCAGCCTGTAGCGCCGATGGCACTAGCCACGGGATGAGCAGCAACTATGGCCCCGCTGCCTACATTCCCGAGCGAGAGGTATGCACAAACTGGGTCAGCACCCACCAAGACTACTACTGCTCGTCCTGGGAGACGCAGCCTGAGAGATACGTCAAGGGGTCGACGTGCCGCACCGTCAGCAACGACAGCGGCGAAACAACCCCGGCAGGGTGTACCCGCACCGCCCGCTATGCAGAGGTATTCGATGCCAGCGGAGAACAGCAAGGCGACACCTACTTCTGGTAAACACTGGCAGGGAGCTAGTTAATCATGTTCAAACTCACAATCGCCGTTCTGGCCACGGCCGCCCTGGTGGGCTGCGCATCCGTTGACGACATGGGCGAAGCCCAAGGGAAGATCGGGGCGCTGGAGAGCCAGGTGTCGCTTCTGGAGGCCAAGGTCGGCCATATCGAGGCCACCCAGAACGATATCGAGCAGCGCCGCCGTCCGGCCGTCAGCTATTGCTACCTGAATGGGGAGCGCTACACCGAGGGTGCCGTAGTCAGTGGCCGAATCTGCCAGCGAAGCGGCATTCAGACCACTGGCCAGCCACCGAACGTGTCATGGAGGCCCAACACCTAACCGCCGATCAGAACAACGACAGGCTGGCCCATCGGCCAGCCTGTTTGCTTTCAGGGATGATGACAATGCCCCTTCAAGACATTAACCCGATGCTCTATCTCAGCGGCGCCATGGTGCTACTGGCGTTTGCGTTCTCCAAGCTCTTCCCCAAGCCTCGACACCTTTGGCGGCGCCATGCGGCGAAGCGCGTTATCACGAAGCTACAGCAGATCGAGGGGTTCGGCCCGCGCCTGGCCTATTTGCGCAAGATCGACCCGTTCGTATTTGAAGAGCTGGTTCTGGAGGGCTTTGAGCGCCGGGGCTGCAAGGTGAAGCGCAACAAGCGCTATACCGGCGACGGGGGTATTGATGGGCGGTTCTGGATCAAGGGGCAACTCTATCTCGTCCAGGCCAAACGCTATTCGGGGCACGTCAGCGCCGCCCACCTCCGCGACTTCTGCCGCCTGGTCGATGACCACCGCTGCAAGGGCATCTTCGTTCACACCGGGCGCACCGGGGCAATGACCCGAGAGATTGCTCAAGGCCACCCAGGCGTTTCCATCATCAGCGGGGAGCGACTGCTACAGCTCGTTGCGCCTGAGAATGCTTCGCATTCGGAATCGTCCTGAAAACGGTCGTTAGTTGGACACTCCAAGAAGGCACCACTCCATGGGCATGACCTACAAGGAAAAATGTCATTTTTCCTGAAATTTAATCAATGCGCTAATAAGCCCCCTGATTTTTCTTTGACAGACACACGAGAATTAGCACATAAGGGGTTGTCAAGTATTCGATAGGGAGAGGGCGCATGCGGGATGAAGCTGACCACCAGACGCTCGATGTTATGACGGGCGGCCTGCGGATTGGGTACGCCAGGGTGTCGACCGATGACCAAGACCTGTCACTGCAACGCGACGAGCTAAAGCGGAGCGGATGCGCTGAAATCTATGCGGACACAATCAGCGGCACCAAGACGGATCGCCCCGAGCTGACCAACTGCCTGCGGGCGCTGCGCCAAGGTGACACCCTGGTGGTGTGGAGGCTCGATAGGCTAGGGCGCAGCCTCAAGCACCTAGTCGAAATCATCAACGACCTGGAGAAGCGTGGTGTTCGACTGGAGAGCCTGACCGAATCCATCGACACCAGCACCGCCAGCGGCCGCATGATCGCCTCGATCTTCGCCACGCTGGCCGAGTACGAGCGCAACCTGATACGCGAGCGCACCATCGCTGGACTCAAGGCTGCCCGAGCCCGCGGCCGAAAGGGTGGTCGAAAGCCGGCCCTTGGGGCGAAGGAGAAACGGGAGATCGAGGCAATGCTGCTAGACCCCAAGATCACCGTCAAAGACGTAGCCGAGCGCTATGGCGTGTCCAGAAACACCATCTACCAGCACATTGACGTTAAGACGATCAATGAGGCGGTGAGGGAGAAGCAGATTCAGCGGATCATGGAGGATGAAGGCCATGGGTAACAGTACAGAGCCACAGCACCAACAGATCAACGGCAGGAGCCCACCGGAGGCCATCGAGGCGGCCGTGGGGCAGGGAGCGTCCAGGTAGGTCTTTGGGAATCCAGAAATAGGTACGCCCGAGCGTCGGCAAACGCATCGGGCGTGGGGACATCTGCAAAGGAGTAGCAGATATGTTTAGTGTAAACGGTAGGCTTAGGCTTGCGCAACTGATGGGCATGGCCCTAGCGACCGTCACCCTAACCGCTTGCCAGGCCAAGCCTGAGCCCAGGGTTTGCCACCTAGAGTTCACCAATGGAGCCGAGCTGCTGGATATGCCCTTGGCCGTCACCACCAGCCAGCAGAGCCAAGGGCTCCAAGGCGTTACCGACCCTGCGCCTGGCATGGTGTTCCGCTGGCAGGAACCCGTGCGGCCCGCCATGTGGATGAAGGATACCCCTGCCGCCCTCGATGCCGCATTCATTACTGAGGATGGGGTGGTTGTTCATACCGCTGCGATGGAGCCCCACAGCGAAACGCTGCACTATGCCCCTGAGCCCGTCATCGCCGTAGTAGAAGTCCCCGCAGGTGAGCTAGACACCCTTGGGATCAGCGAGGGCAGCCAGGTTGCAGGCACATCATG